>Ga0335081_10003954_pt1 | contig 23372 bp, 23 predicted proteins | sample Lox_Sample_35_FD_206713 | JGI IMG/M metagenome (GOLD analysis project Ga0335081, IMG submission 206713) | Soil microbial communities from Loxahatchee National Wildlife Refuge, Florida, United States - Lox_Sample_3.5 | ecosystem: Environmental > Terrestrial > Soil > Wetlands | place: USA...
CAGCGACTGGAAAATGTTTTCATAAAAATTTCCGTGCAGCGCCGTCACCCGGAAGAACTCCACCGGCAGGTTGGGCGACCCGATGAACGGGCGTAGGATCCACGAGAGCTGACTGCCGAGAAACAGATTGCCGACCAGCCAGGCAAACAACACGCGCCGGGCGACGGCGAGGTTGCCGCCCAGCCGCGCGAGCAGTTGAAATAAACGCACATTGCCCGTCGTGCCTGCGAAGGCGATAACCGCGACATTGGTGAGTTTGATGAAATTGTACGTCGCGCCTTGCAGGGCTGCCTGCGAGATGGGCGGCGCGTTCCAGACCACAAACGCCAGCAATGGACTGAACGCACCCAGAATCGCCGAGGCAATCGCAAAGCTCATCAAAATCGCGGAGAACGACTGACGGAACGGAAGGTTCAAACCGAGCAGCGGTGCGAGCATCCCGTTGAGCAGCGCATTGCCCAGCGTGGTGAGCAGAATGATGAGCGGAAATTTAATCGCAACGTAAGCAGCCTGTTGCGGGTCGCGCCACCAACCCATCGCTGCACCGTAAAGCCCGGCGCCCAGCAAGATTACGCCGACGTGAAACGCAAACCGTTGTGCATTCCACCGCTCCGCCCAGGCGGCGATGGACTCCGTTTCGCCCCGCAGCAGCACGCCAATTTCGCCCAGATTCAGTTTTTCAGATTGCGCCTGCATGGAAATGATTCAGTGTCTTCTTTCGTTTCAGTCCTCGCCGGTTTTGGCATCAACAATTTCCGGCTGGTTAGCAACATGGGTGTGGACATCAGAACCAACGCCACGCCAAAAAGCGGCCAGTCAAATCTTTCAGGCAACACGAGGCGGATCGCTTCCAACCCCCGTGGCGCAGCGGCGAGGGCATCAGCCATGAACACATAAAGTGCCAACGCCACACCCGTGAAAGTCAAGACCTGCGCACGCCCATTTGACAGCGTGTCGGCGGAACTGCGTTCAAATTGGCTGGCGACGGTGCCCCACAGAATCAGCAGGACTGAAATCAGGACCGGCGCGAGCACCGGCCCCCACCACGGCATCGGCAGCAAAAACAGAACGTCCCAGTCGAACAATGAATGCGGCCAGCCGCACATGATTTTAAGGAAGACGTAATAGAAAATGTCCCACACGCCAAAGGCAATCGCGGTGTAACCCAGCCGCGCCCACCAGGTCCGGCCCGTGAGCGCGCCGACCGCGAACAACATGACCAGCGTGGCAAACTCGCGCGGGAGTTCCACCGAAGCGAACCCGCCGATGACCGGCAGCGGATCTGGTTGATGCGGCTCAATCCGGTTAATCATTGAGCGCAGATAAAAAACTACCGCGGCCTCCACCCACGCCATAGCGGCGGCGTATAGCATCACTATCCACCAGCGGAACAAATCGGTTCGGTTTGCACTCATTTGTCTCCAGGTCCACCGCGGCAAATTTCCCGGCTATGGTCCGGCCGGATGCGGATAAATCTCATCTGCAATCCAATACATTTCGAGCGCCAGCGCGAACAGTGTGCCGAGCAACCACACGGCACTTCGCCAGCGCAACCAGGCCGCGCACACGGGTGAAAGTTGCGCGGCAAGTTCCGCCAAATAAACCCCGCTGTAGCCGATATTGGCGAGCGCCGCCAGGATGATGAGCGCTCCGGCAGCACAAACATTGAACGCCGGTCGGAAATGCGGCCAGGTAATTACCAGCCAGCCCACCGCCACCAGCGCGAGCGCTCCGTTGTATGCCAACCGGCGCGGTTCCCAGTAACGCGACGCGTTGCCAATGATTTCGGCCGCCCGGCCGTGTTTGAAGTTGAATCCGGTTTTCATGGCGTCTTGTTCTAAAGGTTTGCGTTGTGAGACGAATTCCCCGTTTAATTTCAAGTCTTGTTACTGGTCTTTCCGGCGATCCAGTCGAACAACAGAAAGGCGCAGGCGAAAAACGGAAAGACGCCATAAAGGGTGTCGCTGACCGAATGCGATTTGCGGTCCACCACCAGGAACACCCGCGCGCAAAATGCCAGCGCTCCCAGCGTGACCATCATTCCTGGCAGGGAGATGGGAACATAAAGCCAACCCAGCCGCTTGAACCATTGAATTTTCATTTTTCTTTTCGTTTCGATTTAACAACAGATTGCCGGTGAAAATTCTTTGCCGGCAAAAGCGCCAATCATTCCTTCGACTGAAGCAACGACAGAATCCGGCGTCGAGGTCCCCGCCGTGAGGCCGACGATGTCTTTCGCGTGAAACCATTCTTCGCGCAAATCAGCGGCGGTTTGGATGTGATGGACACGGCGGCAGTAGCGCAAACAGGTTCTGACCAATTCGTGCGTGTTGTTGCTGTGCGCGCCGCCGATGACGATGACTACGTCGCATTTCTGCGCCAGTTCGATGGCCGCGTTCTGCCGTTGTTTGGTCGGTTGACAGACCGTGTCAACGAAGCGCACTTCCGATCGGGGAAAACGTTCCCGAATCAATCCCACGAGCTGTCGGACCCGGTCAATCGGCTGCGTGGTTTGGGCCACTACGCCGAAACGCGGTCGCTCGGCAAGCCCGACCACATCCTCTTCGCAGAGCACGACGTCAAACTCAGCCAGATCACCGGTCAAGCCGCGCACTTCAACGTGATCTCGTTTGCCAATGATGACCGGGTGAAAGCCTTCCTGCACGAGCCGTGTTACTGCGCGGTGCGCCACGTGCACCAATGGGCAGGTCGCCTCGACCACGTTCAAACCGCGTCCACGCGTTTCATTCATCGCGTGTTTCGAGGCGCCGTGCGCGGTGACCATCACCGTCGGTGTGTTGATGTCGGCGGGCCGTTGCGCCACACGAATGCCCTTGGCCCGCAACTCCGCCACCACGGTTTCGTTGTGGACGAGATCACCCAGAATGGTCAGCGGTTCGCGGCGCGCGGTTTCAAAGGCGAGGGCGACAGCATCCCGCACCCCGAAACACATGCCCAGATGTTCAGCACGAATGATTCTCATACAAATACGGCAATTAACTTTGTATCACAAAGTAAAAGACCGCGGCAATTTCAGTTTGTTCAATCATTTTTCACTTTTTGGTTTGGCGGACGATTTGTTCCAGCAGATTGATGTATTCAGCGAAGGCTTTCCGGCCCGCCGCCGTGAGTGAGCAGGTCGTGAGCGGGCGGCGGTTTTGAAACGATTTGGCCACCGCCACGTAACCTTCCTGTTGCAGCGCGCGGATGTGGGTCGTCAGGTTCCCGTCGGTCATGGCCAGCGCGTCGCGCAGTTCGGTGAATGACAACTCGGGCGCGGCGGCGAGCATGGACATGATTGCCAGCCGACCTTTTTCGTGAATCACGCGGTCGAGCTGTAGAAAAGGTTCCGGGTTCACGCCGCATTCTTTCCCTTTTCGGTCAGATACAAATACGCGCCGTAGGCCAGATGCAACACCCCGAAGAAAAAGCCCATAAGCCAATGCGCGCTTAACACAAGATCCGTATTTGTGAAAGCCAGGAATAAAAGAGCGCCACAAGCAATACCAATGTAAATCCAGCCAAACACCTTCATACCTCGGGTCATGAAAAACCCCGCCGCGTGGAGGGCGCAACCGTAGAAGATTGCCCACAAAAATGCCAGGACTCTGACGAATCCCCCCTCGAAGCCGGCCAGCGTGAAAATCAGCACAACTGACATTCCAGCAGTCAGAGGCGGGAGGAGGGCTTGGGCGACCCGGCGGGTGGGGGGCGACCAGAATGGCTCGTTGTCCTTAAGCGCCTGGCGGCGCGCAATCAGGAATGCGCCGGCAACTACCACAATGGCGGCGCCGAACCACAATCCAGTAAACGCCCGCCCCGAATCAAGATGAAACACCAGTCCGGCGGCGGCAGTGATGCTGCCCAGCGATCCGGCGAAAAGCATGATTGGAGCGAGCGCACGCCGATAAAGCGCGGAGCGCTCCATTAAGGTTCGGATGGTTTGCAGGTTTTCTTCGGCCCAGTTGGTTTCCATGTGATTACTTTGCATCACAAAGCCACGTTTGGCAAGCGGAAAATTATCTGAAATACCCGTAAGCGGCGTAGCGGCTTTCGGCAGAAAGCCGCACTCTTTCTTTTTTAATTTGCGGCGCTCTGCCGAGACGCCGCTACGATCCCTTGGGCGCCGAGAAGACTCCCACCGACTGTCGCCTTGCTTTCCCGGCGTGTTCCACCAATGCTTTTCCCCGCGATGTTACCGCCGAAATACACACCGCCACAGGGACCGGGCAGGATTTCCGCCCGCCAACGCGTTTTGGCCCAGTGGCGCGGCGTGGATTTGTCGCCGCTGGAAGCCGCGCAGACCTTGCGCGCCCGGCGCATCGGCGACGTGTTGCCGAAGGTGGCAGCGGATTTACATCTGGACACCCGGCGAGCCGAAGCCGAGGTCATCAAGGTGTGGAATTCGTTGATTGACCCGAACATTGTGGCGCACGCCCAACCGGCCGGTGTGCGCAAGGGCACACTGTTCGTGAACGTGGACAGCAACGTCTGGCTCGCTGAGATTGTCCGCTATCGCCGAAAGGAAATTCTCGACCGGTTGCAACACAGCTTCGGAAAGAATCTTATTCAACGCATTTCATTCCGCGTCGGCTGAGAGTTCATGAGCCATCAAGTACACGAAAGACACCAAAGAATTGAGGGTTCGCTCAAGACGTTTTCGTGTGGTTCGTGTATTTCGTAGTTGCGATTAAACCATCAGTTTCATTTGCTTCGGCGTGAGGAGCCAGAGCAACCTCGCGCAATGACCGGCGTGCAGCGCGTCAGCATCCAGTTTGCAGAGGCCGCCCTTTTTCAACTGGATGTCCGCGCCGCTGCCGCCAGAAACCAGCAGCGAAACGAACCTGCTTAAATACGGTTCGTGCCCAACGAGCAGGACGTGTTCCAGCACCGGTTTCGTCGCATTCAATTGCCGGATGAGCACGTCCACATCACCGTCGGGCGCCAGCGCCACGGAAAAATCAAGCCGCTTTTCCTGCTTCAAATTTCGGGCGACGATCTCCGCCGTCTGCCGGGCGCGCCGAAGCGGGCTGGACAGAATCCGGTCAAAGCGCACCCCCTTTTTCCGCAGGAAGGCGGCGACGTGGCGGAGTTCGCGTTTGCCTTCCGCAGTAAGCGGCCGGGTGGAATCATTTTCGTATCCCGGCGATCCCGGTTCCACCGCGATGCCGTGGCGCAAAACGTAGAGTCTCATGCGGGAAAAATACACGCTGCCGCGTCCGGCGCAATGTCAGGCAAAATGTAACATTTTTCGATTGGGTTTCCGCGCCGCCGCTTTGTAGCCTTTGCGCCGCATGGGACCCGTTCGCCGCGCCGTCATTGACGTCGGCACCAATTCGATCAAGTTGCTGGTCGCCGACGTGTCGGGGCGCGACGTTCTGCCCGTGCACGAGGAGAGCCGCCAGACGCGGCTGGGCCGGGGTTTCTACGAAACGCACCGGCTCCAGCCGGAGGCGGTCGCCTGCACCGCCGAAGCCGTCTGGGAATTCGCCCAGATTGCGCGCGAAAGAAACGCTGATTCGATCCGCGTCATTGCCACCAGCGCGGCGCGCGACGCGGTGAATCCCGGCGACCTTACTGCGACTATTAAGCGGGTATCCGATCTGAAAGTTGAAATCATCTCCGGCGAGCAGGAGGCCGAATGGGCGTTTCAGGGTGTGACCACGGACACGGAACTGGCCAAGGCGCCGTTGCTGTTGTTGGATGTCGGCGGCGGCAGCACCGAATTCATTCTCGGTCAGGGCGAGCACAAACATTTCGCGCGCAGTTTTCCTCTGGGCACGGTGCGGCTCATGGAGAAATTTCCGCACAGCGACCCGCCCACGCGCAGTGAATTCAACGCCTGCCATGACTGGATAAAGAATTTTCTGAAGGACGAAGTCCGCCCGAAACTGGAATCGGCCTTGCGATGCGAAAATCATTCCCGGGAAATTCAGCTCGTGGGCACCGGCGGCACCACCAGCATCCTCGCGCGCATGGAAGCGAAGCTCGACCGCTACGACCGCGAACGAATTGAGGCCACGCGCCTCAGTCTGGAACGAATTAAATCACACCGACGTCAGCTCTGGCGCTTGCCGCTGGCCGAGCGTAAGGAAATCGTCGGGTTGCCGAAATTACGGGCGGACGTGATTCTTACCGGCGTGGTGATTTACGAGATGGTGATGGTAGAATTCGGCTTCGAGCAACTCCGCGTCAGCACGCGTGGCCTGCGCTTCGCCGCTGTGATGGACTGAGACCATTTATGATTTACGATTTATGATTGATGATTTGTCGCGCAGCCCTGGATTTGCTGTGTAATCATAGATCATAAATCATCAATCATAAATGAAATGTCTTATCGTCGGCTGTGGTTACGTCGGTTTGCCACTTGGCGCCGAGCTGGTTCGCCAAGGACATGAAGTCTTCGGTTTGCGCCGGAGTGCTTCGACGGATCACCAATTGAAAGCAGCTGGCGTCCAGCCGCTAGTTGCCGACATCACCCGGCCGGAAACGCTGGCCCAATTGCCGCGTGAATTTGACTGGGTGGTGAATTGCGTTTCTTCCACCGGCGGCAACGCCGAGAATTATCGGCGGGTTTATCTCCAGGGCACGCGCAATGTAATCGAGTGGGTGGCCCCCGCCTCCGCTGAAGCCCCGTCGCCGCAAGCCTTGAAGAAATTTGTTTACACCAGCAGCACGAGCGTTTATGGCCAGACCGACGGCTCACAGGTCAAGGAAACCAGTCCGACTGAACCGGTCGCTGAAACGGCAAAAGTTCTCCTTGAAACCGAAAAATTGCTGCTTGCGTCGGCATTCCCCCTCAACCGGTCCCGCCCGGGCGGGGCCGCCTTCTCCCCCAGCAGAGGAGAAGGGCGGGATGAGGGGGCGCCGGCTGCAAAGGGAGCAATCATTGGCGGTCAAAATGTGGCCGCTTTTCCTGTTGTGATTTTGCGTGTGGCCGGCATTTACGGTCCCGATCGCGGTCATTGGTTCAAACAATTCCTGAAAAACGAGGCGCGCATCGAAGGCGACGGGGCGCGGTTCCTGAATATGATTCACCGCGACGACGTGGTCGGCTGCATCATTGCGGCGCTGAAAAACGGGCGTCCGGGCGAAATTTACAATGCCGTGGATGACGAGCCGGTGAGCCAGGCGAATTTCTTTCAGTGGCTCGCGGCGACGGTTGGCAAATACCCGCCGCCATCCGTGGCGGAAAATCCGGATGAAAACGGCAAACGCGGCGTGACAAACAAGCGAGCTGTGAATCGCAAACTGAAAATGGAACTCGGTTATCAGTTCAAATACCCGAATTTCCGCAAAGGCTACACCGCCGAACTTCTGCGGCTGGAACGCGCCGGGCAGTTGCACGTCCTGCCGGACGAGCGGTGACAAAACTTTATGACTTTTCCACTTTGAAAACGGTCCAGTTCCGCCGATATTTAGGGCCACGGGCATCATGCTGACTAGAGCAAACTCTCTTTTGCAGAGTGGAATCTACACGGTTCCGGAAGCTTCGCGTTTAGCGAAGGTTTCAGTCGGGCGCATCCGCCGTTGGTTACGAGGATACGAATTTCAGACAAAACATGGACGACATCGTTCCCCTGTCGTATGGAATGGCCAATTAGACCCAATTGATCACAGTCTTGCACTCGGTTTTCTTGATTTAATCGAGGTGCAATGCATAGATGCTCTCAGGACAGCTGGAGTAAGTTGGAAAACGCTGAGGAAGGCACATACACACGCCCGGGAATTATTCCGTCACGATCATCCTTTCTGTACCAACCGCTTTGCGACCGATGGTCGCACAATCTTCATGGAAATCCATGATGATGATAACCGAACTTCGCTGTGGGATATCGCCGAGGTGCAACGGGTTTTTGACAGGATTATTATACCGTTTCTGAAAAATCTGGAATTCGAGAGCGGACAAACACCTGTTCGCTGGTGGCCGCTGGGACAGGCTCGGGGTGTAGCGCTAGACCCTAAACGCAATTTTGGCCATCCGATTGTCTTTGAAACAGGGGTGCCAACGCTGGTGTTGGCGCGAAGCGTGAAAGCCAACCAATCGTTTCAAGAAGTTGCCCGCTGGTTCGAAATTAGCCCCAAGGCCGTTAGGGAAGCTGTGGAATTTGAGCAGCAACTGGCTGCGTGAATTTTTTCTTCGACAATAATCTTGCACCGAAACTGGCTCGGACAATGAGTGCCGCGGTCGAGCCCGAACATAAAGTTGTCCATCTTAAGGAACGTTTTAAGGCCAATGAGGAGGATGCGGTCTGGATGCGTAAACTGGCCGGCGAACAGGATTGGATCATTGTTACTGCCGATGTTCGCATCAGCCGAAATCCACACGAAGTGCGAGCCTGGCAAGAAGCAGGCCATACCATTTTCTTTCTGAAACCTGGCTGGACTGACCTTACGTTTTGGGAACAGATGAACAAGTTCAGCAGGTGTTTCCCCGAAATTATTCAAACCGCCGAACACGCCGAACGAGGCTCTTGTTTCTTCGTATCCGTTAACGGAAAAATTCAGAAATGAGGACCATTCTTCGGAAGGGCTGAAATTGTGACCGAATTTGCATTCAAACGACTTGAATCGCTGCTTTGACCCGCTCCGGGGTCATCGGCAACTGGCACAGCCGCGCGCCAGTCGCGTCGTGGATGGCGTTGGCGATGACCGCGCCCATCACGACGATGGCTGGCTCGCCGCCGCCTTGCGGAGGTTTATCGTGCGCTTCGAGGATCACGGTTTCAATTTTCGGTACCCAGGCAAAGCGGGGGATTTCATAACTGTCGAAATTCGTGTCCAGGACTTTTCGGCCTTTGAAATGAACTTCCTCAGTCAGGGCATAACCCATGCCCATGGTGATGCAGCCTTCCATCTGGATTTTCGCGCCTTCCGGGTTCACCGCCAGACCCATGTCCTGGGCGCAGGCAACACGTTTGATTTGTACGGCCCCCGTTTTGGTGTCCACGGCGACTTCCGCGATGGCGGCCACGTACGTTCCCGCATCAATGCCACACGCGACCCCGTAACCGCGTTGGCTCGGGGCTTTGGCCGGTGTCCAGCCGAAAGTTTCAGCGGCTGTTTTGAGAACCCGTATCATTTTGTCGTCGCTCAAATTGTTCAGGCGGAATTCCACCGGATCAATTCCCGCGGCGGCGGCCATCTGGTCAATCTGCGATTCGCGCGCAAACGTGTTGGTGTTGTTGCCCGGGGCGCGCCAGGCACCGGTGTGAAAGGGATGCTCTGCTCCCTGCCAACCGCGGCCGTGTCCGGAGGTGCGGTGGTTCGGAACGGTGTAAAATTGTTGCGCCCCGCGTTCGCCAGCGTAATAAACATCGTAATCCCAAAAAACCATCTTCCCGGCCGCGTCCACGCCGGAGCTGATTTTGACAATGGCTGCTGGTCGGAACGTGTCGAAAAAGAATTCCTCTTCGCGGCTCCACATCACCTGCACGGGTTTGCCGATAATTTTCGCCAGCCGCGCCGCTTCAACTGCCTGTTGGTTGTAGGTCTTGCCACCGAACCCGCCGCCCACAAACGGCGTTATGATCCGGACGTTCTTCACTGGAAGCCCGAGCGCCTGGGCGATTTCCCCCTGGGCGCCAAATGGGTTCTGGGTCGAAGCCCACACCGTAGCCTTATCGCCCTCGATTTGAGCGATGGCCGTGTGAGTTTCCATGGCCGCATGCGCAACGTAACTGTTCAGATAGGTCGTTTCGATCGTTTTGGCGGCCAGTTTGCGGCCCGCCTCCAAATCTCCGCCCGACGTCAAAACGTTGGCCGGCGGCGCAGCGCTCAACAGATGAGCGAAAATATTTTTGTCATCCACCCGGGCTTCCGGGACATCAAATTCAGCTTTGATCCTGTCCAAAGCATCATCCGCCACGTCGGGAAGCTCGTGGAGGACAGCGATCAGTTCATCGTCCTGAACCACCTGCACGCCGGGGATTTTTTTGGCGGGCGCGGTGTCCACGCTTTTCAATTTGGCGTCGTGGGCGGGCGGTCTCAGGATTTTCGCGTAGAGCATTCCGGGCAGGCGGATATCGCCCGCGTAATGCGCGGTGCCCGTGACTTTTGCCCGGCCGTCACGGTGTAACAAGGGCTTGCCCACGATGGTGAACGTGGAGGACTCCTTCAACGGCGGCTTGCCCTCGATGTGTCGTTCGATTTTTTTCCCCGCGGTCAATTGGCCGTACGTCATCCGGTGTTCCGGATTTTCCTTGTCGAAGATGACGCCGTCCCTGGCCGTCAACTGCGTTTGCGGGATCTTGAGTGCGGCGGCGGCGAGTTCCAGCAGCACCGCTTTCGCTTCCGCTGCCATGGCTTGCATGGCCGGCCCGAACATGCGCGTCGTCATCGAACCAAACGTGCCCATATCCCACGGACACAGGGCGGTGTCGCCCATGACCATCTCCACGGTATCCAGCGGTGTGTCCAGTTCCTCGGCCAGCATCTGCGGCAATGAGGTGATGGGACCCTGGCCCATTTCGATTTTGCCGGTGAACCCGGTTACGCGACCATCCTCGCCGATGTGCAGAAACGCATTGAAATCGGAGGGCAATCCCCGGCCAAAGCCGCGGGCCCGCCCCGCTTCCTGGGCTTGAGCCAGAAACTCGCCCAGAGCGACACAAATGATGATGCCGCCGCCCAGTCGCTTCAGGAATTCCCGCCGGTTCTGCGGATAAAGGTCCGAGAAATCCTTGATATCCTTGAAATTAAGCGCCAGATAATCATTCGCATTCATTTGGCCGGCCCCCCTTTCATTTCCAGCGCAGCGGATTGGATGGCGTCAAGGATGCGTGTGTGAGCGCCGCAACGGCAGAAGTTGTTGTTCATGCCCTGGATAATCTGTGCCCGCGTCGGTTGCGGATTTCTGTTCAACAGACTGACGGCGTTGAGCACTTGGCCCGGGATGCAGAATCCGCATTGCAATGCATCATGTTCCATGAACGCTTTCTGCACTGGATGGAGCTTCCCGTCCTGTTCCAGCCCCTCGATCGTCACAACGTCCTTGTCCCTGACCGACCTCACGGGCATCAGGCAGGAGCGGTATGCCACCTTTTCCACCAGCACCGTGCAACAACCGCAGTGCCCTTCGCCACAGCCGTACTTGGTGCCGGTCAGCCCCAGATCCGCTCGCAGCACCCAGAGCAACGGGCGTTCGCCATCCACTTTTAATTGCGTGGGCTTGCCGTTGAGTTTGAAGGAAATGATGTCAGCCATATCAGCCTCCAGTTGAAAACATTTTCTTTTGTCCGCCACCGGGTCGTTTTGCGTCCACGGCACCGGTTTTTGTATCCCTTTGCTCCACAGTGTCAAAGCAGAATTGTTGGCGACTTTCTGGCGAGCCGGGCGCTTCAAGTCCGCAAACCTGGCCCCGTACCCGAAAGGCGACTGAATTCCGAACCGGGAAACTCCAGGGTCAGCCAGCCGAACGTTCGAATTTCGGGTTTGGAGTTTGCGCCACTTCAACGACGGCGTTTTCGATTCGCGCGGCTCCCGGCTTTAGACCGCACTGTCGCCTTGTTCGCTCGTGCGGATGCGCCAGGCATCGTCAATGGTGGAGACAAAGACTTTGCCGTCGCCAATCTTGCCGGTCTTGGCGGCCTTGAGGATGGCTTCGACGGCTGACTCCACCAACGATTCGGGCAGGACGGTTTCGATTTTGATTTTGGGCAGAAAATCCACGGTATATTCGCTGCCGCGATAGATTTCGGTGTGGCCCTTCTGACGGCCGAACCCTTTGACTTCCATGACGGTCATGCCGAGGATGCCGATGCCGTTGAGGGCTTCCTTGACGTCGTTCAGTTTGAACGGTTTGATGATGGCTTCGATTTTTTTCATGTGTCGTTTCCCGTTTATTCGTTATAGGCGCGCTCGCCGTGTTGCGAAAGATCCAGGCCCACACTCTCATCTTCCTGGTCAACGCGCAAACCGATAACCCGGTCCACCACCTTCAACAAAACCCAGGTGCCAATCGCCGCCAGCGCCACCGTGACCAGCACGGCCTGGAGTTGATTGAAAAACTGGTGCGCGCCGCCCGTGATGGCTGCGGTCATGCCGTTGACTTTGAAGGTAGCCACAAGGGCCGGGTTTACCTTCTGGCTGGCCAGGAAGCCGAGCATCAACATGCCGGTCGAGCTGCCCACACCATGCACGCCGAACACATCGAGCGAATCATCGTAGCCGAAACGCGCTTTGAGTTTTGTGACCGCGAGGTAACAAACCACACCGGCCGCCAGCCCGATGCAGAACGCCGAGGGGATGGACACGAAGCCCGACGCCGGCGTAATCGTCGCCAGCCCCGCCACCATGCCGGAGGCAGCGCCCAGCACGCTGGGTTTGCCCTTAAGCAGCCACTCCGTGGTGGTCCAACTCAGGGCCGCCGCCGCTGCCGAAAAATGCGTGGCAGCGAACGCGCTGGCGGCCAGCCCGCCCGCGCTCAACGCGCTGCCCGCGTTGAAACCAAACCAGCCTACCCACAACAGCCCGGCCCCGATGAGCGAATACACCACATTGTGCGGCATCATCGGTTCATGCGGGTAGCCGTCGCGTTTGCCCAACACCAGCGCACAGACCAGTGCGGACACGCCTGAGCTGATATGGACCACCGTGCCGCCTGCGAAATCGAGCGCCGGAACCCGCCCGCCAAGCTGCCAGTTGAACAGGCCGCCTTTGCCCCACATCATGTGGCACAGCGGGAAATAGACCACCGTCGTCCACAGGACGATGAATACGAGGTAAGCCTTGAACCGGATGCGCTCGACGACCGCGCCACTGATCAACGCCGGCGTGATGATGGCGAACATCATTTGAAAGAGCATAAACGTCTCGTTCGGTACCGTGGCCGAGTAATCCGGGTCGGGTACCGCGCCAACACCTTGCAGGAACAGATGTTTGAAGGGATTGCCGAAAATCGCGTTGCCTTCGCCGAACGCCATGCCGTAACCGAACACCATCCACAACGTGGACACCACCGCCATGAGGATCAGACTGTGCATCATCGTGGAAAGGACGTTTTTGGTGCGCACCAGCCCGCCGTAAAACAGGATCAGACCCGGCGCCGTCATCATCAACACCAGCGCCGCGCTGGCCAGCACCCAGGCATTGTCACCGGAATTGATAGGCAAACCGCCGGCGACGTTGGGACCCGCAACCAATTGTGCTACCGGTTCCGAAGCCGACGCCTTGTCGGCGGCAAAAGCAGAATTGCCTGAACCAAACACCAGGAGCGACAACAAACAAGTCGCAGCCGAACGCCGGGAGAAACAAATTGACTGGCTCATATCAAAGCAGACTATGATCGGCAAGCGGGCAAAGCTTTTCGCATTTTGGCAAAGTGTGGCCAAGTATTGTCGCGAGGGAGCTTTTTTCAAGAAAATTCAGGCACGCCATCTTTCGAGATGCAGGACAGAAACGGAGCCGAAGCTTCGCGCGCCGCTGCAAAAATTCTTCGACGCCGTTGACATTCGAGTTTAGTTTCCCCGCCAATGACGGCCGAAACCCAGCTCACGCCCATGATGACGCAGTATCGCCGCATCAAAAGCGAACTGCCGAAGGATGCGTTGTTGCTGTTCCGGCTGGGCGATTTTTACGAGATGTTTTTTGAAGATGCGCAGATCGGCGCGCAGCTTCTCAATCTTGCGCTCACGGCGCGCAACGGTGTGCCCATGTGCGGCCTGCCGCATCATGCCTCCCACGCCTACATCGGCCGGTTGCTCAAGGCCGGACGCAAGGTCGCTATCTGCGATCAACTCGAAGACGCCCGGCCCGGCAAACTCGTCAAACGCGAGGTCACTCAAATCCTCAGCCCGGGCACGCATTTTGACGAAAGGATGCTCGTAGCTGAACGCAATAACTTTCTCGCCGTGGTGAAGCCGAGTGGAAAGGCTTTCGGCCTGGCGCTCGTGGATTTGACCACGGGCGATTTCCTGACGACGGAACTGGAGGATGATTCCGCTCTGCTCACGGAACTGGAACGGTTGCGTCCGGCGGAAATCATATATCCAGGCGAAGCGGCAGCGTTGCCCGACCTTCTGCGTAACGGCGTTCGGCCGAACGCGGCCATTACATCGAAAGACGGCGGCGCTTGGCCAAGCGCCGCTACGGGTTTCGGCTGGACGCTCACCGGGTATGATGATTGGACTTTTGCGCCGGAGACGGCGCGGTTTACGGTGCGCGATCATTTCAAGGTGGCGTCCCTGGACGGATTCGGGTTGAAAGACCACACGGCTGCCATCGGGGCGGCAGGCGCAGCGCTGCATTACCTCACGCAACACCTGCGCCGCGACGTGCAGCACCTCACCCGTCTGTCGTTTTATCGCCGCGACGATTTCCTCACACTCGATTACACGACGCTGCGCCATCTCGAAATTCTGGAGCCGCTGCGCCACGACGCCCAGCGCAACGCTTCGCTTTACGGTGTCGTCAACCGCACCGTCACGCCCATGGGCGCCCGCCGCTTGCGCGACTGGCTGTCGCAACCGCTCGCCGCCGTTAAGCCGATTCACCGTCGGCAGGAAGCGGTGCAGACGTTCGTTGAAAATTCTGCCGGCCTGGACAATTTTCGGGCGCAGCTTTCGCAAGTGCGCGATCTGGAGCGCACCATCGGGCGATTGAGTTCCGGCGGCGGCAATGCGCGCGACCTCATCGCGTTGTGCATGGCCTTGGAACAGATTCCGACGGTGAAAGGGATTCTGCAAAGTGTGGCACAGGCCTCCGGCCTGAGTTCTGACAAATTGCAAATTTCAGAAGATAAGACAGGCCAGAACCTTGTGCCGCTCCTGGGCGAGCTTGAATCCCAACTCACGGAGTCGCCCGACCTCGTGGAATTGATTTCCCGCGCCATCGTGGACGACCCGCCGCTTGCGGTGAAGGAAGGCGGTATGATCCGCGACGGGTTCGACACCGCGCTCGACGAACTGCGCGACGCCACGCGCGGCGGCAAGGATTGGATTGCCAAATTGCAGGCAGACGAAATCGGCCGCACCGGCATCCCATCACTCAAGGTACGGTTCAATTCCGTCTTCGGCTATTACATCGAAGTGACGAAGGCGAATCTTGACAAGGTGCCGCCGCATTACATCCGCAAGCAGACCATCGCCAACGGCGAACGCTATATCACGCCGGAGTTGAAAGAAATGGAGGGCAAAATCCTCGGCGCCGAGGAACGCAGCGTGAAGCTCGAATATGAACTTTTCCAGCGCGTGCGTGAGGAAGTGCTCGGCCAATTGCCAAAAATTCAACAAACCGCCGCGGCGTTGGCGCAACTCGATGTCCTCGCGTCCTTCGCGGAAACCGCGCGGCTGCACAACTATTGTCGGCCACATGTTGCCGACGAAGGTGTCATTCAAATTCGTGACGGCCGCCATCCGGTACTGGAACAGAGCCTGATGGACGAGCGATTCGTGCCGAACGACACAGGACTGGCGAGCAGTGTGTTTTCACCTCCCTCGCCGCCGCAGAGCGGGGTAGAGGGCCGGGGTGAGGTGGCGCAAATCCAGAGCCCTCACCTGGCCTCTGGCCACGCTCTCCCCGCTGCGGCAGGGGAGAAGGAAAAGAATTTTGCGTTTCCTCAAATCGCGCTCATCACCGGGCCGAACATGGCGGGCAAGAGCACTTACATCCGGCAGGCCGCACTCATCGTGTTGCTCGCACACACCGGCTCGTTCGTGCCGGCGGCGGAGGCGCGGATTGACCTGGTGGATCGGATTTTCACGCGCATCGGCGCCAGTGACGATCTCATGCGTGGGCAATCCACCTTCATGGTGGAAATGACCGAGACGGCAAACATTTTGAACAATGCCACGCCGCGTAGCCTCGTCGTGTTGGACGAAATCGGGCGCGGGACCAGCACATTCGATGGCCTCAGCCTGGCGTGGAGCGTCGTCGAGCATTTGCACAACCAGGTCGGTGCCAAAACGCTGTTCGCCACGCATTATCACGAATTGACTGAGCTCGCGGCGCGCCTGCCGCGCCTGAAAAATTTCAATGTGGCCGTGCGTGAATGGCGCGACCAGATTGTGTTCCTGCGCAAAATCGTCGAAGGCGGCACGGACAAGAGCTACGGCATCCACGTCGCGCGGCTGGCGGGTGTGCCGAAGGACGTCCTGGAGCGCGCGAAGGTGATTCTCAGCAATCTCGAAGAATCCGAACTCACGCCGGAAGGCACGGTGCGCCAATCGGCGCGTCGCCAACAGGACCGCGACAAGCTCAAGCAACTTGCTCCGCCGCCGCAGATGGATTTGTTTGGTTGAAATTTATCAATTTTCATGCCTTTGTGGTGAATACCGGCACTCATGCGATTGAACGCGGAGCCGCTTGGGCTTTTCTAACATTATTATGAAAACGAAAACATTACGCATTTGGGCAGCCGTTGGTTTGTCGGGGTTGCTGGCGATGGCGGCGTATCGCGCGCCGGCCGCTGACACTCCGGCAAAGGCCACGACTGCGAAACCGGACAAAACCTATACGGGCACCGTGGTTGCCGTTGACCCGAACGGACGCATGCTGGAGGTGAAAGGGTTTCTGTTCAGCAAGAAATTCAACCTTGGCGATTCCTGCACCTATACAATTGTGGGCAAGGATACCGGCACGCTGGGCGACCTGCGATCCGGCCAGCGGGTCACAGTCGGGTATCAGGATGCCAACGGCGTGCTGATCGCCGATCGCGTGACGCAGAGACCGTTATGCGAAGAAGGCATGGTCAAGGCCATTAACCCGGCTGCGCACACGTTGACGTTGCATCTGCGCACAATGGACAAGGCGTTCCGACTGCCGGATGATTGCGCGATTGTGCTGCGTGGCGGCAAGTCCGGCACGCTGGCCGATATTCAAACGGGCGATCATGTGACCGTGACCTATGAAATCCCGAATGACAAGCCGACGGTCCGGCAAATCGCCCAGACCAGCGAGACCTTCACTGGCTCGCTGACGGCGGTGGACATGAACGACCGGACGGTGAAAGCCAAAACGCTGTTTGGCGCAAAGACATTCCATCTGGGTGACCATTGTGCCATCGTGGTGAATGGCCAGCCGGGCGGGCAGATGACCGACCTCAAGCTCGGCAGTCGGATGGAGTTCAGCTACGACGACGTGAACGGTGTCAGCGTGGCGAACCGCATTGGCCCGGCTACCACGCCGGCGGAGACGGAAACGACGTCGGCGCAGCCGACGACGAAGCCGTGACCGGAGTTAAAATTCCACAAATCACCGGGCGCGTTCCGAATGGGACGCGCCTGTTTTTGATTTCAAACCGCAGAGGAAGGACTCATGGGCCGGAGGCGTCCGGCAATTTGTGTCCGGGTATTGAGCAGGCGGGCGCATTGCTGACGGCGCCAATCGTGTAGCTGCCGCCAGCGGGACAAGTCGGGAACACGCCATTTTTGAAATACGGCTTGAGGTCTTGTGCCGTGGGAACGTCGCCCGGTTTTTTCCCACGTTCCAAAGCCCACTCGTTTTTGGCCGCGTCAATCTGGCGAAGGTTGTTGATGCACGCGTTCGTCATGGCCGTGTCGCGCGCTTTGACAAAATTGGGAACGGCTATCGCCAGCATCATGGGAATAAAAATTACCGCCCATAAAATTCCCAGGTAACCCGTCACCAGACCCGCGATGGCCAATCCTTGACCGGCGAGCGCGCCCCCGGAATGTTTTATTTTTGAGAGCGCCGTGTGGCCGCAAATCACGGCGGGAATGGCGCTAAGGATGGAAAAACAAGTGAGACTCAGGACGCCGAGCACCAGGCTCCAAATGGCGAGCGCGGAGGTTTTGGGTTGAAAAGAGTCACCAGGGAGGGGAGGAATCGTTTCGTTCATAATGATTGATTGGTTTGGTTTGAACGCCTCTGCGATTTCATGCTGGCCGGCGTCCGCGAAAAGTCAATTTCAAAATCGGCGGAATAAAATGGCTGCGTCTTTCCGCCACCTGTGATAGAACACAAACGTATGGCAAACGCTCCCATTTCAGACCAGTTGCGGAAACTTGAAATCCCCGGGCGCGTTGCCATCGTCAGCCGCAACGGCGGCCTGCTCAAAATCAACGTCACGACCGCTTGGAGCACGGCGGAAATTTATCTGTACGGCGCGCACGTCACCGGCTTCCAGAAAACCGGCGAAGCACCATTGCTCTTCTTGAGCCGGCTCAGCCATTTCGCCGCCGGCAAACCGATCCGCGGCGGGGTGCCGATTTGTTTCCCCTGGTTCGGCCCGCGCGAGGGCGAGCCTGCGCACGGTCTCGTGCGCCTTCTGCCGTGGGATTGGGTTGAGAGTTCCGTTGCCCGGGAAGGTGCGGTGACGGTTCGTCTGCGTCTGCCCGGAAAGTCCATGAAGGCCGAATGGTCGGCGTTATGCACGGAATTTGCAGTCACGGTCACGGACAAGCTCACGATGGAATTGACGGCTACGAACGAATCGGCGGACAACAGTCTGGAGATTGAAAACTGCCTGCACAGTTATTTACTCGTCGGCGACATCAATCAAATTTCCCTCACCGGTTTGCAAGGCGCGCCGTTTGATGACTTTGCCTTTGGCGCCAACGGCGCGCGGAGCCGGGATGACGCCGGGCCACTTCGCATCATACAGGAAACCAACCGCGTTTATCCCGACCACGCCGGCACGGTGGAAGTCCGCGACCAGAACCTTCAACGGGCGATTCGGGTGGAGAAATTTAATTCCAACTCCACCGTGGTCTGGAATCCATGGACGACGCAAAAAATGCCGGGCGACTTCGACCCGGCGGAGCATAGAAACATGGTCTGCGTGGAGTCCGGCAACGTGAAGCGGAACAAACTCTCGCTTCCGCCCCGCAAGACTGCCAGCTCGAAGGTCATTTTGAGCAGCCAGCCGCTTTGACCGGATGATTTCTGTCGTTGAACATCAACCCGCCGGCGCTGACCTCGCTTCCCGGGTCGAGGAAATCTTTTCGCCGACGGGTTTGCTTTCGCGCGCGAAAAATTTCGAGTTCCGCCCGCAACAGCAGGAAATGGCCGTGGCCGTGGCGCGGGCGCTTCAGAACCGTGAACATCTTGCCGTCGAGGCCGGCACGGGCGTCGGCAAAAGCCTGGCATATTTGATTCCAGCGATCCTGTTCGCGGTGGCGCAGAAAAAAAAAGCCGTCGTCTCCACGCACACCATCAACTTGCAGGAACAGCTCACGGAAAAAGACCTGCCGATGCTCGCCGGCGTGCTCGGCGCCTTGACACCGCCGGTGAAGTTCAATTTTGCCATGCTCAAGGGCCGCGCAAATTATCTCTGCACCCGCCGCTTGCGAAAGGCCATGCAACAAAGCGGCAGCCTGTTCACGTCGTCGGAAGCCGAGGAGCTTCAGCGTATTTACGAATGGTCGAAGGAAACGAAAGACGGCAGCCTCTCGGACTTCGACATCGAGCCGGACCCGAAGGTGTGGGCGCAGGTTTGTTCCGAGCGCGGGCTGTGCTCGCCGAAAGTTTGCGGCTTCCCGTCCGATTTCGCCAAGGACCACGGTGTCTGCTTTTTCCAGCGCGCCCGGAACAAAATTCTTTCGGCGGATGTGCTGGTGCTGAACCACACGCTGTTTTTCACGCTGCTCGGCGGCATTGAGGAGGAAATCGAAGGCGGCATTTTGTTCAAAAACGATTTCGTGATATTCGACGAGGCGCATCAGATGGAACAGGTCGCGTCGAAGCACATCGGACTGAGCGTATCGAGCGGCCAGGTGCGTTACGCGCTGAACCGGCTCTGGAATCCCGGCACTAAAAAAGGCCTGTTCGCCACGCTGATCAAAGGCCGGGGAGTCAAACTGGTGGAGGATTTGCTGGCGGAAACCGACAAGTTTTTTAAGAGCGTGGAAGCCGCTTGCGATGAGATTCAGCGCAATGTGAAGAAAAACAGTTACGGCTTGATGGAATCCAGCTCCGCCAGAAGTAAGTGGACCGAACTCCGCGTCCGCCGCGCGGAGCTGGTGCCGGACAGCGTCACCTTGCCCATCCAACGCTTGCGCGAGGCGGTGAGCGATCTGGTCAAGCGGAGCGACGACGAGGACATCGGGCAGGAATTAATTGAAGGCAACCGCCGGCTGGACGAGTTGCGCGGCGCGGTGAAGGCGTTTCTCGAGCAAAGCGCCGCCGACCACGTTTACTGGGTGGAACGTAGTGGCAAGGCGCAGAAGAACCTTTCACTGAACGCCGCGCCGATTGACGTGGCGGAATTTCTGCGGCGACGGCTGTTCGGGAGCGACACCAGCATTATCATGACCAGCGCGACGCTGGCGACGCAGTCAATAGTTAGTAGTCAGCAGTCAGTAGCAGCGCGGTCGCAGGCAAAAACTACTGACTACGGACTACTGATTGCTGACCCGGCCAAACGTTCCAATGCTGGACTCAATTATTTCATTCGTCGCGTCGGCGCTGAAGCGGCAACGCAACTCCAGGTCGGCACGCCGTTCGATTACCAGCGGCAGATGAAAATTTTCGTCGCCAAAAAAATGCCCGACCCCCGCGAGGCGGGTTACGGTGATGCCCTCGAACACTGGATTAAACATTTTGTCAAACAGACGCACGGCAAGGCCTTCGTGCTCTTCACCAATTACAAGCTCATGCAGGAACTCGGCGAGCGGATGGAGCCGTTTTTCAACAAGCTTCGCATTGCATGTTTCGTGCAGGGCACCGGCACGCCGCGCTCGACCATGCTGGAAAAATTCAAGGACGACGTGGATTCGGTGCTGTTCGGCACGGACAGTTTCTGGCAGGGCGTGGACGTTCCGGGCGAATCGCTCAGCAACGTCATCATTACGCGGTTGCCGTTCGCCGTGCCGGACCATCCGCTCATCGAGGCGCGCATCGAGGCGATCGAGGCGCGTGGGGGCGATTCCTTCCGCGAATTTTCTCTGCCCGAGGCGATTCTCAAATTCCGCCAGGGCGTCGGGCGATTGATCCGCACCAAAACCGATTCCGGCATCATTGTCGTGCTGGACAATCGGGTTTTGACGAAGCAATACGGCCAATCCTTTCTCGACGCCCTGCCGAAATGTCCGGTGGAGATTGTTTAATTCGCTGGGACGCTCGCGAGAAATGTGAACGCCCATGATTATTTCGGGGCACTACTCATTTTTCCGGATCCGCGGGCGGTTTCTCGTTTTGCAGGAGTTCCTTTTTCCCTTTTTGCAGGCACTCCGGGCACATACCGTGAGTGGTCCGCGTGGCGAATTTGGAACTGAAATACTCCTCCAGTTCAAGCCATTGGCCGTCACAACACACCTTGCGGCACCAGCCGCAAATCCGCAGGAACTCTTCCAGGTAATGCAATCGCTCCAGCAACCGCCGGGTGGCCACATGGACCCAGGCCCAGACCAGCAGGATTACCAGAGTCCGCAGTGCGGCCCGGTGCCAATTGGCGGCAAACGGCTCTCCGAACATAAAATGAGGAATCCGGATTGCTTCTGTCAGCCACGCGAGCACGATCAACACGGAGAAGCCAAAAGCCTCAATCCAGAGGATGGAATTCCAGCTCTCTTTGGTTTTATTCATGGGGTTAACCTTGTTTATACCGGCATCCTTGTCCAGAAATTGTCGTCCCTCGATACCAGGTCCCCGGCAATCGCCATGAAGCAGGCGGCGCGCGGAGCCGCGGCGAGCATCCCGCCGAACGTGTTGCGCTGCCGAAATGCCCGGTGGAGATTGTCTGAATTGTGAATAACTTGACACCGGGATGTCACTTGCGGATTCGTGAAAGTGGGTTAGGTTCCGAGTGTCGTACAAAGCGGGTGTTGGGTATGTCGTATGGTTGTTGCCCAATGCTCGCTTTGCTTTTCGAGCCGCGAACGACAAATCCAGACACCGGCCGATCTCCGAGTTAACTCTTTTCCCGGAACCGAAACGCGCTATACTGGCCGGCATGTATCGGACACAGGATTTACACGTCAAAGAAATCGTCCGGCTGCTGACGCCGAACGCGCTCAAGGCGCAGTTGCCGACGACCGAAGCGGCCAACGCCACGGTCGCGCGCAGCCGCGAGCGGGTTGTCCGCATTTTGCGGCAGGAAGACCCGCGCCTGCTCGTCGTCATCGGTCCGTGTTCGATTCATGATGAAAAAGGCGCGCTGGATTATGCGACCCGGCTCAATGCGTTGCGCGAAAGCTGCGCCGACCGCCTGGAAATCGTCATGCGCGTCTATTTCGAGAAACCCCGCACGACCATCGGCTGGAAGGGTTTGATCAACGATCCGCATCTCGACGGTTCACAGGACATTGAGACCGGTCTGAAGATGGCACGGCGGCTGTTGCTGGAAATCACCGGCCTGGGTCTGCCGGCGGCGACGGAATTTCTCGATCCCATCGTGCCACAATACATCGCGGACCTGATTACGTGGGCAGCCATTGGCGCGCGCACGACCGAATCGCAAACGCACCGCGAGATGGCCAGCGGCCTTTCCATGCCGGTCGGCCTCAAGAACAACACCGACGGCAGCCTGCAATCGGCGATTGACGCGATGGGCGCGGCGCGGCATCCGCACAGTTTTCTGGGCATTGACCAGGACGGCGTCACGAGCATTGTGCGCACCACGGGCAATCCCGGCACCCACATCGTGCTGCGCGGCGGACGGACGCGTTCCAATTACGATGCGGCCAGCATTCGCGAGGCAGAAGAGAAATTGAAATCGGAAAAATTGCCGCCGGTGCTGATGGTGGATTGCAGCCATGCGAACTCGGGCAAACAACATGCGAAACAGGAAGACGTCTGGCGCAGCGTGATACAGCAGCGCATCGCCGGCACGCGCTCGCTCATCGGCCTGATGATCGAGAGCAACATCAACGAGGGCAATCAGCCGATTCCGAAAAATCTCGCCGACTTGCGCTACGGCGTATCGTTGACCGACGCATGCATCGGTTGGGAAACCACGGAGCGCATGTTGCGCTGGGGCTATGAAGCGCTGGGGAAATTATCGGAAGCGACTTCCGCGGCGAAATGATTCCGTGTTGGCAGGGTCGCTTCGTCGGGGCCATGGCAAAGCGGACGCGCGAGCCGCGCGTCCCTAACAATTCCGGAGGAGATGCGACAACTATGGCCAGGACCAGGCGTAGGGAAAACGCAGGCGATAGAACCAAAGCGGCCCGGAGGCGGGCACAGAAATCGTTTGCGTCGAATTGGTGCTATTGAAGCTCGCCTGGGTTGTCCAGTTGGTCGTCATCAGGTTCGTGCTGCCCTCCACAACGCCATTCAGTCCGATTGGCAGGCTGGCTATACCCATCTGACAGTTGCCGTTGAGCACTGTGAAGTTAGTGATTTGCACGGGCGAGATGAGTTGCTTAACGACATCGGCGATGACTGCATGGAATTTTGCGGTCGGGTCAAACCGATCCCAAAAAATGTAGTTTGTGCCAGGACCATTCAGAGCCTTGTTCATTAGGTTAGGGTCT
>Ga0335081_10003955_pt1 | contig 23371 bp, 16 predicted proteins | sample Lox_Sample_35_FD_206713 | JGI IMG/M metagenome (GOLD analysis project Ga0335081, IMG submission 206713) | Soil microbial communities from Loxahatchee National Wildlife Refuge, Florida, United States - Lox_Sample_3.5 | ecosystem: Environmental > Terrestrial > Soil > Wetlands | place: USA...
AGGCCAATGCGGCGCGCCAGGTCATCCGCGTCTCGACCATCACCCGCTCGGGCAACCGCGAGGTCGTGCGCGTGCGCCCGCTGGTGCGGGTCGCGACCAACCTGTCGCTCTCGACCTCCGAGCTCTCCGCCAACATCCCGCCGTTCAATCCGCAGCGCATGCTCGCCGACGGCGACACGAACCCGGCGAGCCAGAGCGCGGCGACCGGCAGCGAGCCCGACGCCGAGGTCTCCTTCGTCACGCGCGATCTCGCCCCTGTCCTGCCCAAGGTGCGGATCGCCGCCACGGTGCCGATCGAGGACGTGATTGCCCGCGTCCGCGACGCCGCCAACTGGACCGGCAGCATCAGCCCGGCGTCCTACGCGGTGGCGAGCATCCAGCCGAGCGCCAAGTTCAACTACGCGCCCGAGGGCGGCGACGACCCCTATGCGCGCATCGACGCGCGCGGCGTGCCGCAGAATTTCACCCTGCTGCCCAAGACCGCGCCGCAGACCACCGGCGGCACCGGTGCGAGCGAGCGCACCATCGCGGCCAAGAAGGGCGACAGCGTCGCCGCCATCCTGCGCGACCTCGGCGCGCTGCCGGCCGAGATCAAGGCGATCGCCGGCGTCCTCGGGGCCAAGGGCCGCGACGGCGCCCTGAAGGAGGGCGAGAAGCTGCGCGTGCTGCTCCAGCCGGCGACCGACGGCACCCAGCGCCTGCAGCCCGTGCGCGTGGTCCTGGTGGACGAGACCGCGGTCGAGGCCGTGGTGGCGCTCTCCGACATGGGAAACTACGTCGCGGTCGACGTGCAGAGCGCGGAGACCGCGATCGCCGACAACGACGCGACCGACGAGGAGGACGACGGCAGCGGCGTGCGGCTCTATCAGAGCATCTACGAGACCGGCCTGCGCAACCAGATCCCGCGCCCGGTCATCGAGGACCTGGTCCGCATCTACTCGTACGACGTCGACTTCCAGCGCCGGGTACAGCCGGGTGACGCGTTCGAGGTGCTCTATGCGGGCGACGAGGATGCGCCGGCCGCCGACACCAAGAGCGACGTGCTGTTCGCCTCGCTCACGGTCGGCGGCGAGACCAAGAAATTCTACCGCTACCAGTCGCCCGACGACGGCGTGGTCGACTACTACGACGAGAGCGGCAAGAGCGCGAAGAAATTCCTGGTGCGCAAGCCGGTCGCGGAGGGAATCATGCGCTCCGGCTTCGGCGCGCGCAATCATCCGATCCTCGGCTACGTGCGGGCGCATACCGGCGTCGACTGGGCGGCCCCGATGGGCACGCCGATCTACGCCTCCGGCAACGGGACGATCGAGGAGGCCGGCTGGAAAGGCGGCTACGGCCGCTACATCCGCATCCGCCATGCCAACGGCTACGAGACCGCGTACGGCCACATGTCGGCGTTCGCCCGCGGCATGGACGTCGGGACCAAGGTGCGCCAGGGCCAGGTGATCGGCTTCGTCGGCTCGACCGGCCTGTCGACCGGCTCGCACGTGCACTACGAGATCATCATCAACAGCCGCTTCGTCGACCCGATGAAGGTCAAGCTGCCGCGCGGCCGCGTGCTCGACGGCACGACGCTCGCCGCCTTCGAGAAGGAGCGCGACCGGCTCGACGGCCTGATGCTGCAGAAGCCGGCGCGGACCGCGCAGGCGACGCCGGTGGCGTTGCGGTAGAGCAATCCTCCGGTGGAGACCGCGGGTTAGCGGCGCTTCTGCTGCTCGGCGAGCCGTCTCTGTTCGGCCTCGCGGCCAGCGTCGGCGAGCGCTTCAGCTCGCGCGCGGCGCTCCTCCTCGGTGAGGGTTCGCAGAACGACGCCGGACAGCTTGGATTTGGGCTCATCGGACATCTGCTCAGCGCCAAGCCAGGTTAGCTCGCAATTGGCTGCCATTCAGCGAGCAAGACGTGGATGGCCGGGACAAGCCCGGCCATCAGAGAAGGATCACGCCGCCGCGGCGACCTTGCCGTTGAAGGCGAGACCCTGGATGGTCGCCGTGACCGCGACGGTGTCGCCGTCCTTGACGGCGCCTTGCAGGATCAGCTCGGCCAGCGGATCCTGCAGCTCCTTCTGGATCACCCGGCGCAACGGCCGCGCCCCATAGGCCGGCTCGTAGCCCTTGTCGGCGAGCCACTCGCGCGCCGACGGATCGAGGTGGATCTCGATCTTGCGCTCGGCGAGGAGCTTCTGCAGCCGGCCAATCTGGATGTCGACGATGCGCGCCATGTCCGACCGCTTGAGGCGGTGAAACAGGATGATCTCGTCGACCCGGTTGAGGAACTCGGGCCGGAAGCTCGCCCGCACCGTCGCCATGACCTGATCGCGGACGGCGTCGGTGTCCTGGCCCTCCGGCTGGGCGACCAAAAACTCGGCGCCGAGGTTCGACGTCATCACGATCAGCGTGTTGCGGAAGTCGACCGTGTGGCCCTGCCCGTCGGTCAGCCGTCCGTCATCGAGCACCTGCAGGAGGACGTTGAACACGTCCGGATGCGCCTTCTCGATCTCGTCGAACAGAATGACCTGGTAGGGCCGGCGGCGCACCGCCTCGGTCAGCACGCCGCCCTCCTCGTAGCCGACATAGCCGGGCGGCGCGCCGATCAGGCGGGCGACCGAGTGCTTCTCCATGAATTCCGACATGTCGACGCGCAGGAGTGCGCTCTCGTCGTCGAACAGGAACCCGGCGAGCGCCTTTGTGAGCTCGGTCTTGCCGACGCCGGTCGGCCCCAAGAACATGAACGAGCCGATCGGCCGGTTCGGATCCTGCAGCCCGGCACGCGCGCGGCGCACCGCGGTCGAGACCGCCTTCACGGCCTCGGCCTGGCCGACCACGCGGGTCGCGAGCTTGTCCTCCATGCGCAGGAGCTTTTCCTTCTCGCCCTCGAGCATGCGGTCGACCGGAATGCCGGTCCAGCGCGACACCACCTGCGCGACGTGATCGGCGGTCACCGCCTCATCGACCATCGCGCCCTTGCCGTCGGCGGCTTCCATCTCCTTGAGCTTGCGCTCGATCTCCGGGATGCGGCCATACGCGAGCTCGCCCGCGCGCTGGTACTCGCCGCGGCGCTGGGCGTTGGCGAGCTCGACCCGCAGCTGGTCGAGCTCGGTCTTGAGGCGCTGCACCTGCGAGAGCTTCTCCTTCTCGGACTTCCAGCGGCTGGTGAGATCGGCCGCCTGCCTCTCGAGCTCCTTGAGCTCGGCCTCGAGCCGCTTGAGCCGCTCGCGCGAGCCCGCGTCGTTCTCCTTCTTCAGCGCCTCCTGCTCGATGCGCAGCCGCACGATCTCGCGATCGAGCGAGTCGAGCGCCTCGGGCTTGGAGTCGACCTGCATCTTCAGGCGCGCCGCAGCCTCGTCGATCAGATCGATCGCCTTGTCGGGAAGAAAACGGTCGGTGATATAGCGGTGCGACAGCGTCGCGGCGGCGACGATCGCGCCGTCGGTGATGCGCACGCCGTGATGCTGCTCATAGCGGTCCTTGAGCCCGCGCAGGATCGAGATGGTGTCCTCGACGCTCGGCTCGTCGACGAAGACCGGCTGGAAGCGGCGGGCGAGCGCGGCGTCCTTCTCGACGTGCTTCTTGTATTCGTCGAGCGTGGTCGCGCCGATGCAGTGCAGCTCGCCGCGCGCGAGCGCCGGCTTGAGCAGGTTGGAGGCGTCCATCGCGCCTTCCGCCTTGCCGGCGCCGACCAGCGTGTGCATCTCGTCGATGAACAGGACGATGCGGCCCTCCGAGGAGGTCACGTCCTGCAGCACGCTCTTGAGGCGTTCCTCGAACTCGCCGCGATACTTCGCGCCGGCGATCAGGGCGCCCATGTCGAGCGCGAGCAGCCGCTTGTCCTGCAGGCTTTCCGGCACGTCGCGGTTGACAATGCGCTGGGCGAGGCCTTCGACGATCGCGGTCTTGCCGACGCCGGGCTCGCCGATCAGCACCGGGTTGTTCTTGGTCCGCCGCGACAGCACCTGGATGGTGCGGCGAATCTCCTCGTCGCGGCCGATCACCGGATCGATCTTGCCGTCGCTCGCCGCCTGGGTGAGGTCGCGCGCGTATTTCTTGAGCGCCTCGTAGGCGTTCTCGGCCGACGCGCTGTCGGCGGTGCGCCCCTTGCGCAGGGCCTGGATCGCCGCGTTGAGGTTCTGCGGCGTGACGCCGGCGCGGGCGAGCATCTTTCCGGCATCGGTATCGCGCGCGGTCGCGAGCGCGAGCAGGAGGATCTCGACGGTGACGAAAGAGTCGCCGGCCTTTTCGGCCGCCTTCTCGGCCGCATCGAAGACCCGCGCCAGCGCGGGATCGACGTAGAGCTGGCCGGCGCCCGACCCCTCGACCTTGGGCCGTTTGGCGAGCGCCTCGTCGACGCCGCGCAAAGCCTCGCGCGAGCGTCCCCCGGAGCGGTCGATCAGCCCGGCAGCGAGGCCCTCGGGATCGTCGAGCAGGACCTTGAGCAGGTGCTCGGGGGCGAACTGCTGGTGGCCCTCGCGCAGCGCAAGCGACTGTGCCGACTGCACGAATCCGCGCGCGCGGTCGGTGTATTTCTCGAAATTCATGGGCATTACCCTCCTCGGCCTGTTCCGAACGCCCGCAAGGCGCGATCGGGACATCGTTCACGGAGACGCATCGGCCGGCCTTGACGGGCGTCAATGGACCAACCGCGTACTGTGCGGACCCGTTGCGGCATCCGCACCGCAAATGTGGGGGCCGGTTCCGGCCGGCGGAAGGGGATTCGGCCGCCCGGACGGGCAAAAATCACCGGACGCCGGCGGGCCGAAGACAGGTTAACCAACCGCCGTGCCAGACCGCACAAAAGGAGCAGGCCACCGAAAAGGCGGCCTGCTCCCCGATACCGGCCTCCAAACGACGCCGGACTACCGAATTTGCGCATACGCGCTCAGTATCGTTGGAGCATGATCTCGTTCTGAAACCCGTTGTCGGCTTTTCGGGACTGGGGCCTACGCGGCCGCGCGGTCGATGCCCTCGGCGGCAACCAGGGCCGCAAGGCGCTTGCGGGCATAGAACATGCGGGTCTTCACCGTGTTGTCGGGGATGCCGAGGATCGCGCCGATCTCCTTGATCGACTTTTCCTGGTAGTAGACGAGGTCGATGATCTCGGCGTGCTCGGGCGACAAGGCGGCGAGGCAGCGGCGGATCACCGCGCCGGTGTCGCGCCGGTCGAGCTCGACTTCCGGGTTGTTCTTGGGGTCGGGGACGCTCTGCGCCATGTCGCAGTCGAGCGACTCGGTCGGGCGGCGGTGGCAGGCGGAGAGCGCCTTGTGGCGGGCGATGCCGAGCAGCCAGGTCGAGACGGACGAGCGGCCCTCGAAGCGCGCCGCATGCTGCCAGGCGTCGAAGAAGACCTCGCTCACCACGTCCTCGGCGAGCGCGCCGTCGCGCAGAATGCGCAGGACGAAACGGTAGACCTTGACCTGATGGCGCGCGAACAGCGCGCGCATCGCCAGCCGATTGCCGGTCGCCATCTGCGCGATCAGCGTCTCGTCGGACAAGATCTGCGTTGCGGCCTCGCGGCGGACGGACGGGGCGGCGGCGTGCGGCGTGTGCGACATGGTCCTCTCCCCAGAACCTGAACCACGGCGGCCACCCGCCGTCGTTCACGAAAGGGAAACTACGCCCCGCCTGTTTCGCCGCGATTTCGCTGCAACGGCTATTTTGTATCGTTGGTATTGCGGGAGGATTCATGCCGCGCGGCCCCCCGCAGGGGCGGCTGGCCGCCGCGATACAAACGATACAAAATCGGCCTGCTGCGAAACACGTACGATACGAAGGCCGGCCAAAATATCGGCGGAGCCCCTCCTGGAGCCCCTGCAGATGCAATCCCGCGTTTCCCCGTCGCCCCGGCCCGCGCGCGGCGCGACGACGAGTAAGACGGCCCGGACCGAGGAGCGCTATGCGCTCGCCCTCGAGGCGCTCAACCTGGGCTTCTACGACTGGGACATCGAGGCCAACACGGTCTACTACGCGCCGACCCTGCGGATCATGCTGGGGTTGAGCGAGGCGGAGCTCGCGACGCCGGCGGACTGGATCGGGCGGATGCATCCCGACGATCTGCCGCTCTACCAGCGCGCGCTCGCCGAGCACCTCAGGGGCCACACGCTGCGCTTCGAGGTCGACACCCGCTACCGCAGCGGCGACGGCATCTGGCGCTGGGCGCGCCAGCACGGCATGGCGATGCGCCATCCCGACGGCCGCGCCTACCGTGTCGTGGGCGCGACGGGCGACGTCACCGAGATCAAGAACCGCGAGCGCGAAGCGCTCGCCGCGGCGGCGGCGCACCGCGACGCGCTGGCGCTCGGCGACGCGCGCACTCACGACGAGGAGCGCTACGCGCTGGCGCTGCAGGCGATCAACGAGAACATCTACGACTGGGACCTCGAGGCCGGCACCGTCTATCTGTCGCCGTCGCTGCTCGCCATGCTCGCCCTGCGGCCCGGCGCCACGCTCGCCGAATGGGCCGGACGCATCCATCCCGACGACCGCGCGGTCCATCGCAGCCTGCTGATCTCGCTGTTCAAGGGCGACATTCCCCGCCTCGACTGCGAGTTCCGCTACAGCATGCCCGACGGCACCGTGCGCTGGGCGCGCCAGCACGGCATCGTGCTGCACGACGCCGACGGGCGCGCCCGCCGCATGATCGGCGCGACCGGCGACATCACGGAGGCGCGGCAGCGTGCGCAGGAGCTCGACCGCGCCAAGGCCGAGGCCCTGGCGGCGAACCGCGCAATCGCGCGCACGCGCGAGGTCATGGCGGTGATGCTCGACAACATGAACCACGGCGTCGCGATGTTCGACCGCGAGCTCAAGCTCGCCGCGCGCAACCGCCAGTTCGAGGAGATGATCGAGCTGCCGGAGTCGTTCCTCGCGAGCGATCCCAGCTATGCGGACCTGGTCCAGTTTCTGGCACGCCGCGGCGAGTTCGGCGCGGTCGACGTCGACAAGCATCTCGCGCGCGTGACCGCGCATATCGAGGAGCATTATGCCTTCGAGCGCACCCGCCCGGACGGGACCGTAATCGAAATCCGGCACAATCCGGTGCCGGGCGGCGGCTTCGTCCTGATCTACAGCGACATCACCGACCGCAAGCGCTTCGAACGGCAAATTCAGGAAAACGAGCACCGCATGCGCTCGATCCTGGAGGGCAGCCCGATCGGGGCCGCCATCACGGTCGAGGACGGGCGCTTGCTTTTTTGCAACTCGGAATTCGCGCGCCAGAACGGCTTCTCGCGCGAGCATCTCGACGAGGTCGACCTTGCGGCGCTGTTCGTCGATCCGGCCCAGCGCGCGCAACTGTTCGAGCAGGCGCGCCGCGAAGGACGGGTGCGCAACATCGAGATCGCGCGGCGGCGGACCGACGGCCGGCACTGGTGGTCGCTCTATTCGATGGATCCGATCGAATACGAGGGCGAGCAGGCGCTGCTCACCTGGCACTACGACATCACCGAGCTCAAGAACCGCGAGGCCGAGCTCGCCGCCGCCAAGGCCGACGTCGACCGCACCCGCGTCGTGATGCAGACCGTGCTCGACAACATGGGCGAAGGCATCATGCTGTTCGATGCCGACATCCGCTGCCAGTTCGCCAACCGCCAGCTGATGAAGCTGAACGAGCTCCCGCCCGAGCTCGGCCGTCCGGGTGTCTCGCTCGAGGAGATCACCCGCTTCATGGCGAAGCGCGGCGACTTCGGCCCGACCGCCGACTTCGAGGCGACGGCGCGCGCGCGACTGGCCTTCCTCCTCAGGGAGAGCGGTCTGCGCTACGAGCGCCGCACCCCGAGCGGACGCCAGGTCGAGTTCACCTTCACGCGGCTGGCAGACAAGAGCCTGCTGTGCGTCGCGCGTGAGGTCACCGAGCTCAAGAAGCGCGAGGAGGCGCTGACCGCGGCGGCCGACGTGCTCAAGCTCATCAGCCGCACCAATTTCGACCTGCGCGCGGTGCTCGACATGCTCATGCGGACGGCAGCGCGCGTGTGCGATGCCGAAATGGCCGCGCTCAACATCCAGCAGGACGGGTCGTACCGACCGATGGCGGGCTACGGCTTTCCGCCCGGATTCGACGCGTACATCGCCCCGAGGCTGCAGTTCAAACCCGGCAAAGAGACGCTGACCGGACGTACGCTGCTCGCCCGCGACGTGGTGCAGGTCGCCGACATGCAGACCGACCCGGACTACGGTCTGCCGGAGGCGCAGAAGATGGCCGGCTTCCGCAGCGGGCTCGGCATCCCGCTGATGCACGGCGGAAATACCACCGGGGTCATCATCCTCGAGCGCAAGACGGTGCGGCCGTTCACCGATCAGGAGGTCGCGCTCGCCAAGGTGTTTGCCGACCAGGCGCTGATCGCGATCGAGACGGTACGGCTGTTCGAGCAGGTGCAGGAGCGCACCGGCGAGGTCGAGCGCACGCGCGCGATCATGCAGACCGTTCTCGACAACATGACCGACGGAGTGATGCTGTTCGGCGAGGAGCAGCCCGGCAAGGACAGGCAACTAAAGTTCATCAACAAGCGAATTCTGGAGATCCATCGCTACACCGCCGAGGAGGTTCATCCCGGCATGATGTCGACCGACATCGTGCGCTTCCTGGTCAAGCGCGGCGATTTCGGCCCGACCACCGACGTCGAGAAGGTCGTCCACGAGCATAACGATCGCGTGCTGAACCCCAACGGCTGCCACTATGAACGCGTGACGCCGAACGGCCGCTACATCGAGTTCGACTTTATGCCGATCGCCAGTGGCGACATCCTGTCGGTGCAGCGCGACATCACCGAGCTCAAGGAGCGCGCGGACGCGGCCGAGCGCGAGCGTGCCGAGGCGGAGGCCGCCAACCAGGCGAAATCCACCTTCCTGGCCACCATGAGCCACGAGATCCGCACGCCCATGAACGGCGTGCTCGGCATGATGGACGTGCTCGAGCACCAGGGCCTCGACCAGGCGCAACGCCACAGCGTCGCCACGATGCGGGAATCGGCGCAGGCGCTGCTGCGCATCATCGACGACGTGCTCGACTTCTCCAAGATCGAGGCCGGGCGGCTCGAGCTCGAGACCACCGCCTTCTCGCTGTCGGGGCTGATCGACGGGGTGATCAGCACGTTCCATTCGCAGGCCGCCGCCAAGCGGCTCGCGCTCGAGTCCGAGATCGACGCCGGCTCCGACGACGTGCTGGTCGGCGATCCGACGCGGGTGCGCCAGATCCTGTTCAATCTGCTCGGTAACGCCCTGAAGTTCACCGAGCGGGGCAGCGTGCGGCTCACTGCCAGCACGGCGCCGCTCGGCGGCGGCTCGACGCGGGTGACGCTGCGCGTGCACGATACCGGCATCGGCCTCGATGCGGAGCAGCAGGCGCGGCTGTTTCGCCCGTTCGCCCAGGCCGACTCCTCGACCACGCGGCGGTTCGGCGGCACCGGCCTCGGGCTGTCGATCGTGCGCCGTCTCGCCGAGCTGATGGGCGGCGGCGTCACGGTCGACAGCAAGCCGGGGGTCGGCTCGGAGTTCACCGTGACGCTGGTGCTGCGCACCGCGCCGTCGGATTCGCCGCTCAAGACGCTGCTGCGGCCGGCCCACGATGCCGAGGCCGACGTCGTGCGCGCGCGCCAGGCGGACGCGCCCCGCGTGCTCGTGGTCGACGATCATCCGGTGAACCGCGAGGTGCTGGTGCGCCAGCTCGGCCTGCTCGGCATCGCGTGCGATACCGCGGAAGACGGCGTGCGCGCCCTCGAGGTGTGGGCGCCCGGCCGCTACGCGGCGGTGCTCGCCGACGTGCACATGCCGCACATGGACGGTCACGAGCTCACCCGCCGGATTCGCGCCGCCGAGGCGGCCGACGCGGGCGGGACGCGCACCCCGGTCGTCGCCGTCACGGCCAATGCGCTCAAGGGCGAGGAGGAAAGATGCCTCGCCGCCGGCATGGATGCCTATATCGCCAAGCCGGTGAACATCGACCGGCTGCGCACCACGCTCGAACGCTGGGTGCCGATCCACGGCCCGCAGGACGCGGCGGGCTCGCCCGAGAAGCCGCAGGCCGGCGCCGCGATCGATCGCAGCGTCCTCGCCGCCTGGCTGGGCGACGATGAGGCGGCGATCAACTCGCTGTTCGGGAAATTCCGCGACACCGCGGTCGAGACCGAGCGCGAGATCGAGACCGCGGCGCGGGCCGGCAACCTGGTGCGGGTCGCGGCCGCGGCGCACAAGCTCAAGGGCGCCGCCCAGGCGGTGGGCGCCAATGCGGTCGCCAGCGCGGCCGCGGCACTGGAGCAGGCCGGCAAGGCGGGCGACCGCGCCCGCTGCCAGGACGGCCTCGGGCGCCTCGCGGCCGAGCTGCGCCGCGCGCTCGCGGAGCTCAAGGGAAGCTTGCCGTCGCGGTGAGGGATCTTCACCCTCCCCTGCAGGGGAGGGTGCACTCAATCCTTCGGCGGGACGAACATGTAGCCGACGCCGCGCACGGTGCGGATCGCATCGGGATGGGCAGGATCGTGCTCGATCTTGCGCCGCAGACGGGTGACGCGCAGGTCGATCGCGCGATCGAACGCCTCCATTTCGCGATGCGCCGCCGACTCGAGCAGCCAGTCCCGCTGCAGCGGCCGGTTCGGATTCTCGGCAAAGAGCTTCAAGAGGTCGAACTCGCTCGAGGTGAGCGCATGCTCGCTCTCGTTCGCCGGATCGACCAGCACCCGTTTGTCGAGGTCGAGCACCAGGCGGCCCATGCGCACGCGCGATCCGATGGTCACGACCGCGGCGCCGGTCGCGCGTCGCAGCACGCTCTTCACCCGCGCCAGCAGCTCGCGCAGCTCGACCGGCTTGGCAATGTAATCGTCGGCGCCGGTCTCGAGCCCGACCACGCGGTCGACCGTGTCGGTCGCGGCCGTGACCATGATGATCCCGACCCGGCCGCTGCGCTCGCGCAGCCAGCGCGCCAGCGTGAAGCCGTCCTCGCCCGGCAGGCCGACATCGAGCAGCACCAGGGCGGGCAGCTCGCGCTCGATCATGCGCCGCAGCGCGGTGCCGCCGTCGACGCCGCTGACGCGGAAATTCTGGCGGCCGAGATAGTCGACCAGCAGCTGGCGCTGCGTCGCCTCGTCCTCGACCACCACGATGTGAGGTGGCTCAGTCATGTCGCGCCCCCATGCGCGCCCGCAGGATATCGCACGACGCCAGCGCGACTGAACTGGTTGTTCATGGCAAGTCGCCGCAGCCACGCCCGGCCGCCGGAACTTCCGGCCGGAGCCAGCTTTCCTCTTTGGATTTCTAAGTCGCGGTAATCGTTACGCAAACGACAGCATCTGACGTAACGGAAGCCCGGTCCGACGACATCACCCCGCGCCCGCGTCATGAAAGCTATGCGCCCGCGTGCGCGGTTGCGCAACGGGCACCTCGCGAGGTCGGTGTGCAGTGTTGCGCCGGAAAACGCTATGATCGCCGCATGCCGACAACGCAGGCGCGCATCGCGAGCATCTACCGCTACCCCGTGAAGGGCCTTTCCCCGGAGCGCCTTGCGGCGACGGTTCTGCACGTCCATCAAACCGTGCCGGCGGACCGGCTCTACGCGATCGAGAACGGGCCGAGCGGGTTCGACGCTGCCGCGCCCGCCTATTTTCCCAAGCAGCGCTTCCTCATGCTGATGCGCAACGAACGGCTCGCCGCGCTCGACGCGCGCTTCGACGAAGCGAGTCATACGCTCGTGCTGCGCCACAACGGCGCGGAGGCGGTCCGAGGCGACCTGCGCGCCGCAGCGGGACGTCGGGCGATCGAGGATTTCTTCGCGAGCTTCTGCGCCGACGAGCTGCGCGGACCGCCGAAGGTGCTGCACGCGCCGGGCCACAGCTTTTCCGACGTCGCCCGCAAGGTGGTGAGCATCATCAATCTCGCCTCGGTGGCGGGCGTGGAGGCGCTGATCGGCGCGCCGGTCGATCCGTTGCGCTTTCGCGCCAACCTCTATGTCGACGGCTGGCCGCCCTGGAGCGAGCTCGAGCGCGTCGGCGAAGTGCTCGCGATCGGTCCGCACGCACGATTGAAAGTCGTGAAACGCATCGAGCGCTGCGCCGCCACCAACGTCGAGCCGGGCACCGGTATCCGCGACCTTTCGATTCCGCACGGCCTGTTGCGCGCGCTCGGCCACACCGATTGCGGCGTCTATGCCGAGGTGATCGGGCCCGGACCGATCGCGCCTGGCGACCGCGTCAGCGTTCAGGCCGGGGATTGAGCCATGCAGGTGATGGTGATCGGCGCCGGCGTCGTCGGGCTTGCGATTGCGCGCGCGGCGGCGCTTGCCGGCCACGACGTCATCGTCGCAGAGGCGGCCGACGGCATCGGAACCGGCACCTCCTCGCGCAACAGCGAGGTGATCCATGCCGGTCTCTACTATCCGACCGGCAGCAAGCGCGCCCTGCACTGCCCACGCGGGCGCCGCCTGCTCTACGCCTATTGCAACTCGCACGGGATTCCCCACCGCAAGCTCGGCAAGCTGTTCATCGTCACCCGGGATGCCGACATCCCCAAGCTGGAGACGATCTACACCCAAGCGCTCACCAACGGTGTGGAGAACGTCACAATGCTGGACGCCGCCGAGGCGATCCGGATGGAGCCGGCGCTGCGTTGCGTCGCCGCTTTCCACTCGGCCGAGACCGGCATCATCGACAGCCACCGTTTCATGCTGGCGCTGCAGGGCGACATCGAGGATCGCGGCGGCATGCTCGCCTTCAACACGCCGGTCGAGCGCATCGCGCGCAACGGCGCCGGCTGGGAGGTCGCGTTCGGCGGGGCCGAGCCGGGCGCCGTCACGGTCGACGCCGTGGTGAACTCGGCCGGCCACGGCGCCCAGAAGCTCGCCCGCGCCACCCAAGGCTTTCCGGGCGACCGGGTGCCCCGGCTGGTGCTGGCCAAGGGCAACTATTTCGGCTTCGCGGGCCGCGCGCCGTTCAGCCGGCTGATCTACCCGGCACCGGTGCCGGGCGGGCTCGGCATCCACATCACGCTCGATCTCGGCGGCCGCATGCGTTTCGGCCCCGACGTCGAGTGGGTGGACACGATGAACTTCGACGTCGATGCGCGCCGCGGCGAGACGTTCTATGCCGCGATCCGTACCTATTGGCCGGGCCTGCCGGACCATTCGCTGTTTCCCGACTATGCCGGCATCCGCCCCAAGCTCACCGGCCCGGGCGAGCCGGCGGCCGATTTCATGATCGAGGGCCCGGCCGAGCACGGGCTGCCGCGGCTGGTGGCGCTGTTCGGCATCGAGTCGCCGGGGCTCACCAGCGCGCTTTCGCTCGCCGAGGAGGTGGTCGGCAAGCTCGGCGACGGCTGACGCGGGCCGCGAAGGCGATGGCCTCCGCCGGCGCAGGCCGGTAGGATGGGCAAAAGGCAAAAACCGGTAGTGCAGCAGGGAGGAGCTGAGATGATCGATCGCCGCACGATGCTCAAGACCGCCGGCCTCGGCGCCGCAGGAGCGGTCGCGCTCCCCTATTTGGCGCGCGAGGGGTTTGCCCAGACGCCGGCGCATACGCTCAAGCTCACCTTTGCGGACACCCGCAATCACCCGCTCTATCAGGTGCTGCTGCGCTTTGCGGAAAACGTCAAAGCCAAGAGCAACGGTGCCATCGAGGTGCAGGTGTTCGGCACCGGCGAGCTCGGCAGCCAAGTGAACATCCTCACCGGCCTGCAGACCGGGATCATCGACCTGTGCGCCCACACGTCGGGCTATATCGACACGCTGATCCCCCAGTTCCAGGTGATGGACCTGCCGTTCCTGTTTCCCGACCTCGCGACCGGCGACAAGGTGCTGGACGGTCCGGTCGGCAAGCAGCTCGCCGAGCTCATGCCGCCGAAGGGCATCTACGGCCTCTCCTACGGCTATTGGGGCTGGCGCGTGACCTCGACGATCGACCGCAAGGTGCCCGAGCCCGAGGACATGAAGGGGCTGAAGATCCGGGTGCAGCCCGGCCCGATCTTCGCGGAGATGTTCCGCGCGCTCGGCGCCAATCCGATCGCGATCGACTACAGCGAGATCTATCTGGCGCTGTCGCAGCACACGATCGAGGCGATCGAGACGCCGATCATCGCGCTGCCGTCCGCCAAGCACTACGAGGTGGTCAAGACCATCAACCTCACCAATCACGTCTACAATGCGGGCGTGATGATGGTGAGCAAGCGCAAGTTCGACGCGCTGCCGGCCGACCTGCAGGAGACGCTGCGGGTCGCCGCACACGATCTCACCGCCGACTGGCGCAAGACCATGGTCGAGAAGACCGACGAGACGTCGAAATTCCTCAAAGAGAAGGGCCTGACGATCAACCCGGTCGACCGCGGCGCCTACCGCAAGGCGACCGACGGGGTCTACAAGAAGTTCCGCGACGTCATCGGGGCCGAACTCGTCGACGCGGTGATGAAACAGGTCGGCAACGCCTGACCGGCGCGCCTGGACCGCAGCGGTGAGCGCGGCACACGAGGGCGAATCCGCGACCATTGCGGCAGTCGCCGGCACGGATGTACCTGCACGGCCGCCGGTGTCCGCCGCCGCAGCGGTGCACGGGCGCGCCGGCGCGGCGATCCGCACCGCGCTCGACGCAGTCGACTGGGCGGCGCGCGGCGTGGTGGTGGCGGCGCTGATCGGCGAGCTCGCCGTCGTGCTCACCGACGTCACGATCCGCTTCCTGTTCACGCAGTCGCTGCTGTGGAGCGAGGAAGCATCGAAACTCTGCCTCACCACCCTCGCGTTCCTGGGGGGCGCCGCGGCCTACCGGGCGCGGCACCACACGGCGATCCGCTTCGTCACCCGTTTCTTGCCCGAACGGCAGCGCGACGCCGTCGCGGTCGCAGTCGACGCGCTCATCCTGTGCGTCGCGCTGATCACCCTCTGGGTCTCGTTCGACCTCCTGTCGGTCGCCGCGACCTCGCTCACGCCGATCCTGCAGATCAACGCGGCCTGGCTGGTGCTGCCGTTCACGGTCGGCATGGTGCTGATCGCGCTGTTCGCGCTCGAGCGGCTCGTGCTCGATCATCCGCGGCCGGTCATGCGCGCGGTCGTTCCCCTCGTCGCCGTGCTGGTCGCGCTCGTGGCGGCGATCGGCACCCTGCCGATCCCGCGGCCCGGCAACGGCGCAGCGCTCGGCGTGATGCTGATCCTGTTCCTCACCGCGGTGCTGCTCGGCCTGCCGGTGAGCTTCGCGATGCTGCTCGGCTCGCTGGTCTTCCTCGAGATCACCGATTCGGCCCCGTTGATCGCCGCCGCGCAAAATACCGTGGACGGGACCAGTCATTTCGTCCTGCTGACGCTGCCGTTCTTCATCTGGGCCGGGCTGATCATGGAGAAAGGCGGGATCAGCGTGCGGCTGGTGCGGCTCGCGACCGCGCTGGTCGGTCACCTGCGCGGCGGGCTCTTGCAGGTCGTGGTGGTCACGATCTACCTGGTGTCGGGCATCTCGGGCTCGAAGGCGGCCGACGTGGTCGCGGTCGGCTCGGTGCTGCGCGGCGAGCTGCGCCGCCAGGGATTTCGACCCGAGGAAGGCGCCGCCGTGCTGTCGGCGGCCGGCGCCATGTCGGAGACGATCCCGCCCAGCATCGCCATGCTGGTGCTGGGCTCGGTCGCGCCGATCTCGATCGGCACCCTGTTCATCGCAGGCCTGCTGCCGGCGGCGGTCATCGCCCTTTTTCTCATGGTCTCGATCTGGCTGCTGGCGTGGCGCCGCGGCGCGCCGCGGGCGTCGCGCGCGAGTGTCGCCGAGCTCACGCGCGCGGCCGCCGGCGCGGTGCTGCCCCTGGTGATGCCGGCCGTGATGATCGTCGGCATCAAGTTCGGCTATGCGACGCCGACCGAGGTGTCGGCGGTCGCGGTGCTGTACGGGCTCGCACTGTCGATCGCGGTCTACCGCACGATCGGGTTCGGGCGCTTCTTCACGATCGCAGTCGATTGCGGCCTCCTCGCCGGGATGGTGCTGTTCATCATCGCGGCGGCCGGCTCGTTCGCCTGGACCTTGACGGCCGCCGACCTGCCGTCCGACCTGATCCGGCTCCTGCATGCGATCGGCGACAGCCCGGCGCTCTTTCTCATCGGCTCGATGGTGTTGCTGATCGTGGTCGGCTCGCTGCTCGAGGGCCTGCCGGCGCTGATCATCCTCGGGCCGCTGCTGCTGCCGCTCGCCAACGGCCTCGGCATCGACAGCATCCACTACGCGATGGTGATCCTGCTCGCCATGGGCATCGGCATCTTCATTCCGCCGATCGGCATCTGCTTCTATATCGCGTGTGCGGTCGCCGAGGCCGAGGTGGAGGCGGCGGCGCGCACGATGCTGCCGTATCTCGCGGTGCTGATCCTCGGTGTGCTCACGGTGGCGTTCGTGCCATGGTTCACCCAGGTCGTCCCTGACCTGATCGGCGGGCGCTGATCCCCGCCCTTACGGCACCTGTGGGTCCGTCTATAGTCCGCGGCGGCGCGGCCGAGACGCCATAGCGCCGGACAACGACCAGGAGGACGTCCATGGCTTCCAATCTGCGCTTCCTCAACCCGAGCACCCTCGCCAAGCCGCCCGGCTACACCTACGTGGTCGAGGCGACCGGGCCGGGGCGCACCGTCTATATCGCGGGCCAGCTCGGCCTCGATCTCGATAACAAGCTGGTCGGCGGGCCGGGCGATTTCCGCGCCCAGGCCACCAAGGCGATCGAGAACCTCGAGGCGGCGCTCGCCGCGGTCGGCGCCGCGCTCAAGGACGTGGTGAAGATCAACAACTATCTCGTCGACATGTCGCACATCGCGATCTTCCGCGAGGTGCGCGACCAGGCCTTCAACATGGCGGCGCCGCCGGCGAGCACCACGGTCGCGATCTCGCAGCTGGCGCGGCCGGGCGCCCTGTTCGAGATCGAGGCGATCGCGGTGCTGCCCGCCAGGGGCGCAAGGCCCGCGAAGGCGCGTGCTCCGGCGAAAAAGGCTAAGGCCGCGCGACGCAAACGAAAGTGACGAGCAGAAATACCGGGACCAGCACGGCGCAGGACCACGCGAGATAGCCGAAGAAGCTCGGCATCCTGACACCGCGCTCGGTCGCGATGGCGTAGATCATGAAATTGGGCGCATTGCCGATATAGGTGAGCGCGCCCATGAAGACGGCGCCGATGGAGATCGCCGCCAGGGTCGTCGCCATCTCTCCCATCAGGCGTCCGGCATCGCCGCCGGCGAGCTGGAAAAACACCAGATAAGTCGGCGCATTGTCGAGGAGCGCGGACAGCACCCCGGTGAGCCAGAGATAGGCGACCTCGTTTGGCGTGCCGCCCGGACGCGTGACGGCATCAAGCACCCAAGCAAAGGGGCCGGTCTGGCCGGCGTCGAGCGCCGCCAGCACCGGAATGATGCAGATGAAGATGCCGGCGAACAGATAGGCGACCTCGCGGATCGGCTCCCAGGAGAAGCCGTTGGCCTCGCGGTGCTCCTCGCGGGTGAGCGCGAGCGACAGGAACGCGATGAGCGCGAACGCGCCGTCGCGCACGACGTTCTGGAGCTCCAGCGGCGTGCCATAGAGGTCGAGTGCGATACCGGATTTCCAGGCCGCCGACAGCAGGATCGCGCCGATGATGAGGCCGATCAGCACGACATTGATCGAGCCCCTGACGCGGATCGCAGCCGACGGCAGCGCCTCGCCGAGGAGCACCACGCGGCGGTCCCGGCGGTAGTGCCAGAGGTCGATCGCGACGAAGACGGCGAGCACGATCCCGGCCGCAAGCGCGGTCGGTAGGGCGAGATGCCGCGTGGTCCAGAAGAAATCGACCCCATGCAGGAAGCCGACGAACAGCGGCGGATCACCGAGCGGCGACAGCGCACCGCCGATATTGGCGACCAGGAAGATGAAGAAGACCACGACGTGCGCGTTGGCGAGCCGCGCCGCGTTGGCGCGCAACAGCGGGCGGATCAGGATCATCGCCGCCCCGGTGGTGCCGACGATGCTCGCCATCGCGGTGCCGAGCGCGAGGATCGCGGCATTGACCCATGGCGTGCCGCGCAGGTTGCCGGTGACCAGGATGCCGCCCGCGACCACGTAGAGCGCGAACAGCAGCACGATGAAGCTGAGATACTCGGCGAGCATCGCATGGACGAACTCCGCGGCCGCGACCGGAATGCCGTACAGGGCGGCCAGCGGCGCGAGCGTGAGCGCGCTCCAGACGAATGCGATCTTGCCGTAGTGCGCATGCCAGAACCGCGCGAACAGCAGCGGTCCGGTCGCGATCGACAAGAGCAGGCCGAGGAAGGGCAGCGCCCAGGGCCAGCGGAGACTGCTGCCGTCGAGCGACGCCGCCGCGGCCGCCTGCGGCGCGCCTACCACCGCGAGCATCAACGCAACGAGAACCGCCGCTCCGGCAGCGCAACGACGCCCCGTCACCGGCCCCTGCCTGTCATTCCGGCTCGAGCCCGATATCGCGGGTGACCTTGCCCCACAGATCGTATTGCGCCCGCACGTAATCGCGGGTGGTTTCGGGCGTCCCGGCGCCCTCGGTATAGAAGCCGACGACCGCGAGCTGCTTGATCACCTCGGGGTCCTTCAGCACCTTGTCGAGCTCCCGGTTCATCCGCGCGACGATCTCGGGCGGCGTTTTTGCCGGCGCGACGATCGCGAACCAGCCAACCATCTCGACGCCGGGAAAGAGATCGGCGATCGGCGCCACGTCGGGATAGTTGTCGATCCGCTTGGCGAAGCTCTCCGCCAGCGGGCGGAGCTGGCCCGACGCGATGTAGGGCGCGGCCGACGGCACGGCGAGAATGATCAGCTGCACGCGTCCGGCGAGCGTATCCTCGATCCCCTGCGGCATCTTCGCGTAGGGCACCTGGACGATGCTGCCGCCGCCGAGCTTGTTGAGCCATGCCGCCAAAATGCCGGAGAAGTTTTTTGGTCCGTCGGTCGCGAAGGTGAGCTTGCCGGGATTGGCCTTGTCGTAGGCGAACAGCTCCTTCAGGTTTTTTGCCGGCACGCTCGGGTGCGCGAGCACGAGGAAGGGGCCCTTGGCCACCATGCCGACCGGCGCAAAATCCTTGACCGGGTCGTAGGGCAGCGACTTGAACGTATAGGGGTTGCTCACCAGCGCGGCCGCGGTCGCGAACAGGAACGTATATCCGTCGGGCGCGGCGCGTGCAGCGGCCTGTGCGCCGATCGTGTTGCCGCCGCCGGGTCGGTTCTCGACCACGACCTGCTGGCCGAGCGCGCGCGTGAGCCGCACGCCGATCGCCCGGCAGATCAAGTCCGGCGTGCCGCCGGCGCCCTGGGTGACGATGAGCTTGATCGGCCGCGAGGGCCAGTCGTCGCCCCGCGCGGCCCAGGGCGCCAGCGCGGCGAAGCCGACGAACGCCAGCAACGCGGCCCGCATCGCCAACCGGCAGATCGCATCCATCATTGTCCTTCTCCTCTCCGATCGGGCGTGCCGGCGGTCATGATATCCGCCTCATGCCGGGACCGCGACGCCGAACATCGCCGCGGCATTGAGGCCGATGATCTTGTCCTTGTCGGCGTCGGAGAGGCCGGGCGCGTCGCGCACGAACTCGATCGGCTTCCACTCGCCGACCGGATAGTCCGAGCCGAGGATGACTTGGCCGGCGCCGACCTTCTCCACCAGGTGGCGCAGCACGTCGTGATCGTAGACGCAGCTGTCGTAGTAGAGCTGGCGGAGATACTCGTCCGGGCTCTTCTTCATGTTGACCCGGGTGGTCGGCTTTTCGAGATAATTGCGGGTGATGCGGCCCATGCACAGCGGCATGTAGCCGCCACCGTGGGAGATGCAGATTTTCACGTTGGGAAACGTCTCGAGCACGCCCTCGTACATCAGCGAGGCGATCGCCATCGCTTCCTCGAAGTTTTGCCCGACGCTGTTCCACAAAAAGTGCTTCTGGAAGCGTGGGCTCGGATTGCCGGCCGGATGGATGTAGACCACCGCGTCGTGCTCTGCCGCCTTCTCCCAGAACGGCCACAGGCGGTGATCACCGATCTCCATGTCGCGCGCCGTGGTCGAGATATTGAACCCGCGCAGCTTGAGCTCGCGCATGCAGCGATCGGCCTCGCGCGCCGCCATATCGGGCACATGCAGCGGCACAGTGCCGAGCCCGATCAGCCGCTGCGGATTGGTGGCGACCATCTCGGCGACCCGGTCGTTGAGCTTTTGCTCGAGCTGCAGGCTGTCGTCCGGCTCGGACCAGTAGGTGCACTGATGGACGAGGCTCGCGGAGAGCACCTGGATATCGACCGCCATCTTGTCCATGTCGGCGATGCGGCCCTTGGCGTCGCTCATCTTGGCGACCACGAAGTCGCTGCGCTCCTTCGCCTTGGCCTTGGCTTCGGGACTGAGCGTCGGATCGATCACGGACTTGCCGAATGCGCTGTGCGCGACCGTGACGGCGTAGACATCCGGATGCATCATGTGGGCGTGGATGTCGATCGCGATCGACGGCGCTTTTCGCACGGGCGGGTTCATGTCGCTTCTCCTTCGGATTTGTCTCGCGTGAGGGTGACGCGCCGCTGCAACGGAAAGATCTGCCAGTCGAGCCTGGCGACGATCAGGCCCCAGATGCCCTTGGGCGCATAAAGCATCACGGCGATCGCGACCGCGCCGAGCATGAGCAGGTAGAGCGCGCCGCGGTCGGCGAGCGCCTGGCGCAGCGCGAAGAAGACGATCGTTCCGACGATCGGGCCTTCCAGGCGGCCGATGCCGCCGATCACGGTGATGAAGATCACGAAGGCAGTCCAGTCGTTGACGCTGAACGCCGCATCGGGCGAGATGCGCAGCTTCTGCAGGAAGACGAGCGCGCCCACCATGGCGGTGCCGCAGGCCGTGAACACATAGACCACGAGCTTGACCCGCGCCACATCGACGCCGTTGCTCGCCGCCGCGAGCTCATTGTCGCGGATCGCGGTGAGCGCGAGGCCGTAGCGCGAGCGCAGCAGCCAAAGGATCAGCGCGAAGATGGCGACCGCGAGCGCGAGCGCGATCCAGTAGATGACGAACTCGCGCATGGCGCGGGTCTCGGCGATCGCGATGACGGTCGCGGCCGGCAGGCTGGTGCCGGAGCCGCCGCCCAGCGCCGAGGCCTGCGAGGCGAGAAGGCGAAAGACTTCCGCCACCACCCAGGTGCCGATCGCGAAATAGTGCCCGCGTAGGCGGAAGACGAGCGCCGCGACCGGCACGGCGGCGACTGCGCCGATCAGGCCGGCGGCCGGGATCGCGAGCAGCGGCGAAAGACCGGCGAGGATCGCGAGGGCGAACAGCATGTAGCCGCCGAGGCCGACAAAGGCCTGCTGGCCGACCGAGACGAGGCCCGCATAGCCGGCGAGCAGGTTCCACAGGCTCGCGAGCGCCACATAGGCAAAGATCTCGCCGAGCAGATGCAGGTCGTCGCGTCCCGCCCAGGCCGGCGCGGCGGCGAGCGCAACCACCAGCGCCGCGAAAACAGCGAGGCTGATCGCGCTGCGGCGATCGGCGAACCGCACCTGGACCGTGTTCGCGCTCATCCGCGAATCCTCGGAAACAGGCCCTCGGGCTTGATCGCGAGCACGGCGAGAAATGCGAGATGGCCGGCGAGCAGCTGCCAGCCGGGATCGAGCTTGGCGCCGATCGCCTGGGCGACGCCGAGCACGACGCCGCCCGCGAGCGTGCCCCACAGGCTGCCGAGGCCACCGATGATCACCGCCTCGAAGCCGAAGATCAGGCGGGCCGGGCCGATCGCCGGATCGAAATTGGTGCGCACCGCGAGCAGGACGCCCGCGATCGCGACGACCGCCAGCGACAGCGCCATGGCGAGGCCGAACACGTGGGCGTTGTCGAGGCCCATCAGCCGGGCGACCGACGGATCGTCGGAGGTGGCGCGGAAGGCGCGGCCGAAGGCGGTGCGATAGAAGAGCGCCTGCAGCGCGCCGATCACCACGACCGCGATGACGAACTGCAGCAGCGGCAGCACGCCGATCGCGAGGCCGGGCGCGAGCTGCCAGCTCGCGACCTCGATGGCGCCGGCCTGCAGCCGCCGGCTGTCGGCGGTGAAGATCTCCAAAAGCCCGTTCTGGATGATGACCGAGAGGCCGAAGGTGACGAGGAGCGGCGGCAGCAGGTCGTCGCCGAGCGTCCGATTGAGCAGACCGCGCTGCAGCGCGTAGCCGATCGCGGCCATCAGCGGGACCACGATGATCAGCGAGAGGAGCGGGTCGAGGCCGAGGGTTTCGGTGACGACCAGCGCCAGGTAGGCGGCAAGCACGATGAAATCGCCGTGCGCGATGTTGACGAGGCGCATGACGCCGAAGATCAGCGACAGCCCGGCCGCGAACATGGCGTAGAGGCCGCCGGTCAAAATGCCCTGCACGATGGTGTTCGTCCATTCCATCGGTCAGGTCCCGAAATAGGCGGCGGCGACCGCTTCGCGGGTCGCCTCGCGCGCCGCGCCCGCGAACGCGACGCGCCCTTCCTGCAGGCAATACACGTGGCTCGCGGCCGCGAGTGCCTGGGCGATGTCCTGCTCGACGACGATGAGCGACGTTCCCTCTGCGGTGATCGAGGGCAGCCGCCCATAGATGTCGCGGATGACGATCGGTGCGAGGCCGAGGCTGATCTCGTCGCACAGCAGCAGGCGCGGATTGGACATCAGCGCGCGGCCGATCGCCGCCATCTGCTGCTGGCCGCCGGAGAGCGCCGTGCTCGCCAGATGCCGGCGCTCGGCGAGCGCGGGAAAAAGCTGGTAGACGCGGGCGAGCGTCCACGGGCCGGGGCGGCGCAGCTGACCGCCGATCAACAGGTTCTCCTCGACCGACAGCGAGGGAAACAGCCGCCGCCCTTCCGGCACCAACGCGATGCCGCGCGCCACGACCCGGTGCGCCGGCAGGTCGCCGATCGGCTCGCCGTCGAACACGATCGCGTCGCGCCGCGCCGGCATCAGGCCGGCGATGCTCTTGAGCAAGGTGCTTTTGCCCGCGCCGTTGGCGCCGATCACCGCAACCACCGCGCCGCGCGCGACCGTGACCGAGACGCCGAACAGGGCCTGGAAGTCGCCGTAGAACGCGGTGAGCGCGCGCACGTCGAGCAGGGGCGCATCAGGCATTGGCCTCGATCCCCATGTAGATCTCGGCGACCGCGGGCGCGCGGATGACGTCCTGCGGCACGCCCTCGGCGATGATCGCGCCGCCATGCAGCACCGCGAGCCGGTCGACCACGGCGACGAGCGCGTGCACGATGTGCTCGATCCAGATGATCGAGATGCCCTCGCGCCGGATGTCGCGGATGAGCGCGACCAGCGCGGCGCATTCGTGCTCGGTGAGTCCGCCCGCGACCTCGTCGAGCAGCAGCACTTTTGGGCCGGTAGCGAGCGCGCGCGCGAGCTCCAGGCGCTTGCGGTCGAGCAAGGTGAGCGCGCCGGCGAGCCGGTTCGACTTGTCGGCGAGCCC
>Ga0335081_10003956_pt1 | contig 23366 bp, 25 predicted proteins | sample Lox_Sample_35_FD_206713 | JGI IMG/M metagenome (GOLD analysis project Ga0335081, IMG submission 206713) | Soil microbial communities from Loxahatchee National Wildlife Refuge, Florida, United States - Lox_Sample_3.5 | ecosystem: Environmental > Terrestrial > Soil > Wetlands | place: USA...
GCGCGGCGATCTCGAGCTGCAGCGCGAGCTCATGGGCATAGGCGGCCGCTTCATCATCGCCGGCAGCGACGTGACCTACCTCGCGGCCGCGGCGCGTGCCGACGCCAAAGCCCTGCGCGGCATCGCAGCCAAGAGCTAGCCGGAACCAATCCATAGGGCGGGCATTGAATCGGCATCGGGCCCGCTGATCTCTCCCCCAAGGGCTCGATTGCAACTTACCCCGGGCCCCCGCCCCGGGTTTTTGCGTATGGGCCGGCCAATTTTCACGTTGCACGGCAAGAACTTGGGCGCCTAAATTGGCCAGAACCCAAGAGGACGGTCCGATGCATGACGCCGCAGCGCTGTGGGCCGATTTCGCCCGCCCGATCGCCGGTGCGGACGATTACCTACGTTCACTGCGCGGCCGCGCCATGAATGTCTTCTTCATGGGCGAGCGCGTGCCGGAGCCGGTCGACCATCCGGTGATCTTCCCTTCGATCAACGCCATGGCCGAGACCTACCGGCTGGCCAGCGAACGCCCGGAGCTCGGCGGCGTGCACAGCGACATTGCCGGCGTTGACACCAATCGCTTCCTGCATGTGCCGGTGAAGCCGGACGATCTCGTCGCCAAGCATGAGATGCAGCGCGAACTTGGCCGGCGCACCGGCACGTGTTTCCAGCGCTGCGTCGGGCTCGACGCCATCGGCTCATGCCACTCGGTCACCTTCGACATCGACGCCGAGCGCGGCACGAATTATCACCAGCGCTTTCTCGCTTTCCTCAAGCGCGCGCAGACGGCGAACATCGTCATCGGCGGCGCCATGACCGATCCGAAGGGCGATCGCTCCAAGCCGCCGCATCAACAGGCCGACCTCGATCTGTTCTTGCGGGTCATCCGGCGCGACGACAAAGGCATCTACGTTTCCGGCGCCAAGATGCACCAGACCGGCGCGGTCAATTCACACTGGCTGATCTTCATGCCGACGATGCGGTTGACCGAAGCGGACCGCGACTGGGCGGCGGTCGGCGCCGTGCGCGTCGATGCGCCCGGCCTCACGTATATCGTCGGCCGCCAGACCAATGATACCCGCGCCGTCGACGGCGGCAGCTTGGACGCCGGCAACGCGCAATTCGCCGGACAAGAATCACTCATCGTGTTCGAGGACGTTTTCGTGCCCTACGAGCACGTGTTCATGGACGGCGAATGGCCATTCGCCGCAACCTTGGTCGAGCGCTTCACCACCTATCATCGCTCGTCCTACGTCTGCAAAACCGGCTTGGGCGACGTGCTCATCGGCGCCGCGGCGGAAGCCGCCTCGCACAACGGCGTCGAAGCGGTTTCGCACATCAAGGACAAGCTCGTCGAGATGACGCATCTCAACGAGACCATCTACTCGAGCTGCATGGCGGCCGCTTACCGATCGAAGCCCATGGCCTCGGGCGCCTATCTCAACGACGAGATGCTGTCCAACGTCGCCAAGCACAACGTCACGCGCTTTCCGTTCGAGATCGCGCGGCTGGCGCAGGACATCGCCGGCGGCCTCGTCGTCACCATGCCGTCGGAGAAGGACCTGCAGAACAACGAAGTCGGCCCGCTGATTCGCAAATTCCTGCAAGGCAAGAGCGGTGTGGCGACGGTCGACCGCATGCGCATTCTGCGGCTGATCGAGAACATGACCATCGGCCGCAACGCCGTCGGCTATCTGACCGAGAGCCTGCATGGCGCCGGCTCGCCGCAAGCGCAGCGCATTCAGATCGCGCGCGGCATGAAGATCGACGACAAGAAAGCACGCGCGCGAGCCCTGGCCGGCATCGGGCAGGCGCGCAAAAACCCGTAATTGACCGGCCGAATCTGTGCGAAAATGCGGTCGACAAGACATACGGCCGACCTCGATGGATGAGCAACTGAGCGGCAAGGCATTGGTGACGAGCGCGCTGGATTTCCTGCGCGACTTTGCCGCCTATGCCGGCCGCAACGGAATCGCTGCCGCCGCCCTGGTGCTGCTCGGCGCGTTGCTGGAAGGCTTGAGCCTGGCTTTCCTGGTGCCGCTGCTCGGCGTGGTGCTCGGCTCGGCAATGCCGTCGGGTCGGCTGCAAGCCGCCCTCGGCAGTCTGTTTCGGACGTTCGGGCTCGAGAGCGCTTTCAGCCGTTTGACGCTGCTCATCGCGTTTTTCGGCCTGCTGCTCGCACTCCGCGCCGCCATCTTGTCGCTGCGCAATGCCAAGGTCACCGAGCTGCAGATCGGATTCGTCGAGGCGCGGCGTGGACGCATTGCCGAACTGGTCGCTTCGGCACCCTGGGATAAAGTCGTCCATCTGCGCCACGCGCGGGTCACGCAGGTGATGAGCGGCGATATTCAGCGTGTCGCCGGCGCCGCCAACTTCCTGCTGCAAGCCATCGTCGCCGTCGCAACGCTGCTGGCGCAATGCGTGCTGGTCCTGCTGCTCGCTCCCGGGCTGGCGCTGTTGGCAATCGCCTTGGTTGCCGTGAGCTTCGCTTTCCTCGCGCCGGCAATCCGCCGTGCCTATCGTTTGGGTGCGGTCGTCACCACGGCCAATCTGACGCTGCTCAATTCGACCGCGCAATTCCTCGGCGGGCTGAAGCTCGCCGTCAGCCAGAATTTGCAGACGCGCTTCCTCGCCGAGTTTCGTCAGACGCTCGCCGAGCTGTCGCGGCAGCAGATCAGCTATATGCGCCGGCAGACCAACAGCCGGCTCGTGCTGACGACGGCGTTCTCGGCGCTGGGCGCGCTTATCTTTCTGGCCGGCTTCGCGCTCGGCGTCGCCGCGCCTACGCTGCTGACCTTGCTGCTGGTGATCTCGCGCATGAGCGCGCCGGCGGCCCAGTTGCAACAAGGCACCCAACAGGTGGCCAACATGTTGGCGGCCTATGAATCGGTGCAGCAGCTTGCCAAAGACCTCGCCGCGTTCCGTGAACAGCCCGGTCCGTTGACGGCAACCCTGCCCGCCATGGATGGGCCGGTTGTCTTGCACAACGTCTCCTTCGTGCATCCGGCCGGCGAAGAGGAGCGCGCGCCGGCGCCTGGCGTTCATAACCTCAACCTCACTATCGCACCGAGCGAAGTCCTCGGCGTCGCCGGTCCCTCCGGCGCCGGCAAGACGACCTTCGCCGATCTGCTGGTCGGGCTGTTTGCACCGCAACAAGGTCGCATCACAGTCAGCGGCGTTCCACTCGAGGGCGCTGCGCTGACCGCTTGGCGCTCGACGGTGAGCTACATTTCGCAGGATGCATTTCTGTTTCACGACACCGTGCGGCGCAATCTCGATTGGGCGAGTCCCGATGCGAGCGAAGCACAGATATGGGAGGCGCTTGCGCTCGCCGGCGCCGACGCGCTGGTCCGCCGCATGGAGGGCGGGCTCGAAACCGTGGTCGGCGAGCGCGGTACGCTCGTCTCCGGCGGCGAACGGCAACGACTGGCGCTGGCGCGCGCCGTGCTGCGCAAACCGCGACTGCTCATCCTCGACGAAGCGACCAGCGCGATCGACATCGCCGGCGAGCAGGAGATTCTGGACCGCCTCTGTCGGCTGAGCCCGCGCCCGACCATCGTGATCATCGCGCACCGCCCTGAGAGCATCGTTCGCTGCGATCGGGTTATCCGCATAGAGGGTGGCCGCATTATTGCGGACGAGGGCGGCGAGCGGATCAAGGTGGCGGCCGGCGGCGCCCGCCATGGCTGAGCGGCCGGCTAGCGCGCTCACCGACGGTCTCGACCTGACGCCGGAATTTTGGCTGGCCGCGGCCTGCTGCCGATCGCCGGCAGCCGCGCGGCGCGAGGCGGTGCGTCGTGCCGCGGCGCGGACCATCGATTGGCGCCGGTTCCTACGCGTAGTCAAACGCCAGCGTATCGCCGGCCTCGTCCACGCCGCGCTGCTCGACGCCGGCGTGGACGTGCCCATCTCCATCGCACGGGAACTAGTACCGCAGGCGCAACAAATCGCGCGACAAAACCTCACGCTCGTGGCGGAGGCGGCGCGACTGCAAAATCGGTTTGAAATCGCCGGCATCCCCTCGCTCGCCGTCAAAGGCGCCGCGCTGGCGCAACTCGCTTACGGCAACATCGCCACCAAGCATGGACGCGACATCGACCTGCTTGTTTTGCCCCGAGATGCCATCGCCGCCATGACCTTGCTTGAACGCGAAGGCTACGCGCTGTGGCGACCCGTCACCCAGCTCACCCCGCGGCAGCGCGCGGCGGTGATCCGCTACAGCTACGAGGCTGAATTTCGCGGTGTGCGCGACGACATCCAAGTCGAGCTGCATTGGCGGCTGACGCAGAATCCGCAATTGCTGCGCGGCGTCGATGCGCAATCGCCGTCGCAGGAGGTCGAGCTGCCCGGAGGCTTGCGCCTGCGCACCTTGGCCGACGCCGAGCTGTTCGCCTATCTCGCCGCGCATGGCGGCGCGCATGCCTGGTCGCGCTTGAAGTGGCTCGCCGACGTCAACGCCTTGCTGGTTCGCAAGAGCGGTGAGGATCTCGAGCGGCTCTACCGCCGCGCCCAAGCGTGCGGCGCCGGTCTGTGCGCCGAGCTCGCCTTGTTGCTGTGCCACGCACTGTTCGACTTGTCGCTGCCGCAGGGCATAAATGCGAAGCTGGGCAGCGACGCGCGGATCGCCCGTCTGGCGCGTGGTTGTCTCCACTTGATGTCGGGCGGCGACGACGCCCGCGAACTCCGCGATCGTCCGTTCGGCAACGCGCGCGTCTTGCTCATGCAATTCCGGCTCAGCCGGGAATGGCGCTATTTCATCGCCCAGTGCCGGTTCTGGTCGATCGGCGTGCCCGACGTCGTGCTGCTGCCGCTGCCCGCCGGCGGGGCATTGCTTTATCCCCTGCTCCGCCTTCCGCTCTTCGTGCTGCGACGCATGCGGGCGTTTGGGGCGCCGCGCCGCGGCCGGAAAGCCGACGCGCGCGCCTGAGCTGGATTTGGCCGGAACCGGCGAACTAAGGACTGGCGGAGAGGGAGGGATTCGAACCCCCGATACCCTTGCGAGTATGCCGCATTTCGAGTGCGGTGCTTTCAACCACTCAGCCACCTCTCCAGGAGGCCAAAAGGGCCTGAAATAGCCCCAATCGGACGGGCGCTATCTAACCAAGCAAGCCAAGACAGACAAGGGTCGCGCGGCGTATATTGCCGCAACCGAAGCAGGAACGTGTGCCAGACCGCCTACCCATGACCGACGGCACCACATTCGACCGCATCCGCCAGGAGCTGCGCCCGCTTTTTTTGACCTTTTTGATGGTCCTGGCGACCACCGCTTTGGTCTTTCTGATCATCGTAACCGTCGGCCTCACCCGCGGAACGGTGATCTACCTGATCCCGGTGCTGATCGCGGCGATCCGCTGGGGCATCGTCGCCTCGCTCTTTGCCGCGATCTGCGGGGTGCTCGCATCCAGCTTTTTCTTCTTCCCGCCGCTGTTCAGCTTCCAGGTGACCGATCCGCAGGAAGTCATCAACCTGGTCATCTATATCTTCTCGGCCATCGTCGTCAGCCAGATCGCCAGCCGGCTGAGGACCCAACTGGAGCTCTCGCGCCGGCGCGAGATCGACCTGCGCGACCTCTACGCCTTCTCCCGCCGCCTCGCCGGCTCCTTCGACGTGTCCGATATTCACGCCGCCATCGAAGACCATCTGGCCACGGTCCTGCAGCGCAAGGTCATCCTCTTCGCCAGCGCGCGCGAAGCCTCCAACGTCACCGGCACACGGCGGACCGGCGGCGTGGTGCCCGAACAGGTGCTTACCGAAGTGGCGGAGGTGGCCTCCGGCCGCCGCATCGGCGCGCCGGGCAGCACGGTGACCGCGGAGAACGGCGAGCTCTGGCTGGTGCGGCCGGTGTCGGCCAAGAGTCCGGAATTCGGCGTGATCGCCATCAATCTGGGGCGTCCGGCGGACGACAGCTTCGAGGACTTACGTATTCGTCTCGATACGGTGCTGACCGACGCGACCTCCACGCTGGAGCGTCTCGACGTCGCCCACGCCATCGGCGAAGCGCGCATGCGCGCGCAAACCGAGCAGCTGCGCGAGGCGCTCATCGAGTCGGTCAGCCACGAATTGCGCACGCCGCTGGCTTCCATCCTCGGCGCCGCCACCGTGCTCAGCGCGGCGCCGGCGCTGCAGGGCGAGAAGAAGCTCAAGGCGCTGGTGCATGACGTGCGCGACGAGGCCGAGCGCCTCAACAACGACATCCAGAACCTGCTCGACGCCAGCCGCATCAGCAGCGAGGGGGTCAAACCGCACGTCGAGTGGGCCGAGCCCGCCGATATCATCAATTCCGCGGTGGAGCGCTGCCGGCGCCGGCTGGCCGAGCGGCAGCTCGTCATCGAACTAGGCTCTGAATTGCCATTGGTCCATGTCGACCCGGTGCTGGTGCAGCAGGCGCTGGTGCAGATCTTCGACAACGCGGTCAAATATTCGCACGACAGCTCGCGGATCGTGGTCGCGGCCGAGGTGCGCGACGATCGGCTGGCCATCGCCGTCACCGACGAGGGCGCCGGACTGACCGAAGCCGAACACGCCCAGATGTGGGGCCGCTTCGTGCGCGGCGAACGGCACGCCGCATTGACCGGCGGTTCCGGGCTGGGCCTATGGATCGCCAATGCTTTCATCGGCGCCAACGGCGGCAGCATGAGCGCGCTCAGCGAAGGTCCGGGTCTCGGTACGACGGTGAAGATCGAGCTCCCGGTGACGCAAGCCGCCGTCCCGCAACTGGAAAGCGACGAAGATGAATGAGCATTCCCCGATCGTGCTCGTGGTCGATGACGAGGTGCAAATCCGGCGCTTCCTGCGCACCGGCTTCGAGCTCAATGGATTTGTCGTGCACGAGGCCGGCACCGGCGCCGAGGCAATCCGCTCGGCGTCGCTGCGGCCGATCGATCTGGTGATCGTCGATCTCGGCCTGCCCGACATGGACGGTGCCGAAGTGCTCGAACGCATCCGCTCCTGGTCGACGGTGCCGATCATCGTCCTGTCGGTGCGCTCGACCGAGGCGCAGAAGGTGCGCCTGCTCGAGCTCGGCGCCGACGATTATGTGGTCAAGCCGTTCGGCATGGCCGAGCTGCTCGCCCGCGTGCGGGTGGTGCTGCGCCGGCAGATGCGCGCGGTGAGCGGCGAGCCCACCGTCAAGGTCGGCCCGCTGACCATCGATCTCGCCGCCCGCGCGGTGCTGCTCAACGAGAAGCGGCTGTCGCTGACGCCAAAGGAGTACCGCCTGCTGCAGGTGCTGGCCCAGCACGCCGGCAACGTGGTCACCCATCAGCACCTGCTGAAGGAGGTCTGGGGCTCGATCCACGTGCACGATACGCATTATCTGCGCATCTTCGTGCGTAAGCTGCGGCAGAAGATCGAGCCGCATCCGGACAGCCCGCGCATCCTGGTCACCGAGTTGGGCGTCGGTTACCGGCTGGCGCAGCCAGGCGAGGGCGAGTGGACCACGGCAGCGTCGGCCAAGGCGGAGCCCTGACGACGGCAACGGGTTAACGGCGTCGGCCGGCCGAACAGCGAAAACGCCCGTGTTTCCTTGACAGAACGGCCCGATCCCCGCATATGAAGGGCAATCGCGGGGCCGGCTGGCCCCGCATGTTTTTGCTTGGGCTCTAAGCCCTTCAAAACACTACACAAACCAGACTGAAAGAAGCCGGTCCGGAGAACCTCCGAGCGCCGGGCACGAACACGAGGACGAGAAGGATGTTCGCAGTCATTAGAGCCGGCGGCAAACAGTACCGGGTGGCCGCCGAAGACGTGATCCGGATCGACCGGGTCGCCGGCGAGCCCGGCCAGGTGGTCGAGTTTGGCGAAGTGCTGGTGCTCGGCGGCGACGCGCCGCAGGTCGGAACCCCGACCGTTGCCGGCGCCACCGTCGCCGGCGAACTGCTGACGCACGAGCGCGGCGACAAGGTCATCGCCTTCAAGAAGCGCCGGCGCAAGAATTCGCGCCGCAAGCGCGGCTATCGGCACGAGTTTTCGGTGATCCGCATCACCGAGATTCTGACTCAAGGCGCCAAGCCTGCCAAGGAACCGCCACCGCGGCCGCAGCGCGAGGCGAAGAAACCAGAAACCGCGCCTGAAGCGGAAACCGCCGAAGGCGAGGCCAAGCCGAAGAAAAAGGCAGCGAAAAAGCCTGCCAAAACGGCTGCCAAGCCGGCGAGCAAGGCCAAAGTAGCAAAGAGCAAAAAGAAGTGAGATGATTCCGTCACGGAATCGGTATACAAAACAGCAGAATTCGAGAGAGCACTATGGCGCATAAGAAAGCAGGCGGATCTTCGCGTAACGGCCGCGACTCGGCGGGCCGGCGCCTTGGCGTGAAGACCTATGGCGGCGAGATCGTCCTCGCCGGCAACATTCTCGCGCGTCAGCGCGGCACCAAATGGCACGCAGGCCGCAATGTCGGCTGCGCCAAGGATCACTCGCTGTTCGCTCTCATCGACGGAAAGGTTCAGTTCGCTACCAAAGCCAAAGGCCGCACCTACGTGTCCGTTGTACCGATGACGGAGGCTGCGGCCGAGTAAGACGGTGGACAAATCGAGGTCCGCCGGTCATCCAGTCAAACCGGCGGGGCTCAATGGGCTCTGAGAGGGGGAGACGGGTGACCGGCTCCCCCTCTTCGCTTTTCGACTGTGCTGCAAACTTTTGCTGCAACCTGAGGAGCCCGAGCCATGACCCTGTGCGAAAGCTTACAGAGAGAGTCCTTCCGAGAAGGAAGTATCCCCGTCCTCGAGACCAAGCGGCTTGCTTTGCGCGCCCCGCGGCTCGAGGACGCTAAAACGGTTGCGATGCTCGCCAACGATCGTCGTATCGCCGAGAACACGGCGCGCATTCCGCATCCGTACAAGCTGGCCGATGCCGAGACTTTCATTGGCAGCGTGAACAAAAGCGGCGGCGAGGCGGTCTTCCTCGTCACGCTGAACAAGAAGATCATCGGCGCCTGCGGCATCGCCCCGGCGGAGCCGGCGCCGGAGGTCGGCTACTGGCTCGGCGTGCCCTATTGGGGCAAAGGCTACGCCACCGAGGCGCTGCATGCGGTGATCGATTACGCCTTCACCGACCTCGCCCACGAGTCGCTGCAGGCGGGCGCGCGCGTGACCAACCCTGCTTCTCGCCGCGTGCTGGAGAAGTGCGGCTTCCAGTGGACCGGCGTCGGCCTTTACCGCATCCGCGCCATTCACTCCTCGGCGCCGATCGACCGTTTCCGGCTCGAGCGCGGGATCTGGTCGGCGCTCAAGGGCTGGGGCCGCTCGAAAAAGGTGGTGATGTGAGGCGACCATGTATCAGCCGCCGCACTTTCGCGAGGACCGGCGCGCGGTGCAGCATGCGCTGATCCGCGCGCACTCCCTCGGCCTGCTGGTGACCGGCGGGCCGGGCGGGTTGCAGGCCAACCATATCCCGTTCCTGATCGACGACGATGACTCGGAGCACGGCACGCTGCGGGCCCATCTTGCGCGCGTCAATCCGCAACTCGCCGAATTGGCCGCGGTCGCCGAATGCCTGGTCGTGTTCCAGGGCCCGCAGACCTACATCAGTCCGTCGCTCTATCCGACCAAGCATGAGCATGGAAAGGTCGTGCCGACGTGGAACTACATCACCGTGCATGCCTGGGGGCGCCCGCGCGTCGTCGACGATGCGGCTTGGCTACGCCGTCAGATCGGCGATCTGACCAGCCATAAGGAAGGGACCTTGACGGCGCCGTGGCAGGTCTCCGATGCGCCGGAGCCTTATATCGCGGCACAGATCAAGGGCATTGTCGGCGTTGAAATCCCGATTGCCCGCATCGAAGGCAAATGGAAGGTCAGCCAGAACCGTCCCGCCGTGGACCAGGCCGGCGTGGTCGCGGGACTGCGCGGCGGCGGTGACAATGCCGCCGCCATGGCAAACGCGGTCGCCGAGCGCGGCAAGCCTTCGGAGCGAATGAACAAGGCGGTGACGTAAGGCGCTCAATCCACACTCCGCTCATTCCCGCGTAAGCGGGAATCCAGTCGATTGCGCGGGGGCGCTAATGCTCCTGGGTGCCCGCTTTCCGGCTTCGCGCTCCGCGCTTGGGCGGACTGAAACCCGCCGAAGCGCGCGAAGGGGGCGTAGACCGGGTCGCGGGGACAGCGGGGAAATGATCAGCCGCCGCGCGCGGCCGCATCGAACTTGGCCTTGAACTCCTCTAGCTCGTCGCGGTTGAGATCGCTGACCGCCATCAGGGTGAGCCCCTGATCGTTCCAGCGCAGGATATTGAAGCCCTGCACCATCTCGAGCCGGGGCGCCGGTAGTGGCGGGCCGAGCCCCTGCCCGACGAACAAATTGATCACGTGCACGCGGCGTCGATAGACGATCGCCGCCACCGGCTTGCCGTCGATGTAGTCGAGCCGTCCGCCGACCAAGGTGAAGCCCTGCGCGGTGAGGTCGACCACCGGCGGCGCGAGATCGATGCGGCCGTTGAACCACGGCTTCACCGTGTGCTGGTCGCTCGACAAGACGTCGGTCAGGTGGTCGGCCTGCAGCGAGCGCAAATGCGCGGAAATCGTCTCGCCGAGGATGCGGCTGTCGCGGTCCTGCTTGACGACGACGAAGGCGACGCTGGCGGCGGCCGCCGCCGAGACGACGCCGCCCAAGGCAAAGCCCTTGAGCAGCGCGCGCCGACTGGTGGCGCGCGTCGGCGACGGGATCTCACGTTCGATGGTCGCGCGCAGCTTGGCCGGCGCTACGTGGCGCAGCGTGACGCCGCGCGTCGCGTCGCGCATGTCGCGGTAGGCGGCGAGCTTGGCCGCACAGCGCGCGCAGGTGGCGACATGCGCCTCGACCTCGCGCGCGTGACCGGCGTCGAGCTCATTGTCGATCAGCGCGTGCAGAAGGATTTCGGTTTCCTCGCAGGTCATGAGTCCTTCTCCTCCGCCAGCCACAGGTCGCGCAACAAGGCGCGCGCCCGCGCCAGGCGCGACATCACGGTGCCGACCGGCGCGCCGATGACCTCGGCGATCTCGCGGTAGCTCAGCTCGTTGATCTCGCGCAGCACCAAAGTTTCGCGGAAAGCATCCGGCAATCGCGCGATCAGCCGCTGCACGGCGTCGGCGTCGAGGCGGCGCAAGGTCGATTGCTCCGGCGTCTCACCGCCCTCGCCCCACAGCCCCTCGGCGCGCTGCTCGGCGCTGTCCAGATCGTCGGTCACCACGGCGAGCGCGCCGCGCCGGGCATATTCGGCGCGGCAGACATTGCGCAAAATCGCGAGCAGCCAAGGCTTGATCGACCCGCCGCGGAAAGTCTCGAAGTGACGGAAGGCGCGCAGGTAGCACTCTTGCGCGGCGTCTTCGGCGTCGGCCGTGTTGCGCAACAGATAGCGGGCCAAGGTGTAGACATCGTCGAGATGAGGCAGCGCCGCCGCGCGAAACCGCTGCGCCTTGCTGTCCTCGCCCAACACCATCCTGCCTTCCGCAACGACCGAACCGTGGGCCGTCATTTTGATGCGCTGCCGCCTCCCGCCGCCTCCACCACGATTGATCCGGTCATGTGCGGATGCAAGGCGCAAAAGTACTTGAACGTGCCCGGTGTCGCGAATGTGAACGAGTACTTCTCGTCGGTGTCGAGCACCTTCGATTTGAACGCCTGCGTCGTCGAGGTCACCGTGTGCGGGATGTCGTCGGCATTGGTCCAGGTCACCGTGTCGCCGGCTTTTACCTTGAGTTCCTGCGGGCTGAAGGTGAAATTGGCGATCTTGACCTCGACGGTATCGGCGCGCGCCGGGACGACAGCGCAAGCGAACAGAACCGCGACAAACGCGGGCATTACGAGTCTTCTTGTCATGAGAAATTTCCGTTTCTTGGCTCTTGCTGCAGCTCAGCTCTTCAGCGGCGAATCGACGATGGCGAGACGCTGCTCGTTCTGCTTGAAGGTGATGCTCGCAATGCCGAGCATCTTTTCGAGTTGATCGGACGGCACCTTCATCGGGCCGGGCGACGGCGCGGTGCCCGGCGCCGGCTGCGGAAACGCGGTCGAGCACGCGGTGTGGAAGGTCACGTTGCCTTCGACCTTCTGCATGATTTGGTGGATGTGCCCGTTGAGCACGGTGACCGAGCCGAAGCGCTTGAGGTAGCCGAGCGCCCGCGCGCCGTCCTCGGTGCCCCAGCCCCAGTCCGGATAGACGGTCCACAGCGGAATATGCGCGAAGACGACGACCGGCTGCGAGGCGGAGCGGCCCTTCACGTCGTCTTCCAGCCACTCGAGCTGCTCGGCGCCGAGATTGCCGAGACCGCCGGCCTTCAGATTGACCACGTTGACCAGGCCGATGAAGTGCACGCCGTTGGCGTCGAAGGAATACCAGCCGGCGCCCTTGCTGCCGCGGCCGTAGCGCTCGCGGTAGAGCTTGCCGGCGTCCTCGTCGACCAGGTCGTGCTCGCCGGGCACGTAATGCACGTCGAGCCGCGCCTGCGAGATGATCTGGTCGGCGTCGTCGAACTGCGCCGGCTTGGACAGATGCGAAATGTCGCCGGTGTGGATCATGAAGGCGGGCTTGCCAGGCAGTGCCCTCACCCGCTCGATCGCCTCCTCCAGCGTGCCCTTGGAGTTCGGGTTCTCCGGCCGGCTGAAACCGATATGGCTGTCGCTGATCTGCAGGAAGGTGAAGCCGGCCGGCTCGGCGGCCAGCACCTGGTCGATGATGCCGAGCGAGGTCGGCACCCCGCCGGCTACCGTCCACAGCACGCCGGTACCGGCCCAGGTCATGCATTCGAGCACTTTGCGGCGGCTGGGGCCGCGGTCGTCGTCGGTCATGGTCGATCTCCCTGTGTTGACTGTTGCAGGGCTAGATCGGCCGGTGCCGCGGTTTATTCCCGCTCGGATTCCATGGTAGTTTTCGGCCAAAGCAGCGGCTGGAGCCGCCGATCGCGTCAGGGAGGACGCCATGGCCTACGATCTCGACCAATTCATCGCCGATTGCCGCACGACCCTCGCGCGCGATCCCGGCCCGGCGGGCCGCGAGCAGGTGCGCCAGGACCTCGAGCGCCTGCTGCAGAACAAGGATTTCGTCGAGCAATATTGCGGCGATGATCAGCCGGCCGGCATCAAGGTGCTGTACGAAGATCCCAAGCTCGGCTTCCAGGTGCTCAGCCACATCATGGGCAAGGCCCGGCTGTCGCCGCCGCACGATCACGGCGCCTCGTGGGCGATTTACGGCCAGGCCAAGCAATATACCGACATGATCGAGTGGCAGCGCGAGGACGACGGCAGCGATCCCAATCATGCCAAGGTCAAGCCGGCCAAGAAATACCGGCTCAATCCCGGCATGGCCGGCATCTACCAGGACGGCGCCATTCATTCGATCGACTATCCCGATCATGCGCGCTTCGTCCGCGTCACCGGCACCGACCTCGACAAGATCGACCGCATCAAGATCGACCTGAAGACGGGCGAGGTCGCCACGATGCGTATGACGACCTCATGAACCTGCATATGTCGGGGACGGCGGCGCTGCGTCCGGTCAGTGCCGCGGCGGTCAAGGCCATGCTCGGCGACGGCGGCGAGCTCGCGCTCGTCGACGTGCGCGAGGAGCTGACCTTCTCGCAGAACCACCTGCTGTGGGCGCGCAACGTGCCGCTGTCGCGCCTGGAGCTGCGTTTCGCTCGGCTGGTGCCGCGCATGGACACGCGCATCGTGCTCGTCGACGACAATGACGGGTTAGTCGCGCGTGCCGCGGCGATCCTGGGGCGCGCCGGTTACAACGACCTTTCCAATCTCGACGGCGGCGTCGCCGCCTGGGAGAAGGCCGGCTTCGTCACCTTCTCCGGCGTGCACGTGCCGAGCAAGGCGTTCGGCGAATTCGTCGAGCACGACAGCGGCACGCCGAGCATCAGCGCCAACAAGCTCAACGCGCTGATGCAGCAAGGCGCCGACATCAAGGTGCTCGACAGCCGGCCGTTCGACGAATATTCGCGCATCTCCATCCCGACCGGCATCGACGTGCCCGGCGCCGAACTCGTCTTGCGCGTGCGCGACATCGTGCCGTCGCCGGACACGACCATCATCGTCAATTGCGCCGGCCGCACCCGCAGCATCATCGGCGCGCAGTCGCTGATCAATGCCGGCGTGCCGAACAAGGTAGTGGCGCTGCGCAACGGCACCATGGGCTGGCATCTCGCCGGCTTCACCTGCGCGACCGGCAAGTCCGATCGCGCGCCGGCCTTCTCCGGCCAGGGTCTCGCCTGGGCCAAAAGCGCGGCCGAAAAAGTCGCGCGCCGGTTCGGCGTCGAACGGGTGGACGGCAAGACCGTCGAGGCTTGGCGCAAGGACACATCACGCACGACCTACGTCTTCGACGTGCGCGACCCGGACGAATATCGTCGCGGCCATTATCCCGGCGCCCTGTCCGCGCCGGGCGGGCAACTTGTGCAGGCGACCGACATCTACGCCGGCGTCCTCGGCGCGCGCATCGTCGTTTGCGACGATGCCGAGGTGCGCGCGCTGATGACGGCGTCGTGGCTCAAGCAGATGGGCTGGAAAGACGTTTTCGTGCTGCCCGAGGCCGGCAGCGAAAGAAGCGAACCCGCACCGGTTCTGCTCGGCGCCCCGGCAACCGAGGCCGCCATTGACGTCGCCAAGATCATCGAGGTGGACAACGTCACCATCATCGACCTGTCGACCAGCCCGCATTACCGCCGCGGCCATATTCCCGGCGCCTGGTTCGCCATTCGCGGCCGGCTCGACGGCGCCTTCGCCAAGATCGGCGCGCCGCGGCCGATGGTCGTGCTGACCTCGGAAGACGGCGTGCTCGCCAGCCTCGCCGTCGAGGAGGCGCGCGCGCTGGCCGACCGGCCGGTGCATTGGCTCAAAGGGGGCAATGCGGCCTGGGCGGCGGCAGGCATCCCGCTGTCCACCGCCGAAAAGATGGCCGACGAGCCACTGGACGTCTGGCTCAAGCCCTACGAGCGGCCGACCGACAACGAGGCGGCGATGAACGCCTATCTGTCGTGGGAAGTCGACCTGCTGGAGCGCATCAAGCGCGACGGCACCACGCATTTCCTGCCCGCGCGTTAGTTGGATTTTCGGCATTTCCGCACTAACTAGCCCGTCATGCCCCGCGAAAGCGGGGCATCCAGTAACCCCGGCCTCGCTTGCGTTTACTGGATCACCCGCTTTCGCGGGTGATGACGGACAGTGTATTAGGCACCCATGAAATTCCTCGACGAGGCCAAGGTTTACATCCAGTCCGGCGCGGGCGGGAACGGCTGCGTGGCGTTCCGCCGCGAGAAGTTCATCGAGTTCGGCGGACCCAGCGGCGGTGACGGCGGCAAGGGCGGCGATGTCCTGGTCGAGGCCGTCACCGGGCTGAACACGCTGATCGACTACCGCTACCAGCAGCACTTCAAGGCGCAGCGCGGCGGCAACGGCATGGGCAAGGACCGCCACGGCGCCAACGGCAAGGACGCCGTGCTCAAGGTGCCGGTCGGCACCCAGGTCTACGAGGAGGATGGCGAAACGCTGCTCGCGGATCTCACTGAAGTCGGCCAGCATGTGATCATCGCCAAAGGCGGTAACGGCGGCTTCGGCAATGCGCATTTCAAGTCGGCCACCAACCGCGCGCCGCGCCACGCCAACCCGGGCCAGCCCGGCGAGGAGCTGACCCTCCGGCTGCGGCTCAAGCTGATCGCCGATGCCGGCTTGATCGGCCTGCCCAACGCCGGCAAGTCGACCTTCCTCGCCGCCGTGAGCGCGGCCAAGCCGAAGATCGCCGACTATCCTTTCACCACGCTGCATCCGCAGCTCGGCGTGGTTTCCGTCGACAACCGCGAATTCGTGCTAGCCGACCTGCCCGGGCTGATCGAAGGCGCGCACGAAGGCGTCGGCCTCGGTGACCGCTTCCTCGGCCACACCGAGCGCTGCAACGTGCTGCTGCATCTGGTCGACGGCACCAGCGAGGATCCGGCTGCCGCGTACAAAGTGATCCGCCGCGAGCTCGAAGCCTACGGCCAAGGTCTCGAGAACAAACCGGAGATAGTCGCGCTGTCGAAATGCGACGCGCTAACGCCGCAAGCGATCAAGACGCAAGCGGCGAAACTGAAAAAGGCCTGCAAGAAGACGCCGATCATCTTGTCATCACAATCCCGTCAGGGCGTGCCCGAAGCATTGCGCGCGCTTTGGCAATGCATCAACTCTGCCCGCGAAGGCGCCGCGGAAGATCGCACGCAGGAGACGGTCCGGCTGCCTTGAAGGGCAAGCAATGGACCAGCATGCAATCGTCATCGCCGATCGGAACGGCGTCATCAGGCTTTCGAGCGACGGCGCCGAACGGCTGCTCGGTCGTTCGGCGGCCGTGGCGGTCGGGCGGAAGCTCGATCTGATCGTACCGCAAGATTTCCAGGCGCAGCACTGGACCGGGTTCGGCAAGGTGATGGACGGCGGGCCGGTCGGGTCGGCCGGGCAATTCTTCGATCTGCCTGTGCAGTGCCGCAGCGGCGAAACGAAGACATTGCGAGGGCAGCTTCACGTGCTACGAAACGAGGCGAGCGACGCCATCGGAGCGATGGCGATCTTCACTGCGCCCGTTTGAAGCCGGAAGGATTGTCCGCATGAAAACCCGCGCTGCCGTCGCCTGGAAGGCGGGCGAGCCGCTCACCATCGAGACCATCGACATCGAAGGACCGAAGGCCGGCGAGGTGCTGGTCGAGATCAAGGCGACCGGCATCTGTCACACCGACGCCTTCACCCTGTCGGGCGCCGACCCGGAAGGCATCTTCCCGGCGATCCTCGGCCATGAGGGCGCCGGCATCGTGCGCGAGGTGGGCGCGGGCGTCACCTCGGTGAAGCCCGGCGACCATGTGATCCCGCTCTACACGCCCGAATGCCGCAGTTGCAAAACCTGCCTGTCGCACCGCTCGAACCTGTGCACCGCCATCCGCGCGACGCAGGGCAAGGGCCTGATGCCGGATGGCACCAGCCGCTTCCGCTGCGACGGCGACAATGTCTTCCACTACATGGGCTGCTCGACCTTCGCCAACTTCACGGTGTTGCCGGAGATCGCGCTGGCGAAAGTTCGTGAGGACGCGCCCTTCGACAAGATTTGCTACATCGGTTGCGGCGTCACTACCGGCATCGGCGCGGTGATCTACACCGCGAAAGTCTGGCCGGGCGCCAACGTCGCCGTGTTCGGCCTCGGCGGCATCGGCCTCAACGTCATCCAGGGCGCCAAGATGGTCGGCGCCGACAAGATCATCGGCGTCGATCTCAATCAGGCCAAGCGCGCCATCGCCGAGAAGTTCGGCCTGACCCATTTCATCAACCCCGACGAGATCGGCCGCGACAAGGTGGTGCAGGCGATCGTCGACCTGACCGGCGGCGGCGCCGACTTCTCGTTCGAATGCATCGGCAACGTCGCCACCATGCGGCAGGCGCTGGAGTGCTGCCACCGCGGCTGGGGCGAGTCGATCATCATCGGCGTGGCCGGCTCAGGCCAGGAGATTGCGACGCGTCCGTTCCAGCTGGTGACGGGGCGCGTCTGGCGTGGCACCGCCTTCGGCGGTGCGCGCGGCCGCACCGACGTGCCCAAGATCGTCGACTGGTACATGGACAAGAAGATCAATATCGACGACCTGATCACCCACACCATGCCACTCGATCAGATCAACCACGCCTTCGATCTGATGCACGAAGGCAAGTCGATCCGCAGCGTGGTGGTCTACTAGTCGTCGTCGCCGGGGTGGAAGAAGTCGAACGGGAACGGCGCCGGCCGCACCGAGCGGCGGACGATAACGCGATCGCCATCGTCGTCGTCCTCGTAACGGGTGCGGTTGCGATCCCGCGCAGTCAGCCGCCGCACCCCGCGTGTTGCGTTGTCTAGATCAGCATCGTCGCGCTGTTGCGGGCCGACTGTGGCTTCGTTCCTCGGCTGAGCGGGAACGTTGCCCCGATCGGCGATGTTGCCGCCGGCGGGATTGGTGCACGCGCGCCGCGGACCCGAGAACGGCTGATAGCTACAATCCGAGGCGCGAAACGAGTGGTAGGCTGCCGCACAGGCGGACACATCGCACCGCGCCGGCGCGGCGTTCGTTTGTTGGTTTGTCTGCGTATCGGCCTTCGGCTGCGTGGCGGCCGGCGGCATGTTGGCCACGCGCTCATTGTTGACTTGCGCAGCAGGCGCCGGCGCTGCCGGTTTCGGAAGACTGGCAGCGGTCGCAGCCGCGCCGCTCGTCTCCGCGCGCGTGTTACCGTTGTCCGGCTTTTGATTTGAATTGGCCGCGACGGTCATATCGGCCTTCGGCGCGGCGTTTGCTTTCGGCTGCGCATCGTCGTTCTTCGCCGCCTTGTCGGCGAGTGCGCCGCCCGGCTGTGCCGGGTGAATCGGGCTGAGCTGCGACTTCGGATCGGCCACCGCCGGGCTCGCGTCAATGTGCCTCACCGGCTTCGCCTTCGACTCGACCTTCGCCACGTGCACCGGCGGCTTTTGCACTTCCGGCAGCGGCGAATTCATCCAGTCGAGTCCGAAAAGGACCGTGCCGGCGCAAACGACGAGGACGACGAAATAAAGCAGAAAGGCCATGGCGCGCTCCACCGGCTCGGAAACGCGACGCTCGCGCGCTTGGTTCCGGTTCCTAACGGTTGCGCCTTAGCTTCAGCCGCCCGTGCGATTAAGTGCTTCAGATAACTTGGGTTCCAGGCCGGAAATAGCCTCATTCCCGCCCTCAAAGGGCACATCCCACCCGTAGAAGCCGCCCCTGGCCGGGGGGCCAAAAATCGGGGAGATCCTGAATGTACGTAACTACCCGCGCCGCATTCTGCGGCGTCGTGATGCTTTTTGCCTGTTCGACCGCCGCGATGGCGGAAGCGGGGATCGCATCCGTCTACGCCTATGCCGGCGAACGCACCGCCAGCGGCGAACATATTTCGCCGAATGCATTGACCGCCGCGCACCGCACGCTGCCCTTCGGCACCCAGGTGCGCGTCACCAACCAGCAAAACGGGCGCAGCGTCGTCGTCCGCATCAATGACCGCGGGCCCTTCGTCAGCGGCCGCATCATCGACCTCACGCCGGCCGCCGCGCGCGCGCTTGGCTTCGACGGCCTCGCGCCGGTGACGGTCGAGCGGGCCGGTTAAGCCCGCGCGGCGGGCGCCGCGCATGACTTCCGCGACATCGGCATGCTAAAGACCCGACGCCGCTTACTCCGGCGCCGGGGCTTCATCGCTTGTCGAAAACACCTTCGCTCAAAGATTTTCGCCGCATCGTGGTCAAGGTCGGCTCGTCGCTGCTGGTCGATGCCGCCGCCGGCGGCTTGAAGCGCGATTGGCTCGCATCGCTCGCGGCCGACATTGCTGCGCTTCACAATGAAAAACGCGACGTACTGGTGGTCTCCTCCGGCGCGATCGCGCTCGGCCGTGCCGTGCTGAAACTGCCGGCGGGCGCGCTCAAGCTGGAGGACAGCCAGGCCGCCGCCGCCATCGGCCAAATCGCGCTGGCGCGCTCCTGGGCGGAGGCGCTCGGCGCGCACGGCATCACCGCCGGACAGATCCTGGTCACGCTCGGCGACACCGAGGAGCGGCGGCGTTATCTCAACGCGCGCTCGACCATCGACAAATTGCTGGAATGGCGCAGCGTGCCGGTGATCAACGAGAACGACACCGTCGCCACCACCGAGATCCGCTACGGCGACAACGACCGGCTGGCCGCGCGCGTCGCCACCATGATGAGCGCCGACCTGCTGGTGCTGCTCTCCGACATCGACGGCCTCTACGACAAGCCGCCGGGCGCCGGCAGCGACGCCAAATTGGTGCCGTTGGTGCAGCGCATTTCGCCGGAGATCGAGGCGATGGCCGGCGTCTCCGGCTCCGAGTTGTCGCGCGGCGGCATGGTGACCAAGATCGAGGCGGGCAAGATCGCCACCACCGCCGGCACGCACATGGTGATCGCCTCCGGCCGCGTCGAGCATCCTCTGCAGCGCATCGTGTCCGGTGCGCCGTGCACCTGGTTCTTGACGCCGGCCAATCCGGTCACCGCACGCAAGAAATGGATCGCCGGCTCGCTCGAGCCGCGCGGCGCGCTCACCATCGACGCCGGTGCGGTGAAGGCCTTGCGCACCGGCAAGAGCCTGTTGCCGGCCGGCGTCATTCGCGTGGAGGGCAATTTCGAGCGCGGCGATGCGGTGGTGGTGCGCGGGCCGGACGGCGCCGAGATCGGCCGCGGGCTGATCGCCTATGACGCCGGCGATGCCGACAAGATCAAAGGCCGCTCGTCGGCGGACGTGCTGCTGATCCTCGGCTACACCGGCCGCACCGAGATGATCCACCGCGACGACCTGGTGATCGGCGGCGGCTGAGGCAACCGCCGGTGAACGCGTGCGTTATTCGCACGCGACGATGCGATACAAAAACGTGGAGGCGATTGACCGATCGCCCGGCAACCCCAGTCTCGGTGGCTGGGGTTGTCCGCTCATGCCGTCTTTCTGGGACTTGAACGGTGCCGGCCATGCACTCGGCCATTGGCCGAGTCCGACATCGCCGCCCGGCCACTGACCCAGCGTCAGCCAGCCGCTAGGCCCGCCGTCCGGGCTTCTTGCGCGCGCGGCGCGGGATCGCTTTGCTCTTGTCCGGCTGCACCGGCAACCGGACGAAGGTCCCGTCCGGAAACTCGATATAGCGCCGGACCACCTGAACCCGGCCTTCACCGCGCGGCTTTCCTTCGATCACGAACTTAGTGCCGACCGGAAACCGGCGCGGAAGACCACTCGAACGAGACGCCATGACACCCTCCTGCGATACCGGCAGGGTGGCAGGCCAATATGTAGGGCAATTGATCCGCCGCCGATTTCGGCCGGTTATCCACACAATCCCCAGTTAACTGCTGGATTATGCTCAACGGCCGCCTATCTCGCGCGGGCAAACCCGACGTGTTAGGACAACAGCCCCAAATCCGGGGGCCCGGGGACGGGCCTTGGGTACCATGTCAGCGCCACTGAAGAGCATCGATCGGACCGGCGATGTCGCTGCCGCTATGGCCGAAATCGGCCAGGCAGCGCGGGCGGCAGCGCGGGTGCTAGCGCTCGCCCCGACCGGACAGAAGGACCGGGCGCTCAAGGCCATGGCGGCCGCGATCCGCGCGCAGCGGGCCGACATCCTGGCTGCCAACGCCGAGGACTTGGCCGAGGCGCGCGCCAGCGGCTCGGCCAGCGCCTTCCTCGACCGGCTGGCGCTCAACGAGGCGCGCGTCGAGGCCATGGCCGCCGGCATCGAGGTGGTCGCCGCGCTGAAAGATCCGGTCGGTGCGGTCACCGAATCCTGGACCCGGCCGAACGGCATGACCATCGAGCGGGTGCGGGTGCCGCTCGGCGTGATCGGCATCATCTATGAAAGCCGGCCGAACGTGACGGCCGACGCCGGCGCACTGTGCCTGAAATCGGGCAATGCGGCGATCCTGCGCGGCGGCTCCGACGGTCTACGCTCGAGCCGCGCGATCTGCATCGCGATGGCGCAGGGCTTGCGCCAGGCCGGCTTGCCGGAGGCGGCGATCCAGCTTGTCCCCACCCGCGACCGCGCCGCGGTCGGATTGATGCTCGCCGGCCTCGACGGCAATATCGACGTCATCGTGCCGCGCGGCGGCAAGGGCCTGGTCGCGCGCGTGCAGACCGAAGCGCGCATCCCGGTGTTCGCCCATCTCGAGGGCGTCGTTCACGTCTACGTCGACAGGGCAGCCTCGCTCGCCATGGCCAAGACGATCGTGCTCAACGCCAAGATGCGGCGCACCGGCGTCTGCGGCGCGGCCGAGACGTTGCTGGTCGATCGCGCGGTGGCGTCAACGCATCTCAAACCGCTGGTCGAGATGCTGATCGAGGCCGGCTGCGAGATTCGCGGCGACCGCGAAGCGCAAGCCGTCGATGCCCGCGTCAAAGCGGCGACCGAGGAGGACTGGAATACCGAATATCTCGACGCCATCATCTCAGTGAAAGTTGTCGACGGCGTCGATGCGGCGATCGCACATATCGAGCGATACGGCTCGCATCATACCGACGCCATCGTCACCGACGACCAGGCCACAGCAGACAAGTTCTTGCGCGAGGTCGACTCGGCGATCGTGCTGCACAATGCCTCGACCCAGTTCGCCGACGGCGGCGAATTCGGCTTCGGCGCCGAGATCGGCATCGCTACCGGGCGCCTGCATGCGCGCGGACCGGTGGGCGTGGATCAGCTCACCACCTTCAAATACCGCATCCGCGGAAGCGGCCAGATCCGCCCGTGAACCCACCTCTACCCGTCAATCCCGAGCGCCTGCTGCCACCCCACGCGCCTGGCATGCGGATCGGCCTGTTTGGCGGCACCTTCGACCCGCCGCATCAGGCGCATCTCGGCGCCAGCCTGCTCGCGCTCAAGCGGCTCAAGCTTGACCGCGTCTGGTGGCTGGTGACCCCGGGCAATCCGCTGAAGAACACCAGCGGGCTTGCGGCGCTCAATCAACGGATCGCGGCGGCGCGCGCGCTGACCCATCACCCGCGCATCGACGTGACCGGCCTCGAGGCTGTCATCAAGACGCGATACACCTTTGATACCATCTCTTGGCTCAAGGCCCGTTGCCCGGGCGTCCGCTTCGTCTGGATCATGGGCGCGGACAATTTGCGGAGTTTCCACCGCTGGCAAAGGTGGCGGGACATAGCAAAGCTGGTGCCCTTCGTGGTGGTCGACCGCTTGGGACCGAGCCTCTACGCGGCCGCAAGCCCGGCCGGCCTGGCGTTGGCCGGCTCGCGTCTTCGGGAATGCGACGCCGTCACTTTGCCCGACCGCAAAGCGCCGGCCTGGACCTTTCTGCACGGGCTCAAATCGCCGCTTTCCTCGACGGCGCTGCGGGCCTTGCGCCGGCAGGGGGGAACCTGAGCCCGGCTGCCGCAGTGGAAAATAAACGCCGACTCGCTATCTTATGGCTGATCCCCGGCCTCTGCCGGGGTGAGTGCAACGCACCGAAAGGATAAGAGCCCCTGTCCACACCTGCACTCTCTCGGGCAAGCAAACGTGCGCCCGAACCCGTCTCCCGGCGTCCGTCGTCGAAGGAGACGCTCCGCCTGATCCTCGCGCGCCTGGACGGCATGAAGGCCGAGGACATTGTCAGCATCGACCTTTCAGGAAAATCCTCGATCGCCGACGCCATGGTCGTCGCCAGTGGCCGGTCGCAACGCCATGTCGCCGCGGTCGCCGAAAACGTGGTCAAGGCCCTGCACGAAGCCGGCGTGACCGGCATCAGGGTCGAGGGCACGCGCCAGGCCGATTGGGTGCTGATCGACGCCGGCGACGTGATCGTCCATGTGTTCCGGCCGGAAGTCCGCGCCTTCTACGACCTGGAAAAGATGTGGAAGGGCGGACGTCTTAGTCGCGCATGATCTTGTCCGAAAACCGGTACCCACTTTTCGGGATCATGCGTTGCCGCGCCA
>Ga0335081_10003957_pt1 | contig 23361 bp, 18 predicted proteins | sample Lox_Sample_35_FD_206713 | JGI IMG/M metagenome (GOLD analysis project Ga0335081, IMG submission 206713) | Soil microbial communities from Loxahatchee National Wildlife Refuge, Florida, United States - Lox_Sample_3.5 | ecosystem: Environmental > Terrestrial > Soil > Wetlands | place: USA...
CGCTGTCTTCGTCTGGGGCGGTTTCTTCAATGCTGGAGTCTGCTTTGGCGCTGTGTTCTGCGCGGTCTTCGATATTGTCTGCGGAGCCGTCTGGGGCTGGCGCGAAATCTGGCCAGGTATCGACATGAGCTGACGCTTGGTTTCATCGTCGGGCGGGAGCTGGCTGAGGAACTCAAGTCCGAGGAGGTCCCCTCTGCGATGACGTACGATGGCGTTGACGCGCGAGGGCTCGGCGGTGGGGAACTGGAGCTGCATCATGTCTCCGGGATTGAGGGCGAGGCTGGCGTGGAGGGCCATGCCGGCGCGGCTGATGTCGCTGCCGCGGGCCATCACGGGAGTGGTGAGGATTCCGTTGACTCCGATGATGCGGACGGGCAGGTCGATCTGGTAGCGCGGCCATCGGCGCGTGCTGCGCGGCGGCTCGTTTTCGATGCGGTGTGTTGTTGCGTTCCGGCTGACTCGGAGAGCTGCAGTGAGGGACGGCCGGCGAGCGGCCAAAGCGTTCGTATGGTCCGAGATACGCGTGTGCACGGGGGAACCTCTGATTAAGATTTTTGTCCGCGAGAGGCTTCAGGCAAGCGACCGCTAGGACTACGAAGTGGTGGGCAAGGTCAGTCTGCGCGGAGGACGGCATGTTTGCAAATTACTAACGGTCAGAGGTGAGGTCGGTTACCGCGCTGCTGTCTGGGGACTGCCGCGATCATCGTGGGCTGACGCTCAGGCGCTAAAGCACTCGCCCGTTTGGCCGCTTAGCGCAACGAGTAAACTGGTGCCCTTCCCGATCTTGCTAGCTTGAAGGAGTGGTCTTGGTATCGATCCTCGGAGATCCATCCTCTGAAGGCGTGTCCTGACACGAACATTCGCGTTGCAATTTCTGGTTAGATCAACGAGCGCAGGAAGCGCAGGAAACGGTGTTTTGCGGGCGGCCGCTTGGGGAGGGCGGCGCGGTATTTTTCGATCCAGGCGTCGGGAGCGGGTTCGGCGAGGGAGTGGAGCGTGGCGCGGAGGCGTCCCTGGTCGGCCTTGTCGATGGAGACGAAGCGGAAGGGCTGATGGTCCGCGGAGACGGGAGGCAGCATTTCGGCGGCGCCGAGCACGGGTCCGGTCTGAGTCACAAAGAGAACTTTCACGCGGGACCCTTGGGCGAGCGTGCTGGACATGGCGAGCAGGCCGCCGTTGAGCGAGAGAACTTCGAGCATGCCGCGCTGCTGGCGGCCGTCGGGCGCGCGCAGAATGGCCGGAGCAGCGTCATCGAGACGCACACGCGGGCTGCGCCACTGCGTTTGGGGGGTGGGCATGAGTACTCTTTAAGTATCGGTGTGTGTACACAGGTGTAAAGATTACGGAAGTTTCGGGGGAGAGGAAGTTACTTGGCGGAGAAAGAATATCGGATATACTCCGTTGCTCGGCGCGTGAAAAGGAGCGCTTCTATGTCGCGGTCCCGCTTTAGTCGAGTCTGGCATTTCCTGATCCTCTTCGTTGCTCTGGTTGGAGTTGGAACTGGAATCTCACAGGATCGAAGTACAAGTGCGGCAGACTCGACCGAGGTAAGTACGCCTTCCCCAGCGGCCGATATCACCGCGGTTGGAAATACATTTTGGATTTGCGGGGCGGACGAGATGATTGCGTCGTCGACCGATGGGGGTGCAACGTGGACAGTTTATCACCAGGTTCGGGGCGGGAAGATCCTGCTGCACATCGCTTTCGTCAATGAGAAGGTCGGCCATGCTGCAGGTAAAGGTGGGCTGTTGCTCTCTACGATCGACGGCGGAAGTAGCTGGGTTGCGCATAACGCCGGCGACGATGTCTGGACGTTTTCGTTTGGCGACGCAAACAACGGTATCGCTGTGATCGGCGGCGATATGGACTGGAACCGCTCCTCCCTGTTTGTTGGCTGGGGCGGTGTCACCCCCATTGATGGCCCGGTAAAACTTACACGCGACGGCGGCGACCATTGGGGAGACATCCCCATCCTAAATTCGGGCGAATTCGCCCCGTACAAATCTGTCCTTGCTGTGGCGGCGCTCGACGCCAAACACTTTCTCATGCTGCGTCGGCAACCGAATATCGAAGACGCTTATGTAATTACTGAGGACGGCGGAAAGTCGTGGAGGATTGTCCATCCGACCGATAACGAGACGAATCGCGAACTTCCGCGGTGGGTGTTTGTTCATGATGGCGAGTACTGGGCGTTTGGGATGGAACTGGTCCATCGAGCAACAAGGGGTGGCTACGGCGTTCCGCTGGTGTTGCATTCGAAGAACGGCGCGAGCTGGACGCATGGAGCTTCGGGCAAGAATGAATTCGGCAGCTGTAATCCCCAGGGCTGCAACTTCCGGGATGGCCTTGTCGAGACGCTCTACGGTGCGCACGAACAATACTGGGCTGTGCCGCGGGATGGATCTCTGACCAACAGATGGGCGATAGCTGGAAATCGGCTTTGCACGATTGGCGGATCGTTCCGGTGTGCAACCGTGCAAATCAGTGGAGGACCGGAATCGGGGACAGTTGCGCCGTCCGAGTCTCATCTGGAGGGGAAGTTCGTTAACCTGCCATTTTCGAAAGACTGTGTTGCGTGCGCGGTGCGGAGGATTCCGCTTGATCCGGGAATGAATTGGCAAGGACAGGTCGTGATGTCTTTCCGAGTTGAGGCGGACGGGTCGGTTTCGGATTGGTCCGAAGATGGAGCACCAGACGGTCCGTTTGGCGCCCTGATTGAGGCTCAGTTTAAGAACTGGAAATTTGCGGCTCCCGGCGCTGCGGCCGGCGAGAGGAGACATCTTACGATCGACGTGAAGTGCGTCGACGAACCGTTAGCGCCGACGATGGATGGATGCGAGTTGAAACCAGCAAGCACGCGGTGACCACTCTTTCTCGTGCGTGCAGGGGCATGCTGCTCCCACCCGACCTCCCGCTTCTCCCCTCCATTCCCATTTTGGGAATCGCGCCCGCATTTCCCTTCATTTTCTCTTGCTTCTGACTTCACCAGCGTTTCCAATCAAACGATAAGGCGGCGTTCGCGGATTTTGCCACGAATCGCCGCCTCTCATAATTTCAGGCAGGTAGATATGAAAAGGAAACAGGCAATCATCCAGGATAAAAAGCTCCGCGGAGAGTGGGCCGAGCTTTGTTTCATGGTCCGCGCCGCCGAGCACGGCTTGCAAATCAGCAAGCCTTGGGGAGAGATGCGCAGCTACGATTTTGTCCTCGGACGTCCCGGCTTCTTCGTCGCCGTTCAGGTCAAATCGACCATCTTCGAACAGGACACTGGATACAACTGCACCGTTCGCGGAGGCCACGCTTGCTATCCCCCGGGATCCTTCGATTTCCTCGCCGCATACGTCGTGCTCGAGGACGCGTGGTACATCATCCCCGAAGCTGAAGTCGTGGGCCTCGATTCCGTTACGCTTTATCCCGACAGCCAAAGATCCAAGTATGAGCGATTCCGGGAAGCCTGGCACTTACTTAAGGATCACCGATCTTCACCCAGGAAACCGATCGACCTGCAAGCCTGCGCCGACGAGGATCCTCGCCCCAACTTCCCCATCTTTTGGGTTGAAGCCGCTCAATCCGTCGCCGAGCGGACTTGAACGAAATCCGCTCTAGCTTTTTCCACCCTGCTTTTTCTCGACTTTGGCCCATGTGTCTTTTAGGGCTACGGTGCGGTTGAAGATTGGGGTGGCGGCTTTCGAGTCGGGATCGACTGCGAAGTATCCGAGGCGCTCGAACTGGACGCGCGTGCCTGCTGCGGCATTGGCTAACGACGGTTCGACCTTCGCATCTGGGATCATTTCTAGCGAGTTCGGATTCAGATAGTCGAGGACATCTTTGCCTTCTTCTACCTCTGCGAGATTGGCTTTGGTGAAGAGATTATCGTAGATCCGCACTTCGGCGCTGACGGCGTGCGTGGCCGAGACCCAGTGGATCGTCGATTTTACTTTGCGGCCATCGGGAGCGTTGCCTCCGCGCGTTGCCGGGTCGTAGGTGCAGTGGACTTCGACGACTTCTCCCTTCTCATTTTTCACGACACTTTTTGCCGTGATGAAGTAGCCGTAGCGCAGACGGACTTCGCGCCCGGGGGTGAGGCGGAAATACTTTGGCGGGGGAACTTCGCGGAAGTCGTCCTGCTCGATGTAAAGCTCGCGCGAGAATGGGACCTTGCGCGATCCGGCGCTTTCATCTTCAGGATTGTTGGTCGCATCCATCTCTTCGACCTGGCCCTCGGGATAGTTGTCGATGACGATCTTCAGCGGTCGCAGCACGGCCATGACTCGCGGAGCGCGCTTGTTGAGGTCTTCGCGGACGAAGTGCTCGAGCATGGCGAGATCGACGATTCCGTTGGTGCGCGAGACTCCCACGGCCGCGACGAAGTTGCGGATGGCTTCAGGCGTGTATCCGCGGCGGCGCAGGCCGGAGAGTGTGGGCATGCGGGGATCGTCCCAGCCGCGAACGGTGCCCTGCTCCACAAGCTGGCGCAGCTTGCGCTTCGACATCAGCGTATAGGTGAGGCTGAGGCGGTCGAACTCGATCTGCTGCGAGGGGAAAATCCCGAGCTGCTCGATGAACCAGTTGTAAAGCGGCTGATGATCGGCGAATTCGAGCGAGCACATCGAGTGCGTAACTTTTTCAAGGGAGTCGGACTGGCCGTGCGCGAAATCGTACATCGGATAGATGCACCACTTGTTGCCGGTGCGGTGATGTTCGGCATGCAGAATGCGATACATCACAGGATCGCGCATATTGAGGTTCGGCGACGACATGTCGATCTTCGCGCGGAGAACGCGGGATCCGTCGGGAAATTCGCCAGCGCGCATGCGCTCGAACAGATTCAGGTTCTCTTCGGCGGAGCGATTGCGGTACGGGCTGTCCTTGCCTGGTTCCGTGAGCGTACCGCGGTGCTTGCGGATCTCTTCGGCGGAGAGATCGTCCACATAGGCCTTGCCGTCTTTGATCAGTTTGATCGCCCACTCGTAGAGCTGGCCGAAATAATCGGAGGCGTAGAAGAGGCCATCCCAGTGGAAGCCGAGCCACTTGACGTCCTCCATGATGGAGTCGACGTATTCGACGTCTTCCTTCTCGGGATTGGTGTCGTCGAAGCGGAGATTGGTGCGTCCGCCGAACTCGTCGGCCATGCCGAAATCGATGCAGATGGCCTTAGCATGGCCGATGTGCAAGTATCCATTGGGCTCGGGAGGAAAGCGGGTCTGCACACGGCCGTTGTACTTGTTGGTCTTGAGGTCTTCGATGAAGCGTTCGCGAATGAAATTGGATGGACGGGACTCGGGAGTGGCATTGGCGCCGGTCTCGGTCTCGGTGGCAGAGGGATTCATAATCTTTGATCTTACCGCAAATAGAACGGTCAAATGAGCAACGCAGAGGACGCTGAGGACGCAAAGGGGAAGAGGGGATCGCGAACCATTTCTTGTCTTGAGGCTTTCGCTGAGCGCGAGATCCCACGCCCCGTTCCTCTGCGTCCTCGGCGGTATTCATTTGACTCTTGCTTAGTTTTCCTCGGCTGTCCACAGGGAAGTCTCATCGTCCACAGTTTCTTCACAAGGGGGCAGGATTTTTGTGTTGCCGGGCGCAACAATCTGCCTGAGAGTGGGTTCAGCGAAACGTGAGAGTTCCTGACTTAGCCGGATGATTGCGGCAGAGCCAGTGGCAGCGGTGATTCTCGAAAGTGAATTGCCGAAGGGGAAAACATCCAGAGACGCGCGAAAGCGCGACTGGTTGCCCGGGCGTTGCGGCCTCCTCCCCTGTTTGCTCTTTGAGCAGGCGGCCGCTGGCCACCGCAGCCGTTGCGGAACGATGATCGCGAGATCACGAATCCAAGACGCGCTTCGGCCCTTGCGGCACTCGTTTCGAGCGCTGCCGGGCTGAAGTAATCGTCGTAGGGCGGAGCAGGAATCCACGAATAATGCGGTCTAAGGTGGCTGGCCTTAGGCCGCATTCGATTTTAGAAGCAGTACTTAGTACGCGGTACTCGATACTCAGTTTTTGGACATCTGCTCCCCCCCATTTTTGACGTTCGTATTTTATTCGCCTACAATGTTCCTCATTAAAATGACACTTTTCCGTCCGAACATTTTTCTATTTTGACGGGGATTTCCAGAGCATGCGCATCGCATTCACAGCGCGAGTAAAGGTATGTTGCTTTTCACGTTGCTGAAAACCCTGTTGAGAGAGATCAGTGGCCACTTCCGATTACAGCATTAGCACCCTTCCGGCGAATGTAGAAGCTGAGCGCTCGATCCTTGGGGCGATCCTGCTCGACAACTTTGCGTACAACCAGGCCGCGGAGCATTTACGGATCGAGGATTTTTCGCTCGATTCGCACCGGAGAATTTATACGCGCATGGTCGATCTGGCGGAGTCTTCGCGGCCGATCGACATGATCACGCTCATCGAAGAGCTCGAGCGGCACAAGGACCTGCAGGCGATTGGCGACGTGGCGTATGTGTCGAGCCTGGTGGAGGGCGTGCCGGACCGGCCGAGCATCGAGCACTACGTCAAGATTGTCCGCGACAAGGCGCTGCTGCGCGGAGTCATCTCGGCGGCCACGACGGCGATTGCTCGCGCGAGCGATCAGTCAGACGCGGCGGAAGACGTTCTCAGCGATACGGAAGCTGCGATCTTTCAGCTCTCGGAAAAGCGCATTGGGCGCGGGTTCATGGGAGTGCAGGAGATTGTCCGCGAGACTTTCGGATCGGTGGACGCGCTGCTGCAACGCGGCCAGCGAATCACTGGACTGGCGACGCACTATACCGATCTGGATGAGATGACGAGCGGAATGCAGCGCGCGGACCTGGTGATCATTGCGGCGCGTCCTTCGATGGGCAAGACAGCGTTTGTGATGAACATCGCGGAGAATGCTTCGATTGAAGATCAGCAGGTTGTAGGCGTGTTCTCGCTGGAAATGTCGCGCGAGGCGCTGCTGATGCGCTTGCTGTGTTCGCAGGCGAGAGTCGATGCGCATAAGATGCGGACCGGTTCGTTGTGGCAGGACGACACGAAAAAAGTTGTGAGGGCGATGGAGCAGTTGGCGCACGCTCCGATATTCATCGACGACACGCCGGGAATCTCCCTGAGCGAGATGCGCGCGAAGGCGAGGCGGCTCAAGCAGGCGCAGGGGCGGCTGGACCTGATCATCGTGGATTACCTGCAGCTGATGTCGGGCGGCGGAAAGCGATTTGAAAACCGGACGCAGGAAGTTTCGGCAATCTCACGTGGCCTGAAGGCGCTGGCCAAAGAACTTAGCGTTCCGGTAATTGCGCTCTCGCAGTTGAGCCGCGCGCCGGAGAGCCGCGGCGGCGATCATCGTCCGCAGCTGGCGGATCTGCGCGAGTCAGGATCGATCGAGCAGGATGCCGACTTGGTTATGTTTATCTTCCGCGAGGAAGTCTACAAGCAGGATGATCCGGAGCTCCAGGGACGTGCGGAAATCATCATTGCCAAACAGCGCAACGGTCCGATCGGGCGGGTGAAGATGGCATTCCTGAAGCATTGCACCCGGTTTGAGTCACTGGCAGAGGGCGGCGTGACGCCGGACGAGTAGTCTCCCTTCTACAGGCATTCCTGTATTCACGCCGGAGTAAGTACTGTAGACGCATGGGTTTGCACACTCGATCGAAAAGCTCCCTCAACCTGTGGAAAAGCTTGTGGAATTGAAAATGACTTTCAGAATTTCTTCTGGCAAAGACCGAGCGGTCGGTTCGAGGCGTGGCCCGTTTGGGCAGTTAAAACCATGAGTAGTAACCATTTATGCAATTCATCTCGGATTAACATTGAGGTTAGATCATCCAGGTTGACTGGAAGACAGATTTGAGATTTGCACATTTTGAGTCGTAGCACTTTCGTTTTGAGGGCGATTTTGGCGGGTCGAGAGCCAGAGTTGCAGAGAAATGCTCGCTGGAAGGGATCGGTTTTTGTAATCGCAAAAGTGCGGCTGAACTTCCCACTCAAGCCAAAATCGGGCTTGAGCGGGCCACCCAATAGTTAGTTGTTGTCTTCTAGTTAGTCGCTGTCTTCGCCTACTTTCAGGACGGCGAGGAAGGCCTCCTGGGGGATGTCGACGCGGCCGATGCGCTTCATGCGCTTCTTGCCTTCTTTTTGTTTTTCCAACAACTTTCGCTTTCGCGTGATGTCGCCGCCGTAGCACTTTGCCAAAACGTTCTTGCGCATGGCCGGGACCGTCTCGCGGGAGACGATTTTCGCGCCGATGGCCGCCTGGATCGCCACTTCGAACATCTGGCGGGGAATGAGCTGGCGCATTTTGTGGACCAGCAACTTTCCGCGTTCGTAGGCAAAGTCTCGGTGCACGATGATCGAGAGGGCATCGACGGGATCGCCGGCAACGAGGATATCGAGTTTCACCATGGGTGACTCCCAATATCCGGCGAGGTGGTAGTCGAGCGAGGCGTATCCGCGAGAGACGGATTTCAAGCGGTCGTAAAAGTCGAGGACGATCTCGTTGAGCGGCAGCTCATAGTGCAGCATGACGCGCGTGGCGCCGACGTATTCGAAGGTCTTCTGCTTGCCGCGCTTCTCTTCGACCAGCTTGAGAATTCCGCCGACGTATTCTTCGGCACTCAGGATCGTGGCGAGGATGACCGGCTCTTCGACTTTGGCGATCTCGCTTTGATCGGGCCAGCGGGAAGGGTTATCGACTTCAATCTTTGTGCCATCGGTGAGCGTGATCTTGTAGCGCACGCCAGGAGCCGTGGTGATGAGGTCGAGGTTGAATTCGCGCTCGAGACGCTCCTGGATGATCTCCATGTGAAGCAGGCCGAGGAATCCGCAGCGGAATCCGAAGCCGAGGGCGACAGAACTTTCGGGCTCAAAGAAAAAGCTCGAATCGTTGAGGCGTAGTTTTTCCAGCGCTTCGCGGAGTTGGGTGTGCTCGTGGGCGTCGACGGTATAGAGTCCGGCGAAGACCATGGGCTTGATTTCTTCGAAGCCGGGCAGGGGCTCGATGGCGGGATTGGCGTCTTCGGTAATAGTGTCGCCGATTTTGGTGTCGGCAACGTTCTTGATGTTGGCAACGATGAATCCGACTTCTCCGGCTTGCAGTTGATCGATTTCGACGGGCTTGGGAGTCAGCACGCCGAGAGTCTCCGCGTCGAACGTGGTGCCGTTCCACATGAGACGAATTTTCTGTCCCTTACGCAGCGTGCCTTGAAAGACGCGAGCGAGCACGATGACGCCGCGGTAGGCGTCGAACCAGGAGTCGAAGACCAGGGCCTGCAGGCGATTGTCGGGCTGTCCCTTGGGCGGGGGCACGCGGTCGATAATGGCTTCGAGGACGTCAGGGACACCTTGTCCAGTTTTGGCGCTGATGAGAACGGCGTCGGAAGCGTCGAGGCCGACGGCGGACTCGATCATTTCTTTGGTGCGCGGGATGTCGGCGGACTGAAGATCGATCTTGTTGATGACGGGGATAATCTCGAGCCCGTGATTGATGGCGAGGTAGGAGTTCGCCAGAGTCTGGGCTTCAACGCCCTGGGAGGCGTCAACGACGAGAAGCGCGCCTTCACAGGAGGCGAGCGAGCGCGAGACTTCGTAGGAAAAGTCCACATGGCCAGGGGTATCGATCAGGTTGAGCTGGTAGATTTCGCCGTTGTGAGCGGTGTACATCATGCGGACGGCGTGGGCCTTGATAGTGATTCCCCGCTCGCGTTCGAGGTCCATGGAATCGAGTACCTGGGCCTGCATTTCGCGCGCAGTGAGGGATCCAGTCAATTCGAGCAGCCGGTCGGCGAGTGTCGATTTGCCGTGGTCGATGTGCGCGATGATCGCGAAATTGCGGATGTGCTGGGAGTCCATGAGAGCGGGTGAAACTTAATTTTAGCAGGTGGTACTGCCTTAATTTGAAAAGCTCCCTAAGACAGCGTCGTGTTCAATTGTCGCGAGGTGCTGCGCCAAACCGGATTTTGCAAGGCTTCGATTCGTCGAAGCCTTTTGCATTTCACCTGACGTGGCTGTGGCCCTCCTTCTGGACTTCAGCTGCCTTGCGATGACGGCGCCCCTCGTTTACTCTCGTGGACGCTTGACAGATCACGAAGAGGTACCGAGGTTATGAACTTTGCCAGAAATGCGATGATGAGTTTGGTATGCGTCGCCGCATTATTTGCAGTGTTGGTGACTTCCGGCGAAGCGCAGGACCATGCGGTGCCTCAGAAGACGACGCAGCAGGCGCAGCATGCGGGGGTGCAGTACGTTAACAAGGATTACGGGTTCCGCTTTGCTCTTCCAGATTCGTGGAAGGACTACAAGGTAGTGGCTGATAGTTGGAGCGGCGGAGACGGTTCCTCGAACGGACCTACCGAGAAGGGGCCGATCGTCGTCTTGCGTCATCCAAAATGGACAAAGGACCGGCCGACGCAGGACATCCCCATCATGGTTTTTACGATGGCGCAGTGGAAAAAAATCGACAACGAAGAAATGTCTGTAAGCGCGGCTCCGATCGGGCCCAGCGAATTAGGCCGCAACAGCAAGTATGTCTTCGCATTGCCAGCTCGCTATGACTTTGGCGACGGGGATGCCAAAGAAGAGGTGTATGCGATCTTGAACGGGCATCCTCTGCAGCCGTTGTGATCGCGCTGCCTGCAACAACAACAAACCACAAAGGGCACGAAGTCGCACGAGGGTCAAAGCGTGTTGCAGGTCTATCTCCTCTGATTTAACCTCATCAACCGGACTCAAATAGCCGGCAGCAGAAGCTCGATCTAGCGGGGGATATATGCAGCGAATCTTTATTCTGATTCTTCTCGCGTGTAGTGTGAGCGTGGCGCAGACTTTTTCGCCGGAGGTGCGCGGATTTGTGAAGGTAGATGCTCCGGTCGTCGCGTTGACACACGTCCGGGTGATCGACGGGACGGGTGCGGCGGCGAAAGAAGATCAGACGATCATTCTCAAGCAGGGGAAGATTGAGTCCGTTGGAGAGGCTTCCACGGCGAGTGTGCCGAAAGAGGCGCAGGTGCTCGATCTTCACGGATACAGCGTGATTCCCGGACTGGTCGGGATGCACGATCACATGTTTTATCCGATGGGACGCGGAGTTTTTGGCGAGATGGCGTACAGCTTTCCGAGGCTGTACCTTGCGGGCGGCGTGACCACGATCCGGACGACTGGGGCGCTCGAACCCTATACGGATCTCGAATTGAAGAAAGCGATCGATGCGGGACAGATGCCTGGTCCGAAGATGCATGTGACTGGTCCGTATCTGGAGGGGAAAGGCTCGTGGGCGATCCAAATGCATCAGCTCACGGGACCCGAGGACGCGACGAAGACGGTGAATTTCTGGCTGGATGAGGGCGTCGACAATTTCAAGGCGTACATGTTCATTACGCGCGCAGAATTAAAAGCTGCGATCGAGGCGGCGCACGAGCGCGGAGCGAAAGTGACCGGGCATCTTTGCGCAGTGTCGTTCCGGGAGGCCGCCGATCTCGGAATCGACGACCTTGAGCACGGATGGTTTGTCGATACAGAGTTTATGGCGGGCAAGAAGCCGGATGAGTGTCCGGGGAACGGCGACGATCTGCAGGGCATGGCGAAACGCGATGCGAATGCGGGGCCGATGCACGAGGCGATTGAATATTTGGTGCAGCATCATGTGGCGGTGACGTCGACACTGCCGGTGTTTGAGATGTTTGTGCCGGGACGGCCGACGATCGAGCAGCGCGTCCTCGACGCGCTCGCGCCGGCAGCGGAAAGCGCAATGCTGAACAATAAAGTGCGGGCGAGCGATGAGGGGTTGATTCGCAAGAGATATGGAACCGATGCATCGCCTTGGCCGGCGGCATTCAAGAAAGAAGAAGAATTTGAATACGCTTTCTCGAAGGCGGGAGGGCTGCTGATGGCAGGGCTCGACCCGACGGGCATGGGCGGAGTGATTGCCGGATTTGGCGATCAGCGCGAAGTTGAGCTGTTGGTTGACTCCGGATTTACACCGTTGGAGGCAATCCATATTGCGACGTATAACGGCGCGCAGTATCTGGGAGAGCTTGACCGGATTGGAACGATTGCCGCAGGGAAGCAGGCGGACTTGGTCGTCATCAAGGGCGATCCGTCGAAGAAGATTGATGACATCGAGAACGTCGAAACCGTGTTCAAAGATGGGATCGGTTACGATTCAGCGAAGTTGATTGAGTCGGTGCGAGGGTCGGTCGGGATGCGATAGAAAAAGTACTCGGCACTCAAGTATTCAGTACTCAGTTAAACAACGTTTCGCCATGAGGACCTTTATCGCGATTGATCATGTGCAGCTGGCTATGCCGGCTGGCGAGGAAGAGGCTGCGCGGCGGTTCTATCGCGATTTGCTGGGAATGCAGGAAGTTGTGAAACCTGCTGAGTTGGCGAAGCGTGGCGGATGTTGGTTCGAGAGCGGAGTTGTGCAGATTCATCTTGGAGTCGAAAACGATTTTCGTCCCGCGAAGAGGGCGCATCCGGCCCTGCGGTGCCACGACTACGACGAATTGACGAGCCGCTTGCGTTCCGCGAATGTCGAGGTGAGGGACGACAACACGATTCCCGGTGTTCGGCGATGCCACATCTCCGATCCGTTCGGGAACCGCATCGAGTTAGTGTGCCAATGACGCGGGCCCGGGTTCGATAGACTAATCACACATGCTCATTCTCGCTTCCGCGTCTCCGCGACGTAAGGATCTTCTGCGTAATGCCGGCATTTCATTCACGGCGCAACCTGCCGATCTCGACGAGACTCCTATGCCGGGCGAGGCGGCGCGTGCCTGCGCCGAGCGGTTGGCGCGTGAGAAAGCGCTGGCAGTCTGGCGAACGTGGCCGCAGAGCATGGTCCTTGGAGCCGATACGGTCGTGGTGGTGGACGGCCTCATTCTTAACAAGCCTGCCGATGTCGAAGACGCGGCACGGATGTTGCGGTTGCTTTCCGGCCGCGAGCATCAAGTGATCACCGGCGTATGCCTCGTGAGCGCGGTGAAGGATCAGCAGTCTCCTTCGGATGGCACGCGGCCTTATGTGATTGAGCGAACCGAGAAGGCGGAGATCAGGATCGGATCGGAAAGCACCCGCGTGACCGTGAACGCGATGTCAGACGATGATATCCGAGATTACATTGCGAGTGGAGAGCCGATGGACAAGGCGGGAGCGTATGCGATTCAGGGGCTGGCATCACGCTGGATTCCGCGGATCGAAGGCGATTACAGCAATGTGGTGGGATTGCCGGTTGCGCTGGTGTATCGAATGCTGCGTGAACGGTGGGATCAGGTGTAACAGTCGGCTAAACTACTTCTTTTCGTCTTCGGGCTTCTTCTCTTCTTCCTTTACAGCGGACTTGAAGTTGCGGATGCTTTCTCCAAGGCCCTTACCGAGCGCGGCGAACTTGCCCGGTCCGAACAGGAGAAGAAATATTGCCACGATGAAAATAATCTCGGTGAGGCCGATTTTGCCTTCCATAGGTTTGAGGAACCTCCCTGCGATCGTAGCAAAGCCCTGCGGGACGGGCGAACTTCGCCTGAGAAAATTCTAGGCTAGTGGCTGCGGAGAGTCAAAATTGGCGCATCTTAGGCGTTAAGCGTCAAAAGAGGGCTCACTAAAATTCCGTAGGAAGTCTATTGCAGGAGGCAGCAGTCATGGGGGTGAAGTTGTGAAGCGGAGGAGCCGGTTTCTGATCCTCGCGATATGTGTTATTTGCGGAGTTTCGGCGTGCGTCGGGCAGAACGCTGCGCCCTTTGCGCCAGAGCAGCAACGCAAGACGAGCGAGCCGTACACGGGGGATCTGTCGATATTTGATTCTCCCGGGAGAGATCAGCGGTTGCAGGTCAACCGGGTGATGGATGTGCTGGGGATTGGTCCGGGCAAGGCGGTGGCGGATATTGGAGCGGGCTCGGGGTGGTTCACGGTGCGGGCTGCACGGCGGACTGAGACCGGGACCGTGTATGCGGTGGATATCAATCCTGAGGCCGCACACTACATCGACGCGCGTGCGCACAAAGAGAAGCTCGGGAATGTGAAGACGATCGTGAGCACACCGGATGATCCGAAGCTTCCGCAGAGTTCGGTCGATGCCGTGCTGCTGCTGAAGGCTTATCACGAGGTGGCGCATCCGGTTTTATTGCTTCGAAATCTGCGGCCGGCGCTGAGACCGGAAGCGAAAGTGGGCATCATCGATCGGAATGGAAATGGCGAGGATCATGGCGTGAATAAAGACGTTGTCATTCGCGAGGCGAAGGAAGCCGGGTACAAGTTAGTGGAACAATACGATTTCGTGAAACCTGACAAGGAAGATTATTTCCTGGTCTTCACGGCAGAAGATTAAGTTCTTCAACGACCGACCACGTCGTGCGAGTGAGATCGGCGAAGAGCGGCAGGTCGGCGTCGGAGGCGGCACCTTGCGGGCTTGCCCAGGCGGCTTCCATGCTATCGCGATTGTCGAAATAGAGCTCGATGATCACGTCCCAACCGGGGTGGTTGCGATTGGGATCGGGGACGGCATGGTTTTGCCTGTATTTCTTAAGGCCGGGGAGCGCTTTGGCCAACGGCGCGTGGGTGATTTCGAGGTGATGGCGGAATTGAGTGGGAGTTAGATCGGGACGGCGATAGAGGACGACCATGAATTTGAGCATCGGATTTCGGGCTGAAGCTCTCTCGTTCTTGTCGCCGCTGATGCTTCTCCAAAGCGCCGCTCTTCCACCTTCATTTATGGCGCCGTCGCGGTCAGGCGGATTCGATCATTCCCGCCAGGAGCAGTGCGCGGCGCGGTAGTTCGGAGATGACGATGTATTCGTGAATGGCGTGAGCGCCTTCGCCGACGCCGCCGAGGCCATCGAGCGTGGGGATGCCGAGGCCGGCGGTGAAGTTTCCGTCGGAGCCTCCTCCCACGGCGGCTTCTTCGAGCTTCCAGCTGATTTCTCTTGCGATGTGCTGCGCCTTCTTGTAGAGAGCGGCGACGCCTTCGGTGCGCTCCATCGGAAGCCGGTTGATGCCGCCTTCGATGCGGAGCTTGCAGTGCTTGTTGAGAGGCTTCAAAGCGCGCAGCTTGCGATCGAGAGCTTTTGCCTGCTTCACCTCTTTAATGCGGACGTCGATCTCGACGCTGGCTTCGGCGGCGATGACATTGGTTCGCGTACCACCGCGAATGACCCCGGGATTGACGGAGATACCGTGGCGCAAATCGCTGAGGTTTGAAATCGCATTGATCTGGCGCGAGAGTTCGAGGATGGCGCTGTGTCCTTTGCCGGGATCGAGCCCGGCGTGCGCAGCGACGCCTTGAACCGTGAGTTTGTATTCGCCGACCCCTTTGCGCGCAGTCTTGACGGCTCCGCGGAGTCCAGCGGCCGGTTCGAGTACCAACACTCCCGCGGATTTGCGGGCGAGATCCTCGGTAATTTTGCGCGAAGAACTGCTGCCAACTTCCTCGTCGGAGACAAGGAAAACGGTGACCGGGCGAGGCAGCATTCCGTGCCAGGACTTCAGAGCTTCGATGGCCGACATCATCAGCGCGATGCCGGATTTCATATCGAGCACGCCCGGCCCGTGGAGGCTGCCATCGACGATGCGGCAAGGCATGTTGGCAAGCGTTCCCATCGGATATACCGTGTCGAAGTGACCGAGCAGGAGAACGGGTTTGGCACCCTCGCGGCCCGGGAAATCGATTTGCAAGTTGTCGGCGTAATTGTCGCAGCGATGTATTTTGGCGCTTCCGCCGAGAGATTCGAAACGTCCGGCGAGCACGGCGCCCATGCGGTCTCCAGCTTGTTTGTTATCGCTGGGAGATTCGATCTCGGCGAATTCGCGGATAGTTTGGACGAGGGATTCATCGCGCTCCACAAAATACTGGAGGCGCTCGCGCCACAGCTGGTTCGATAGGACGTTGGCAGGTTGTGATGATTTCTTTTTCGGCATGGCTCGTGAGAAAAATCCCCACTTCCGGCGCGTTGGGCCTGAAGTGGGGCACCCGCCGTACAGTATAATCTTCAGGCTGTTTCACGCGAACTTTCAGACAAACTATGAATGAGAGCAGCTCTGTGCCCGAGACTTCGACCAATGGAGCGAAGATCGTGTACGACATCCATGAAATATTAAAGATCCTACCGCACCGTTATCCGTTTCTGCTGATCGACCGCGTGCTGGAACTGAAGCGCAAAGAGAGAATTGTGGCGATCAAGAACGTCACGATCAACGAGCCGTTTTTTAACGGACATTTTCCCGGATTGCCGATTATGCCCGGGGTGCTGATCGTCGAGGCGATTGCGCAAGCCGGCGGCGCGCTCCTGCTGACGGAAGTGGAAGATCGGAGCGACAAAGTGATGGTGTTCACGGGGATCGAACGCGCGCGGTTCCGGCGTCCGGTGAGTCCGGGAGATCAGCTGCGGCTCGAAGTGGAGTTGCGCGGGTGGAGAGAAGTCCCGGGAATGACCGCGGCGAAAATGCAGGGCGTGGCGCTGGTCGGCGACAAGAAAGTCGCCGAGGCGACCGTGTCGTGCCAGCTGATCGACAGCTCGCGCGGGCGGGCTTCTTCGAACGACGGCGATATCGAGGTCTGATTAAATTCAAATTCACAACAGGGGACACAGAGGTTCACAGAGGTCCTCTGATTCAGCAAGCTCGTCCAAATGAACGTTCATCCAACGGCAATTATTGATCCGGGCGCGAAGGTTCCGGCTTCGTGCAAGGTCGGTCCTTATTGTGTGATTGGGGCGGATGTCGAACTGGGGGAAAATTGCCGGCTCATTTCGCACGTGGCGATCGAGGGGCCGACAAAGATCGGTTCGGATAATACTTTCTTTCCGTTTGCGGCGATTGGCATGGCTCCGCAGGATGTGACCTACAGGGGCGAGCCGACGCGGCTGGAGATTGGCGACCACAACGAGATTCGCGAATACGTCACCATTAATCGTGGAACCGTGAAAGGCGGCGGGCTGACGAAAGTTGGGAGCCATCTCCTGATCATGGCGTACACGCACATTGGGCACGATTGCGTGATTGGCGATCACGTGATGCTGGTAAACGGCGCGACTCTCGGCGGACACGTGACGGTGGAAGAGTGGGCCGTGGTGGGGGCGCTTTGCCCCGTGCATCAGTTCGTGCGGATCGGAGCGCATTCGTACGTCGGCGGCGGGACGACGATCACGCAGGATGTGCTGCCGTTCTCGATGACATCGGCGGCGCGCGAGACGCATGCGTATCTGATGAATAAGGTCGGTCTGCAGCGGAGGGGATTCTCGAAGGAGCGAATCGCGAAGATCCATCACGCTTATAAAATCTTGCTGGCCTCGAAGATGAATACGTCGCAGGCGCTGGAGAAGCTGAGATCGGAGTCGGATCGCGGAGAAGATGTGGAGATGCTGATCCGGTTTATTGAGGGGTCGGAGCGGGGAGTGATTAAGTAGGAACTCTTAGCTATTAGCTCTCAGCTTTTAGCCAACCCAAACCCACCACACGAGTCTTCTTTTCCCCTTCCTACTTTGTTGATCCCCCTTTCTCCAGCAGCGATTCCATTTCGTCCATCACGCGGTTCATCTTTTGGACCGTCAGTTCTAGGGGCTCGTTGCTGGTCATGTCGACGCCGGCGTCTTTGAGAAGGTCGATGGGGTATTTCGATTTTCCCGCAGAGAGGAATTTCAGATAGCGATCGGTTGCGCCCGGATCACCTCCCAAAACCTTTTCAGACAAGGCCGAGGATGCGGTGAATGACGTCGCGTATTGGAAGACGTAATATGCATTGTAAAAGTGCGGGATCATCGACCATTCGTTGGCGATGTAGTCGTCGACGATGCAGACGCCCTGCTCGTGCCCGTAGTACTTGTTCACGATTTCGGTGTAGAGCTTCGAGAGCGCATCTCCAGTGAGAGGCTGGCCTTTTTCGACCATCTCGTGCATGCGCAGTTCGAACTCCGCAAATTGCGTCTGACGGAAAACGGTTCCTTTGAAGCTTTCCAGATAGTTACCCAGTAGCGACAGACGAGTCGAATCATCTTTGATCTGTTTCAGCATGTAATCCATCAGCAGAGCTTCATTGAAAGTGGAAGCAACTTCTGCGACGAAGATCGTGTACGACGAGAGAGGATACGGCTGCATCTTGTTGGAGAAGTAGCTGTGCATCGTGTGGCCGAGCTCGTGGGCCAGCGTGCTCATGTCGTCGTATTTGCCGTTGTAATTCATGAGCATGTAGGGGTGGACGTCGTAGGCGGCGCCGTTCGAGTAGGCTCCGGCGCGCTTGCCTTCCGTGGGATACATATCGATCCAACGCTCGGTGAACGACTGATTCGTCACTTTGGCGTACTCGGGACCAAGCGGCGCGAGAGCGGAAAGAATATTGCGCTCGGCAGCTTCAACGGAGTATTTCGCGTCGAGTGACGGGACAAGCGGAGCGTAGAGATCGTAGTAGTGAAGCTCCGAGAGCCCCATGATGCGCTTGCGAAGGTTCAGGTAGCGACGGAAGGTCGCGAGATTGCGTCCGACGCCTTCGATCAATTTGAAATACACGGAGACGGGAATATTTGGTTGGTCGAGTGAGGCCTGCAGAGAGGTTTCGTAGTTCCGTGCGCGCGCATAAAAGACAGAGGTCTGCACGTTGGAGTTCATCAGCGATCCGAATGTGGCGCGATATTTTCCGAGAGTGGTGAAGAAGGCTTCCATCACTTTCTGGCGATCCTCGCGAATGGGTGATGCGCGGTGCAGCGCGAGCGCGGCCTTGTCGAGCTTCACGGATTTGCCGTCGCTCAGAGTGACGGATGGATATGGAAAATCGGCATCAGCAAAAACGCCGAAGACGCTCGATGGACCGCTGGCCATGATCGACGCTGACGCGAGCAGCTTTTCTTCTTCTTTGCTCAGCGTGTGGGCGCGACGGCGGGTGATGTCGTCGAGGTATTGGCGGTAGATGTTCAGCCGGGGCTCTTCGGCGAGGAATCGCTGGATGGCGGCGTCGTCCATCTTGAGGATTTCGGGCTCGATGAAGGCGGATTCGGTTCCGAGAACGGAGCCGAGCTGGATCATCTCCTGTTCCATGCCCTGATAGAGGCTGACGCGCGTGTCCTGGTCGGAGCACATGCTGGCGTAGACGAACAGGCGCGTGAGTTCCTTGTCGAAGGAGCTCTGCAGGTCGAGAGCGTCCGCTAGGGTCGACCTGGATGTTGCGAGCTGGCCTTGGAACGTGCGCAGCTTGGGCAGTTCTGCGGCGAGTCTTTCTTTTTCAGCGCGCCATGCTTCGTCCGAGGGATAGATAGGCGCGAGGTCCCACTTGTGCTCGTCGGGAATCTTGCTGCGGTCGCGCTCCTGAACATGGGGCGGAAGCGTGGTGGTAGCGAAGAAGACGGGCGGCTCGGGATGAATCGGCATGAATGACTCCTTAACAGGGGAACGGTGCACAGGGTACTGACGATACAGTTATGATCGCATGCCCGACTGCGTCGTGGATGCATTCGAGAGCGGCGTTCACGCGGACGCACGAGATCCCTCGGCCCGCTGGTGAAAACGCGGGCCTTCGAGATGACGCATCGTCCAAGTCGTAGGTCTTAACTTCAGAATAAAAACTTCAACGCTACTTGGATCACGCGCGGGCCGACATCCTGCTGAATTTGGCCGAAGTTCGGGGAACTGATGTCGCTGACTGGGAGACGAAAGTTGGTGTGGTTGAGGACGTTGAAGAGCTCTCCGCGGAATTGGAATTCTTTGGATTCGCTGATCGAAATGTTTTTAAACGCGGATAAATCCCAGTTCAGGTAGCGCGGTCCCTCGACGACGTTGCGGCCCTCATCTCCGAAAACCTGGAAGCGTCCCTGAGCATCCGGCTGGAGCTGCTGGAAGGCCTTGACGTTGAACCATTCCTGCGGAGTGCGCGGCCCGGTGTTCGGATCGCCGATCAGGTTCGGGCGGTTGGCGGAGAAGCCGGTGATCTCGGGAGCCGTTCCTTGCAGCGAGACGTCGCTGGAATCGAAGACGGTGAACGGAGTTCCGCTCATCAGCGTCGCGATGCCGTTCAGCTGCCAGTTGCCGAGAGCATGCTGATACCAGTTCTTCGGATGATTCCAGAAGGGCAGATTCCACTGATAGCTCAGGACGAAGCGGTGACGGGCGTCGAACATGGAGCGTCCGCGCTCGGCGGCGAGGTCGAAGGGATTCTGCGCGAGATCATTTTCGCCGGCCACGGGTTGCGAGGCGGAGCCGGTGATGTTGAACGAAGAAACGTCGTCGATTGATTTCGAGAGTGTGTAAGAAGCGAGGAATGACAGGCCGTGGCTGAAGCGCTTGCGCAGGCTAGCTTCGAGCGCGTTGTAACTGGAATTGGCAATGCCGGCGATTTCTCCGACAGAACCGTAGATGCACTGAGTATTCGATGTCAGAGTGCATCCGGAATAGAGACGCCGCTGGTTGACATTGTTTTCGTTGGAGATCGGATTGCCACTCGAGTCAACGCCGGGGATGAAGACTGCAGGATTGCCTTCGATGAACCGGGGCAGACGTACGCCGGTCGTGCCGACATATCCGACTTGAAGAAGCCAGTTGTCGCCGAAGGAGTGCTGAACGTTCAGATTCCAATCCTGCGCGTACGGAAGATGCAGGTTGGGAGTGACTACGAGCAGCGTCATCGGCTCGGGGAATTGCTGGCTGAAAGGATTCGGAGTGTAAAACGGATTGGCGAAGGAGTTGACGGGGAAACCGATCTGCTCGGTTTTGAGGTACGGAGGGGCGCTGACGGGATCCTGAATCGGGCCGCCCTCTCCGGTGTAGTAGGGTTCGTAGAAAATTCCGTAGGCAGCGCTGATAACGGTTTGGCCATCACCGCGCGGGTCTAAGGCAGCTCCGACGCGCGGAGCGAAGGCTGTCTTCTGCGTGGGAATCACTCCGGCGGGAACACCGCGGTCGCCGGGATACAAAAGTCCGGGAGGCGCGGAGGGCAGTACAGTCGATTGCGCTCCGGGCACGAAGAGATTCACTCGATTCTGATTTTCTGTCGCGGGCAACGGCAGTTCGTAGCGTAGGCCGTAATTCAAGGTCAGACGTGGATTGACCTTGTAAGTGTCCTGAGCGTAGGCATCAAACGCGCGGTCGCGAATCTGGCGGCTGAAATCACCGCCGCCCTGCAGGAACACGACGGGATTGGCCGAAAGGAAATTAGCGAAGCCGTCGTTATAGATGAAACCGGCTGCCGAGGGAATCCCTGCGAATACGAAGAAACCGTTGGTGGCGATGCCCTGAAGCGCGTTGATCTGGTCACGCCGGAATCCGCCGCCGAATTTCAACTCATGTCGGCCGACGATCCGGCTCAGCGCACCTGAAATGTCGAACGTATTCTGGTACGTGTAGCGCGGTCCGGTGATGGGATCTCCGACCGAAGCGTATCCGCCGATCTGAATGAACGGCGGGCCAGCGGCGACTGGCAGAGTCGGAGCATATTGGAAGCCAAGGCTGGCGGGCGATTCGTTGTTCAGATGTTGGTCGAGCAGGAACGTGTTGCGGAGAAAGGAAAATCTCGCGACGCCAATCGTCCGCGCCGAGAAGACGTGAGTCTCCTGGGAGACGAAATTCTGTGCGCGATCATATTCGCCGACGGGAAAGCCGGGAACGTTGGCTCCGACGGGCGAGAGAGGATCAGTGGTCGGGCCGCTGCTGTACATATAACGGAAATTCAGAGTGTCCGCAGTTGAGAGGTAATGATCGATGCGCACTCCGAATTGGTTGTTGGTTTCGTCTTTCGTCTGGGTTGCGATGAAACTGTTCGAGCCATTTGCGCCAATGGGAAAGAATGGGAGCAAGTTGCTCGCAGTCGGATCGATCGGCGTGAACAGCGTCATCTGGTTGAAGGGCACGGGCGTTCCGAAAAAAGTGAGCTGACCATTGGGATCGGGTGCGCCCTGCGCATTGGCGCACAATCCGCCGGAATTAAAGTTGTCGCCCCGGATGTTCGTACACATCTCGCCGAAATTGCCCTGCCGTTCCGCCTGCGACGGCACTGTCGCAGGAACGGATTCGCCCTGGCGGTTGCGGAATCCTTCGTAGTAGCCGAAGAAAAAAGTCTTATCCTTGATGATCGGGCCGCCGAAGGTCGCTCCGAATTGATTTTGCTTTAGCGGCTGAACGGATTGGGTGAAGTAGTCGGAAGAATCCATGGCGTCATTGCGCAGGAACTCCCAGGCTGCGCCGTGAAAGGAATTCGTCCCACTGCGGGTGACGATATTAGTGGTTGAGCCGGTATTGCGGCCGAATTCGGCGTTCGCGTTGTGGGAGAGAATCTTGAATTCGGCGATCGCATCGATCGGCGGCTTGAGAACGAAACCTCCATCGACGGAGCTGACGTTGTCGGCGCCGTCGATGAGGAAGTTGTTGGATTCGGGACGCTGGCCATCGACGGCGTAACCTTCATTCTCGCGCGCGGGGCCTCCAGCTTCGAGAAGGCCCGGAGTTAAGGGAACGACGCCGGGTTGCAGAACTCCGAGTTGAGAGAAGTTGCGGCCGTCGAGGGGAAGATCGAGAATCTCGCGCTGCATGACAGTCTGGCCGAGACTGCTGACTGTATTCTGAACGAGCGCGGCATTTGCGTTGACATCGACTTGCTGCGTCTCCGAGCCAAGGCGAAGATGAATTAGCACGGTGGCGGATTCGTTGATGTCGAGAGTGATTCCTTCCTGCAGGTATTTTTGGAATCCGCGAGCGGTGACTTCGAGCCTGTAGTGTCCGACGGGCAGTTCGACCAATAAATAACTTCCGCTGCGATCAGTGATAACAGTGCGGGTAAGGCCCGTTTCCGCCTGCTTCGCGACAATGGCCGCCGACTGCACGACCGCCCCGCTGGGATCGGTGACCGTGCCGTGGATGTTGCCCGTGATCTGCTGCGCGGCGACGCCCAGGCTTGCAAAGGCTATAAGCACGACACAAGCCACAACTATCATACGCATGATGCGTTGCCCCCCAAGTTCTGCGATGTTTGCGGCCGGCGCAGCATGCAAGATGCCGTCCGGTGATGAAGCTAGAAGTGCGTGAAGCAGTTGAACCCCAAAGTGTCGGACAGTATCGGCAGTAAGCGCAGGAGCGTCAATAATGTGATTCGATTATGAGGTGCGAACTCAGGTGCTAGACTTTCTTTCGAGCGTCGAACGATCGTGCGGATAAATGTCTACTCAAGCTGAAAAACTCGGACTGATTGCGGGAAATGGAAAGTTTCCGTTTCTGGTGCTCGATGCGGCGCGGGCGCAGGGATTCGAAGTGGTCGTGGCGGCGATCAAGGAAGAGGCCTTTCCGGAGATTGAAACGCAAGGCGCGGCGGTGCATTGGCTGTCGCTGGGCGAACTCTCGAAGCTGATTGAAACCTTTCAGCGTGAAGGTGTGCGTCGGGCCGTGATGGCCGGCCAGGTGAAGCATAAGCAGATTTTTTCCAGCATCCGT
>Ga0335081_10003958_pt1 | contig 23361 bp, 22 predicted proteins | sample Lox_Sample_35_FD_206713 | JGI IMG/M metagenome (GOLD analysis project Ga0335081, IMG submission 206713) | Soil microbial communities from Loxahatchee National Wildlife Refuge, Florida, United States - Lox_Sample_3.5 | ecosystem: Environmental > Terrestrial > Soil > Wetlands | place: USA...
AAATCGAAGATTCGCTGGGGCGGCAGCGCTCCCGTCGAATATCCGAGCGTGAGAAATCCGTCGAGCGCTCCGGAACTGAACGTGAGCAAATGCAGATGGGACGTGGCCGAGTAACGGGTGAAATCAAAGTCGCTGGCAAACAGATCGTTGTCCGTATGTTCTACCGCCAGTGAGACGAGAAGACTGCTCTTGCTGTCATCCGGAAGCTCGGCAAATCCAACGTCCACGAACTTGCGTGTGTCGTGCGTCAATTGAAAGACAACGCTTCTCAAATTGCCGCCGGCAATGGGAGGATTGGATCTGAATTCTTCGGACGGGCGTGCGAAGCTGAAATTGGAATTCTTCGTCACACTTTGATCTTCTTCGCGGATGTAACGTAAATCCAATGAGACGTCTTCGAGCGGGTTCTCACGAGCGAACACCGACCAACCCGAACAACGATAGTAATCGACCGGGTCGTCCCTGTCCAACAATGCATAGTAGGTGATCTCCCCCGGATCGATGAACTCTTTTCCCTCGCGATACGCCAGCGAGCGATAGATCGTCCCACCGATCGAAAGGTTCTTTTCCGGCGTGAGCCATTGCTCGATATCTGCGGAATAGTTTGTCTGGCGGTCGGAAAAACCATAGCCCGCTCGCAGCCGTACCATTGTCAGCATCGAGATCGGTGAAAACCTGAATCCACCTCCCAAATACGCTCCTTCAACCCGGTTAAAATGAAAAAAGTCCGAAAGATCAGTTATCGGGAGCTCGTCGATCGCAATAGGAAGGCGGGCCAGCCATATCAATGAGCGGACGAATATACCTGCGTGCTCCACGATGCTGTCGATTCTCACGTACGCCCTGGCCTCTTCGCCCGTCAGGGGGAGGAGGTTGACACGCTGCCAGTAGGAGGAGTCAGCGCGGTCGGCCGTTGGGAGACTCGACAACAGATACTTGTCGAACGTGTCCTTTGGCAAATCAGGATTAATTTCATAGTTGTAGATGAGTGAGTACTGTTCCCACAGCACCGGCGGAACAGGTGGGAATGTGAGATTGACCGTATACGTCGTTATCGTTTCCGTTGGAAGCCAAAACTTGTTCCCGAAGAGGGCGAATTGTTGCCGCATCCTTGCATTGGTGAGAGGAGCGAGATCGAAGGCTTCATTCCCCCGCACGTCGACGCTCACCACTTGAAATGACCTGTCCGCAATGGAAATGACGCCGTCAAAGAGGGGACGAAGTGTGCTTCGGGGTTTCACCCGGATGCGATACACAGAAATATTGTCAAGGACCGAGGTATCGATCATTTTGAAGCTGTAGTACTCGAGTGCGTTTGGCGCCGTGGGACCGATGATGGAGTTCGATTCAATAGAAACGACGTCATCGTTGAGGTTTGGGATAGGCCCCACGGCAAACATATTCTGATTGGGAGAAAAATTGGCCGACTGTCGCCTTGCCGTTATGACTTCCTTGAAGCGATCGGGAGCTTCCCAGTATCCCTCCGTCTGCGTCTCGAGCAGCCCACCGATGATCGTGTCCCGGGATGTTTCGGTTTTCTTTTCAACACGAAGGGTCGTCTTGGTATACGCGTTGAATCGGTAGGAATGCAATTGAGAGAGATATCTCTGTTTATTTGCGATTGCCTTGAGGATGATCTGTTCTCCAGGATCCCGTTGATCTCCCACAACGAGTACTTCGGGAAGAGGAACCGGTGACACCTGGAGCGAAACGTCGCGCCTGATGTTCACACTGTCAACGAGGACCTCAAGCGTGTCAGAGCGATACCCGATGCAGCTCACAAGGATCCGGTGGCTGCCGGCAGCGAGCAGAATGCGATAGGCACCTTCGAGGTTCGTCGAAGTCCCCTTTGTTGATTCCAGGATGCGAATATTGACCGTTGGAAGCGGTTCGCCCGACTGGAGATCGCGGACGACGCCGGACAGAGCGACTTGGCGTTGCTGTGCAAGCCCCTTCTGGGAAGCAAAGAATACTGGAATAACAGCGAAACACAATACGCGGGACAACATGGACTTTTATCGATCATGAACAATCACAATTGGATTCTCCCCTGTGGACAGAGAACCGAATGTCCAAAATCGTGCTGGCTTCTACGATGAAGGCCACCTTTCCAGGATTTCTGAAGCAGGTGGTCTTCATCTCACTTGGTACATATAGCTCACTTCTTTGCGGGTACGCTTCCTTTGTCCGCAAGGAATTTTGTGAGGGTCGCGGCAAGTCCGTCGACAGACCCGCCGCCTCCCGTGACAAGAATATCGGGAACAATCTTGGTATTCTTGTCGGACAAGACCGTGGCAACGTTCACAAGCATCGTACCCATTTGTCCAATAGCCTCATTCTGCGCTTTGAAGCCATCAGCTTTTGCAACGCCTTGAGCCCGAATGACGTCTGCCTGGGCCGTGCCGGTTTGCTTGACATACTCCGATTCGCCACGCGCCTCCTGTACCCGAGCATCGGCATTGTTCTTTTTTATCGTAATGCCAACTTCCGATTGTGCGAGTTGCTTCTGCATGTCCGCCTTGCCGGTTGCCGCCTCCGTGGCAATACGCTGTTCCTGGGCAGTCTGCTGCATTTTATAGGTTTGAACTTCCTGGTTGGCGATTTCACGTTCCGTCAGCACCTTTACGAGCTCCGGAGGAAGCACCACATCTTGAATGTAAACTCCTTTCGTCTCCACTTCATAAACATCAAGCTGGCGTGAGATGTGTTGCATCGCCTCTTCCTGAACTGTCTGCCTCGTCTCGATGAATTTAATCGCAGGCATGCCTCCAAGCTTGTCGCGGAAAAGATTGCCAACCGCGGCCTGCAGCACTTCATCGACCAGGTTCTTCATGCTCCCGACCATTGAAATAACGCGAGGTGCCTGTGTGTCGGGAACGTGGATGAGGACCTGAAGATCAATGCTGAACTGGAATCCCTCGCGGCTCTTCGCCACAATGGCTGTTAATCGCTCGTCGAGTTTGTGTGCCTCGGACACTTCCTTCGACCAGTTGAGGTTAAGGATGGACGTCGGCACAATTTCCGCCTGGTAGATGCGCGGGTTGACGGTGTACTTGCCGGTCCTGAGGGGTTCCTCCCAAATTCCCCGATGTCCGGGCCTCACAAGACTGCCGAACTTGAATTCCGCACCCGAGGTGTCTTCCGTTGGGAGACCGACGTATGACTTCACGACTGCGACCTGTCCCTGCTCGACAACGAGCATAGGTACCTGTTCGACGCGAAGGAGGAAAGGATTCAGGTTGTACGCGCCATACAGCAATGGATCGTGCTGGAGGCCGATCTTGCCTCCCTTGTCGAGAAACGCCTGAAAATCCTGATAGCTCTTGTGCTCTCCGTTCTTGTTGCCGAGGATCGTCTCGATCAGCCTCGAATTGGTGAGCGACTCCGCCCCTTCTCTCTTCGCGTTGTCCTCCATCGACTTGATATCGTCGAAGCCGCCGAGCCTGCTGGCAATATCCCCGGCAGGCAGTGGATCGCCTTCGAGGGAAGTTACGACGCCGATCATGTCCAGGACTCTTCCACCTTCGGTCGCATGGGGCTCGATGCGCGTGACATCAAGTTGCTTGGCCTCAAGACCGAAAGCCTCGTAGCGGAGTTTTCCCTGGTATGCAAGCGCTCGAAGTTCTTCGGATACAGGAACGCCATAGACCTGCGTTTTCGTGATAACGAGAAACGATACCGGATGAATCGGTGCGAGAGTTCCCGGGGCGAGAACGGGACGTTGCACACCTTTTTGACCACCACCCTTCACGAATGCACGAAAATCGGTGAAGTTGCCGAAATCGTTCTTGTACGCCGCCGATTTCGCTCCGATCGGTAGAGCTTTGCCCACCTGGGCTATGACGACGCCGATCTGTCCTGCAGGCACTTGGACCCACGGATGTTTCGTGACCGCAAAGATCAGCGAGAGTTTGAACCGAAGCCCGGGCATGAGCAGCTCTGCCTGAAAGCCCGCTTCGCCGTTGAACGCGAGCGGGTTATCATCGGGTAGTTTCTTGCCGAATCGTTTGCGAACAAGTCCAACCTGCGTGGGCCCGATACTGTAGATGGAGCTGAGGAAAAGCCAGGCCAGAATCACGAACAGCCCGGCGACCTTGACGATCATTGCAGAGGATTCTTGCACGACGGTTCCCTTTCTATCATTGTGTACTTCGTTGTTGTAATATCAAAGAATCGAACAAGCCATCAAGGCTCCACGAACGACAGTCAGCGTTATTCCGGACGCACACGACATGAAAATGCCTGCAAAGGACTGCCCGCCACAAACTCTTTCTACGTCAACGGAGCAGAATCAGTTTCCTTGTATCAGTGAACGAACTGCCGGAGGTTGGTTGCGCCTGGAGACGACAGAAATAGACACCGCTTGCACAAGTGGCTGCATTCCAGTGCCTTGTATGTGTCCCTTCCGGCATCTCTTCCGAGCAGAGATTGGCAACTTCTCTTCCCAGAGCGTCAAATATCCTGAGCGAGACGAATGCATTCGTCGGAATGCTGAACGAAATCGTGGTCGCCGGATTGAACGGATTGGGAAAATTCTGTTCAAGCCTGCATTGGTCGGGCAATTGTGCGGACGAACGAACCACGCCGGTCGGGAAATCGGACAGTGGTCGCTGCCATATTCCGTCCCACGTCGCGAGGAACAGCTTCGATCCGTACTGGACCGGAGTAGCCACGCCATATATTCCGAAGTCCGCTGTCAGCCCGGTATTGACCACGTTCCAGGTTGCGCCGTAGTCTGTTGAACGAACCAACCCGTTGTAGACAGAAGCAAAAAGATCCGTTCCAATGCCGGCGAGGTCATAGACTTCTGCATTATTGATCCCGGTCGAATCCCACGACGAACCGTTGTTTGTCGTAACAAATATGCCGCGAAAAGAACCGCTGTTGGTGCTCGTGCCTGCAAAAAGGTGTGTGTCGCCATTCCCCTTTGAGATGGCAGCAAAGCACGTAACGTATGTGCCTTCCAGGCCTGAGTTCGCTAAATTCCAGCTTGCTCCATTGTCTGTTGATCGGTAGACACCAACGTCCGTCGATGCAAAAAGGACAGGCTGTGACGTTCCTTCGATAACGATTCCAAGTGTGTACACATTCAAACTTCCAAGTCCGGAGTTGGTCTGTGTCCAGCTTGACCCATTGTCGGTTGAGCGATAAACGCCCCAGAAAAATGTCGAAGCAAGAATACTGCTGCCACCGATTCCGTTGGGACCAACGACTAGCGATGTCACCGATCCTTGCAGGCCGGAATTAGCGGCTTCCCAGCTGGCTCCAATGTCCGTGGTACGATAAACTCCACGAGAGCAGCCCGCAAAGACATTTGTTGTCGTCCCGCTGAGGGTCAAGGTAAAGATTCCATAATCAGTGAGAGACAAGGTCAGGCCGGAATCGACCGGAGTCCAGCTGGTATCGCCCGCCGTGCAACGATAGATACCGTTCCCATTCGTCCCTGCGAAGAAGTAGGAAGGCCCTGAGATTTCTGATGCAAGAACGAGACCCGAAATGCTTGTGCCAGCCAGCCCGCCGCGTACCCACTGGCATTCGACAAGGCTAAGAAAAATGCACTGAAGAGATATCGTCAGGAATATTGTGCTCGTGTCTTTCATTGTCGTGTATTCCTCTGCAAAACGACTTTCCGCTCGGTCGGATCTGTGAAAGACGATTATCGCTTAGTATTGCCGAAGGTGGCGGCGAATGACATTATTTTCCGCAGTCGAAGCAAATCCACACTATTGATATGCTCAGGCAACGATACGCCTTTCGTCCATCCTCCTGCCACGACACAAGATATGTCGCAAACGATAGAACGATGAATCCGACGGCCTTGGTGATACTCCCCATGAAAAAAGCCTCATTCGAATGCATCGCACATTCTCCAGAGGCTTCTAAAGTCCGCACCCACCCATCCTTTGCCCGGACATGCGGATCGTTCTTCCACAACATACTCAACTGTTGACCGAGAAACAATCAAGAACGAACCGGTGAGATTCTCAAAAATTAAGAAGCATCTATCGCGTCATCTTAACAGAATCTTAGTACACCGGTAACATCCTAGATCAACCATTTTCTTACCATGATTCAGACTTATTTCCGACTAAAAGCCATCTCAAAAATACGTCCGCGCTGAATAGAGTTTCTCGCAAAGTCCCGCTTTCGGATTTCGCCGACCGGCGGGATTCATAAGGCGGAACCGCAACGTGCGTAAAGACGTGTAATCTCAACATTTTTTCAGCGTTGCGCTCTTTGCGTTCGCCCGCCGTCTTTTTTGGCGGGTCGTTGCGAGAATGTTTTTGAGACCAGTTCTATGGAGTTTTCGTGTCACAAGAACCGGAACAAAAAGAACCATTTGCATTCTGGCTCGTGCGTCAATTTCTTGAACCCGACGGAGATCAGCCTTCCGATCCCGAGAATCTGAGCGACCGGGAACTGTATTCTACGTTTGCATTCATCGTTCTTGTCCTGGCAATCCTCTCCTTGACTGTCGGCCCATTCTCTTTCCTGAAGTGATCCACTGTGCGTTTCCTCGCTCTGAGCAAGTGCAAAGAAGTCCCCGCTCACGTTGAATTTCACGCGTCGTGAATCATCCGCTTCAAAGGAACGTAGTATCAAATTGACTTTGCCCTCCGTTGTCTTCACATTATGTTAAACGAAGGAGGATCGATGGCCTCAAAGCGATACAATTTCGTTCATTCGATGAAGAAATGGGAACTCTTTCGGCTCATGCTGGCCGTGGGCCTGCTTTTCGGCGTTCACGGCCCTGTCTTCCTGTTGGCGAATTCCGTTTTCACACCGGGGTCGGTGGCATTGCTCGTGGTGCGAACACTGTTGGTAGTCAGCTTTTCGGCCTTCATTGTTCTCGCAATACGAGCGCCGTGGGTTGGCGTTCCGCTGGCAGTTATGGGAATGGTCGCCATGGTGTCCTCCGAACAAATCACCGCATATATCACCGGAAAAGATGAACACGTGGTTGATTCAATTTCCCACACTATCGAAATCACGCCGGCAGAATACGCATCGATCAAGGCACAACGTTTGACGCTCTATGGATTGACGGCGCTTCTCGTGGGGTCCAGCTGGGCTATGATGGCCATCGTTCTTAACTCCGAGGCGAAGAAACGCGGACGGCTGCAGGCAGAAATTAATATCGCGGGAGAGATTCAGCGCTCTCTCCTGCCCGATTCATCATTCTCAAACGATTGGTGCTCCGTCTCTGGCCTGGCGATTCCGACAAGCGAGGTAGGAGGAGACTACTTTGACATCATCAGCCTTTCCAGGGATCTTGTTGCGGTGGTCATCGCTGACGTATCGGGTCACGGCGTTGGAGCGGGGATCGTATCGGCGATGACGAAGAGCGCCCTCCATTCACAGCTGGCCCAGGATCCATCACCATCCACGGTGCTGAAGAATATGAATGAAACGCTCGTCTCGATAACGGAGGATAAAACGTTCGTTACTCTCGCCTATGTGCTCCTCAATGACCGCGCAATGGCCGCCAGAATTGCAACCGCCGGTCATCCAGCGGTACTCTACAAGAAAAACGGCCGGCCCGATATCTCCGACATTCGTGTCCCCAACCTGGCGCTTGGGGTCAAACCGAATGTTCATTTCAAGGAAAAGAGAATACGGTACACCTGTGGCGATGTTTTCTTTCTCCACACTGACGGCATCGTTGAAGCTTCAACAAAGCAGGGGGAACAGTTTGGCCTTGAGCGCTTGAGGAAGGCGGTGGCGGAGGAGAACAACCCTTCCCGGCTCTGCGAGCGCGTCCTTCACGCCGTGGAACAATTCACGGGATCAAAAGAGATGACCGACGATGTTACAGTGGTGAGTATTTCGCTCACGAAGCGCTTGCCTCTTCGGCGAGAAAGGCCACCACGCACGTGACGGCGGAACGCCATTCGACCCTCCCATCATCCTTGGAAGCTCCGCAACGTGCAGGAACATTCCATTCATCTGCACAGGTTGAACCATTCTTTAGCGTGAAAACGGTCGAAATACCAGACAAGCCGACGAAACAAAGATTGTGTTTATGACAACTCCATCGCAGTTCTGTTCGCCGCTGCACGTATATTTGAAAGGCGGACCCCGCTTGCGAGCAGAACGACAAAACCAATCGCGATCCAAATGACGTTGATGAGACGCTTCGTTCCGACGAAGAGAGCTATCTGTGGCGCACCCACAACGATTCCTATTGCATTGAACAGCGCGACGTATCCGACATCTTTTACCCCAACGCCTGCAGGAAGGAAGAATGCGGCAAGCGTGGCAATCGACAAGAGTGCTTCGACCATCAGCACTTGCGCAACGGTGAGGTGGATGCCGAGAATTTGTGCGACCAGGAACGATTCGAGAGCTTCCGTTGTCCACGTGGAAAGCAGGAGAAGCACCACAACGAACAGAACGGTCTTTCGCCCGGCGCTGATCGCCTGAAAACATGCGTCGGCTTTTTGAAATGAACTCCTGTGCCTGTCGAGTCGGGGGCGGATGAACGACGGTGCAAGAGCCCGCATGAGACGAAATGCGCCTTCCGCAACCCTGTCACGCAGGAGGAAATACGCGGAGCCGCCAATGGTGATAGCGGTTAACCCAACAATCGCGACTGTCATCCACGTCAAGCTCAACGATGGGAGTAAGACATTCGCTCCCTTCAGAATCAAGCCGGCGGCACCACACGCCGCAACGGCGAGGAATAGCACCTGCGCAACACCAATCATCCAGCGTCGCGCGAGAAGACTGGTGAAGGATTCGAGTGGTTGCACTCCTGTTTCCTTCCGCAGAAGGACTATTTTCATCGCATCCGCGACCGCAAACCCAGCGGGCAGCGTGAGGAAAAGAGATTCGGTCCCGACGTGAGCGGCAAAGAGTGTTCGAAAGGAAATGTCCTGCCGGTTTGGCAGAAGCTGCTTCCAGGCACTCGTGTCGAGGATCATTCCGAGGAAGAACGGCATGAGCAGGATAGGTAAATACCAAAGTATATGCATAACAGACATCGTACGGCCCCTGTCTGTAAAAAAGGAAGTCGAGCCGGTGTCACGAACCGCCCCACCACGGACGTCCCGCCTTACGGCTCGGAAAATCATCGTTAGCCGGCTCGACGCGAGGGAATTACAGTACTGCCAGGAACATTTGTAGGCCAATGTCCTTGGCGAGGACTGAACAAACATACGAAAGGTGTGTTACACGGAGATTACGCGCAGGTTAGCAGAAAATGAACAAGAGGGGTATCGAATGCGGAAATTTGTTCGTGAGGACTACGTTCGATGTCTTCCGGCAATGAAGCGGATCCGGCTGCGAAGGGTTTCCTCGAAGAGTTTCTTCTTGCGCTCCGCCCCCCAGACTTCGAGCTCCACGGGCAAACCGTTCGCTCGCTGGAGGAAAACATCCACTTTCCTGCCGGAAATCCTGCAACGGAGATCGGCGACTGCAGATGCATGCGTCCTGTCGAGCCCGTCGGCAATCCGGAGAATCGAAGCGAGCTTGGCGACAGTTCTCTGATCGTCCGCGCTCAGCCGGCGGTATCCTTCGTGTTTGATCTTGGGATGACTTTTCCTGTGGTAGCGTGCGATATTCGCAATAATCTCCTTTTCATTCTCCGTAAACCCCAGCAGCTCCGAATTCCGGATAAGGTAGTACGAGTGCCGGTGATGCTGCGCGTGGGAGACAAAGAGCCCGACTTCGTGTAACATCGCCGCGGCTTCGAGGTACTCCCTGTCCTGGACGCCCATTCTGTGGATTCGCGACGTCTGATCGAACAATCTCAGCGCCAGCTTTGCCACCTGTCGCGAGTGCACCTTTTCAAAATGAAGACTCTCTGCCAGATGTCGGACGTTGGAGTAGCGAAGGTCGCGTACGTGGTTCGTGCGCCTCCTTGGGTTCATTTTCTCCACCGAATCCAGGATGATTCCTTCTCTCAGCGCGTACTCCGACACCATCATGAATCTAATGCCGAGCTCCGTGAAGATTTCTCCAAGGATGATCGCACCCGCGACGATGATGTCGGCGCGGGCAGGATCGATGCCGTCGATATCAATCCGATCCTGGGGGCTCTCCGCGTCGATGATCCTGTCGACGGTATCCAGCAGGTCGTCACGTGAAAAAGTGAAATTGTTGAGGGAGTTTTCTTCATCTTCGTCGCGACGAAGTCTTATGATATTTGCGACGGTGAGAATCGTGCCCGAGGTCCCGGCTGCGACTTCATAGTGTTCGTGTTTGACGGACCGCTTGATGGGACTGAGCATTCCACGCACGAATTCCCGGCACTCCTTGACGACTTTTCGGCTGTATTTTTGGTCGGGGAAAAAACGCTGGGTGAGACGGACAGCCCCCAGTTTGAGGCTGTTGTTATACAGGATCCTGCGCTGGCGGCCCACGAGGAATTCGGTGCTTCCTCCACCAATGTCGACAAGTAAATGCTGCTTATTATAGATGGGAAGGGCTTGCAAGACTCCGAGATGAATTAACCGCGCTTCTTCAAATCCGGAGGCAATTTCGAGCTTGACGCCGGTGAGGGTCTTTACCCGCCTGATGAACTCGTCCTGATTCAGGGCTTCCCGCACAGCACTTGTCGCCACGGCTCGCACGGCAGCATCGTGCGAATCCGCTATCATCTTGTAGCGGCGAAGCGTGTGGACACCCCGTTCCATCGCGCTTTCGGACAGGTACTTCATGTCCGTGGACCCCGCCCCGAGACGAACAACTTCCTTTTCGCGGTCGAGGATCTTGAACTGTCCGTTCCTGAGGTTTACGTCTGCAACGATCAGATGAATTGAGTTGGTGCCAACGTCAATTGCGGCGAGATTTTTCCTCTGGTTCTCCATCTTCCAATACTGCCAGGATGCCCTGTTTGAGGGCGCGATTGATTTCTTCGAAGCTCTTCGCGGCGTCGACGACCTGGAATTCAAATTCCGAAGTCATTTTGTCGAATTCTTTCAGGATCGCCTTCTGATATTCAACGAAGCTGTCGTAAAAGTCGTCCCCCAGATGCAAGTCCATGCCTGATTCCCAGTAATCCATCCCCTCACCCGACTGTTCTTCCCAGTAGCGCTTGTGAAGCATCTGGCTGTTGATGACGCGGGGGATGAGATCTTCGATATTGATTCGCATGTAAAAAACGGCGTCCGGATCGAGGGAGTAACCAAACACTTTCCGGATCCATTGCCGGTCGGCACCACGGACGACCGAGCGGGCAAACGCCGTATAACTGTACCGGTCCGCCAGGACGACAAATCCCGAGCGAAGCGCCGGAATAATCTCGTGCTCCAGCCGATCGGCAAAGTCGGCCGCATACAACAGGCTGTACGTGTTGACGTTCAACGTGTGGCCGGACTTCGCTTCGTCGATCGCCTTTCCCATAAGGGGGGAGCGGGTCCAGCCCGTGGTTACCACTCCATACCCCTTGACCTCGAGCCATTTTTTCAGTTCTTCGATTTGGGTCGAGCGTCCAACACCGTCGGTGCCTTCGATGACGATGAGCTTGCCATTCACGTCGCTGACGTCGACATACGGGAGGCCAACCCCATAGAAGATTTTTTTCTTAGGCGACATAGACATTCTCTTTCTTCTGTAGATACGGGGCAGGCTTGTATTCCTTCAGCTTCTCCTTGACGATCTCGCGCAACTGTTGCTGTTGTTTCTGAATAGACAGCGTGGCGTCGATGACGGTAAGACCATATTCAGCGGCGATTTTATCGTATTCTTCAAGAATCTTCGACTGAAACAGACGGTAGCTTTCCCTCGGATCTTCGCTGAGACCGAGGTCCATCCCCGCCTCGTGGAATTTCAGCTCGACACGTCCGTTCAGGATTCGTTTGAGGGAAACATCGATGGGGACTCTGAAATAAAACGCAATATCGGGCCGAACGGTGAACCCGTACATGTTCCGCACCCATTCGGGATGAACGCCACGTACAACATCCCGTGCGAACGCGGTGAACGCGTACCGGTCGGCACAGACGATCATGCCTGCCTTGAGAGGGGGGATAATCAGGTGCGCCAGTCGGTCGGCAAAATCCGTTGCGTGAAGGATACTGAAGGTCGTCGGCGTCAGGAGATTCTTCTTCTTCCCTCTCTTGATGGTTTCATTCACAAGGGCGGAAGAATTCCATTCCGTGAAGAATACTCTGTATTTCGAGCTCAAGAGCCATTTTTGCAGCAACTGCAGCTGCGTCGATTTGCCCGAGCCGTCTATTCCCTCGACGACAATGAGTTTGCCCGGATACGGATGCGGTTGGTCGAAGAGTCTTCCCATAGTGTCCTGTTCGGCTAAGCCAGTGCTCTGAGTTGTTTAGGCTGCAGGTGCCAGATGAGTTTTCCCTTGCCGCGCGGCGACGACGACGACACTTCGATCGCGCAGAGCGCTCCTTTTTTGAACTCCACGACAGATTCATCGGAGCCGATGAGTGCCGACGCGAGATATCCGAGGTCCGGCTCGTGGCCTACGAGCATGATACTGTTCAGTCCTTTGAATTTGGAGAGATAGGAAAGCAGGTTCTTCAGCGAGCTCCCCGGCAGGAGTTCTTTGCACACTTCAAGCTTGTTCTCGGCGCCGAGCGCTTCCGCCGCTATCGTGGCAGTGTCGTGTGCTCGGATGAGCGGGCTCGTAAGGATCACGTCAATATCATCCACAACTCTTGCGATCCCTTTGGAGCCCTTTGCCATCTTTGTCCTGCCATCTTCCGTCAACGGCCGGTCATCATTCGGATACCCGGCGATCCCCCGCTGGACAGCAATAGCGTGTCGAAGTATGTAAACAATCATTCCAGCTTCCTGACTACGATGAGACGAGCATCGAGTTTATGACTTTCCCTTTGAAATTTTCTCGCGACCATTGCTCGATCATTCCGGTCATCTCCAGAAAGAGCGAGCGCCGGCACGCCTGCTGTTCGCGAATCAACCCCACCATCGAACCGGTCGGCACCTTGTCGTCCGCCGCTACGGTTGAGCGATTGAAAATACGTGTCTCCCGCAGACTCGCCTGCAGCTTCGGGATATGAACGTCGCAATCGTGAATCTTTCCCATCGTATCCAACAAACGTTTTACCTCTTCGAGGCATCCTTCAAAGTCATCTCCGAACGCAGGCGCAAAAACCTCCATCGCGTACCGAAGCGTCTTCCCTGCCAGACGCATCCGGTGCAGCTCATTCTTCAGCCGCGGATGCCCGAGCACCCGTACCTTCCGCAGAAAGAAATCGTCCAACATCAACGGGACCACAAGTCGGGCGTTGTCGCGCAGATTCTTGTTCGGCTTGATACGCCAGCGCTTCGCCATTGCGCATCTTACAAAGTCTCTTTGAGGAACTGTTGAAATGATCCCGCATACTTCGTCCGCTGCAGGCTGCGGAGCTCGGAGACAAGGCGCTTTCGGAATGTCAACCGTGCGTTCTGCTCGCGGGCAATCAGGAGATCGATGATTCTCCCTTCCCGTGGTTTCAGAGCTTTGCGCTTGTTTTCAAGGAGCTCGATGAACACGTCGCTCTCACGGACAGCACCCAGGGAGCGAATAAGGATCTTCAGCTTTTCATCCTGCTTCTTGAACTTCTTCTTCGGAAAGCAGGTACCGAAAATACGAAGAATTGCGCGCAACCGTCGAGAAGCGACGCGCATGTCGTGGAGCGCTTCAATGCCTTCCCCCTTCAGCGTTCCCTGTTCGTACGAAAACGTTTCCTGAAAGCGCGTAAGGGCGATCTTCCGCAGGCAAATTTTCAGGTTCTCGTTGGGGTCAAGATCGACGATCTTCCACGCTCTGGCCATTGCAGGTCCTATATCAATGTGCAAAGGCTTACGAAGTGGCGGGCCGCGCTTCTTTTACAACTCGACACGCTTCCTGGAGATTTGAAAGTATGGGGATGACCGTGTGAATCCTGGTTTTTTCCAGCATCGTGCGCACACCGGGTTGGGGATTCAGCAGAACCATGTTCCCGCCTCGAAGTCTGATAGCATTGACGCAACGGACCAGGACACCGATGCCGATCGACGCTATGAAGTCCACTTTGGACAGATCCGCGACAAGGAACTGTCTGTCAGTCGCCGTAATGGCGTTGAGCTTCAAGCCAATCTCTTCCGTTCCAGGAAGATCCAAATGTCCTTCGAGGGCGAGCTTCTTTACCTCACCATCAAGTGGCGAAACTTCGAGATTCACGTGAAGTGCTGTTGTTGAGGAAGTGCGTTGCCAGCGTTTCTGTCGTCAACCGCTTTCAAGTAGGAAGCTACTCGATTGCGACAAAGAAAGCAAGTTATCAAAACGGTGTTAACATTCTGGTAATACTCAAAATTGATTGAATTTTGAGGACTGGCCGCGAACCGTCATCCCTTCGTTGTTGTGAAAAGGCAGAGGGCGACGTGAAATCAGTTCCTGAAGTCCTGGCCAACAGCAGAACCTCACGGTGTATTGCTGTCTGGAACACGCATTTCAGGTCGCTGCGTGAGTCTTGGGATGACCGTCGTGCTCCCGCTCAAGCGTTCGCTTGATTTGCTGGAGCTCGGCTTTTCGCTTCTTCGAGACACGCGGATAGGAGAGATTCAACGATTTCAATGTCTTCAACAAAACGTCTGCCACTGCGACTCGCGTAAACCATTTGTGGTCCGCCGGTATGACGTACCAGGGCGCCCACCTTGTGCTGGTATGGCGGAGCGCGTCTTCATACGCATTCATGTACTCGTCCCAGTGTTTGCGCTCGCTCGCGTCGGCAATCGAAAACTTCCAATTCTTCTCTGGTTGTTCGATTCTGTCCAGGAAACGACGACGTTGCTCCTCTTTTGACACGTTGAGAAAGAACTTCAGGACGACAATTCCATTCCGGACTAAGTAATGCTCAAAGTCGTTGATCTCTTCGTACCGCTTCTTCCATAATTCTTTCCCGGATGGTTGGGAGGGAATCTTCTCGTGTTCAAGCAGCTCGGGGTGGACCCGAACCACGAGCACTTCTTCATAGTACGAACGGTTGAAAATGCCAATCCTTCCGCGCTCGGGCAACGCCTTATTACATCTCCACAGGAAATCGTGATCGAGCTCCTCGGCAGACGGAGCTTTGAAGCTGAACACCTGGCAGCCCTGGGGATTGAGACCTGACATTACGTGTTTGATCGCCCCATCCTTGCCTGCCGCATCCATGGCCTGGAAGATGATCAAGGCAGCGTGCCGATCCTGTGCATAGAGAATATCCTGCAACTCGGCAATCGAGAGGATATCCCCCTGCAGTTTTTTCAGCGCATGGTCCTTATTCTTGAACGCCCCGGTGAAGCCGGGATTATAGTCGCTCAGGCGTATCTTCGTTCCGGGTGGGACGATGAGTGATTGATGATCCATACGGAATTCCTTTCTGCAAAATTGACTCTCGATGTGGACGAAGGCTGCACAACGCCCCTGAAGCTACAAAAAGTGTGAAGTAGTGTCAATCGAAAGCAAGCTTTGGCGTTGTCCTCATTCGTGCTTTCGGAAAGAAATGCCGCGGTTCGGCATCCCGTAGAGCGGGACTCCCACAACTACGAGACAGGAGTTGAGACCTGGATACTATTCACGCTGAATCCGCGGACCACCTTGTGCCGGCACCAAACGGGCTCAAATGTATTCCTTGGCGACCGGCCAGAGAGATTCCAGCGTCTGTTTTGGCTTGCGGACGACAATAATGGGAAGATTATTGAACATCGGCTGGACGTACGGATCGTGAAATCGCGCACATTCAGCCACGTCGTCATAGTACTTCTTCAGAACCTTGGCCTCAGCGCCGACCGCGATCACGACATCTCCCGAGTACCCCCTCGTCCCCCATAACCATGGGTGCTGCACGCAAGATAGTACAGTTCATCACCATCAAGACCGTACCCGTTCGCCACGACCAGCTGCAGAATGAGCTTTGCGACTGCAGGAATGAGGAGAACAAGGATCTCGGGACGTTTCCACAGAGGCCGACTCATCCACGCTGAATATTGAGATTGTGAACTCACGGACGCCCTCAGCGTATTCGCGCGCGATTCAATAATAGAAGATCCTTCCCGTCACTGGGTGCCGTCACCGCGTACAAGGCCTCACTCTCGACAAGACTTGCCGTCCGGCTCTTGGAGGGACCAAGGAGGGCGTGCTTCACCTTGTTGTGCAACCCCACCTGGCCCTCTCCCAAGGAGAGGAGGGTTCCAACCGCACATACCATCACAGACGCTGTAGTTTGTCTTCTCTGAATGTACACCGGCATGTGCCTTGCCAGCTTGATGGGGTGCCTCAATGAGCTCGATGGATGTGCATTTATATCAAGCTATGGACCTGATCCTTGTATGCGGAATACTGATCGCCAAAAACATCGATCATCGATTGTTCCTCTGCGGGGATAAATCGAACACGGATGAAGACCCAGTAGAAGATCGGTCCGACGAAACTCATCAGGGAACCGCAGATGATCGAGATTCCGAGAAGAATCGCGACCATACCGAGGTACATGGGATGGCGCGAGAACGCAAACGGTCCCTCCGTTATGAGCTGAGCAGGACGCTCAAAGGGCTTGACGGTTGTGTTTCGCTTCTTGAAGAGCTGATCCGCCCAAATGTTGAGGACGCCTCCGAAGATCACCGGGACAATGCCGGCAAGCGTCCACGGATAGGGAATCAATCTGGCGATCGGAAGCGCAAAATGGAATAGCAGCGAAAGAACCGCAGCGATCCAAAAATAGGTTGGTGGAAGAGGTTGTTTCCGGTTCATGGTCAGATCTCCTGAAGTAAGTTCGAGGTTAGTCTTCCCAACGTTCCGTGTTTTTCATTCCGACGTTCAACGACGATCGGTCACTTTGATGACGATGATGGTCAAGTCATCCGCCAAGGAGGAATTTCCTCCCCAGATGCTGGCATCCTCGTACAGGCCGCGAATGAGATTTTCTGCCGTTTTGCCGGCATGGTTTTCTATGGACGCCATAACGTTCCGGACGCCGTATGTTTCCCGATCCTCGCTGAAGAATTCCGTGAGTCCATCGCTCGCCATCACAATCACATCCCCCGTCCCGAGAACGATTGATTTGCTTTCATACGGGAAATGAGCGACTGCCCCCAACGGCATCGCCTTCAGCACGTGCTGTTCACACTCTCCTCTCTTTGCGCGATACACAAGAAGCGGGGGCATGCCAGCCGAACTGTACAACATTGTGTTGTCCTTGATGCGGGCGAGGGCAAGACACATCGTGAGCATACGGAGATTCATCCCTCTGACGGCTCGGTTGGCGGAACTCAGGATTTCGTTTACCTTCTCGGCCCGCGAAAGAATAGTCAGCAAGCCCTTGGTTGCGGTCACCATGTATCCGGCCTTGAGCCCGTGTCCGGTTGCGTCGCCAATGACCACGAGGAGACTGCCGTCGCTGGTTTCGATGAAGTCATAATAATCCCCTCCAACTTCCGTGGCAGTCTTCATAAAGGCAGCGATGTCGAGTCCCTGAATCTTTGGAACGTCCTTGGGCAGAAGAGAGAGCTGCAACTCACGGGCAGACTCCAATTCCTTGTTCTTGCGATCATTTTCCACCTCCATGACTTTCCGCTCAAGATCGAGCTTGTGGGCGACACGTTCTTGCTCAATGGCTTTCTCCGACAACGCTTTGACATTATCCAGCTGCGTTTCCAGGTCTCTGTTCACACGTGAGAAATTGTACGAGAGAAAAATGGACATCGACACAGCCAATCCCATCATCCCATAGACATAGAGCTGGTTAAACCCTAACACGTTGTTCACGACGGAGTAATCGATTAGAATCTGGAGGAAAACGAAGGCGGCCAGCAAGCTGAAGCCGGCGAAGATAAGCCAACCTCCGTGAAGGTTTTTGCTTTTCTTGGTAAACGAACCATAGACGATATCAAGGAAGGTCAGTGCGAAGAACACATAGTTCAATGTTCCCGAGTACGTTGCGAAGATTCCGGTGATCGCCACAAGACTAATCAGACAAAAGACACCGAAGAACCCCCACGCTCTGCGGGGAAGCTTCACGTAAATCGATTCGTAATTCGTCAACAGACCGAAGAAGATTGCCACAGCAACTGAGAAGCTTCCCAGCTTGGTCAGGAGGACGATCGTATTCACATCTACAATGACATTTCGCTCGTAGTTGAAATAAGTTATCCCCGCAAACCCCAGCATGCAGATGGCGTAGTATAGGTTCTGCCGTTGTTTGCGGTAGAAGCCATACAAAAAGAAATGGAGGAAGAACAAGGTCAGCGGGATCAGAACAAAGACAGTTTGACGAACGGCGTCTTCTCTGACATCCGCGGCCTCCCGTAAAGCAGTGTTCACGTCCCCCAGATGAATGAGAAATCCCGGATAGTATCCTTCGTTGATGATGTGTTTCCAGTCGTAGTTTGCATACCGGACTGCAATGAGCTGGTCATATTGTGGATCGATTTGGAATTGCAGCCACCACGACATGGCGTTTGGCTCGGTCGTGGAAGCCGAAGGGCCGATTTTGCCGTAAGAATAGAGAAGCCGTCCATCGTAATATATCTGTGACGCCCCTAATTGTTGTATGCGGATGGCAACCGTCTTGTTCCAAAGAGAGGAATCGACATCCATGTGAAACCTGAACCATCCGAGACCATTCCAGTGCGGGTCGGAAGGTCGCGTCCACCGTATGTACGGATCGGTCATCGCCCAGGCACTGTCGTTATATTCTGTGGAACTCCACGCTGAGTCATCACCAGGATGATACAGCCACAAGTCGTCAATCGTTACCGGACCGCGGTTGTGATGGAATCTCTTCGCACTGTAGACAGGCCTTCCGTTGGACATCCTGTTCAACCAATCATAGACCTCAACGATGACCGTCGTATCGCGCTTCACAGTCAGCACAAAGTCGTCGTACTTCGCCTCCTCTTTGTCGAGTGCTTCCACCCACCAGGAGCCGGCTGTTACTTTGTATCGGATGGTCTCGTCATCCTTGATGGGCAATGTCACTGACCAGATCGAATCCGACTCTTTCTCCATCGGCACTGCGGAGGGGTTCCAGTTTCCCAGCTCCGCGTTGTTGCCCGTCAAGTACACGTGTTCAGCAACAGTTGATCCGTGCAACAAGGCCACAAATCGCACCGAGCGCAACGGAGGATTTGAATGGGAGCAGGAAAGGAAAAGAATTGAAGACGAAGTGAGGATTGCGAAAACAATTCCGGCAAGGAACCTCGGGCGCAAACTCTTTTGGATGAAGAGACGCATCATCTTTTGGTGTGGAATCTCTGAATATGCCGGAATCTCTGCTGCCACGATGCCCCGCTTCAAAAACAACTTAGTCAAAATTCCAGAGAACATCATCCATACAGTAAAGATTGCGTTTCTCTCATTTCGGAAATTGGCGAGCTATTCTGGAGTTGTTCTTTGGAGTTCTGATAGAACAGCTGCTTTCTAGATCACTTCCTTCTCCTTGTCAGCTTGTTCTCCTAAGACCAAGTATGCATGCTGAATTCATAACGACCGACACGCCGACAATGAGCCCTATGGTATACGAGGCAATCGAACAGTCTTCACACTCCGAATTCGGTCGCCAGGTACAGATATCGTAAGGACTAACGTTTTGATCTTTGTTCTTCATCACGAGCGTTCCTCTACGCTGTCGACACCATTGTTTTCGCAATCGATGTTGCCCACGACCTGGCCCGCTCAATCTCGCCGTCATACAACGGACCCTCCCGTCCCATCACGTGAAACGTTTCCGGCGGCACAGCTCGTTTGCCGCCAAGCCTCCTGAGCCTGCTCGACAATTTGTGCGAAGCCGTGAACGGTCTCAGCCAACGGGACATTTTGTACGATGTATCGAAGGCCGCAAACCGGGCATCGCGGCCCAGAGTCTTCCGCGGAAGTGTCCTGAGAAGGCGCGGCACTGCTTTCGGCAGATTCATTTTGTGCGTCGGGACTCCGACGACAAGCAGATCAATCCCTTTAAGGTCGGAGGAGGTCAGTCTTTTCAGATCGACCACTCGTGCTGTTCCCGTCTTTTCAAGTGCCTCGCCGATCGCTTCAGCAACCTGTGCTGTGTTGCTGAATTCAGAGTAATAGCTAACCAATGAGTTCATAGTTCATTCCCTGCAAACGACAGAGCGTCAAGCCTCGTATCCAGCGGCAAGAATACTGAGAGGATCTGTAAAGCTTCACAAACCTGGGCCTCACGATAACTCCGCCCTCAGTGATACTTTTCCGACCTCGAGTCTCCTCAAAAGAGAAAAGCCTCCTTCATCAATTGGAATCCGGGGGCTTCTCGTTCACAATTCCTCTCCCGCAACCTTTCAGCCAATTCGGTCGCAGTGCGATGGAATCAAATTATAAATTCATGCAGGATTATACAAGTTAAGTTTGTGTTGTCTCTCAAAGATGGGAACGACCGATTCTTGCGTTGTCAGTTTTACGAATCCGAGACTGCATTTCAGCAATCCTTCCATACAAGTTGAGAGGCGACTGTTTGCCCTCAGCCGCCTAACACTTCCGCTTTCCGACAGTTCCAATTGTCCTCGGACGACGAATGTCGCGTACAATTCTCGTCGGAGATACACTCCGATTTATCCGCCGTGCTTCGGCCATCTTTGCGCCCGCCGCCGATAAGGCGGAACCTTTTGGCGGGCGTTCCAAAGTGCGAGAGTGGGGCTCTCGCAAAAAAAATGGTCAGCCGGCCGTCATAATCGTGACCGCAAGAAGCACCTTGGTATGGTGGTGCCCGTTCATGGCGTGAAAGAGTGTGCCTGTAACCTTCACTTTACAGTTGAGCAGCTTCCTGTACTTGTCGTAATCCTTCGGATTCATGAAAACGAGCTGTAACGAGGAAATATTGCTTTCCGAGACGTTCAGATCATCATTCGGTACACCGGAGACAAAAACCGGACGGGCAAGCGTGAGAACCCAGTAGTCCTCCGGCGAATCGCCCGCTTGTATGCTCTCAAAGTTTGGTGGGCCAGGAAACGTATCCGAGGCCACCACACCTGTGATCGTGACCACTGAAGGTTCGTACCCTAGCGTGTCCTGGGCTTGAACTGACGACGCCAGGAGAAGGGCGAATAGAAGAACGATGAACCGAGCCAAACACATAAGATTTTCCTTCATACGTTAGGATGCATTGCGAGCGAATCGGATTTCTTCGTACGTTTCCGCACAAAGCCGCCAAGGACGGCGGACGGAACCATGAAGATCACTGTCGATAACTGAGTCCACACCGATCCGTGGCCACGTTGAAGCAGCGTGGACAGAACCGCCAGTGAGAGGATAACCGATGCGACCCCAATCGCGTGTCCGAGTTCGTTGCGATGAGCGATGGTGCCTGCCGACCAACCACCGCTGAATGCGAATGCCATGCCGTAGACGACAGATCCAACCGCAAACGACAGAGTTGGGACAGCGTGTGGATCTCGTCCGCTCAGCACAAACAGCAACGCAGCTGGAACTGCAAATATCAGATATCCGGCCAGAACGGCGCCGATACTTTTCAGCATAGTCGATATCTCCTCCATTCGTATCGTCGGTATCACGCACGCAATTTCCTGCCTCGTGCGTACGTAAACGCTTTCACCTCTCCAAGTGTATTATCAGGAGAAAGAACAGAAAAACGGCAATCACACCGGCTCGGTCGGTTGCCTTCTTCGACGCAGCCGGCCAAGAAGGGCTGCTGCAACTAGTGCGACAACAAAAGCAGGCACTGCAGTCATCGCGGGCCAGAGTACAAGCGCAAGACTCAGCAAACGCTGGTTCACCAAACCTCCTGATTGCGCGTGTACGATTGCGGCGGCCGCGAGGGCGAAGCTTCCCAAAATGACACCAAGAGTCACGTGCAATGCCGTCGTAACGGCAGAGCTGCGCAGGCGGGATTGTTCATACACGATGTGAAGTGCGAATGCGGCGCCACTGGTCAACCAGGCGGCGAGACGCCAGGCTGTCCGCAACTGGTCGGAGGCAGCCGTTTTGGCGAGTGCAGCGAACCCGATGCCGGCGGCAAGGTAAACGATGCCGACGAGTACGGCGACTACGACCCAACGATTATTGCCCGGTGTATTCATTCGTGGTTACGACGGAATGGAGTTTCCTGGCCGTGGAACATGTGGCTATCGCTTTTTCCTTCTTGGAATGATCGGCCTACCCTCAAGAATCACTTTGCCTTCATTCTTCTCATCCGCAGAGACGGAAAGAGTTTCTACGTTGAAGAAGCAGGTCCAGTTGTTGACTGCAATGCCATCGTCATCCCATCCCTCCAGGCGAAGCAGAAACGATTTTGACTCCGGCATCCACCTGACAAATGTAACAGCGCTATGTCCAAACACGGGAGCACGATCGAAACGTTCCGACGTCGCAAACGACGAATCAGCCTTTCGATAAATATCCCCATCATCGACGCGCGAATACCGAATACCCTGGACGCGCTTATAGAGCAGTATGGTCCGTGCGTTGCTGACGATTTCAACATTCGCCGCTATCCATCCTTCGTTCGGTGAAAAGAAATACTGCGTTCCGAGCGTGATAGCCGAATCGAGTCGGAACATTTGCGTTGTGTCCTTTCGGTCCACCAGCCACACGTCCATACCGAACCGATAGCCGTTGCCATTGTACACAACCTCGATATCACCCCGGGGTGACTGGTCGGTCTTGATGACGTTGCTGAAGTCCTGGGCCCAGAGAGCGTCGAAGAACAACAGATCAAGAATAAGGACGACACAGTATCTCATAATCTCCATCCAAAATCAAAATAATTCGTCCGTGAGAAGTATCCTCATTTCGAGCACGGCGCCGTGGTGTCGGGGGCGCCGCTTCACAGCATGTCGTACAGCGGCAGATCCTCCCAACGCTCACGAGGTTTTTGTCGGGACGTCCGCCATCCTTCGACCTTTCGTCAAGCCCACTGCCCAGGATACACGGTACAAGCCGGGGGTTGGACAACTTTTCTAAAACTCAATAGCAACGGATTTGTGTTCGTTCATTAATCCCAACACCTCGAATGCGACAACAATGTCCATTGCCAGTCCAAGGAAGAGCCCGACCTTGGCGGCAGTGTGGTGGTTCCTCACCTGTATGAACCAACCTCCTCCGATGCGATATTCCAGTAACTCTTACCGGACTGAAAACAGAGTGAATCGTCGATTGACCGCGCCTTCCGGAAAACACCTGTGGACGTGCTGCCATTCCCAAGGTGCACTTCGATTTCAGTATTCGCCGGAATGGTGTTCATCAAACTATCGCAAGAGCCTGGCGAGGAAGTTCGATCAAACCGAAGCTTCTGATTGGTGCCGCTATCGACGCGTTCACCCACAGAAAAACCAGCATAGGTGCACCCACCGCAAGTAAGAACAGACAGAGCAGCAAGAACCGGCAGACCACACGACCGAAAAGATGTCATTGGGGTCACAGCGATGATTCTCCCAAGGAAATTTGCTGTCTACCGTACC
>Ga0335081_10003959_pt1 | contig 23360 bp, 18 predicted proteins | sample Lox_Sample_35_FD_206713 | JGI IMG/M metagenome (GOLD analysis project Ga0335081, IMG submission 206713) | Soil microbial communities from Loxahatchee National Wildlife Refuge, Florida, United States - Lox_Sample_3.5 | ecosystem: Environmental > Terrestrial > Soil > Wetlands | place: USA...
CGGATACAACCCCGACGAAGACCGGAAGCGGGGATATCACATCACGGAGACGGGCATCGTGGTGGTGGTGCCGGAGCAAAGGATGTTTGAAGAGCCGGATTAGGGAACAGGGAACAGGTTACAGGGGAGAGCGACCGCCGTCCGCTATTCGCCTTCTCTTTCCTGTGCCCTGTTCCCTCTTCCCTGTTCCCTTCCCCATTTCCTGCCCCTCACCATGCCTGCGGAACCTCCGGGACTACGGCCCAGGCCGGCTGGCGCGCCAGCATTTCGATTCGCTGCAGCCAGGCGCGAGGAGAGGCCGACTCGGTCTGCGCCTTGGCTTCCTCGAAGGTCTGGAACAGTTGTTCAAAAAGCGTTCGCTTGGGTGGCAGGCGCTCCAGCGTGACGCGTTCCAGAGGCGAGAGATGGGCCAGATCTCTGGCCACCGCGATCGCCCGGTCGAGTCCCCCCAGTTCGTCCACCAAGCCCAGGTGCTTGGCGCGCTCACCGGTCCAGATGTGACCTTGGGCGATTTTATCGATCGCCTCCACCGGCATATGCCGGCCCTGCGACACGCCGGCGAGAAAGTTTCCGTAGATGGCCTGCGTCGATTTCTGCACCGACTCGCGCTGCGCGGGCGTGTAGTCCTGGAAGGGGTAGTCGAGCGTGGCGTTCTCGCTGGTCGCCACGTAGTCGGTGGAGAGGCCCAGTTTCTGGTAGAGGCCCAGGATATTGAACTTGCCGGTGAAGACCCCGATGGATCCGGTGATGCTGCCGGGCTCGGCCACGATCTTGTCGGCGGACATGGAAATCCAGTAGCCGCCCGAGGCCGCCACGTCCGACATGGAGACCACCACCGGCTTCACGCGGCGGGTCACCTCCAGGGCGTGGCGGATGGCCTCGGAAGCAAAAGCGTCGCCGCCCCCGGAATCCACGCGCAGGATGACGGCCCGCACCGCGCTGTCTTCGCGCGCCGTGCGGAACTGCTGCGCGATGGTGTCCGAACCCATCACCTCGCCCATCACCCCGTCGCTGCCGCTGCGCCCCTCGACGATGGTCCCGCTGGCGTAGATCACCGCCAGCTTGGTCCCGCTTTCCCGCTCGGTACGGTCGAGATATTCGCGCAGTCCAATCTGGCGCTCCTCGCCGCCGTTCCTCTGGCGCAGCATCTCCCGCACGTCGTCGGTGTAGCCCAGCCGGTCGACCAGATGCAGCGCCTGCGCCTGCTCGGAGCTGAACGGGCCGTGCTCGACGGCGCTTCGGACCTCCTCCATCGGGAGGTGCCGCGCCTCGGCAATGCCGCGCAGAAACTCGCCGTACCAATCGTTCATCAGGGTCTCGGTGGCCTCCTTGTGGGCAGGCGTGAATTTCGACTCCGAGAAGACATTGGTGGCGTTCTTGTACTCGCCGATGTGGTAGAAATTAGGGACGACACCCAGTTTGCCCAGGGCGCCCTTGAAGAACGTCTGGGAGGCCATCAGGCCGTGAAGGTAGAGTTCGGACTTGGGCAGCAGCACCACCGTCTGGCAGCCGGAGGCGACGTAGTAAATTCCGTCGGTCGCGAAATCGAGATACGCCACGCTGAACTTGCGCGAGCGGCCGGACGCACTGAACGCCCGCAGCTTTTCGCGGACCTCCTGCATCTTCGCCATGTTCATGGTCGAAGGGCCCACCCGCACTCCGATCCCGGTGATGCGCGGGTCGATCTGCGCCCGATCCAGGCCTTCAACAACGTCCGTGACGGTGACCGGTCGCACGCCGAGAAGTTCGGTGATCGGATCCAACGGGGCCTGCTCGGGAACGTCACCCTCGATGCGCAGCGTCAGCACGGTGTTGGAGCGCACCTGCCTCTTGGCGGTGACCGCGATCAGAACGATCAATTCCACCAGCACCGCGATGCCAACCAGCCACAACAGGACTTTGCCCAAGGTCTTCATTGCCACCTCCAAGAAGTGCCAGGCCGCGCCGCCTGGCTGGCCTCACGGCAATATAGCACGCTTGACCGCTGTGGTTGGAGCGGGCTGCTTGTTTTCGCCGAAACGAGGTGGTATTTTCGCGGGGTGGCTGATCGAGAGAGTAGTCCGCTATCATAAGGAGACCCATCATGGCCAGGATTTCGCGCCGTCAGTTTGCCGCCGGCCTTACCGCCGGGTTGGGAGGAGTTCCGTTGCTGTTGGGCTCCGACCCGCCGCGGGCCGGGCGCACCGGCGTTCCTCAGGAAGCCGGGGGCAGCCACAAGCGCCCGATCGTGATTTCGAGCGCCAACGGTTACCGCTTCGGTGCCACGCGCGTCGCCTATGAAAAGCTGGCGGCCGGCGCCGATACGCTCGACGCGGTGATCGCCGGCGTCAATATGAACGAGCTCGATCCCGAAGACACCAGCGTGGGCTATGGCGGCTTGCCCAACGAAGAGGGCGCGGTTACGCTCGACGCCTGTTGCATGCATGGTCCGACGATGCAGTGCGGCGCCGTGGCCTGCCTGAAGAAGGTGAAGACACCGTCGCTGGTGGCGAAGGCCGTGATGGAGCACACCGATGAGATCGTGCTGGTGGGCGAGGACGCCACTCGATTCGCTTACGACTACGGCTTCGAGTTGGTCGACCTGCTCACCGACAAGGCGCGTCGCTTCTGGATGCTGTGGCGCGAGACGCGCAGCCTGCGCGACTCCTGGGGCGCTGGGCTGCTCTCGCCCCGCTACGAAGAGGTGCAGGATCAGAAGAGGAACGGCCCCGGTATGCGCCGGGCGGTGGAAAAGAAAGCGGCTGAGCTCGGCATCCCGCCCGAGGACCGGGAGATGGCCGTTAACAGCGTCCTCTATCCGCCCCACGGCACCATCAACTGTCTGGGCGTGAACGCCAAGGGCGAGATCTCCGGCGTCACCACCACCAGTGGCCTGGCCTGGAAGATTGCCGGGCGCGTCGGTGACTCGCCGATTCTCGGCGCCGGGTGCTACGTGGACGGCGAGGTGGGCGGCGCCGGATCGACCGGCCGCGGCGAGGAGAACATCCGCATCACCGGCGGCCACACCGTGGTGGAAATGATGCGCCAGGGCAAGAGCCCCAAGGACGCGTGCCTGGAAGCGCTGACGCGAGTGCAGCACGTGTTCCGCAATTTCCCTGAGCGCCTGACGAAGGTGGACCTGAACTACTACGCACTGCGCGTCGACGGCACTTACGGCGCGGCCTCGCTGTGGGGTCCTGCCGGCAGGCATCGGCCCCAATTCGCGGTAAACGACGGCGAGAATCGGCTCGAAGATATGGCGTATCTGCTGGAATGGAATGGACCGCCGCCCGAAAACTGAGGGAAGAAGGTCAGAGGTCGAGGGGTTGAGCGTGGAAGGTCGAAAAGTCCGGACGTAATCGATGCGTTTCGATCTTCACTCTTGCCCTTTGGCCATGCCCTCTGCCTTCGATTAGCTTTCATCGTTCCTGCCCACTCCCCGACTGCGGCCATCCGGCTACAAGCTGTTTGACGGCGGTAATCGTCGCCGGCAGGTCGTCGTGGTGCGCAGCGTAGACCTGGTACATCAGCGGGTAGTGCCGCGTGTAGGTGACGTCGAAGGCCAGCCCCGCGTTGTTGTTAGCCGCGAGGCATTTGTTGAAGGAGCTCGGGTCGGGTCCGATCGCCTTGCACTCCGTCTGCGCCTGCTGAAACAACTTTGCCTTTGCAGCAAGTGCGCTAGGCCCATCTACCTTGCCATCTCGTACCTGCGCGTACAAACCGCTCACCTGCGCGTGAGTGCGGTTCACGATCTCGGCCTTGCGGAGGAAGATTTCGGGGTCGGCCGTGAGCTTGCGGTAGGCGTCGGAATCGACGCCGAACTTCTGGCGCGCCACCTCGCTCGCCGCGAGAAAACCGATCAGCGTCGCGGCCGCCTCGGAAACGCTGGCCGGTGCTTGGCGCAACTCCTTGCTCCGGTGAAAGTCCTCGTGCGGCACCACAAACAGTGTCCGTTCCACGGAATCCTTTTCCAGCGAGGCGGTGATTGGACTCTTGCCGCTGCCCACTGCTTCGATCGGGTAAAAGAACACGTCGTATTTCTGAGCGTCGACGGTGCAGCCGTCTTTGTTGCCCTCTTGAAGTTGCAGGCCCTCGTACGAATCGGGCAGTTCGAGTTTGCCGGTGTAGTAACAGCGGTAGAAGGCGCTGATTTTGTCCGACCGGTGGCGGAAATTGTGCGTACGATGAAATCCCACCTTCTTCTCCAGGCGCTGAATGGCCCCGATCAGGTCCGATGAACCGCGGTTCGGGGTTGCGGCAGCGGGATCGGCGGCACCGTTCTCGGTCTGCGCGGATCCGGGCTCGAGCCACGCGCCCCGTTTTTCCGATTGCACCCAAGGCAGGCCAGCTAGCCTGACCGAATCCCCAGCTCCCAAGCCCGCCAGGACCGTCACCAGCCCCGCCGCCGGCAAGGCTCTCCGGAAGAAGCAAGCCGAGGCGCGCGTCCGGCGGTGGGTTTGCGGTTCCATCCTCTCTCTCGTCGCGGCCAATATTCTACCGGAAGTCCTAGTACTTCCGTGCTCTCCCGGAAGCACCTTGGGGCTATACGGCTCCGCGCGGTCTCCTGCCACCATAAAGCTTGCGAAGAACTTCGGACAAGGAGAAAACGGAAATGAAGGCAGCCATGCTTTTCGTGCTGGTTCTTGTAGCCACTCGCTCGCCCGCCCAGACCAACATTGCCTTGGGCGGATCGCTGGGCACCATCAGCTTCACGGGTACAGGGGGCGCGGGCGATCTTACCATGTCTTGGGGAACGCTGTGCGACCCCGCCCACTGTCTCGGGGAAGGATCGGGGCTGGCCTTTGGCGCCAACGGATTCTTCTCGCTGAGCGGTGGGGGCGACATCACCCTGACGAAGGTCGGAAAGGACGCGTGGAGCGTAACCGAAACATCCCCAATGGTGTTCTGTTTCTCGACGGCGTGGGACTGCGGTGGCGTCGTTTTCATTGAAGGCAACCTCCAGCTCGACAGCCTTACCCAATACGGAGTCCTCGGCCTTGTGAACGAAGCTCAGTTGCCTAACCTGGCGATCACAGGAGGAACTTTGGAAAGCGTCTTTGGAACGCAAGCGGGCCTGAGCTTCGCACTGGCGGAGGTCGATCCGGACCTGAACGGCCTTCTGAATTCCGACTACACGATGCCAGGCGTTTATGTCAGCTCGGCGTCGCTGACTCCCGATGACTCCCCAAGTGTGCCGGAGCCGCTGCCCCTCGTCCTCCTGGGCACGGCCTTGATCCTGGCGGCCGTTCTGTTGCGCCGAATGCTCCCCTCTAAGGACCCGGTAACACCGGCGGGGCCAGCGGAGGCAAGCGAGAAGGCCCAATAACGAAACGTCCTCCCCGGTGCCGCCTGCATTTGAGATCGTGAAGAATAAGCCCTTAAGCCTCAACGCAAAGACGGTTAGCAAGTCCTTTAGATTGAGCAAGCCTTCCTCTGTTCTCTTCCGCACCTCGGACAATAACCCCTGTCGAATCAATAAATCAGCCGCGGCCCCACCACGTTCTCGGTCGCCGACAAGACCAGGCAGCGCCGGTTAGACCGGTTACAGCTTGACACGAGCCGCCGGACTTGACACGGTTTAAACAAAAATAGGTCGCAAAACACCCCCGTTAACTGCCCTTTTCTGCCACCTTCGTGCCCGTTCACTGCACGTTTCTGGGCGAAGTTTGTAAAGTGCTGGTACGATTTGGCAGCCCCCAAAACGCCCGAAAGCGGACACTAAACCCAATAACCCACTTGTTTGCAACATCGACTTGCGCCAAAGTGGCACTAGGGTGGGGGGAAATTGCCGATTAACACCCCCTATTAATTTTCTCGGCTTTACCATAACTGCAACCATGAAGCGGCTCACTGGCGGAGTTCCCCCTGGATGGTGGTCCTTCCTTTAGGTCTTCCCACCGACCGCGCCCCATCGCCAATTGGCCGGCCCCACGTCGCGCGGAGTCGAATCTCCGCAACCCCTGCCGCTTTGCCGCGTCGCCACGCCGACCAACTGCTCCAGCTTGACTGGCATCCCAGTTCCACCATTCTCTCCTGCCGCAGGATCCTGTCGAGGCCCCTCTCCGTGGGCAGCAATTCCGCATCGCGCGTCGCCTTCGGGATCGTGATCGCGCCCTCCCGGTACAGCGCCTCCAGCTTATGATACGCCGCAATCTCCTCCGCCAGCGCGGTCAGGAACGATCGGCGCGCCAACGCCTGAGCTCTTATGATCCTCTTTCGCCTTCGTTTCATGCCCGCATCAAAGCCCATCACCGGTTCGCTGCGGGCAAGCTACGCTCGCCCGAGCCTATCCAGTTGCCAGCCCACTCCAAGCCGTCTAGCTTAGGATGACGCAAACCGGTATATCTGTCAAGCTAATTGGTCGGTAGTGACTGGTGCAACGCAATCGCACGAGGAGTGATGCCCTGGTGCACGCAGAGGGGAACCAGCGGTCATGTCTATTTTTGGGGGACAGGTTACAGGGCGCGTCTACCTAAGAGATGCGATGGCCGGTACCCGACTCCGTTCAGAACTCGGTCACACTCCCATCGTGGGCGTCGAGGTCGATGCGCATCACCCACTGGCAGTTGACAAAGCGGGTCTCGAAGAACTTTTCCAGCGTCGCCTGGTCAGGCGCTTCCACTTCCATGATCATGCGGCCGGCAAGCTGGCTGGCCACGCAACGCCGGACATCAACCTCCGGCGCGGCGAGCAAGTCCTGCATGAGCTTTCGAATCGCCTGTTTGGTGAGACAGGCGGTGGTGTGGGCTGAGAAATAGAGCGGCATGGAAAACCTTCAAGCATGTCATTCTGAGCACTTACAGCGGCCTTGGCCGCTGTCGGTTATGTTCCAGAAACAACTTCTTCATGTTGTTTCTGGGAACTCAGCGAAGAATCTCTCTTTGGTTCTTCTCCATCGGTTGGGTTGAAGAGAGATGCGCTCAGAAAGACATGCTAACTGAGTTCTGACGCGACATACAAGAACCAACGACTCTTCCCTCTCAATCCAAAATCCAAAATCGAAAATCCAAAATCGGCAATTTCCTACAATCCCATGTGCTTCATGATGAGCCGGTCCAGCATACGATCCGGCAGGAAGCGCGTCAAGACGGCTTGCAAACTAGCGTCTTTCCCCACGCAGTAGCGCGTCCGGGGGCGCTTGGCGGTGAGGGCGTGCTCCACGGCCCGCGCAACGACTTCGGGGGGGCTGGAATTGACCGCTTCCTTTTGGGCCACCTCGCGCGCCACGCTGATCCCACGCCCGTAGAGTTCGTGGGCGGCGGCGGGCAGACGGCGCGTCAGTTCGTCCGCCGCGGCCAGCGACTTCTGCCAGATGGGCGTGGCGATGTTCCCCGGATCGACAATGGAGACGCCGATTCCCCACGGCGCCAGCTCCATGCGCAAGGCATCGGTGATGGCTTCCATGGCGAATTTCGATGCGCAGTAAGCGCCGAGAAACGGGGTGGAGAGAAATCCGCTGGAAGACCCGATATTGACGATGCGTCCGTGCCCTTGGCGAACCAAGCCCAGAAACGCCTGAGTCACGGCGACGTGTCCGATGGTATTCACCTCGATTTGTTTGCGAAGCTCATCCAGCGGCAGGAATTCAAGGGGGCCGGCCACCGCAATGCCCGCATTGTTCACCAACCCGGCGATTCCGGCTCCGCCGACCTCACCCGCCACCGCGGCCGTCGCCGCCGCAATGGAGCCAGCATCCGTGACGTCAAGGGTCAGCGGAGTCAACGACTCCGGGGCCTGTTTCTCCAGTGCCTCGCCGTCCGCCGACTTGCGCACGCCGGCGAAGACGCGAAACCCGAGCCGGGCGAGGCGCACAGCGCACGCCGCCCCGATTCCCGTTGACGCTCCCGTAATCACCACACCTCGGCTGCTCACGTGCCCTCCCTTACGCTCAATTCTTTGCAACGTCTGTGCCCACTCCGGGGTCCGCTACGACCACCAACAAAGAATTGCAGATTGACGATTGCCAGAGAAGTAAGCACACCGCGCGGCTCTTTCAAGAGGCCATCCACACTGAGTGACGATTGACGATTTAAAGAGAACCCTCTAGCCACAGCGGCCCTTGCGCCGATTGGGGGTATCCGGTCAGAGGGCCTCGCCCTTAGCAGCTTGGGCACGAAGCAGGAACGTTTTGGGGTACGAATCTTGAACGACCCGAAATCCTTGTACCAGTCACCTTCTGGCACTTCCGGCTTCGACTCAATCCAGAGGCGAAGTTCATTCAAGTCGGCGAGCGTGATTGCCCGGTCGCGCATCCGTTCGATCAGGTGCTGACGGACGCCCGCCGGCAAATTGTCCCATTGCTCGATTTTGGGCATCAGCCACCAAAGACCATTCGGCCCAATTCATCTCCGAGGCGCTTGGCTTCCTCCGGGTCGGTGGCGCTGCGAAAACGCTCGGCAAGTTCGAAAAACTGCTGCTGTTTGCGCTTCTCAGCCGCGATCCCGTTCTCGATCAGTTCCGCCAGCATCCGGTTGGAACTGAGCCTGCGGGTCTTCGCCATGCTGCGCACCTGCGCGGCGACGTTGGCCGAAAGACTGACGCTTTGGCGTACCGTTCTATTTGTGGACCTCATAGCACCAGTATGCACCAACATGGTGTGATTGTCCATATCGTGTGGGCTGGTGATCGTCCGGGCATCTACCGGCAGACGAGATGCACCGACGTGCGGCAGAACTGATAGGGACAACGAGCGGATCGCAAGAGGCGTTGGTAGTCCCTCTCAATTGCCACCATCCGGAGGCCGCTGCTACAACTGACCACTCCCTCGCGCTGGGACGCTCACTCAGGCGACGTAAGCGGTGGTGGAGGGTATTCCGGAAGCTTTGATTTATTCTGATCCGCGCGTTTCACCTCCAACTCGTCAAATAATACCGACGGATTGACAACGCTGTGGGGAACGTTCTGCGCCCGGTTCCAGGCGTTCATATCATCACCAGCCGCAATCAGATCATTGCGCAGCGACCGGACGTCGAGGTCCGCGAGTACTGCGCCCCGGATAAGCTCCTCATGCCCATCTTTGGCCCAAACTCGGTAAAGCAAGCGGGGATTGCGCAGGCTAGACAGGCTATCCGCATAATATCCATACGGCTGCTCGTGCTTCTGGCACAGATCGATGAGCTTCTTCTTTAACTCAGCCGGCGGTGTGCTCTCAGACGAGATGACGATCAGATTACCCAGGCTCGGCTCGGGCGCGCCGGCGGGCCGGCGAGCTCGGCCATGGCCGTTAGAGTTGGGAAAGTCGCGAATCGGCTGCCGGCCCAACAAGTAGTTCACGAGATTCCCCTTTTCCACCGCTATCACCCGCATGGCTTTCACACCCTCGTCATCGACTTCATAGTGGCCGAGCAAGGACCTCCCGCCATAGGACGTCAGCGTGGGATCATCCACGACGGATAGGAAATCGGGAAGCACGCGGCTCTTGTAGCTGGATGCGAACGCGCCCAGGGTACGCGCAGGCTGCCCCAACTTCGGCCTGAGACCGCGAATATTTTCGCCCACTAAGTCCGCGAACAGTGCGGAAGCGGCGTGGCTGGAAAGAAGCACTGGGCCCCTGTACTCTTCATCGGCAACCGGTGCAGCGCGCAGGTCTTTCAGTGTGCCGATCATTTCCCCGGCACGGCCAAGGAACTCTCCGGGCGTGGGGAGGTCCTTCACCTCATTTACGATGTATTCGGCGGACTGATCCAACTGCATCCCATCAGAGGCCTGGGTACTCGCTTCCACGCGCGCTTCATACCTCGTCGCGCCGGTACGGACGATGCTGCCTTCGGAGTTGACGAAGTAATGGTTCACGGCTTGAAATTCGATAGAGGAAGTCATGGACTGGATTTGCGGATCAGTTTTGTAAAGCGCGGTCGCATCCTGGATGGCCTTGAGCCAGGGAGCAGTATCTCCGTCGAGCTTGGCCAGGGGCTCAAGGTGCTGCACGGGGTCAGCGTGCGCGAAATCGTCCACGGGCTGGTCAACGGTCAACTGCTTGAGTTGTGCTTGCTTGGCCGCCAGAGACTCGATGGCCGCTTTGTATGCCTGGTCGGTGGCCAGCCAAAGATGATGACGCAGGGCGAGCTCGTTGTCATCCAAGGGAGCTAGATTAAGCGAGCCCTGCCCCTGTCCGAAATAGCTGTCCTGCTTGTAGTCGCCCACCCGGACCACCACCCGCAGCAACCGAACACGGAGGTGCAGGTCTGATCGCAGGGCGCCATAAGCTGCTTCCGCGGCGCGCCGCTCCATGTCTACGACCTGATATTCAATATAGTATGGCGCCGCCATCTGCTCCAGCCGGAGTTGCGACTTGGAGCGTTCGAGTTCGATCTTCATCGCTCGCAGCACGGGATCATCAGGAGTGGAGGCAGCGCTTCCCCCTAAGCGATCACCTTGGGCTAAAACCAGGACACCAAGCGCCAGCATCAACCCGGATGTCAGTTTCGTCAGCTTAGTGTTCATTGCGCGCCTCCCGTCTTCGCCGGGGACGCGGCATTGCCGGAGTCGAAACCAGGGGGCGGCAGGATGGGTGGCCGGTTCACGGAGTGTTGGCGTTTCTGCACTTCAATTTCGGAGAACAGCATGGCCGGGGCAGCGGCGGAGACGGGGATACTTCCTGATTCGGCGCCACAGATTCCGTTGAAGACCTCCGTCGTTTCCCCTGTCAGCAAAATACGGTTCAAGGCAGCCAGAGGTGTGCCCACAATATTGACACCGCGCACCAGTTCGTCCGGGCGGCCATCGGGATAGACTCGCCACACCATAACGGGCAAAACCTGAAACACCTGCGGCGCGGCCGCCAGCGTGAGCGTAAACCCGCCTTGAATATCCTCGAAATAGAGGCCGTAAGGTTTGCCTTGTCTCTTAACCTCATCGATGAGTTTCTGGCGAAGATCGGCGTCTTTTACCGTGCGTGTCGAGGTCACGATCAGGTTCCCTTGCCGGCCGGTGGGCATTAACCCAGGTTGTCCACGCCCGTGCCCATTCGACGTGCTAAACCCCTTGATGGGCAGGCGCGACATCAGAAAATCCTTCAGAACACCGTTGGTGATCACGTTAACCGCAGCGGCCGGCATTCCCTCGTCGTCATACGTGTACCAGCCTCCGAGTTCGATGTTATTCATGGTGCGCCGGGTCGGGTCGTCAACCACGCTTAAGAATTCCGGCAGAACCTGCGTATTCACCTTCTTGGTGAAGGTCTGTCCTTCTTCCTCCCCACGCTGCCGGTGACCTTCCAATCGGTGCCCCAGCACCTCGTGAAAGAACACGGCGGCGGCTCGCCCGGAGAGTAGTGCGGGGCCATCATAAGGCTCCGCGAGTGGCGCCGCGCGTAAGGCCTTGAGGTCGGCGGCCATCTTGTTCACTCGTGCGAGTATTTCCGCCTCCCCCGGTAGGTGCCCCAAGGTCTCTGCTTGAAAAGTCTCGACCCGCAGTAACTCCATCCCGTCATCCGCCTGGGTCTCCCCAAGGATCCTGAGTCGCGCCAGGGTCGTCGGAACCACTTCCCGGCTTCCCTCGCTGGAGACAAAGTGGCGCCGGGTATCCTCCGCCGTCACCAAAACTGAGGAATGATAAATATATGGATACTTGCTGAATGGCTCCGAATACTTGCGCACCATCTGTTCCAACTGCGCTTGGTCCGGAAAGGGAGGCAGGTCGCTGTAATCCGCGTGGACCTGCGGCGACTCGGCGGAAAAGTCGGCGGACGTGTCTTCTTCCTTAGCGTTGACCTCGGTTGAGGTCTTCGCGTTGAGATACGCTTTTGACGCCTTGCGGTACTCGCCGTAGGTCAATCGCCACAACTCGTGGGCAACGGCATCGGCGTCGTTGTCGAGCGGGAGTTCCCCGGAACTGATGGCCGAAGGACGATTCTTCTCATGACTGTTATCCAGCGCGGGACTTCCAACGCGTAAGATCACGTCGGCCTTCCGTGCTCGCCCGTATGTTGAATTCACCAGGCTGCCTTGGCTGCCCACGGCCACCCCATCGCGTCGATCATGAACTGAATAACTCATGAAGTAAGCAGGTGGATCCAGTTTCCCTAGTTGGCCATGCGCCCGCTGCAGCTCTCTTTCCATCGTGGAGAGCAGGACGTCGTCCGTTTTCTTCGGGTCATTTGGCCCGGAGCTGCCGGCGTCGGGCGCCATACAAGCTCCCATCAAGAACCCTAAGGTAGCAGCCTGAAACAGGGTCTTCATCCTGGACTCTCCATTCTCTCCTAAACACAGCCTGCGGGCACCAGAGTTCTTCCCGGCCGTGTTGACATTCGCTACCGCTTCGGCAAGACTCCAGCCGGTGGGTCTCAGCGGAGACATTGCGTACGACAATTGCCGGCATAGGAGGGCTCCTTAAGTGCAGGGAAATGATATCTCAGTCGCGCAGGTGATATCAACCGGAGGCGTGCGGGGCGGTGCCCACACCGGCGTTTGGAGCTTGTGGATAAGAAGCCGTTGGTGTCAGATGTGGCTAGGAACTGGCCTACCCGAGTTTTACTTTATTGACATCTAACTCTGAGTATATTATCCTATACTATCGCCCCTGGGCTCGACCTCTGAATTGGGGCGAGAAAAGGAAGGAACTTATGTTGCGCAAGTTACCAACCCGGACCGAAGCGTTCCTGGCGGCCAACCGCCGCAATGCCCTCAAGTCGACCGGTCCACGCACCGTCGAGGGCAAGGCACCGAGTTGCATGAACGCGCTGGAACGCCGCCGCCGTGCTAAGCGGTTTCCGGAAAAACTGACGGCGGCGGGTCGAGTGCCATCGGCAGGTGGGCTCAGCCAGGGAGCCGCTTCATAGTTACAGTTATGGTACAACAGAGAAAACTAAGAGGGGGTGTAAATCGGCAATTTTCCCCCACCCTAGTGCCAATTTGGTGCGAAGCCGGTATTGCAAACAAATGGGTTATTGGGTTTGGTGTCCGTTTTCGGGCGTTTTTAGGCCTACCAAATCTTACCAAATTTTACCAATTCTGACAAAAAACGTGTAGCGAACGGGCACGAAGGGGGCGAATAAGGGCAGATAACGGGGGCTTTTTTGCGACCAATTTATTTAAACCGTGTCAAGTCCCGCGGCTCGTGTCAAGCCGTAAATGGCGGTGTCCGGGTTCCCCGCATTAAGCTGGGATGGGAAACGGCTCGTGTCTGAAGCCTTTCGGGCGGAGCCCGATTTTGCACTAACAGGGTGATGAAAAACCCGTTTGGGTACTCGTAGAGGCCGGCTTTAGCCGGGCATCTTGTTGAATTGAAAGTGCCGCCCCTTCGCTTCGCTCAGGGCAAGCTCTAAAGGCCGCCGCTACGAGATCCGCTCGAAACCGGGTTTTTTCCGCCTCGTGGTCTGGCGACCTTTCCGGGTTTGCTGGGTGACGAAGCGTGGTGAGTGCCTATCCGGTTGATTAGGTGCTGGTTGTTGCCGAAACTGGGAAAGAGAATAAGCGAAGGCTCGCTCAACCTAAAGGACTTGCCAACCGCCTTTTCGCGGAGGCTTAAGGGCTCATTCGAGAGCCAGCGCGTTTGGAGGCGTTCCTTGGGGCACCAAATCGAACCAAATTTTACCATTTTCGACCAAAAACGTGCAGAGAACGCGTTCAAACACGGCACAAAGTGGGGGATTCAACTTCACCCCATGACATTCCGTGGTAGCGTTAGTCTGGCCGAGGTGGCTCAGTCGAAGGCTGGGAATGATCCGACCCTCCCCGATGAGCTAGGGTCAGGTGTTGTAGCGGGCTTCAGCCCGGCACTGCCGAACGGCGTCCGGCACACTGAAGGAGCAGCTCCGGCAAGAAACGATGAACGATGAATGATGAATGATGAACGGAAGACGGCCCTTCTTGTGTCATCATTCATCTTTCCGGCCGAGGGAGGGATTGCTACGGCAGGAGCAGGCATCTATACTTAGAGGTGACTGAAAGTCAGGAATGAAGAGCCTGATCTACTTCCTTTTGTGCTTTACCCTTGCTTTGCCGGCCAGCGCTACAGTGCCTGTCGCCCCGGACCACGGCAAGCCGACCTCCCCGCCGTCCGATCCGCTCGCGGTGGCGGCGGAGAAGTTCAAGACCTTGACCCGTGATTGGGGAATGCGCCCCGATAGCCCGCCCACCGCGCAGCAGCATCAGGGACCGAAATGGCTCTGGCACGGCCGCCTCTACGAGAACTTCCGCAACGACTTCATTGATGCTATCCCGCACGAAGTGAAGCAGAACGGCGAGACCGCGTCCCCCCTGCGGCGCAATCAGTTCGGCTTCAATGTGGGGGGCCCGGTGCTGATCCCGCATCTCATCGAGAATCCCAAGAACACGTTCTTCAGCCTGTCGTACGAAGGCGTCCGCGAGCGCATCTCCCGCGCCTCGCTGCACACCGTGCCCACGGCGCTCCAACGTAGCGGCGACTTCTCGCAAACCGTGGACGAGGCCGGCAACCCGCTGCCCATCTACGACCCGGCCACCACGGTCCCGAATCCTGCTTACGATCCTAGCCAGCCCGTTTCCACCAGCAATCTTCAGTACCGGCGCTCCGCATTTCCCGGGAATCGCATTCCGTCGGGCGAACTGGCCGCGAATGTGCAACAGGCCCTGGCCCTTTATCCTTTGCCGAACACGGCGGTAGGTCCCTTTTTCCAGAACAACTACTTTGTGAACTCGCCGGAGACCGACGTTGCCGACGGGGTGATTGCCAAGATCGAGCACCCGTTGGGCGAGCGGCATCGATTGACCTCAGCGACCACCGTTTCCAGCGGCTTTCTGGGAGCCGCCAAGTACTTCCCCAATTTCGCCAGCCCCACCTCGCCGGACCAGCATTTCTCCACACGGCGCACCGAGCTCGATTACGTCTTTACCGCCAGTTCCAACACCGTGAACTCGGCCAGTTTGATTCTGGACTCGGAGGTCAACCAGGCGGGCGAGAACTCGACCACGCCTTTTCCCTTCTACCAACTGCTCGGGAGCTACCTCTCGATGGGTACTCCCTATCCCAACTCGCGCAGCGCTCGCAACACGTTTGAGCTTCGCGACGGGGTCACGGCTCAGAAGGGCAAACACTCTCTGCGGTTGACGCTTCAGGGGGACCGCTACCAGGTGAACTCTTTCGATCCGGCGTATCCCTCCGGCACCTTCCAGTTTTCCCCCGACATCACCAGCCTGCCGGGGATTATCGATACGGGCGATCCGTTCGCCAGCTTCCTGCTCGGCCTGCCGGCCGGCGGCGAACGCACCATCACCACGTCGCCGTCTTATTTCCGCGACTCTTACGAATCCATCGCCGGCGGTGACAAGGTCGAGCTCTCGAAGAGCCTCACCCTCAACGCCAGCCTCAACCTCAGCCGCCGGACGCCGCGGGTGGAGAAGTACAATCGCCAGAGCACGGTGGATCCGTCCGCCGTCGACCCTTCGAACGGCTTCGGCGGCGCGCTGGTGTTTGCCGGTATCGGCGGGATCCCTCGCGGGATGCGCGACGCCAATCTCGATCTCGATCCGAGCGTGGGCATCGTCTGGACCCCGCACGGCGCCACCACCGTCGTCCGTGCCTCGTTCAGCCGCCGCCACGGACAGATTCCGATTTACAACGGGCAATGGGGCACCCAGGGATTCAACGCTCGCCAGACCTTCGTTTCACCGAATACGCAACTGAGCCCGGCGCTCGACTTGGCGATGGGCGTACCGCCGTTCACCACCACGCTGCCCGACCTCAGCCCTTCGGCGGCTGATAACACTGTGGCGGATTTCGTCGATCTGAGCGGACGCGAGCCCGTCTATCAATCGGCTTCGCTTTCCGTGGAGCGCGACGTGCCGTTCTCCATGGTGATTTCCGTCGGCACCAATTACAGCCGGGGCCGCGACATCCTGGTGGGCGACGGCGCCGCCAATCCCAACGCTATCGAGCCCGGCGCCCTGAGCTACGGCGACGCCCTTTACAACCTGGCGTTTCGCGACACGCTGCAACCGTATCCGCAATACCAGGGCTTCGAGCTTTATGGTCTCTACCCGGGGGGCCGCTACCAGCGAAACGCGGGCTTCGTGCGGCTGGAAAAACACGCGTCGTTCGGTTTGTCGTTCGTAGCCTATTACGAGTTCTCCAAGCAGATGGACGACTACTCGGGACCCTACGGGGAGCAGGACTTTTTCAACCGGCGCAACGATTGGGCTCTCACCTCCTATAACACGCCGCAATACCTGCAACTCACCTACGTCTACGAGCTGCCCTTCGGCGCCGACAAGCCGCTGTTGCAGCTCTCCGGCTGGGGCGGGTTGCTGGTGAGCGGCTGGTCGATGAACGGCGCCGCCTACTGGAATGAGGGTACGCCGCTCTCGCTCCATCCAGAATTCAACAACACCGGCGGCGTGCTTTCCACCCTCAACGTCAACGTGGTGCCCGGGGTGGACCCGCGCGTCGCCCAACCCGGCCCGTTGCAGTGGTATAATTCCGCCGCCTTCGATCAGCCGGCGGACTTCACCCTGGGAGACGGCCCTCCGACCGAGCCGAGCCTTCTGGGTCCGGGTTACAACTCGATGGACCTGAGCGTGAACAAGCGCCTGCCGCTCGGCTCCGATCGCGCGCTGGAGTTCAGCGCGACGGCGTTTGACGTGCTCAATCATGCGAACTGGAATTATCCCGATCCCAACATCGGCCCGGACAGCGCGCCCAACGTCGACGCGGGCAGGATCATCGGCTCGCACGGTGGACGGGTGATCCAGCTCGGGCTGAAGTTGAGCTTCTAATGCTACGACCGCGCTCCTTAACGATGGCCGTTGTCTTTGCCTTTTCCGCGATCACCGGCGCGTATGCCCAAACGGTCGCCGTCTCGATTCCCGCCTGGATCGAGACCAGCGCGTGCGAGGACGCGCCGAAGTTCGAGGCCGCCCTCAACGGCAAACCGGTGCCCGTCACCGCGCAGTCCGGCCCCTCCACCGACCAGCTTATCCTTGTCGTTCTGGACCTCACGGGCGACCTGTCGCTGATCGAGGCGGCCAAGCCGGCCCTGATCGCCGCCATCTCCAAACTGCCGGGTAACGCCTGGGTGGGGCTTCTGCGCGACCAGGACGGCCTGCACGTGCTGGCCGACCCCAGCGCCCAACGCCAACCGGTGATCGATGCCATCCGCTCCCTGTCCAACAGCGGGGAGCCGGGACTGCTCGAGACCGTCGTTTCGGCCTTGACCCTGGCGAACGCCATCATGCGCGCGTCGCCGGTGCGCGTCTCGGTGTTGTACCTCACCGACGGCAGCATCTACCGTTACCGCGAGGATTACACGAACCCGGTCATCAACCAGAGCGATCCGCACGATCTCAGCCGGCGTTTTCCCGAGGCTCTGATCGAGGAGAAGATCTCCAAACTGGTGGAGGATGCCGGATCGTTGCAGGCGCCCCTGTTTGTGGTCCAACTCAATTACCAGCCGGACCGGCTCAACCGAGCCTATCAGAATGGCCTGGAGACGCTAGCTGCGGCCACCGGCGGCAAAGGCGCCATTTGCCGCTCGGCGGCCGAGGTCCCGGACGCGATCTCCGGTCTGCTGGCCCGGATTTCGAGCGCCTGGAGAGTGACCCTGGCCGTCCCGGTCCGGATTCGCACCAACGTCCAGATTCAACTGAGCGCTCCGTGCCACGATGGAGACCCGCGGATCTCGTGGCGCACGCACTTTCACCCGAAAGAGGGATGAGATGATACGGCTGCAGCGTTGGGAAACCGCTCTCGTGCTCGCCTTGGTCATTGCTTTGGTGGGTTGGGTGACGGTGATCGTCCGCCAATCCCGGTGGCTAGCCGTCTCCGAGCGCCAGCGGATTGCCGGCCTCGAAACCATCCGCCAGCTTCAGCAAGCTCTTCGGCAGCGCGACCTCGAGAAGCCTCCCGCGCAACCCGTAGCCCCGGCCCCGGCGGTTGAGAATCAAGCCGCGCTCGCCAAACATGACGCCGCCATCCAGCGGCTCAGTCAGGAGCTGAGTGACGCTCGTGCCAGCATCAAGGACCTGCAAGCACAGATCGCCAGCGCCGCCGACGAGCACGAAAAGGCGCTCGCCAGCCTCAACGAACGCCATCAGAAGGACGAAGCCGACTGTCAGAGCCGGCTCGACGCCCTGCACCAGGATCTCGATTCCGCCCAGGCCGAGTCCGAGGCTTCGCGCCAACGGTCGGCCGCACTGGAAGCGGAGAACGGCAAGTTGCAGAGCGCCGCGAGCGAGGGTTCGGCCCGCGCCGCCGAACTAGGACGCGTGCTCGCCGACCTCGACGACGTGGGTCGCCGCCGCGATTCCGATTTGACTTCGATCCAGCGGCGCTACCGCGACATTACCAGTCAGTTGCGGGCCATGAGCGGCATGCTGGCTTCCAATCCCAACTCCGGAGCTCTCAACGAGGAACTCACTCGCATCCAGAACGCCATATCCCAGGCCGACGACGACCTCCGCCAGTTGGGCGAACTGAACGCCCAGGCTCGCCAGTTAGAAAAGAAGCTGGCCAAGAAGTAGGCTAGAAGTAGAAGGCAGAAGGTAGACGGCATGAGGCACAAAGGAGGAAGACCGAGTTGCACGAGGCTGGGTTACTAAGCGAGGCCGGCTGCGGGATCAAACCGCCGCCGGGCTTCGTCGAGCATCGCCGCCGTCGCCGTCGCGCCCACGCGGGTCACCCCGAGGGCTCGCACCCGCAGCAAGTCGTCGAGCGTGCGCACGCCGCCGGCCGCCTTGATCTGCACCCGCGGCGGGCAGTGCTCGCGCATCAGCCGCAGGTGATGATCGGTGGCCCCGCGGTAGTTGTACGATCCGTCGGGCTGCTTCACGAACCCGTACCCGGTCGAGGTCTTGACGAACGCCACCCCCACATCCGAACAGATCTCGCACAACCGGATGATGTGTGAGTCTTCGAGGTAATCGTTTTCGAAGATGACCTTGAGGATGGCGCCGTGCGCGGTGACCGCTTCGTTGAGGGCTCGAACCTCGTCGCCAACGTAAGCCCAGTCGCCACCCAGAGCCTTGCCCACGTTAATGACGGCGTCGATCTCGGTGCCGCCGTCCTGCGCCGCCCCTACCGCCTCCCGCACCTTGATGGCGGTGGAGCTGTTGCCGTGCGGAAACGCGATCACCGGGCAGACGCCGACGTCCGAGCCGGCGAGGATGTTGCGGGCCAAGGCGATGGCATAGGGCTTCACGCAGGCTGTGGCCACGTCGTAAAGCCGGGCCAGGCGGCAACCGTCGGCGATCTGCTCATCGGTCATCGTCGGATGCAGCAGCGAATGGTCGATCATCTTAGCGAGTTCATGAGTCATAAGAATTGTCGATTGACGGTTGACGATTGTAAGAGAACCGCTGACGATTGTCGACGGCCTATGGAAGAGTCGAGTGGCTTTTCTCTTTCAATCGTCAATCGTCAATTCTTCGTCCCGAGTCGTCGCAACGCAAAGGCATAGGCCCCGATCGCCACCGCCTCACTCGTTCCCAGACGCGAGAGTCCCACGGCGGTGCGCTGCATGGGATCGTATTGGATCTTGCGCGTCGAGCCCGGCACCGTGATCTCGCGGGCTTCGCCGCGCAGGAAAACATCGCGCTCCTCCGGCACCTCAAGGTTGAACACTCGCTGCACCAGCCGGCGCGTCCCGTTGGTGCCGGGGAAGGTAGAGTTCATGGCGGCGACCAGAGGAGGAAGGAACAACGGCCACGCTCCCGCGATGCCCCCGCCGATCACCACCAGGCCATCCACCAAGGTGAGCGCTTGCGCGAGCACGTCGCCGGCCACTTCGCCCAGGCGGCGAAACGCCTCGATCGCCGCGTCACGGTTGCCCGCCGCAGAGCCCATGCCGATCTCGAAGACCACCTTGGGCTCAGGAACCTGCTCCACCGGAATGCCGCATCCGGCGGCATAGGCGCGCCGCACGGCGCGAATCGATGCGCCTTCCTCAGCGTTGAGGGTAGGGTCGAGTTTGTTGCGCAGCAACCAGGCCTCACCCGCGTTCGAGTTGTCGCCGATCAGCAACTCGCCGTCGCGCACGATCCCACCGCCCAGACCCGTCCCAAGCGTGAGGCCGAAAAGATTGCGATAGCGCTTGGGGCTGCCGGCCTGGAGGAGCAACCGGTTCACGTAGGGCAGCAGTCCCGCGATGGCCTCGCCGTAGGCGAACAGATCGCCGTCATTATTGATGAACACCGGGATTGCGAACTGCGTTTCCAAGAAGGGTCCCAAGGCGACGCCTCCCCGGAACGCCGGCAGGTTCCCGACGTTACTGACGATACCGGCGGGATAGTCGGCGGGCCCGGGGAACGCAAAGCTGATCGCCGCCGGCGCCGCGGGCAGGAGACGCTTTACGCTTTCAAATCCGTCCACGATGTTGCGCAGGCAGCGGTGGAGATTGTCCGCCTCGGAGGGAAGCGACGTCGGGCCCACCAGCAGCTGATTGCCGCGAATCGCCGAGAACTTCAACCCCGTGCCACCCGCGTCGAGGGTCATCACGATGCGGTTGTCTTCGCTGGTTTGCATAACTTAATTCACCGCCTGCGAATCTGTGGGGAATCCAACACAGAGAGTGTCAGAATCGAGACAGCCGTTCTTTGCCGATGCTTTCTTTTCTTCTCTGTGCCTCTGTGTCTCTGCGCTGGAAGCGCTTTCGCAATGAGCTCACACTCTCTGGGTTGCCGCCGCAGTCTTCAGATTCGCCACCGCCACCCACGTAATGTAGAGAATAGCCGCCAGCGGCACCAGGAAGCCGAGTTGTACCGAGTGCAGGGTGTCGGCCAGCAGACCCATCGCCGGCGGCAGAAAAGCGGCTCCCACAATCGCCGTGACCATCAGCCCCGAGAGGATATTCGAGTGTTCGGGCATGCGGTCGATGGTGATGGAGAACACCAGCGGGAAAATATTGGCAAATCCCAGCCCCACCAGGAAGAAACTGACGACGACCGCCGACTCCATGGGGACGAAAAGTCCGATCAAAGCTAGTACAGAGAGCACCGAGGTCGCGATAAAAAAGGTTCGGGGCTTGATCCAGTTCAGGACCACGCCGCCCGAAAAACGCCCGACGGTGAGAGCGAGGAAAAACAGCCCGGTGCCGAGCAAGCCGGTATGGGCAATATCGACGTCGAACCGGTCCTTCAGCAGGACGGGGATTCCCGAGCTGACCGAGACCTCCGCTCCCACGTAAAGGAAGATTGCCAGGACCATCATGGCCACGTAACCGTTCTTCAGCAACGCCAGGCACGAACGAAAGGTGGCGGTTCCCAGGTCCGCACCCGCTGCCTTCGAAACGCGCAAGGTTGCGTTGGCGAGCAGGGTCAGAAAAATCGCCGCGCTGTAAACGGGGAAGATCGCCCGCCAGCTCAGACCGAAGACGCGGGCGGCGATCACGGGGACCATCGGCCCCGAAAGCGATCCAATCGCCTTCACGAACTGGGCCAGCGAGAGATTGCGCGAGTACTTCCCCTCGTCTGAAACGTCGCGCATCAGCGGATTCCCCGCCACCTGGAGCGTCGTCGCCCCGGCCCCCAAAAGCAGCACCGTCAGCAGGAACAGGGGAAACGTGGAAAAACCGAAGACCGTGGGGATGAGGACGCCGGCCAGCATGATGCTCAATCCCAGCAGCAGGACGAACTTCTTGCCACGCCGGTCCTGGAAGATGCCCATGGGTACGGAAAGCAGGCCGAACATGACGAAACCCGTAAACGCGATCAACTGCGCGGCGAAGTTGGAAAGGACGAACTGTTGTTTGGCCAGGCTGACGAAGGGTCCCGCCGCGTCACCAAAACCCATGGCCAGGAAAGCGAGGAAGACGGGCGCCGCATAATAGAGAGAACGCTTGGCGGCCGGTCCTACAGAAAGTTGCGCGTCGGGAGTTCTGGGCACCGTGATATCCTCCGGCAGCTAAGATACTGCGAAGAAAGTCGAAAGTCGAAGGTTAAAAGTCGAAAGCGATGGTCGAGAAAACCACAGATTACGCAGATTCCACAGACGACGGAAAAGCAGTAGTGAAAGTCAAACGTCGAAGATCAACACCGATTCACGGCTCAATTTCGACCCTCCTTTTCTATAATCTGTTCAAATCTGCGAAATCTGTGGATTCTTTCTTCTCGACGTGCGCGGTGAGGTGTACTGATGATAATGTAGTGAGAGGGGTGGGGCGAAAAGTTGCGTTTGCGCATAGGCGCCGCACGCCATACCCTCCACGGGCAGCAGGCATCCAAGAAAGGACGGTGTGAAAGAATTGGCAAGGACGTTTTCAGGAAAAATCGCTGGGCGTACTCTGGCCCCAACTCCAAACTGCGGCTGGCCGCTCCTGCTAGCGTGCGCGCTTTTTGCCGCGACGACGCTTTGTGCCCAGGCAACCCCCGAGGACAACGCCAGTCTGCGCAATCGCGCCCTCGAACTATGCAAGCAAGGGAACGAAGCGGAGGCATTGCCTTTGCTCCAAAAGGTGGCCGCCGTCCGTCCCACCGATGTTGCAGTGCTGGAGAACCTAGGCGACGCCTTGGTGAAAGAAGGTCGGATCGAGGAAGCGAAGGCCAGGTTCATGGATGCGATCGTCGCCGACCCCTACCAGCGGTCGTCCTGGGCCGGTCTCCAGGAGTGGGCGAAGGCCGCCCGCGCCACGATCGAGCAGCCTAAGATCGAACCTCCCGCCTCGGTGAGCGCGGTAGGGGACGGGAAGCCCAAGACCAAGATCGATCCTAAGTCCCTCGACAAGAGGAGCGGAGACCAGGTTTGGATCGCCTACGCCACCGTCCGCGCGCAGTGGCGCTCCGAGAAGTTCAAGAAGGAGTTTCCCAACGAGACCGCTTACCGGCACACCCTTGCCGAAGAAGTGGATGCCCTCCAGACCGTCGCCAAGTCCGTCATGGGGGCCAGGAACGAGAAGAAGCACTGGAAGCTTGACCCGGCCCTGCTCACGCTGGTGGAGCTGCATAACCAAGGTTTGCTGGCGCCGTATGTGCTTTTCGCGCGCGCCGACGAGGGGATCGCCAAGGACTATCCCGCCTATCGCGATGCCCACCCCGATAAACTCCGGCTATATCTCACGAACTGGGTAATCTCGACGGCGGATAGCAATCAATGAGAATTGCTGACTGCCCATTTTCGACTGACGATTGGAAGACAGGAGGCGAATCCACAGCTTACGCAGCAGCCTCATTCGTCTCCATTGTCTCATTTCCGTGTGGTAAGAGTTCGAAAGAATTGAGTCATTGTGTCATTGAGCCACTGAAGCAGAGTTTCGGTTTGATCTTCAGTGGCTCAATGACTCAACCCTCGCAATCGGCCATATAGAACATGGGCCTTCTCGGGTGTACACTTCGGGGTACGGTAACGAACCCAAGGAGGGACCATGAATCGCAGAGAATTTGGATACGCGTTGACGGGGGCAACCGCTCTGCTCTCCGAGGTTGGCGCGGAGGGGAAGCCGACTGGCGTCCCAGTTGACGATCAAAGCCAAGCGGAGT
>Ga0335081_10003960_pt1 | contig 23359 bp, 23 predicted proteins | sample Lox_Sample_35_FD_206713 | JGI IMG/M metagenome (GOLD analysis project Ga0335081, IMG submission 206713) | Soil microbial communities from Loxahatchee National Wildlife Refuge, Florida, United States - Lox_Sample_3.5 | ecosystem: Environmental > Terrestrial > Soil > Wetlands | place: USA...
ACATCTACGGTGAGCCGCTCGTCTTCCGGGGCGACGTGTTCGTCGCGACGGAGAACAACTCGGTCTACGCCCTAGACGGGACCACGGGAAACATCCTCTGGCAGAGGAACCTCGGCCCTCCCGTCGCGGCCAACACGCTGCCGTGCGGGGACATCGGCCCCGTCACCGGGATAACCGGGACGCCTGTCATCGACCCGTCCACCGGGACCATCTACGTGGTGACCTTCAGCGAGATGCACCACACGATGTGGGGTCTGAACGTCTCCACGGGCTCCGTGGTTCTCCAGAGAGCGGCTGACCCGCCCGGGTTCAACGACAGCACAGAGCAACAGCGGACCGCGCTCACGCTCGCGAACGGGGTGGTGTACTTCGGGTACGGAGGCCTTGCGGGCGACTGCGGCATATACACGGGGTGGGTGGTCGGTCTGGCCGTGAACGGGACGGGGCCGATCCACTACTATCGGCTCCCCAGCGAAAACGGCGGGGGGATTTGGGCGACGTCGGGCTTCGCGGTAGACCAGTCGGGAAACCTCTACGTCGCGACCGGCAACACCGCGTCCACCACGACGTACGACTTTGGGGAGGCCGTCCTCAAGCTGTCGCCCAAGCTCTCAATGGAGCAATACTTCGCCCCCACGAACTGGGTAATCATGAACCAGGACGACGCGGACATCGACTCCGTAGGCCCCGCCATAGTGGGGCCCAACCTGCTCTTCCAGATAGGCAAGCCCGGCGTGGGCTTCCTCCTGAACTCGAGCCAGCTCGGCGGGATTGGAGGGCAGGCGTTCGACTCCAACGTCTGCGACGAAGCCTTCGGGGGGACGGCGTTCGTCAACCCGGACGTCTTCGTGCCCTGCATAAACGGCCTCTTCAAGCTGGACATCGCAGCGTCCAACGACACGTTTTCCACCTCGCTAGTGGTCAGCGGCTTCGACGCGGGGCCGCCGATAGTCACCGGGGGGGTGGTCTGGACGATAGACACCAACACGGCGACGCTCTACGGCCTGAGCGCGGCGACGGGATGGCAGGCGCACACCTTCTCGCTAGGGAGCGTCGTCCACTTCACGACCCCGGCGGCGGGCGACGGCCAGGTCTTCGTCGCGGCGAGGAACAAGGTGATGTCCTTCGTCCTCGGCACCTAGGAGGCCCGCACCAGCTCGGTCAGGACGGTCTCGGGGTCCTTCGCCTTCGTGAAGGCCGAGGAGACGCCCCACCCGTCCGCCCCGAGCTCCAGGGCTTTCGCGACGTCCCCTGCGCTCGTTATCCCCGCGCCCACCAGCCGCCTCACGCTCGGGGAGACCTTGCTCACAAAGTCCGTGATCTGGGAGGGCCTGGCCGTCGAGACCGATATGCCCGACCCGACCAGCTCGGGCGGCTCGTAGGCTATCATCTCGGGGGCGAACGCCTCTATCTTCAGGCTCTCCTCTATGCTGTCGGCGAAGCATAGGCTCATCAGGCCGTGGGCCTTCGCGGCCTTGATCCGCTTCCCGATCTCCTCGATGGAGAGCCGCCGCTCGGAGTGGTTGAGGAGGGTGCCCACTGCCCCCGCCTCCTTCACGGCGAGGGGGGAGATCGAGCCTGTGAACTTCCCGATCCCGTCGTCGATGTGCTGGGCGAAGACCGGCGTGTGCGCGGAGGTCTCCCTCGAGATCCTGTAGATGTCGGTGAACTGGGGGGAGATGATTATGCGCTTTCCGAACCTCATCGCGACGCTCTGGCATATCCGCGCGAGCGCGAGGGCGCGGTCCCCCGTCGCCTCCTCGTAGGTCTTGAAGTTGATGATTATTATCGGGAGGCGCTCGAGGAGGGGGTCGCGCGCGGGGGCGGTCTTCGTGTGGCTCAAGGCGCCGGGGCTGCGCGGGCGGCGCTAAATCCGTTTCCCGGAGGCGAGCGTCACTTTGGGTTCTGCTCCACGACCCTGGCCACGACGTAGGTCCGGACGAGCGTGGTGCCAGCGGAGAGCATCACGAACCCGATTATCGCCGAGAGGAGGGCCGCGACGACGGCCTGGGTCGGAGGCGAGATCAGCGTGACTGACGCCAGGAAGAAGTAGATGGATATCGCAATCAGGGCGACGCCGATCCAAAGGGAGGCCGCCGCGAACCTCCTAGGCGTGCCGGGGCCGGTGCCGCTCGTCGCCATCAAACATCGTGCTCCGGTGTGCGGTTGCGGCCGTTCTGGCTATAAACACTGGGCGAGGCCAAATCAACCCCAGAGTAGCTGGATTATCTCCCGGATGTAGTCCTGCGACTGGGCGTAGAGGATGTTGATCCTGACGACGGTGTTCTGCACGGAGTTCTCGATGAGCTGCTCCAGAGGGGTCGTGGAGGGGGCGTGGAGGGCAAGCGCGGAGAGGAGGTCGCGGGAGAACTCCCCCCGCGGGAGGAAGATGGCCATGGCCGCGATGAGCCCCAAGCAGTAGGCGACGGTAAGGAGGCCCCAGGCGAGCCCTCCCGAGGGCCGGTAGCGCGCCACCTTCCTGACGCCCTTGGTCGTCGGCTCTATCTCCGCGAGCAGCTCCTTCCTGGCGTCGGTGGGGTTCAGCGTGAAGTGGAGTATAACGGGCTCGAGGAACTGGCGCATGACCCAGATCGCGGCACCCGCGACGAAGAGCGTGGTGAAGACGATGCCGATGCGTGACTGTAGGTAGAGCGAGGCGAGCGCCGAGAGGGGCGCGGGGAGGCGCGCGGCCTCCGCCCCGAGGTCGCCGACGACCGTCTCCACAAGGACGACGAGGGCCAGCGCAGCCGCCAGCGGGAACACCGACTCGAGGGCGAGCCCGAGCGCGTTGTATCCGAACGGTCCTGAGGAGGTGACCACGGGGTGCCTCCCGGCGAGGAGCTTGACGCCGCGGGCGTAGTTGAAGCCCGCGAGGGCAAGGAAGGTCGCCGCCACGACCAAGATCACCGTGTCCCCTAAGTCGAGTTGCGCCCCCAGGAAGGCGATCCCGTTCGCGACGCTCGCGGCCACGAAGAAGGACGCGATGAGGAGGGCGACCAGGAGCGACGGGCGGAAGGAGACGATCGCGTACACCGAGGCGGCCAGGAGGACCTCCGGGAAGAGCGCCACCGCGCCGGCCACCAGCGTCCCGCCGGGGGCGGCCCGCGTCAGCAGGTCCCCGGGTGTGGAGACTATGGCTATCGAGAACACGGCCTGAGCGACGAGCGCCGGGAGGACCAGCGCGTAGTAGATCAGGGCCCCTCTCGTGGCGTACCTGGAGACGAGGGAAGGCCTCGGTTCTTCTCGGTCGGACAAGGCTACGAGCCTCCCTTCCTCCTGAGCTCCTCGACCTGCACGACCAGCTTCGGGAAGAGGTCGTCGGGGCCCACGTCGAGGACGGGTACCCCCAGCGCGAGCGCCTGGTTCAGGAGCCGATTTCGCGTCTTCAACTCGTGGGATGTCCTGATGGCGTAGATGGTCCGGTCGAGGCCCTCCAGGCCGTGGGACTCGAAGAGGGGGGTGTAGGGCGAGACCACGATTACCTCATGGTTGATCTCGAGGAGCTGCCGCAGGGGCTGCAGGTCGCGTTCGAAGTCGAGGTCCGTGATGACGAAGAAGAGCGTCTTGCCCTTCACGCCCCCGACGGCGAGGCACCTGCTGACGGCGCTCCGTAGCGAGTCAGGAGGGGACTCCCTAGGCGCGAGCCTGCCGAGCGCGCCGAGTAGCTTGTACGCCTGAAGCTCTCCCCTCGCGAGCGGGATGACGTCGGCCGGCTTGTCTCCCTGCATGACGGTGAGGCCGACGAAGTCCCCCCGCTTGGAGAGGTAGCTCACGAGCGAGGCCACCGCCCTCGCCGCGTAGTCGAGCTTCGTCCGCCCCGCCTCGCCGTAGGCCATGCTCTCGGTCGAGTCGAGGAGCACCATCACGTTGAGCTGGGTCTCCGCGTTCAGCTCCCTGACCATGAGGCGGTTCGTCTTCGCGGTCGCGTGCCACTCTATCCGCTTGTAGGGGTCGCCCGGCTCGTAGCGCCTGATGTCCGCGAACTCGAGGCCCTCCCCCTTCCTCCTCGAGGTGAGGCTCCCGCCGTAGGTGGAGATGGCGACGGCGGTCAGGACGCCCCTGTCGAGGGCCTTCGCTTCGGGCGTGACCTCGACCGCGGGCGGCACGTCGTCCGCGATGCTCCTCTCGTAGAAGAAGAGCCCGGCGAGGTCCCTGGTTACGAGCCTGAGGGGGCCGAAGGCGTTCGACCCTATGGAGGTCGGCTTGAGCTTGTAGCGGAGCTCGGCGAACCCCTTGGCGGGGACGTTGATGACGGCCGCGTTGGCGCCCGACTTTATCCTGAAGAACGGCGGGTAGGCGTCCTGGAGCTCGAGCGGAAGCCTCACGAAGGTCCTGTTCACGAATCCCACCTCGACCTCGAGGAGCGACCCCTCGCCGATCCTGGGGGAGAACCTCCGCGTTATCTCGAGCCTGTCTAGGGCCTTGACCTTCAGCTGGAGGATGAGCTTGGAGGCGTAGTAGAAGAGGAAGAGGGCGACGCCCGCGTAGAGGAGGAAGGCCTGGGACGCCAGGGCGCCGACTATGCCCAGGGAGACGAGGACCGCGGAGAGGAGCAGGAGGGTGTTCCCCCTAGGCGTCCTCCTGAAGGTCGCCAATCGCTAGGGGACCCTCGTCGACTGGACCACCTGGCTCACTATCGTCGACTGCGTCACGCCGTCGAGTATCGCCTCCTGCCTCAGGACTATCCTGTGCGCGAGCACGTAGGGGGCGACCCTCTTCACGTCGTCGGGGACCACGTAGGTCCGCCCCTCCACCAGGGCGATGCCCGCCGCGCCCGTCTGGAGCGACGTCGCGGCCCTTGGGGAGCCGCCGAGCCTGACCGCGGCGTGCGCCCTGCTCGCCTCCACGATGTCCGTGATGTACCCCCGGATCGAGTCGTCGACGTTCACGCTCCAGATCGCCGAGGGTATCAGGCCCTGCAGCGCCTTTGCGTCCGCTACCGGCTGGATCTTCGTCTCCATGATGCCCTTCAGGTTCTTTAGCATGAGCATGGTCTCCTCCCTCGTAGGGTAGCCTATCTCCACCCTCATCAGGAACCTGTCGATCTGCGCCTCGGGAAGCGGGTAGGTGCCCTCGAACTCGATCGGGTTCTGGGTCGCGAGGACTATGAAGGGGGCGGGGAGCGGCATTGTCGTCCCCTCGATGGTGACCTGCCTCTCCTGCATGGCCTCGAGGAGCGCGGACTGCGTCTTCGGGGAGGCGCGGTTTATCTCGTCTGCGAGGATGATGTTCCCGAAGATCGGGCCCTTCCTGATCCTAAAGTCGGAGACCTTCTGGTCGAAGACGTATGTCCCGATGATGTCGGACGGGAGGAGGTCGGGGGTGAACTGGATGCGGTCGAACTGAAGGCCGAGCGAGCTCGCCAGCGCCTTCGCCATGGTCGTCTTGGCGACGCCGGGGACGCCCTCGAGGAGGACGTGGCCGCCCGCGAAGAGGCAGGCCTCGACGAGCTTGAGCTCCTCGGTCTTGCCCACGATGACCTTGGACACCTCCGCCAGGATCCCGTCGGAGAGGCCCTTCACCTGGGCGGCCTGGGTCATCGCCATCTATCTCACACGCCTCCATCGGGGCAAGTCGGCAGTTAAGCTCTCACCCTCTCCCTCATGAGGCGCTCCACCCTCTGGCCCGACCCCTCCTCCTCGCCGGCTATCGTGATCCCTAGCCGGTTCAGGAAGGCCTCCGCGTCCCGCGTCGTCCTCGCGGTCAGCGCCCTCCAGCGCAGGACCGGCGGGAAGAGGAACCTCCTCTCCCCGGAGGCGTAGTCGTGGAACTTCGAGAGCGAGAGGAAGAGCCTCTTCGCCCTCCTCGCCTCGTCAGCCCCCATCCTCTCCGCGAGGGCGCGCTCCTCGACCGAGGCGATCCCAACCCCGAACTCGCCCACCACGATCGAGTCGAGCACGTCGTAGAGCTGGGCCAGGGTGGCGACGTAGCCGCCCTTGGAGCGCGAGGTCTGGAGGAAGTCCATCCTCTCCCTGGACTCGGCGACGATGGTCCTCTCCACGCTCGGCTGGGGCTGGTCGTCCTTCCCCTTCTTCTCCGGCGCGAACCACCTGGTAACTGCCCCGTAGACGGAGAGGAGGAGGACGAGCGCGACGAGGGCGGCGGCGAGGCCCGGGGAGACGTCGATCCCGTAGCCGCTCAGGAACCCGCTCACCTGGGAGGGGAAGCTGGCGTAGTAGCTGTTGAGCCCCGAGAGCGACTGCTCCATGGTGTAAGCCACCAGCGGCCCGACCGGGATACCCATCTGGAACCTCGGGGGCTTCGGCGAGGCATAGTGCGAGGCGTCGAAGAGGATTGGAGTGGCCTTGCCCGGGTCGACGTAGCCCAGCATGGCCGCCACGAAGGCCTTCTCGTCGACCGCCCCCTGCGTGTAGTTGAACAGGAAGTTCGTGAAGGGGGCGGAGTCCGTGACGACGACCGCTCGGGCACCCAACCTGGATGTCCCTGCCGCCACCACGGTCCTCTGGCCGACGGTGGCGTTTTTCAGGTCGTAGGAGTAAGGCGAGGTCACGGCCGCGGGGGTGAGAGGCGAGGAGCTCAGGGAGAGCGGGGAGGCGATGTCGATCACGCCCGTGGCGCTCGCCTCCCCGAGACCAAAGGTGTTGACGGTGAAGACCTCCTTGCTCTGGAAGGAGGAGGTCGGGTCCGTGATCGGGGCCCCCGTGACCTTGGCACCGAACGTCGTGAGCAGGTCCTGGTTGGTGGTGTTCCCTTCGGCGATCAGCGCGGAGAAGAGGCCTCTGTCGTACCCGCTCTGGAAGTGCTGGACCTCCTGGCTCGTCAGGGCCATGCCAGCGTCCGGCCCGACGAGGACGTAGACCAGGCTCTGCTCCCCGGTGAGGCTCGCCACGACCTCGTCCGTCGTGTTGGCGACGGTGACCTGGTATCCGGCCTGGTGGAGATAGGCGAGGAACATCGACGTCCCGGACGACGAGGTGTCGGTCGGCCCGGTCCCCCCGTCTCCCGCGGGGGACGTGGAGAAGCCGATCGTCGAGGGCGAGTAGATCACCGCCACCAGGGCGACCACGCCCAGGATCTCGACGAACTGGCGGAGCTTCATCGCTCCTCCTTGCCCATCGCCAGGAGCTCGGAGGCGGCGAGGTCGGCCTCCCCGCTCCCCACCTCCTGCCCCGAGAACTTCGCCTTCTCGTAGAGGGTGGAGATGGCGCTCACGTGCGGCCGCTCGGCGGTCCCCTCGCACTTGGCGGAGAACTCGCGGTGGGTCTCCGACTCCAGCTTCGGGACGCCCCTGCGCGCCATCAGCCTGACGGCCCTGCCGAAGTAGAACTCGATCCTCTTGCGCGGATCGGCGGGTATTGCCCCGGCCTCCTTATCGTCGTCCCCGGCCCCCCTCATGAGCGTCATCCCGGGGAGGCTCTGCGAGCCGACGAGCCGCACGACCCTGCCCCTCGAGAAGTAGAGGGCGGCCACCATCCCGGCCACGGCGAGGGGCATCGCGAACGCGGTAAGCGGGATGGAGGGGATGCCCGCCGAAGGGGCCCCCACCGAGAGCGAGGGGGCGCCGGCGGACGGGATAGAGATCCCTGGGAGCCCGGAGAGGCCTGGGAGAGCCACGGGCGCGCCTCCAAGCGAGATTCCGCTGCTCCCCGCGAAGGCGCTCTGGCTCAGGAGGCTCGAGTTCTGGAGGAACTCGCTCGCCAGGGTCGAGTTCGCGTACTGCATCAGGCCTGCGAGGCTCTGCATGTCCGCGGAGAGCTTCTGCGACGACTCGCCTGAGGAGCCCGACCCGGAGGAGCCCGCGCTGAGCAGGCTCGCCAGACGGCCCGAGTTTACCGAGGCTCCGCTGCTCCCGACGGAGAGGCTGTTGAGGAGCGCGTTCAGCGAGGGAGAGACGGCGCCCGGCTGCTTCGCGGTGAGGTTCTGGAGCTGGCCGAGCGTAGAGGCCGCCGCGGAGTTGTTCCCGCTGCTCAGCTGCGACTGGAACTGCGAGAGGAGCTGCTGGAGCTGCGTGTCGTTGGTCCCCTGGGCGAGGGTGCCCAGCGTGGAGCCGAGCTGGCCGGGGCTGACGGTCGGCGCCTGCGCGAGCTGCCCCGCGTTCGAGTCGTCCGCGGCGTGGGCGGGGGCGGCCACGGCTCCGAGGCAGGCCACGAGCACGAGGGCCACCGCGACCGACAGGGATAGGCGGCGGCGAGCAACACCAGCGTCGTCGGGTGTGGCTGGCAACGGTCGCGTTTCGCCGCCCGCTTCATATAACCTTGAAGGATTGCGAGTCTACTTTCCCGCGCCGGAGCGAGCCGGCTAGCCCAGGGCCTGTTCGAGGTCAGCCTCTAGGTCCTCGACGTCCTCGAGCCCCAAGGCGAGCCTGAGGAGGTTCTCGGTTATCCCAAGCTCCCTCCGGACGGCCGGAGATATCGTCTTCGAGGCGCTCGTGATCGGGTAGTTGAGGAGGGACTCCGTGCCCCCTAGGCTAGGGGAGGGCTTGATGAGCCGTATCCTCTTCAGGACGTCTATGGCCTTCGGCTTGCCTCCCTTCACCTTGAAGCTTAGGACCCCGCCGTAGAGACCCTTCTCCAGGAAGAGCCTGCCCGCGGTCTTGTGGTAGGGGTTGTCCTTGAGGCCGGGGTAGCAGACCTCCTCCACCTTGGTATGGTCCTCCAAGAACTTGGCGAGCGCGAGGGCGTTCTTGCACTGGACGTCGAAGCGCGCCTTCAGGGTCGCGACCCCGCGGAGTGCGAGGAACGCCTCGAAAGGCCCCATTATCGAGCCCAGCCTCCTCCTGAACTCCCAGAGCTCCACGAGGTCGATGGGGTCGTTGAGGGCGACCGCCCCTCCCACTACGTCGTTGTGCCCCCCGATGTACTTGGTGACGCTGTGCAGGGAGAGCCAAGCCCCGCGCTCGAGCGGGCGGTAGAGGAGGGGCGTGGCGAAGGTGTTGTCCACGACCAGCCTCGCGCCGACCTCCTGGCACCTCTTCGTTATCGCGGGGATGTCGACGACCCTGACGAGCGGGTTGGTTATCGTCTCGACGAGGACGAGCGCCACCCCCTTCTTGATCTTCTGGAGGAAGTCCTCGGTGTCCGGCCCGGCCAGGACCGTCTTGACTCCAAACTTTGACAGGTTGAGCGCGAGGTCCTGCGTGGTGCCGTAGGACTCTTTCGTGATGACTATGGTCTCCCCGCTGCTCACGGCGGCGAGGTAGACCGCGGCGATCCCGCCCATCCCGCTGCTGAAGGCCAGCGACTCCTGCGCCTTCTCGAGCTTGGCTATGACCTTCTCGAAGCCCCGGACGGTGGGGTTCTCCTCCCTAGAGTATTTCTGCTCGAAGCCCCTGTCGCTCTTCCTCGACTCTCCCGTCCTCCGGTCGGGGTGCTCGAAGACGGTGGTCAGGTAGAGGGGGACTCGGAAGGCCCCGGTCTCGACGTCGTAGTAGTCGTGGCCGTGGATGCTGTCCGTGGCGGGCTTGGGCAAGGGCTAGCGCCGGATGGCGACTCCGGCACGTTCATAAACTTAACGTAACGGCAAGTCGGATAGGAATAATTCGAGGGAGTGAGGTGGCTTGTCCGAGCCCGCGAGGAGGTCGTCCGCACGGATGTCGGGGACTGTCTACCGTGACGCTCGAACCGGTGACATCGAAGGGAAGACACGCGAAGGGGAGACGTGCGGCTGGGTGGATTGGCAAGACCCTCGGAGCGTCGGGCAGTGACCAGAGGTAGGGTGCAGAAAACCCCCTGCCGCGCAGGGGGCAGGGAGATAAGGAAGAGCTCCCTAGGGTCGAGCCGTTGAACACCCGTATCGTCGGTCTGGGCGTAATCCTGCTCATCGTCGCTCTGCCATTGGGACTCTACACCAACCAGAAAATACTCTACAGCGGCCAACCAGGAGCCCTGAGTGCAGTGCATGAGAACCCGGCGCAGCCCTATCTGACAGAAGCACTCGTTTTGGCGGCCTTGGGGTTGGCCGCGGTGATTGCGGGACTCGTGATGCGGAGACGACCCTCCAGCGACGAACGCGAGGGTTCGCTCGGGGTAGACGAATCCGAGGTGCGTCCCCCAGGACCGGCCCCGCCGCCGCCCTCGTCGTGAGCGGTTCGGAGTTGGAGCGGTAAGGTCATCCTGTCCGTGATGGGCAACACGCTCTGAGCCGGACACAATCAACGCGAGATTGCTCGATAAGTCGTCCTCATCCAACTTTGGGGGAAGTATTGGTAGCAGGCCCGACGAAAGCCGTCCATGACCAAGTTCTCCGATAGCATTCGCAATGCTAGCCTGGTCGAGGTTCGAATAGTCCAGGGGCAAAACAAGGGAAAAACGCTGCGTGTCTGTCAGGCATCTGGTTCTTGGCCATTCAAGCTCAATGCGGGGGCTTCTTTTGAAGAAGAATCCCAAGCGGGAGCCAAGTTGTCTCGTCGAGATTCATTGGGCGAAGGACTTTCCGGCCGCGAAATCGCTCTCGAACAGGGGATAGATCACCCTTAGTCTCTCGACTAGGCTCCCGCCACTCGCGGAGAGGACGCAAATCGCCCTGCCATCTTCATCGATGAACTCGACATAGCCGGCCCGTTCCAAGAATTTGATGTACTCTTTCGTTCTCTTGTGATTCAGCCTCGCATAAAAGGCGAGTTCAAACGGCGTCAGAGGACCGCGTTTCAACAACTCGAGTATCTCGACATACACTTGGAATCTTGACCTCTTTCTTGAATGGTCCATCCATAGATTCGGAACAACAGCGAGCAAAGATGACGATTCAGGAGCGAGAGACAAGGAGCGGCTAACCGCAGCGTCGGACGGGGGTTGAACGGCCTGCTGGGAGACAGATGATTCTGGCCCGGACGAGCTACCTCCGGGTCCAAGTTCTCCTGCCACTCCATCGCGCGCCGCTGCAACGGTTGCCAAGGACGTCGGTCCCCCGATGACAACCTCTGCAACGGTGGTCGGGCGGGGGAGTTCTCTGTCAACGATTGAGATTATGAATGAAAGCGCGGAGCCGAACGGATTAGACTCGCCGGAACTCGGGGCCACCGACATACAACCCGACGAACCTATCAGGAAAACCAGCAGAAAGGCGGTCTTTTGGCTCTTGGTGATTCTGGCATATTCTAGCATGTGTCAGGGCAAGTTTTGTCGGGATGCGGAGGTGATAAATCTTGCGAGGAGGGAAACGTCAGTCCGCCCTTGGCAGGCCTGGCGGCCGACGGATATGGTCGCCAGCTCCAGCACACGAGGTTCGGTTTCGGTGTGTCTAAATGACGTCATTTCCGTAAACCAGGCTTAAGATTCGGTCGCGTCAAGGCTGTTCCATGCGTGATTCGTGCTCTAAACCGGCGGGAGTCGCACGAACGGGGCATCGCGAGACGCACATCCGATGACGGAGAATGCAAGAGTGACGAGTCGTTACGATGCGTTGAAGATTGGCGGCGCTTTGTATGTCATCGCAGTATTTCAGTTCTTTATCTTCGAGCTGGTCGCCGAGACGCTCTACCCAGGTTACAGCGTCGCAAACAACTACATCAGCGACCTCGGCGGGACTTGTGTCAATCCGCCAAGCACCGCCAGTTGCATCGTGCATCAACCCTCAGCCACAATCTTCGACACGACCCTTGTCCTCATGGGCCTATTGCTTCTCGTGGGGACATTTTTCGTGTACTATGGGACGCGAAGGAAGCCGTACTTCATAGTCACGGCTGTTGCTGACATCGGCACCATCCTTGTAGGAGTGTTTCCCGAAACTACCGGCTGGATCCACGCCGATATCTCGGTAATCGTTTTTCTCTTCATGGGAATCTCACTCATTCTAGCCTGGACCATTGTGAAGGGAGGCGTCTTCAGATATCTCACAGTGGCCTTCGGCCTCCTCACTCTCTATTTCAACTCCTTCAGCGTATCTGCGGTGGGCGTCGGCGGGAGCGAGCGACTCCTCGTGCTGTCTATTCTCTCCGGAATATTGGCACTCGGTGGGCATCTGACAGGTCGGGAGTCCTCACCTGTTGTAGTTGAAAGCCAGGATAAAGCGCCGCTAGGAAAAGTCATCGCCAAGAGAAAACTGCTCTCGATCGGCATTGTACTGATCGCTGTCGCTCTAGGTTTGATTCTCTTCGGTCCTTCCGCTCATAGTACGAGCGGCGCGCTGGCCCCGGGTTGCAGCAAGCAGTCTAATGGTGAAGTAACCTGTAGCCGGGCGGCCGGGAACGGTAGTGTCGCTCTGCAGGTCAGCAATGTAGGCGGACCAAATTCCGTTGTCACCATTGAAACAATTGTCGGGATAATACTGATTGGACTGGGCTTGATTCTTGTCGCCGTGGAGGCTCTCTCTAAGGGCGCTCTTGCTAACAAACGAAAGCCGTGACATAGATTAGATCTCACGCGGGCAAGCAAGCCTAGTAGGTTGGCATCTCCGGCTGAACTTCGGACACCCATGCCCGCATGCCGCCCTTCAGGTTCTTTGCTTTTTTGAACCCCATACCGTTCAGGAACCGGGTGGCTTGCGCGGACCTTTGACCCGAGAGACAGTTGACCACAATCGTATCGGCGGTACTCAGTTCGTTGACCCTTTTCGGGAGTTCATCTAACGGAATAAGCTTGGCCCCATTGATGTGATTAATCTCATATTCCCAAGGCTCCCTAACGTCGACCAGCACGATGTTTTTTCCTTCGTTAATCAACTCGGACAATTGTCTTGGAGTGACCTCCAAATCCGAACTGAACTCCTCCTCCCTACCGCAGAAGGCTTCGTAATCAATCAATTCTTTGACGGTTGCATCCGGACCGCAGACTTTGCACTCTGGGTTCTTTCGGAGCTTCAATTCCTTGAAGGTCATATCCAGTGCGTCGAACAGGAGCAGTCGACCTGCAAGTGACCTGCCTTTCCCCAGAATCAGGTCGATGGCTTCCGCGGCTTGGATGCTCCCCATGATTCCCGGCAGCACCCCAAGAACCCCTCCCTCGGCACATGAAGGCACCAAGCCTGGGGGTGGAGGTTCCGGATACAAACAACGATAGCAGGGGGCGTTCGCCAAGGAGAAGACCGAGGCCTGCCCTTCGAACCTGAATATGCTCGCGTAGACGTTGGGCTTCCCGAGGAGGACGCACGCGTCGTTCACGAGATACCGCGTCGGGAAGTTGTCCGTCCCGTCGAGGATGATGTCGTAGGCCCCGAGTATCTCCAGGGCGTTGGAGGAGTCCAGCCTCAGCTTGTGCACCTCCACGCTGACGTTGGGGTTGATCTCCAGGAGCCTCTTCCTCGCGACGTCTGCCTTGCTCTTCCCGACGTCCGACTCGGTGTAGAGCACCTGGCGGTGGAGGTTGCTCTTCTCGATGACGTCGAAGTCGACTATCCCTATCCTGCCGACCCCGGCGGCGGCGAGGTAGGTGGCCGAGGGCGTCCCCAGCCCCCCCGCGCCGATTATCAGGACGCTCGCCGACTTGAGCTTGGCCTGGCCCTCGAGGCCGACCTCGGGCATGATGAGGTGGCGGCTGTAGCGCGCGAACTCCCCGCTGGAGAAGGAGACCCTGGCGTCGTGCCCCTCGTCGTCCGCGGAGGAGTGCGCCCCTCCGGCCACCGCCGGGACTATCATCAGGGTGTCCCCGTCCTTCAGCTTGGTGCTCTCGCCCTCCTTGTACCTGATGTCCTCCTCGTTCAGGTAGATGTTGATGAAGTTCCTCAGGCGGCCGCCCTCCGAGTAGAGGTGCTTCCGGAGGCTGGGGAAGGCGGTCACGAGCTCCTTCAGGGCGTCGCTGACCGTCCTGGCGTTGAGCTTGAGCTCGTCCTCGTCGCCCGTGTGCTGCCGCAGCGCGGTCGGGATGATTATCGTGACGGTCATGCCTTCTGGCCCACTCCTCTGTCTTCGGCCAGCCCCTCGCGTATCTCTATTGTCTCCTCGGCGACGGAGCTGTGGTCCTGGCCGGGGAGCCACGACCTCGTGTCCCCGGCCTCGCCCTTGGGGACGGATACGACGACGTATGAGTACCAGGCGAACGAGTGCTCGATGTCGAACTTCGAGAGGGTCGCCGGGTAGTCGGGGTGCGAGTGGTAAATCCCGGCGATGGTCAGGCCCCTCCTCGCCGCCTCCCTGTCCGCCTTGAAGAGCTCCAGGGGGTCGATGTGGTACCTGTCGTGCTTCGGCCCGGGGAAAGCGTTGCGCATCTTGACCGAGTCCACGACCTCCTTGCTGCCAGAGCTCGCGATGAGCAGGCCGCAGCACTCCTCGGGGTAGGTGGACTCTGCGTGCGCGTGAATCTCCTCGAGCGTCCTCCTGCCCAGCTTGATCACCACTCCCTCTTCGTCACGCTTCCATCGACTCCTGAGACCGTAGCCTCGGGGCGAGAAAAACGCTCCGCTGGGAAGAGTGAGGCCATCGGTCGAGCGGCCGTCGAGGCGACCGCCTCATAAATGTGACGGGTAGGGTATTCCTATCGGAATTACCCTCGAGCGGGGTTGGTGCCAGGCCCTTACATTCCGGGCATGCCGCCCATTCCGCCCATCCCACCCATGCCGCCCCCGCCTGCTCCCGGCGGCGGGCCCGACATCTTGCTGGATGCGATGACGTCGTCGATCCTCAGGAGCATCGACGCCGCCTCGGTGGCGGCCTTCAGTATCTGGAGCTTGACCGCGAGCGGCTCCACCACGCCCTTGGACATCATGTTGGAGACCTTGCCCGAGAGCGCGTCGACCCCGGCCCACTTCTCGCCCTTGCCGTGCCTTGCCCGCAGCTCGACCTGGGTGTCGATGGGGTCCATCCCCGCGTTCTCAGCGAGGATGGTGGCGATCACCTCGACTGCCTCGGCGAACTTCAGGGCTGCGAGCTGCTCTCGGCCCGTGAGCTTCTGCGCCCACTCCCTCACCTGGTATGCGACCTCGACCTCGGGCGCTCCGCCTCCCGCCACGATTGCCGGCTTCTCGATGACGTCCTTCGTCACCATTATCGCGTCGTGCATGGACCTCTCGGCCTCGTCGACCACCCTCTGCGAGCCTCCGCGAATCAGGATGGTCACGGCCTTCGGGTTCTTCGCGCCTTCGATGAAGACCCACTTGTCCTCCTCGACCTTCCTCTCCTCCGCTATCTTGGCGTGCCCAAGGTCCTTGGCGGAGAGGTCGTCAAGGTTGGTGACTATCCTCGCGCCCGTGGCCTTTGATATCTTGGTCATGTCGCTCTCCTTGACGCGCCTCACGGCCATGATGCCCGCCCTCGCGAGGTACTGCTGGGCGCTGTCGTCTATGCCCTTCTGGCAGACGAGCACGTTCGCCCCGGAGTCTTCGATCTTCTTGACCATCCCCTTCAGGATGTTGCTCTCCTCGTCGAGGAACTCCTGCATCTGGCTGGGGTCGTTGATCCTGATCTCTGCGCTGAACTCGGTCTTCTCTATCTCCAGGGGCGAGTTGACGAGAGCTATCTTGGCGCCCTCAATCTTCTTCGGCATCGCCGAGTGCACGACTTCCTTGTCGAGCGCCACTCCGGAGATGAGCTTGGTGTCCAGCATCGAGCCTCCGGGCTTCTTCTCGACCTTGACGTTGTCGATGTCGACGCTGTAGCCGTCGCCGACCTTCTCCGCGACCTGCGAGACCGCGTCCACCACCAGGCCTGCGAGGAAGGGCGCGTCGTCAGAGACGAGCTTGGTCTGCATGCTGGTCGTCGCGACCCTGATGAGGTCTGCCCGCGAGGTGGGTTCGACCTTCTCGGCAATCTTCTCGAGGACCTGCTCGGCCTTCTCGAGGGCCTTCATGTACCCGTCCACGACCACGGTCGGATGGACGTCCTGGTTGATCAGGTCCTCGGCCTTCTCGAGGAGCGAGCCGGCCAGGATGACTCCGGAGGTGGTGCCGTCGCCCACCTCGTTGTCGGTGGCCTTGCTGATCTCCACCATCATCTTCGCGGCGGGGTGCTGGACGTCTATCTCCTTCAGCATCGTCGCGCCGTCGTTGGTTATCGTCACGTCGCCGAGCGAGTCGACGAGCATCTTGTCCATCCCCCTCGGGCCTAGGGAGGTCTTCACGAGCTCTGCGATGAGCTTCGCCGCCTGCATGTTGTTGCGCTGGGCGTCCCTGCCCTTCGACTCGGAGCTGCCTTCTTTGAGTATGATATACTGCGGACCGTTGGACATCTAATAGTTCACTCTGACTATACAACTTAGCGTTGTATATAACGATTACGCGGGGCCTTTGTAGGTCGTGGCTAGTGACCGCTGGTGGTCGTCGTGCAGGTCAGGACGGGGCCGTTCACCTCGACCGAAACATCCGAGCCGTCCACCATGACGCTGCCCGCGGGTTGAGCAAAGGCCCCGGACGGGGAGAGGTTGTATTGGTAGAGCCCGTTCGGCACGGAGAAGGCTATCGTCGAGAGGTTCTGGAATTCCGGTCCCGCGGCGTAGGATCCTTCCGAGATGGGGAGAGTTGCGTTCGATGGCTCCGCTATGGTCTCGTTCCCTAGGGTAACGGACCAGGGGGCGACGTAGGCCAGCGGGGAGCAGGCGCCAGACTGGTGGAAGGTCACTTCGTAGAGGTGCGTCCCCCCGGCCGCCGAGGTCGTCGCCGTGAAGTTCGAGGCCACTGCCGCGTTGTCGAGGATGGTCGCCGTGATCGTCGCCGAGCCCCCCGGGAGCGAAGTGCTGTTCTCCTCGGTCATGGAGTTGGTGGCGCCGAAGGCTATGCTGATGCTCAGGTTCCCGCTGCCCGAGTCGGCCTTCTGCGCCACGACCTGCAGCGTGGCCTGGCCGCCCTGGTCCCAGTCTGAGAGGTAGAAGAGGCCCACTCCGCTGCCCGTGTAGCACTCGATGAAGGCCGGCGTGGTGCCGCTGTAGCCCTCTGCGGTGGCGTTCCACGGGCCGGTGTAGTTGACGGCGATGTTGAACGCGAAGTGACGCGGAGGCGCTAGGTCATCTGTAGGAGCGCACGAGCTGGAGGTCGAGAGGGTGGCGGAAGTGGTCCTGGGCGTCGTGGTCGCCGTCCCGAAGAAGGTGGAGGCAAAGACGCCCGCGCCGATTACCACCGCCGCAACCACCACCAATGCCCAGAGTCGGAGGTGGTTGCGCGGAGCCGCGGGGGTCATCGAGCGCGGCTGCGGGGCGTTTGCTTATCAACCGTTGCGTCTCTCGCGGCTGGAGTTGAGTCTGGCCATTCGAGGGCTCGTCGCGGTCGGGCCGTGCCCCCACGGGAGAGGCCTCTTCGCGAGAAGGGACATCGCCAAGGGCAGCGTGATACGGGAGTTCAGGGACCTCGTCATCACCTCGCATCCGACCTCCACCCCGCAGGGCAGGTACACCCTGCAAATAGGCGAAAACGAGTACTGGGACGGGTTTCCAAGGGGAAGCCCGGACTACTGGTCGAACTTCATCGACCACGACGACGACCCCAACGCGGTCTTTGTCTTCGACGAGGGGAGGACGAGGGCGTGGCTCAAGGCCGCCAAGAGGATAAGGAATGGCCAGGAGATCTTCCTCAGGTACGACTTTTACCACCCGACGAACCCCCGGTTCTGACCTGTCGCTCAGGTCTCGCTGGATTTTGCGGTCAGGGCGACGAATGTCATGAGGTAGTTGATGCAATACAGCGAGATGCACACCAGGCAGTACACCCCGCCCAGGAGCCTGATTTCGATGTCCCAGGGATAGAGTGTGAATATGTTGCCTATCATCAAGAAGGGGACCATGACGGAGCGGACGGGCGACCCGTACTTGCGGATTGCCCAGCGGCCCACGAGTAGGCAGACGGGGAACCAGACCACGCCGTAGACCCAGAACTCTATCCCGAAGACCGTGGTGTAGCCGCTCGCGAAGACCCCGGCGCAGCTGATTGTGTGCGAGAAGGTGCAGCTTGAAAGGTGGCTTATGGAGAACGTCAGCTCTCCGTAGCCGTGGTAGACGGCCACCGCGATGCCCATCACTGAGAGGGCGATGAACGCCCTGGACTGCCAGTTGTAGGCCAAGGCGAAGCTCCGCTAGACCCAGGCGGCTTGACGGGTGGGGGCGAAGCGGGAAGCCGCCGCGGAAGGCGCCTGTCCCTCCATGACGGAGCCCGAGACCAGCGCCTGTGGGCTGCCGGACGGTGGCACCCTGGTGTAGCTCAGCGTCTGCGCTGCGCTCTGGGAGCAGACGCTCGACGGGGCGTTGCCGTCGACCTTGCAGATCGCGGAGATTATGGTGTTGGCGGTTCCGTCGATGTTCCGGGCGAAGACGCTGCTCGCGTTGTTGAGCTGGGGCGCTATCTGCGTCCAGTTGTATGCAGCCCCCGTCGCGGTGTCCCCGACCCTGAGGGCAGCTGGGCTATATTGCGAACCGCAGTTCACGACGTAGGAGTTGGCGAAGTCGATAAATGGGATACCCCCGTTCTGTCCAGTTGTAGCGCAAGTGTCGTAGCTGGTCAGCAGCGAGGTCTCGTCCGAGGCGGCCGTCTGCAGGGGGTTGCCGTTCCGGTCCTCCTGCTCGACCGTCACGAAGGTGATGTAGTTGCTCGTGTAGGTCGCGCCCACGAAGGTGTAGGTGGGGGTGCTCGGAAAGACGTCGGTCGAGGTCGATTCCATGTATTGGATGCCGGTGAAGTTCCCGAACTTGTCGAGGGCGACGATCACCGCCCAGCGCTCCGCCGCGCAATACGGGCAGTACTCGGCGCCCATGTAGAGCACCTCGGGCTTGCCGTTGAGCGTGAGGGGCGAAGCCGAGATCGAGGCGGGCGAAGTGACGCTGGAGGGCTTGCCGACCTGGTTCAGCGTGCTCATGCTGACACCGGAGAGCTCGTTCAGGACTGTCGAGGAGACGGGCGTCCCGCAGAGTGGGCAGCTAGTGGTCACCGCGCTCGACTGCGTGAATATGTAATAGCCGACGACGGCTGTGACGACTACGAGAATCGGTATAATGTATATCGCGTTGGACCGCTTGCGCTGGCCCGTTCTTACTCTGCGACTCATCCTTCTCCTGCACCGACTCCACGGCGTAATATAACTTGTGGAGAGGTTGGCTATGCGCCCGCTAGCGCGCGCTCGGAGCGCCCTTGGCCACGAGGACGTCCGTGGACTTTACGATGGCCTCCACCTCGTCGCCCTCATTCAGGGAGAGGTCGTCCACCGCCTCGTTCGTGATGATGGAGGTCAGCGTGCTGGCCGAGACGAGGCGCATCTTCACCTGGGACGTCACCGCTCCCCGCTTGACCTCCACGACCTTCGCGCGGAGCCTGTTCCGGGCGCTGAGCCTGTAGCCTACGTCCTCCCAGGCCTCCCTGTCGTCTAGGACGTTGAAGAGGAGCTTGCGCGTCTTCCTGAACTCCCTGAGCAGCTGGGTCCCGTCCGCGGTCAGGGTGGCGCCCCCTCCGGTCTTGCCCCCCACCCTGGTCTCGACTAGGCGCCGGTGGAGCTTCTCCTCCATCACCTTCACGCGGTCCCACGCGTTCCGGTAGGAGATCCCGACCTCCTTCGCCGCCTCGGTGAGGGAGTGCGTCTCGCCGACCCTCCTGAGCAGGGAGGCGTCGGTCTGGTCGAACATCACCTCGTTCTTGGCGTCCTCCATCCAGAGGCGGAAGGCGGGCTTCAGGGGCGGTACGGGGTTCTTGGGCGTGAGCTTGACCCTCCCGCCCGAGAGGAGGCGGCTCGGTATAAACCGTTACGCGGTCGGGGTTCTACCTCCTCCTGATGAAGTGCCCCGCCAGCGCGATGGGGAGCGAGATGAGGATCATCACCGCGGACGCGGTGACGGCGGCATCGAGCCCGCCCGGGACGGCCCCGCTGAAGAGCGCGTAGATGGTGACGGACGCCGGGCTCACGCCGTAGAAGGGGTACTGCAGGACGTAGTAGGCGATGATTGAGATCGAGCCGAACTCGCTCAGCGCCCTGCTCATCGCGATGAAGGACGCGCTCTCGATCCCGGGGACCGAGCTGGGGAGGACCACCGAGAGCATCGTCCGGAAGCGGGAGGCGCCCATGCCCATGGCAAAGTCCTCGGGCGCGGCGTCCTTGGACTCGAAGTATGGCTGCATGGCCTTCACGTAGATGGGGGCGGACATGATGACCAGCGCGACCACGAGTCCGAGGACGGTGTTGTAGAAGTCGACCCCGAGGGAGTTCAGGAACGCCCCGGTGGGCGTGCGCGGGCTGTCGAGGATGACCAGCGCGACCCCGACGATGGGGTGGGGGATGCTGACGGGCACGTCGACGAGGGTCTCGGCCAGCCTGTCCCGCCCCCTCGCCAGGTAGTAGGCGAGCGGTGTGAAGAGCACCACGTCCACGACCGCGGCGGTGGCTGACGAGACCAGGGAGAGCCCTATCGAGCGCATGACTCCGGCGCTGTATCCGGCGGGGCTACGCAGGGGACCGAGGCCGTAGTAGAGGAGGACGGCCACGGGAATCAGCAGCAGGAAGAGCGACGCCAGCGAGACGGCCCTGAGCCAGTTCATGGCAAAACATCTACAGCAGAGCCCCGTTGTTAGCCACCAGCCCTTGCGTGATCAGCTGCTGGATGGCGGCTGGCGGTGGCATGCTTTCGTATAGGAGGGAGGGGGTGAGCGGGACGAGCCCGAAGGTCGAGAGGGATTTTGCGTTCTGGACCACGTACTGGACGAATCGCAGAGCCTCTGCGGTGTTGACCGCGCTAAGCGGGACGGTGACGCATATGGCTATCGGCCCTCCCTGGGTCACGCCCGCAGAGTCAGCGTAGGAGAACTGGGAGTAGAAGGGGCCGAGGCTGGGCGTTCCCAGGTTTACGTGGGAGTCCAGGGCGATGTAGTTCAGCTCGTTCGAGATGGCGGCGGACCTGTAGGTGAAGAGGAACTGGATGTCCCCGGCCTGCAGCGGCGCCACCAGGTCGGCCGCGCTGGCCGCGGTGACGTTGTCCTTGTTGCTCAAGAGCGCGCTGACGTAGGCCTGCTGGTTGCCTCCGGAATACAGGTATCCCGCAGCTTCTAGGGCCAGCCATGCGCGGAGCCCCGCCGGATCTTGGGCTGGGGCGGAGATGCCCACCTTGACCGTCCCCCCTACGAGGGCGGTGAAGAAGTCGTTCCAGTCGGAGGTCGCGTTCGACTTGATGGCCGTGCTCGACAGGCCGATGATGTTGGTCGTCGCCGCTGTCTGCGTGGTGGAGTTCGAATACGCCAAGACCAGCTGGTCCGTGGCGAACTCTATCGCCCAGTTGGCGGTCAGATTGCCGAGGTACTGGGACGAGGTCGCGCCGAGCGAGGCGGATACGAAGACGTCGTCGGGGGCCCCGGCCTTTATCGCGGAGGCGTCGGCGGTCGAGCCTCCCGACTTTACGGGGGCGACCTGCACCGCCGTGCTGGAGGAGAAGCCGTTGAGCAGGGCAGTCACCTCGGTCGCGTATGCGTCTGCCGAATAGCTGACCAGCGGCGCCCCTTGAGAGCTCGACGTGCTCGTGGCCGAAGAGCTCGACATCGAGGTCGTCGTGGACTTGGAGGAGACGACGACGGCCGCCATCACTATCACGACGATTACCACGAGGACGGCGGCGAACGCCGCTGTCGAGACGCCCCTTCTCTGCATCTTCATCGAGAAAACGATATGCAGCTCAGTGCATAACGCTATTTATCCTTTGGGAGGTGCAAAGCGGGGAGCATGATCGAGGCCGTCGTGCAGAAGCGCTACGGCGAGTTCTTGCTCGACGCGGCTCTGGGCGATGGCGGCTTCATCTGCGTGGCGGGGAGGAACGGCTCGGGCAAGACGACGCTCTTCAGGATAATCGCCGGCCTGACAAAGCCGGACGCCGGGCGCGTCAAGGTCAACGGGAGGGACGTCACCGGGACGCCGTTGGAGAGGAGGGGCGTGGTGATGGTGACGCCGGAGTCCTGCATCCCGAGCCTGCTGGAGGACGAGCACCTGAGGTGGGGAGCGAAGCTGAAGGGGGTGGAGGTGGGGGAGGAGAGGCTCCGGGCGGTGAAGGAGGCCATGGGGATAGACTTCCGGGGGAAGGTGGGTGAGCTGAGCCTGGGGATGCGCGAGCGGGTGTCGCTGGCCACCGCGCTGCTCTCGGCGCCGGGCGCGGTGCTGGTCGACGAGGCGTTCTCCAACCTGCACGAGCGGGAAGGGTGCATCGCGGCCTATCGCAAGCTGGCCGCCGACGCGGGGATAGACGTGCTCTTCTCCACGCAGGACGAGTCCGACGGGCGGCTGGCGGAGCACCTCTACGTCCTGGAGGACGGGAGGGCGACCAGGAGGTTCTGAGCGCTCAGACCTTCTGGGTCTGGGGCCTGAACTCGTAGCCGCACCTTATGCAGACCCTCCTCCCCGGGGCTTCGGAGATTATCTGCTTGGTGCCGCACTTTGGGCACTCCACCGGCGTCTGGGCCGGCCCCATGGAGATGCTGTGCTGCTCTCGAACCTTGTCAATCGCCTTTGCGTAAGCGTCACGATGTGATCTTGCCAATTACTATACACCTGAAGAAGGGCCTTTTCTCGCCCACCTATAAGGCATGTGCAACAGCGCCGAGGTCCCACCTCGGGCCTTGCGGCCGCTAGATGTGGGAGAGCTCGGCGGGCGAGATGTAGTCTAGCTCCTTCTCCCTCTGCCGGTAGTCTGGGCAGAGCCTCGCCAGCCTCCTCTTGAAGGCCGAGGAGTGGTTGAACTCCTCCAGGTGCGTCAGCTCGTGGAACACGACGTACTCGCGGAGCCGCTCGGGCAGGGCGATGAGCTGCCAGCTGAAGGACAGCCTGCCTGTCCTTGTGCAGTAGCCCCAGCTCTTGATCTCCCTCACGTCGGCGCGCTTGTAGGCCGCAGGGACGGTCGGCGCGAGGTCGGCGAGCTTCTTCATCACGTATCTCGAGGTCTCCCTGAGGAACCACCTGCGCACGAGCTCCCTCACCCTCGACCTCTCGGCTGCGCGGACCACGACTCTTCGTCCCTCCGGGTCGGGGAGGATCTCCTCCTTGTCCAGCGCCCCTTCGTAGACTATCTCCAGGAGCCTGCCGTCGAACATGACCCTGTCGTCGTCGAGTATCCTCTTCGTCTTTGCCATCTCCTCGTACTTCTTCATGATCCACTCGCGCTTCTGGCCGATGGCCGAGCTCGCGTCCCCGAGCCTCCCCCGGGGGAGGACGACCTCGAGCGTGAGGTCGGGCCTGAACCTGAAGTAGGTGTAGCGCCTGCTCGTCCCCCGGAGCACAAGGTACTCGATCCGCTTCCCGCCTATCTCCAGCGCCGGCACTAGACCCTCGCGCCGTTGCTCGAGGCGTTTGGATTTAACTCTGCGGCCGTTGTTTGCTCTCGTCACCCCGCGGGCCCGAGACGCACAGCTCTACGCCCGTCAATGTCATCGCCGCGCCGCATGGTGGAGCCGAGATTACGAAGGCTGATCGACGGAATAATTCGCGCTGAATGATTTCAGGTCGATGCCGGAGAGGTTGATTCTCAAGGTCTGCGACAGGTCTCCGGCGGAGAACGTATCTTTGAGGAGTTGTTGGTAGTCTTGGAGGTAT
>Ga0335081_10003961_pt1 | contig 23354 bp, 18 predicted proteins | sample Lox_Sample_35_FD_206713 | JGI IMG/M metagenome (GOLD analysis project Ga0335081, IMG submission 206713) | Soil microbial communities from Loxahatchee National Wildlife Refuge, Florida, United States - Lox_Sample_3.5 | ecosystem: Environmental > Terrestrial > Soil > Wetlands | place: USA...
TGCTCCGGCAAACCCAGCGCCAGGGAGAAGGGCGTGTTTTCCTTCGGCATCTCGATCTTGCCGCTCACTGAGAACGACGCTCCGGGCATCAGCGTGAAATCGACGTCGCGATAGTCTTCGCCGCCGGAGACCGTGAAGAATCGCGGATTCGCGTTGTCGGGATAGAGCTGCGCGCCGGATCCGGCGCTCAGGCCGGCCCACCACAAGCCCACGGCATACCGCCCCGGAGGCAGATCGAAGATGCGATACCGTCCGCCTTCTGCGAGCGCAACCGTGCGCACCGCTTCCAGTTCCTCGCTTCCCGGACGCTTTACGAGAATGGCGATGCGTGCGCTCCCGGTCGTGCGGCCGGTCGGCGAGAACACGCGGCCCTCGAGTGGTTTGCCGTCGGCATCGCGCGCCTGTCCGGCGATCACGGCGTAGCGCACGAGCCGCAGTTCAAGCCCGGCCAGGGGCACGCGCAGCTTCAATGTGGCCGTAACGAAATTGGGTTTCGAGACCTCCACGGAGTATTCGCCGGCGGCCAGTCCCTCGGCGCGGAAACGCCCGTCGCGATCCGTTTCCAGGTCGGCCGCCAACTCGTGGAGACCGGATTTGTGAAACTTGAGCTCGACCGAGGCCAGCGGACTGCCGGAGGAATCTTCCACAACGCGTCCGGATACGGCTTGAGCGAAGACGGGCGCCCCGGCGAGAGCGGCGACGGCAGCCAGTGCCGAGAGGTTGGACTTCACTATTGGCCCTCCGTGACTCGTGCTAGATTTCCACCACTACAGAATGTAGCGAATCATGACGGCGGTGTCAATGCACAGCGGAGGATGAAAAAAACCAAGCGCCCCGAAGAGTCGGGGCGCGGCAGGCAGGAGTGCCCGCGCCACTGAGGCCTGCGCTACTGTTAAGCCTCGTGAAACGGGCCTGTGCCCAGGCGGTGCAAGCTCACCACGGCTTGGGCTTCGGCTGAACGGCCTTCGCCCACCGGACCGACCTTCTCGGCCGTCTTGAACTTCACCGACACACGGTCCAGATCCAGTTCGAGCGTCTCCGCGAGCCGCCGGCGAATCGCGGTGCGGAAATCCTTGAGCTTGGGCCGTTCGAGGATCACGGTCGAGTCCACGTTGACGATGTGATAGCCGATGGCTTCCGCCATTTCGCGGGCGCGCCGCAGAAAGACCAGGCTGTCGGCGCCCTTCCATTGCGGGTCATTGTCCGGGAAGTGCATCCCGATATCGCCCAGCGCAGCCGCGCCCAGGATGGCATCGGTAATGGCGTGCGCCAGCACGTCGGCGTCGGAGTGGCCTTCCAGGCCGAAGTCGCTGGGAATGGTGACGCCGCCCAGAATCAAGGGCCGGCCAGCGGCCAGGCGGTGCACGTCCCAGCCCAGGCCCGTACGGTATTCGCTCAAGGTTGCGCTTCCTTGGCAGTCTCTTCGCGGAAGAACAAGTGCGCCAGGTCCATGTCGGCTGGTTTGGTGATTTTGATATTGCGGTCGCTGCCCAACACCACGCTGACATCTACATCGAGGCGCTCCACCAGGCTGGCTTCGTCGGTGCCGATGAAGCCATCGTCACGAGCGGATTCGAAGGCGTTCTTCAGCAGGTCGTAGCGGAACACCTGCGGTGTCTGCGCGAGGACCAGCTTATCGCGCGGCAGCGTGGCGCGGATGCGCACCTTACCGGTCCCGCGGCTCACCTGCTTGACGGTGTCCACTGCCGGCACGCCTACGATTGCCGCTCCGGTTTCGGCGGCTTCGTCGAACACCTTGTGAATGGTTGCCAGGTCAATGAAGGGCCGGACGGCATCGTGCACCGCCACCAGATCGGTGTCCGGCGCCAGGGCGGCCAGTGCGTTGGCCACGGACTGCTGCCGGCTGTTGCCGCCTTCCACGGCATGGACGCGCCGGCCGCCGAATTCGCGCGCCAGCATCGCGCCCACCCATTCCAGGTCCTCGGCGCGCACCGCCACGACAATCTCGCTGACGCGATCGGAAGCCGCAAACTTGCGGACCGTGTGCATCAGGATAGGCGAGCCTTCCAGCAGCATAAACTGTTTGCGGCTGGTGCCGGTCTTCTCCGCGGAGCCTTTGCCCATGCGGGTGCCGAGACCCGCCGCGGGCAATATCACGCCGACTTTCATGTGTTTTACGATTCTATCGTGGTTTTCTCTGGGGGGATGTTGGTCATCGGCTGCGGATCGCTCTTGCGGGCCGGCCGGTCGTGCCGTTCCTGCGGCGCCGGGTGCGTGCGTTCATCGAACTTGCCGAAGATCATCTTCCCCGCCGTGGTCTGTAACACGCTGGTCACGGAAATGTCGATGGTCTTGGAGATCATTTTCTTGGCATTGTCCACCACCACCATGGTGCCGTCGTCGAGGTAGGCCACTCCCTGGTTGTATTCTTTCCCTTCCTTGAGGATGAAGACGCGCATGGTCTCGCCGGGGAGCACGATCGGTTTGAGCGAGTTGGCCAGCTCGTTGATGTTCAGCACCTCCACGCCGTGAAGCTGCGCCACTTTGTTGAGGTTGAAGTCGTTGGTGATGACCTTGCAGTCGTACACCTTGGCCAGCTCGATCAGTTTCATATCGACGTCGCGGACCTGCGGAAAATCGTCTTCCACGATCTGCACGTTGAGGTGCGCCATTTTCTGAACGCGTTGCAGGATGTCCAGCCCGCGCCGCCCGCGGTTGCGCTTCATGGAATCGGCCGAGTCGGCCACCAGTTGCAGCTCGCGCAGGACGAATTGCGGGATGACCAGCACACCGTCCAGAAAGCCAGTCTCGGCGATATCGGCGATGCGGCCGTCGATGATGACGCTGGTGTCCAGGATTTTGAAAGCCTTTTTCGAAGATTTCTCGCCGCCGAATATGCCGCCCAGGGCTGCCAGATTGAGCATGTCCCCTTTCTTGGCGCCCACGATCAGGCCCACGTAGGTCATCAGCAGCAACAAGGCCACTTGCAGGTAGGGAGGCGCGTTGGCCTTGCTGAGAACCAACGACATCAGAAAGGCGCCGGCAATCCCCAGCACGGAACCGGCGGCGGCACCGATGAGGCGCTTCAGGCTGACTTGCTCCAGCCGGATTTCAAAGAAGATGATGCAAGCCCCGAGAACGGCGCCACCCGCTGCTGCCATCCAGGGCGAAATACTCAGCGGATGCAGGAAGAATGCGGAAAGGGCCAGAACCAGGATGAAGATAGCACGAACCAGAAGCAGGTCGAGCATGAGTGCACCCCCTTGGGTACGTATGAGATCCGGAAAAATCCGGCATCCCGCCCATTATCAGAACGCAACTAACGTCGCGCCAAGAGTATAGCACTCCTTCAAGTGAGTTGGGCGGCAAGGATTGCCGCCTGTCGCGCAACTGGTACCGGAGGCGCATTACCAGCCAACGGTGACGTTGTTGTAGGTGTGGTCCGGGGCGTGGGCGATCTTCATGAGTTCACCGTAGTCCAGCCAATTCCAGGAGCAGCGGGAACAGTCGTCGAGGATCACATTGCCCGGGCCGGCGTAGTAGTGAGTATCCATGCGATGGTGGCATTCCGGGCAATCGATGTGGCGCTCCAGATCCCGCGGATCGGGCGCATGAGGTATTACCGGGTGGCCGTCGTTCTGCTTGCGTAGCTCGTCGATCAGGCTCAAGAAAACATCCATCTGGATGAGCATTCCGCGGCATTGCGTGCAATAAAGAATGCGCTCGCCAGTCACCGAGGCGTGGACCAGCGGAACAGCGCAGATCGGGCAAGAGAGCTCGGACGGTTCATGGAGGACGCGGACGCCGTCGTCGTTGACCTCGGGCAGATAGACGCTTTTGCAGTAATCGCATATAAAGCAATCCCGGTCCGCCGCCAGGCGCATAGGCGCGCCGCAACTCTGGCAATTCATAACGTCACACCCATCCTACGGGAGGACGGCAGACGCACCTAGATTGCGATGGTAAACAACCGGACGCTAACCGCTCAGATCTACTTGCTGGCAGCCTTCGTTTCGGGGACCGGCAAACTGGGCGCGGCGCTGTCGGCTACCAGGACGGAGTTCCTTTTCCACTCTTTCCCGTTGCCCGATTGCATGAGCACGACAGACTGGCCGACGGCCCAAAGCGATTTGCCTACGGGGAGCAGCTTGTTCAGAAAGAAACGTCCGCCCGCCGGACTTTGGGTCCAGGTCTCTCCGTGGTCTTCGCTCACCAGAAGGCCGTCGTCATAAGTAATCCAGCCGCGGTTGGCGCTGTCGAAAGCGATCGAGGTCAGTGAGTTCTTTATCGGACTCTTCTGAGCAGTCCAGGTCAATCCTCCATCCTTGCTGCGCAGAAGTTGGCCGGCGAAACCAGTGATCCAGCCGTTGTTGGCGTCTTCAAAGTAGACTGCAAAGAGGGTCCACGAAGCGGCTGGCGTTTTCACCTGGGTCCAGGTCTTGCCGCCGTCTGTAGTGCGTAGAATGGCGCCCGACCATCCGACGGTCCAGCCGCGGTCCTGATCCAGGAAGAAGACGCCTTCGAGCGCCATGGTGGTCCTGGTAGCCTGTTTCTGCCAGGTCCTTCCGCCGTCCGTGGAGTGCAGCATCACACCCTGGTAGCCGGAGATCCAGCCCGATTCGCCGATGAAGGTGATGTCGATCAAATGCTGCTTGACGCCGGAGTCGCGGGGCTGCCAGGTTTTGCCACCGTCCTCGGTCGCAAGCAACAGGCCGCTGTCGCCGATGGCCACGCCACGCCTGGCATCGATCCACGAGAAAGCGCGCAAGCGCGATTTCGCGCCGGTCGCGTGCGCGACCCAGGTGGCGCCGGCATCGGTGGTGGCCCAGAATCTGCCTTGTTCGCAAAGCAGGTAGGCGGTGGCCGGAGCCGGCGAATTGGCATCGCGCAGCCAGCAGGCCGTGTTCTCCTGCGCGAGGGTCAGGATAGGGAGGGTCAGAAGCCCGAGCAGGCATCGGGCGGTAATTCGCTTGGACATCAAAAGGCTCCTTCGCTGCGACGATCTATAAGCCATTTTATCTGATTTGCAGGATATTCGGATAAGAGTACCCGGCATCTTTAAACGCCCCACAGATAGTCGTCGCCGACCGGGAGCGGCTCTCTGCGAATCTCTGCCTGGCCGACCTCCAGTGCCTGCAAATCAAGATCGAGATACTTCTTGTTCTTAACCAGCACACGCAGAGCATCGACTGCCTGCTCGGGCTCGACCAAACCGGTGGCCTCCAGCAGCGCGCCCAGCATGACGATATTGCCGACCTTGGGGTCGCCCAACTTGTCGGCCAGGCCGGAAAAGTGCATGGTGATCATTCGGAGGTCCTTACGCACGCAGTCTTCGGGCAGGGTCTCCGCGTTGTAGAGCACCATGCCGCCGGGCTCCACGGTCGCAAGGAACTTGCGAAGAGAAGGTTCGTTGAGCGCCAGAAGCACGTTCGCGCGCGACGCCAGCGGCGAAGAGATCGGCTTGCCCGAAAGCCGAACGGTGCAGTTGGACGTGCCGGAGCGCATCTCCGGGCCGTAAGCAGGCAGCCAGGATACTTCGTAACCGGCCTCCATGCCGGCCTCGGCCAGGACGTAGCCGAGCATGAGAACGCCTTGTCCGCCGAAACCCGCAACCCTGATTGTCAGATCGAGATTGCGCTCGGGCTTGGGAGTCTCGGGCTCCGCGCCGTGGCCGTTCACCAGTCCGAGGATGCGCGGGAGCTCTTCAATGACCGGCGGTGGCGGCTGGACGGGATAAGGCGATGCGTCCTTGGTGCGGTCCCGGTAGTTGGCCACGGGAAAGACTTTGGCCATCTCATCGCGCACGAACCGCTGTGCTTCCACGGGCTGGAACTTCCAGATGGTGGGACAGGGCGAGAGAACTTCGACAAACGAAAAGCCAAGCCCTTTGACCTGGTTCTCGATGGCGCGGCGCAGCACCTTGGAGGCAGCCATGATGTTCTTGGTGGTGCCGAGCGAAATGCGCTCGATGAAGACCGGAGCTTCGAGGGAGTTCAGCAACTCGCACATGTGGACGGGGTAGCCCTCGGTGTGCTCGTTGCGGCCGAACGGGGAGGTGGTGGTCTTCTTGCCGAGCGGAGTGGTAGGGGCCATTTGGCCGCCCGTCATTCCGTAGATTCCGTTGTTGACGAAGATGACCGTGATCGGTTCGCCGCGGTTGGCGGCGTGAATGATCTCGGCGGTGCCGATGGCCGCCAGGTCGCCATCACCCTGGTAGCAGAGAACGATGCTCTCCGGGCGGCTGCGCTTGACGGCCGTGCCAACCGCGGGCGCGCGGCCATGGGCCACCTGGATGTTGCCGACGTCGAAATAGTAATACGCAAACACGGAGCAGCCCACCGGGCTGATGAGGATAGTGCGGTCTTGCACGCCAAGTTCGTCGAGGGCTTGAGCGAGCAACTTGTGCACGATGCCGTGGCCGCATCCGGGGCAATAGTGGGTCTGGTGCTGGAGTTCGCCCTTACGCTCGAAGCGGTTGAAGAGAGACGCGGCTTTTTCGTGGGTGACGGTGAAGCTAGCCATGGACCAGTACCTCCTCGGAATCCCTGCAGGATGCGAACTTGTGTTCGACCACTTCCAGGACTTCCTCCGCGGTGGGAACGTTGCCGCCGACGCGGCTGAAGAATTCCACCGGCCGCCGGCCTTCGAGCGCCAGGCGCACGTCGTCCACCAACTGGCCCGTACTGAGCTCGGCCACCAGGAAAGCTTTTACGCGTTTGCTCAGCGCGCGAATCTCTTCCACGGGGAAAGGATACAAAGTGAGGGGACGCAGCAGGCCGAGTTTCCAGCCTTGTTTGCGGCCCTGCTCGACCACCGCCTTGAGAATGCGGCCCATGATGCCGTAGCCGACCAGGACGATCTCAGCATCCTCGGTGCGACACGACTCCGACCGTACCGCGTTCCGCTCGGCTTCTTTATACTTTGCTTCCAGTTCGCGGACGTGGCGCTCGAGGACATCGGGCTCAAGGTAAATGGAAGTGACCAGGTTGCGCCGTGTCGCGGCAGTGCCCAGCACCGCCCAATCGGCCGGCTTGGGGACGGGGATGGGATCGGCAAAGCGCACGGGTTCCATCATCTGCCCGATATTGCCGTCCGCCAGGACGACCACGGGGTTGCGGTACTGGTCGGCGAGATCAAAAGCCAGGGTGGTAAGGTCGGCCATCTCCTGCACGGAGGCCGGCGCCACTACCAGGGTGCGGTAGTTGCCGTGACCGCCTCCCTTTACGATCTGGTTATAGTCGCCCTGCTCGGGGGCGATGTTGCCCAGACCAGGACCGCCCCGCATAATGTCGGCGATCACGCACGGCAGTTCGGCGCCCGCCAGGTAGCTCAGACCCTCCTGCATCAGGCTGATGCCCGGGCCGCTGGAGCCGGACATCACGCGCACGCCGGCCGCCGATCCGCCATACAGCATGTTGACGGCGGCAGTTTCGCTTTCCGCCTGGATGAAAACGCCGCCCGCCTGAGGCAGGTAGAGCGCGGCCGCTTCCGCGATTTCACTGGCGGGGGTGATGGGGTAACCATAATAAGCGCGGCACCCGGCCAGCACCGCGGCCTTCACAATGGCTTCATTGCCCTTGGTGAGTTGTGGCTTCATGAGATATCTCGATCAGGCCGCGCCGGCCAGTCCTGCCGTCACCGGAAGTTCGCGGCGCAGCACTTTGATGCCGCCCGGCTCGGGGCAAACGTAGAAGCAGATGCCGCAACCGGTGCAGCCGTTGCCCAGATAAAGCGCGGGATGGTAACCGTAGCGGTTCAAGTGCTCCGCCAGGCGCAGCACTTTAGGCGGGCACGCCTCCACGCAGAGACCACAGCCCTTACATTCTTCGGAGTTCATTTCGACCGTGCCACGGTCGGGCTTGCCATTCGTCGACATTCGTTCTGCCTCCACCGGGGCCAGAGATAAGCCCCACTTCGAGCAGGTGCTATCTTCTCTAGAGTTATTATAGTTCCAGATCATCAGGTCTTCAACCCAATTTATCTGCAAATAAATCAATGCAATGCGGGAGCCCGAACGGGCGCTGGCCGGCAAAAGCCATGGATGTGGCTGAGGCTTGGCTCTAGGCTGGCTACATCGCGTGGCCGCCGCCGACGTAGATTTTCTGCCCCGTGATCCATCCGGCCTGTTGGGATGCGAAGAATACCACCGCCATGGCTACATCCGACGGCACTCCGATCCGGCGAAGGGGAATCGATGGCAGGATCGTCTCTTCCAGTTCCGGCGTGACCCAGCCGGTCTGAACCGGTCCCAGCGAAAGAACATTGACCGTGATCCCCAGCTTTCCCAGTTCCGCAGCCGCGGATCTGGTGTAGCTCTCGAGCGCAAACTTGCTCGCGCCATAGCTGGCCTCCGAGGGGAAGCAATCGGCGCCGTCCGTGCTCACGTTGATGATTCGGCCCCAGCGCGCACCACGCTGGATGTGCCGCCGGGCGAACTCGGCCATTGCCAACGCCACGGCGCGAGTATTCACCGAGAACAACCGGTCAAAGGCGGAGGCGGTGATGGTGGACGGGCGGTCCTCCCACAGTTCGACGAGTTTGTTCTCCAGGTCGGCAGCGGCGGGTAGCAGAGTGTCGGCCTCCCAATAGGCAGCGTTGTTGACCAGCACCTCTACCGGCCCGAGAGACCGTTCAGCCTCGTCGAACATGGACGGGATCGTCGCCGGATCAGACAGATCGCCTTCCCAAGCGAACGCCCGCGCTCCCAGCGCTCGAACGCCGGCGAGCACCTCCTCGGCGTTTTTTTCGAGCTGCGACCAGTAGAAGGCGGCGCCAGGCGATTCGACTGCCGGGACGGCGCCGGCGGTGGGGGCCGAATCGCGACGCAAACGGAAATAGTGAAGGAAAACGTTGGCTCCCTGGGCGGCGAACGCCTTCGCCGTGGCGGCGCCGATTCCGTGCGGATTGTTGGCGCCCGTGATCAGGACGGTCTTCCCGGTAAGCCCTGGATCGATCATAGAGGTGCGCTCCTCCATCAAGATAACGGGAACTGTCGTATTTTAGAAACGTGTCTATCCGACGCGATGAGGAGGGACGAAAGAAGATGCGAGCGATTGCAGCCTTTCTGGCCGGCTTGCTGGCGGCGACAGCGGCTACCGCGGACACCTATCCCCGCCAAACCGGGGTCAAGGTGACCAATTACACTTTCGACATCACTCTCAACGACGCGAACGACGAATTCGCCGTTCAGGACACCGTGGACGTGGAGTTTCTCGCGGCTGGCGTCACCAGTGTCGAGCTCGACCTCTGCAAATTCAGCGCCCAGGTGCGCAGCCCGCAGATGGCTAACGGGATTGTCGATCCTTGTGCGGAGCCGCCCGCTCGCGGACCATCCGGCCGCGGCGGCGCTACCGCAACGCCGGCTGGCGGGAAGGGCATGACGGTCACCGCAGTTACTGCGGGCGGGCAGACGCTAGCGTTTCAGCACGAGAACGATCGCTTGCACGTCAACCTGCCGCGCGCATTCCAGCCGGGCGACCATTTTCAATTCACGGTCAGCTACCACGGCGTCCCGGCCACGGGCATCCTGGTTGGCAACAACAAGTATGGCGACCGGGGGTTCGTCTCCAATCCCTGGCCGCACAAGGCGCGCAATTATCTGGCGTTGATTGACCACCCCTACGCCAAAGCGCCCGTGACGACCATCGTCACCGCGCCGCGACACTACCAGGTGATCTCCAACGGGCGCCTCGCGGAACAGACCGATCTGCCCAACGATCTGCGCCGCACCGCGTGGCAAGAGTCCAGCCCCATCTGCCCCTGCCTCATGTCGCTGGGCGTCGCGCCGTTCGCGGTCTCCTACTTCGGCCAATACCACGGCATTCCGCTCTCAGCATGGGTCTTTCCGCAGGAGAGCGACATCAGTTTCCGGGGTTTCAGCGCCTACACCCAGCCCGTTCTGGAATTCTTTATCGATCACATCGGCCCGTACTCTTACGAGAAGCTGGCGCAGGTGGAGGCCAACGGCATCGGCGGCGGCATGGAACTGGCGTCGTCTATCTTCTATGGCTACGGCGCGACGGGGCCCGGCCGCCAACTGATCGCTCACGAGATGGCGCACCAATGGTTCGGCGACTCGGCCGCGGAGAAGGATTGGGACGACGTGTGGCTGAGCGAGGGCTTCGCCACCTATTTCGCGTTGCTCTACCAGGAATTTCAGGACGGTCACGACACTTTCCTCGAGGCGCTAAAGCGTAGCAAGGAGCAGGCCATCCGTTACGCGCTCGCCAACCCAGATTCGACCATCGTGCACAACAACCTCGCCGACTTCAGCAAAGTCATCGCCAACAACGCCCAGATCTATCAGGGCGGGGCGCAGGTATTACAGAACATCCGGGGCGTGCTGGGCACGGAAACTTTCTGGGCCGGCATTAGGCTGTACTACAGCCGATTCCAGAACAGCAACGCCTCGAGCGACGATTTGCGCCACGCCATGGAAGATGCCTGTGTAAATGCCGGCGACCGCTGTCCCGCCGATGGGAAGGACCTGGCGTGGCTTTTTCGCGAATTGCTGAACCGTGGCGGCGTGTTACAAGTGCAGGGAGGCTGGCACTATGATGCAGGCGCCAGGCAGCTAACCGTGACGCTAGATCAGACTCAAACCTCGGGACTGTACAGGATGCCTATAGAGTTGGCAGTCACGGCGATGGTAACGCCGCAACCGGGCGGGCGCGGCGGCGGCGCCGGCCCACCGCCGAGACCGCAGCCAGTGCAACAGATCCACGTCATGCAACTCGGCCAGCAACACCAGGTCTTCATGTTCCCGCTCGACAGAGAGCCCGTGAGCGTAGCGCTCGACCCCAACGCGTGGGTCATGATGCAGGCTGCGTTCGAGAGGAAATAGAAGCCGGCACTGCCGCCGATGGCGTCCGCCGCGTCACGGCTATCATTGGTTCATGACCGAACCATTTCTGGAAGAATGCTTGTCTGTGTTAACGCGCACTCCGGCCACCCTCGACGCCTTGCTGCGCGATTTGCCCGAAGCGTGGACGGCAGCCACCGAAGGCCCCGGTACCTGGAGCCCTTACGCGGTGGTTGGCCACTTGATCCACGGCGAGAGGACTGACTGGATGCAGCGCCTGGCGATCATCCTGGAGCACGGCCCAAGCCGGCCATTTGATCCGTTCGACCGAGAGGCGCAGTTCCGCGAGAGCCAGGAGAAATCGCTACCGACGTTGTTGGACGAATTCAGTGGATTGCGGCGCGATAATCTGGCCCGCCTGCGCGCTCTGAACCTGCAGCCCGCGCAGTTGGAATTAAAGGGAACCCATCCGGGCCTGGGTCCGGTGACTCTGCGCCAACTCCTAGCCGCGTGGACGGCGCACGATCTGGCGCACCTCCTGCAGGTGAGCCGCGTAATGGCCAAGCGTTACAAGGAAGATATAGGTCCCTGGGCGCAGTACCTGTCGGTAATGAAATAGCGTAGTAACAAGCGCTCCGGCTGCAAATCCAGGGCCGCCAGCCGCTACAATTGCAGGCAATCATGCACAGATTGCCTCGCCTTGCCGCCTTCCTCGGCGCCGCGCTGCTGACCGCGTCCGCCGCGGAACCGATCCGGCTGCATCCGAAGAACCCGCACTACTTCGAATTCCGTGGAAAGCCGGTGGCGCTCGTTTCGAGCGGCGAGCACTACGGAGCCGTCATCAACGCTACGTTCGATTACCGGCGATATCTCGAAACGCTCTCGGCGGACGGCCTGAACTACACTCGGCTGTTCGTTGGAAGCTATGTCGAAATACCCGCCAGGTCGTTCGGGATCCAAAGGAATGATCTCGCGCCCGAGGCCGGGCGCTTCATCGCGCCGTGGGCTCGCACCAGCACTGCCGGCTATGAAGGCGGCGGAAACAAGTTCGACCTGGAACAGTGGAACCCGGAGTTCTTCGAACGGTATCGCAACTTCCTCTCCGAGGCCGCGAAGCGCGGCATCGTCGTGGAAGTGACTCTGTTTTCGTCGCACTATCAGGAGGCGCACTGGAAGGTAAGCCCGTTCAACCCGTCCAACAACGTCAACGCGACTGAAGCGGTCGATTGGGAAATGCTTCACACGCTGCGGAACGGAAATATCCTCGCCTGGCAGGAACGGTACGCACGGAAGCTGGTCCGCGCGGCGAATGCGTTCGATAACGTGATTTTTGAAATCCAGAATGAACCCTGGTCGGACCGCCCGAGGCTGGCCTCCGTCGTGAATCCCTACCTGCAGGCTCCGGCACGCGATCGCTTTCCCAATTCGATCGAGGTGGCCGATGAACTCTCGATGGCCTGGCAGGCGCGCGTCGCCGAATGGGTCACGAGCGAGGAGGCGTCGCTCCCGCACAAGCACTTGATCGCGCAGAACTACGCCAATTTCGGAATTCCCGTGGGCGAACTCGCTCCCGGCGTCAGTATCGTGAATTTCCATTACGCTTACCCTTTCGCGGTCGATTCCAACTACGGGTTGGCCAAAGCGATTGGTTACGACGAAACGGGGTTTCTCGGCCGGGATGACGATACGTATTGCCGCCAGGCGTGGAACTTCCTGTTGTCGGGTGGGAGCCTGTTCAACAATCTCGATTACTCGTTCTCGGCGGGACATGAGGACGGTTCCGACACGGAGCCGAACGGGCCCGGCGGAGGAAGCACGGAACTGCGGCGCCGGCTGGGGATTCTGAGCCGTTTCCTGAATTCGCTGCCCCTCCCCGACCTGGCTCCCGATTCGCGCACCGCAAAACATGCGGCCGGTGTGTACGCGCGAGTCCTTTCCACGCCTGGAGGCGAATACGCGATGTACTTTGACGGGAATGGCCCGTCCGTCATTACCCTGGAGCTGCCCCCAGGCGACTACTTCGGCGAATGGATCGATGTCGAAAAGGGAAGCGTCACGCCGCTAAGTGGATTCCGCCATGCCGGCGGAGAGAAAGTGATACAGAAACCGGAATTCCGGAACGGCATCGCGCTGCGGCTCTCGCGAAGACCTAAGTGAGCGGGCCGGCCGCTTCGCTCCTTGCCACAAAGCGAACTGCGTCGGCGCCAGGCCTGCGCTACAATCTCAGGTCATGCATGTACCCCTGACGCCGATCCGATGTCTCTATCGCGGTGTCGATCTTTACGGTCAAAAACTCGCCGTTGTCTCCGGCTCGTGCCGGTACACCTACGCTGAGTTCGGAGAGCGATGCGAGCGCCTGGCGGCAGGACTGCTTGCCGCGGGTGTTCGCCCGGGCGATCGGGTAGCTTACCTCAGCTTCAACAACAACCAGCTTCTGGAGGGCTACTTCGGCGTGCCATTGGCGGGCGCCATCGTGATGCCTCTCAACGTGCGGCTGGCGGCCGCGGAGCTCACTGCCATTCTGAATCACGCCGAACCGCGCGTCCTGATCTTCGAAAGCGATTTCGCCCCCCTGGTGGACGCGCTCCGCCGGACGTGCCCGCGCACCCAAAACTTCATCGAGATTGGCCAGCCCTACGAAGATCTGTTGTCGCGGGGCCGGATCCAGCGGCCGGACCCGTTCTCTATTGACGAAACCGCCATCGCCGAGCTGTTCTACACATCGGGCTCCACGGGCACTCCCAAAGGCGTCATGCTTTCGCATCGCACGCTGTACATGCATGCCATTTACGTCACGGCCACGTTCTACCACGATGACACTGCCGTCGAGCTGCACACCATCCCGCTGTTCCACGCCAACGGCTGGGGCCGGCCGCAGTCCGCGACGTTCATGGGCTTGACCCAGGTAATGGTGCGACGTTTCGATCCCCCCTACGTGCTTCGCCTCATTCAGGAGGAACGCGCCAACAGTATGTCGGTGGTTCCTACTATGGCTGCGGCGCTTCTCAATTGCCCCGAACTGGGGCGATTCGACACCTCCAGCCTCCGGCAGATCGTTCTGGGCGGCGCGGCTTCATCGCCCGAACTGGTTGCGCGCCTGGAGCAGGCGTTTCACTGCCACGTGGAGGCTGGTTACGGGCTCACGGAAACCAGCCCGGTGGCCACTTCCGCACGGCTCAAAAGCACTGTCATTTATGCAGACGAGCAGGATCGTCTCCGCCGCCTGGCCATGACCGGCTGGCCGCTCATCGGCTGTGAGATCCGCGTAATCGATCTTCACGGGAACGAGGTGCCGCGCGATATGCAGGCGATCGGCGAAGTGGTGATCCGCGGCGACATTGTCATGGATGGCTACTACAAAGAGCCGCAGGCCACCGAGGCCGTCATGAGCAACGGCTGGCTGCACACCGGCGACATGGCCGTGTGGGACGACGAAGGCTATATCAACATCGTCGACCGCCAGAAGGACATCATCATCAGCGGCGGCGAGAACATTTCATCCATCGAAGTGGAGCGCGCCCTTCTCGCACACCCGAACGTGCTCGAATGCGCGGTCGTCTCCGCGCCGGATCCGCAGTGGGGCGAAGTGCCCGCCGCGTGGGTCGTGCTCAAGGCCGGCTGCACGCTCACCGAGCAGCAGCTCTCGGAATTCATGAGCGCTCGCCTGGCACGGTTCAAGATGCCGCGCCGCTTTCATTTCACGAGTGAGGCGCTTCCCAAAACCGGCACCGGAAAGATATTGAAGCGCCAGCTTCGCGAAGCACTTTGGGCTGGCAAGGAAAGCCGCATACAGGGATAATCGACTTCTATGTGGCAGCCCGATTACACGCCGGTCGCGGGCAGTCTGCCCCTGTCGGCAGCGGTGGCCGCGCTTCCCATTCTGGCGTTGCTGCTCCTTCTGGGTGTTCTGCGCAAACCGGCCTGGATGGCTTCGCTCATCGGCTTGGGTACGGCGGTGGTGATTGCGGCCGCGATTTACCGAATGCCGGCCGGCCGGTTGTTTGCCGCGCTCTCGAATGGTGCCGCGTTCGGCCTCTTCCCCATCGGCTGGGTGGTGTTCGCCGCTATCCTGCTATACCGCGTCAGCCTGGAGAGCGGCAAGTTCGAAGTGCTTAAGGATTCCATCGGCCACCTGACCGGCGACCCGCGCCTGCAAGCGCTGCTGATCGCTTTCGCTTTCGGCGCATTCATAGAAGGCGCCGCCGGCTTCGGAACCCCAGTGGCCGTCGCAGGCGCCATGCTGGCCGGACTGGGCGTCCCGCCGTTCCGTGCCGCCGCCATCTGCCTGCTGGCAAACACCGCGCCCGTAGCTTTCGGTTCGATCGCCATTCCCATTACCACGCTGGCGGTTACCACGGGCCTGCCGTTGGACCGCTTAAGCGCCGGTGTTGGCCGTATTTGCGCTCCAGTCTCGCTGATTGTTCCGGCGTACCTGGTGCTGGTGATGTTCGGCCGCAAGGGACTGCGCGAGGTTTTCCCAGCCGTTGTTGTCTGCGGCACGGTCTTTGCCGCCACGCAGTTTGCCGTCTCAAATTTCGTGAATGCGCAACTCACCGACATTCTGGCATCCATGGCGGCGATGAGTGGGCTGATCATATGGATTCACCTAAAGGGCCTCCGTCCCTTGACGGCCACACACCCGGCCGGCGAAATGGCTCACGCTTGGGCGCCATATGCGCTGCTGGTCATCTTCGTGCTGTTGTGGGGCTACAAGCCCGTCCAGACGCGGCTGGACCACTTCACCGTCACGTTTCACTGGCCCGGTTTGCCGGCCAGCGCCGCGCCGTACAGGCTGACATGGCTCTCCGCTTCCGGAACCGCCTGCTTGTGCGCGGCAATTCTGGGCGCCGTGGCGGTCGGATTGAAACCGCGGGCGTTTGCCCGGGTGGTGGGCCACACGGCGAAGCAACTGGCGCTGGCGCTGCTAACGCTCGCCGCCGTCCTGGCCCTGGCTTACCTGATGAACCATTGCGGCGCCACCACCACGCTGGGTCTGGCGTTTGCGGCGACTGGCGCCTTATTTCCCTTTGCCAGCGCCCTGCTCGGCTGGTTGGGCGTCTTTCTGACCGGCAGCGACACTTCCGCGAATGCGCTGTTCGGGAGCCTCCAAGTGGTTACCGCGCACAAGCTGCAAATGAACGCCGTGCTGATGGCGTCGGCGAATTCCGCCGGTGGCGTGATGGGTAAAATGATCAGCCTCACCAGCATCGCGGTAGCCGCCGCCGCCACTTCCATGAAGCGCGAAGACGAAGCTCTGCTTTTCCGCTTCACTCTGAAGCACAGCGTCCTGCTGGCCTCCCTGATCGGCCTGATCGTGGTTTTCTATGCCTACGTGATGCCCGCATGGGCGCCCTAAGCGCGGCTCAAGCGGGCCGTCAAATCCGGCAAGGAGATGACTTCCGTGGCCGCGTCTATTTTGAAGGCATCGTGGCCCGGATACACCACGAACCGCCTGCGCGCCTTGACATCGTCACAGGCCAGGTGGAATCCCTTGCTCGGACGCGGGCTGCCGACGGAGCGCTTCACCTCGATCGCCCAGACGTCTCCTTTGCCGAACTCCAGCAGAAGGTCGATTTCAGCACCCGCCGAAGTCCGATAGAACCAGGGTGCCACTCCTTGCGGGGCGGCATCCAGGATGTTCTCGATGATGAAGCCCTCCCAACTGGCGCCGGTCACCGGGTGCCCCAAGAGCTCCTCCAGATCGCGGATGCCAAGCAGCGCGTGAACCAGGCCTGAATCCCGCACATAGGTCTTCGGCGAGCGCACCAGCCGCTTGGCGGCGTTCCGCAGCCATGGATGCAGCCTCCGCACGAGCAGAAGGTCGACCAGAATATCCAGGTAACGCCCTATGGTCTGGCCGCTGACACCCAAGCCCGCGGCCAGACGTGCTGCGTTCAGCAACTGCCCCTGGTTATGAGCGAGCATCCTCCAGAAGCGATCGAGTGTCTCTGCCGGGACCCTGGGGCCCAGCGCGGGAATGTCGCGCTCCAGGTACGTTTGAATGAAAGCCCGCCGCCACTCCAGGCTGAACTCGTCGTTATCCGCGAGAAAGCTGTCCGGGAAGCCGCCGCGCACCCAAAGCCGGTCCGTCGCCCGCTTGCCTCTGGATGCTACTTCGCGCAGCGTAAACGGCGTCAGTTCGAGATATGCGATTCTCCCCGCCAGGCTCTCCGCCGATTGCTTCAACAGCTCGATGGACGCCGAACCCAGTAGCAGAAACTGCCGCGTGCGAATGCCTCTGCGCCGCCGCCGGTCGATGATTCCACGCAACGTCTGAAAAATGCCCGGCAGCCGGTGGACCTCGTCGAGCACCACCAGTTGTTCGGCATGGGCTTCCAGGTAGAGCTCGGGCTCCGCAAGTTTGGCCAGGTCGGAAGCAAGCTCCAGGTCCAGATAAACGGCGCGATCGCGCAAGTTGTCGGTAAGCGCGCGGGCCAGCGTGGTCTTGCCGACCTGCCGCGGTCCGATCAGCGCGACAGCCGGGAATCGGCCCAGCATGGATCGCAATCTCGGCTCCAAGAAGCGCGAAATCATCATTGTAATTATGCCACGTCGTGGAAGATTTGCAAGGTTAATCTTGAAGACTTGGAAGCGCTGAGCGGTCGTCGCGACTCAGCGGACTCAGTCCAGCCACTCTGTCAAGCCGCCCTTGTGTAAACGCTCTCAGCATGAGATACTAAATTGCAGGCATTTAGGTCTTTTTGTATCAAAGTGGTCACCATGGCGCCAGAGCGGCGAGCGACCAGGCCCGGCAACGGTGTGTCGGCCTTTATTTTCAACATCATGCGTTTCGCTACGCACGATGGGCCGGGCATCCGCACCGCCATCTTCTTTAAAGGATGCCCGCTCTCCTGCTGGTGGTGCCATAATCCCGAAAGCCAGAGCTTCCTGCCGGACCGGCTCTATTTCGAAGAGCGCTGCCGCCATTGCCTGGATTGTATTGCGGAATGCCCGGAGCATGCCATCCACGAGGTAAATGGGCTCGTTTCGACCTCGGACGCCTGCACTTACTGCGGTCACTGCACCGAGGTCTGCATGGCCGAAGCCAGGCAGATTGCCGGAAAACGTTACACGCTGGACGAACTCCTGGAGGAGGTCGAACGCGACGTTGTCTTCTTTGACGATTCGGGCGGCGGAGTCACGCTCTCCGGCGGCGAACCGTTGTCCCAGCCTGTTTTCGCAGCGGCGTTCCTGGAAGCCTGCCGGGAACGAGGCATCTCCACCGCTATCGAAACTTGCGGATTCGCCCAGCCCGGCACGTTTCTCAGCGCGGCGTTGATCGCGGACCTCGTCCTGTTTGATCTCAAGCTCGTGGATCGGGAGAAGCACCGGCTGCACACGGGTGTGTTCAACGATTTGATCCTTCAAAATCTGGAGGCGCTGGTGGCGCGCGGACGGGCGGTAGTAGTCCGCATTCCCGTCATCCCGGGAATCAACGATGCGGAAGAGGATATCGCCGATTTCGGCGCATACCTGGCGAGTGTGCGTCCCAAGGCGGTCGAGTTGCTGCCATACCACCGCATCGGCACCGACAAATACCGCCGCCTGGGACTACCCTACAAGCTTGCTGACACGCCGCAGCCCGCGGCGGCGGATCTCGCGCATTTCGGCGATGTTCTGACGCGGGCCGGTTTGAACGTGACAGTTGGAGGTTGATTCATGACGGAACGAGTTGCGAGACTGCGCCAAGCCAGCCTGGACACCAAGCCCTGGCTTTCCTTGGAACGCGCGAAGTTGCTCACCGACTTTTACCGGGAGTCCGGGCCGCTTTCCCCTCCGGTCCTGCGAGCCAGGGCCCTGCAATACATCTATGAGCACCGCAGCATCTATATCGGCGCGGAAGAGCTGATCGTGGGCGAGCGCGGGCCGCGGCCGAAAGGCACGCCTACCTACCCGGAGCTCTGCTGTCACACCATGCAGGATTTCGAAATACTCAACACGCGCGAGAAGATCTCGTTTTGCGTGGACGATGAGGCGCGGCGCATCCAGAAAGACGAAATCATCCCCTTCTGGCAAGGTCACAGCATGCGCGACCGCATCTTCGGCGAAATGACGCCGGAGTGGAAGAACGCCTATGAATCCGGCATCTACACCGAGTTTATGGAGCAGCGCGCGCCGGGCCACACCGTGCTGGGCGACGTGATCTACCGCAAGGGCCTTTTGGATCTCAAGCGCGAAGTGGCCGAGAGCATCGCGCACCTTGACTACTTCAACGACCCGCTGGCGTACGACAAAGAGCAGGAGCTGCGCGCCATGTCGATCGCCGCCGACGCCACCATCCGCTTCGCTGAGCGGCACGCTGAGAAGGCTGCCGAAATGGCGGCCGCCGAGAGCAATCCGCGCCGCAAGGCCGAACTGGAAAAGATCGCCGACGTCTGCCGCCACGTGCCCGCGCACGCGCCGCGCGATTTCTGGGAGGCGCTGCAGGCCTACTGGTTCACGCACCTCACTGTCATCACCGAGCTGAACACCTGGGATTCCTTCAACCCCGGCCACCTGGATCAGAACGTGTACCCGTTTTACCAGCGCGATCTCGATAGCGGCAAGCTTACTCGTGAAGAAGCCCGCGAACTGCTGCAGTGCTTCTGGGTGAAGTTCAATAACCAGCCGGCGCCGCCCAAGGTCGGCGTCACCGCAGCGGAGAGCGGCACCTACACCGACTTCTGCAACATCAATACGGGCGGACTGAAGCCGGACGGATCGAGCGCGGTAAACGATCTCACGTACCTGGTGCTGGATGTGATCGACGAGATGCGCCTGTTGCAGCCGTCGTCCAACCTGCAACTCAGCAAGAAGAACCCCGACCGGTTCCTGAAGCGCGGTTTGGAAATCGTCCGCAAGGGCTGGGGCCAGCCTTCGATCTTTAACGCCGACATGGTGGTGGAAGAGCTCCTGCGACAGGGCAAATTGATCGAGGATGCGCGCGCGGGCGGAACATCCGGCTGCGTGGAGACCGGGGCGTTCGGCAACGAAGCCTATATCCTGACTGGCTACTTCAACCTTCCCAAAGTCCTCGAAATCACGCTGAACAACGGCATGGACCCGCGCACCGGGAAGAAAGTCGGGATCGAGACCGGTGATCCGCATACCTTCGACACCTATGAAGACCTGGTAGAGGCCTTCAGAAAGCAACTGCATTACCTGGTCGAGGTAAAGATTCGCGGCAACCAGGTGATCGAGCGGCTCTACGCCCGCCTGATGCCCGCGCCCTATCTTTCCCTGTTGGTGAACGACTGCATCGCCAAGGGCCGCGACTACAACGACGGCGGCCCGCGCTACAACTCCACCTACATCATGGGCGTCGCGCCGGGGACCTGCACCGACAGCCTGGCGGCCATGAAGTACCACGTCTTCGACCACCAGAACCTGACGATGAGTGAACTGCTGGAGGCGCTGCGGGTCAATTTCGAGGGCCACGAGAAGACCCGCCTGCTGCTGTGGAACAAGACGCCGAAGTACGGGAACGACGACGAATACGCCGACCGCATCCTGGAGCAGGTTTTCGATATGTTCTTTGAGGAGATCAATGGCCGGCCAAACACCAAGGGCGGCACGTATCGCGTGAACTATCTTTCCACGACGTGCCACGTCTATTTCGGCTCGGTGACCGGCGCGACCCCCGACGGCCGCAAAGCCTACGAGCCGCATTCCGACGGCATCTCGCCCGCCCAGGGCGCCGACCGCAAGGGACCGACGGCGGTAATCAAATCCGCCGCCAGGATGGATCATGCTCGCACCGGCGGCACGCTGCTGAACCAGAAATTCACGCCCAAGGTGGTGGAAGGCCAGGAAGGCATCGACAACCTGGCGCACCTGGTGCGCTCCTACTTCAAGCTCGACGGCCACCATATCCAGTTCAACGTGGTGACCGCCGAAACGCTGCGTGAAGCGCAGAAGTTCCCGGAGAAGTACCGCGATCTGATCGTGCGCGTGGCCGGATACAGCGACTACTTCTGCGATCTCACGCTCGCGCTGCAAAACGAAATCATCGCCCGCACGGAGCAGACAGCGTTCTGAAGTGGGGCAAGCCGGAGGCTTGCCCATCTGGCCCCAGACAAGCCTATGGCTTGCCCGCGGTAGGCCTCTGCTTCGCCGGCGCCATCCGCTATAATCCTGACCATGTTCGCCGTCCACAGTCTGCCGGTTGCCATTCTCTTCTGTGTCATCACCATGCTGGGCTGGGGCTCCTGGGCCAACACACAAAAGCTTGCCGGCAAGGAGAAGTGGCCGTTCGAACTGTTCTACTGGGACTACGCCATCGGCGTCCTTTTGTTCAGCCTGGTCTTTGCCCATACGCTCGGGAGCTTCGGCTCGTCCGGCATGGGAGCCAGGGAAAACATGCATTCGGCGGACATCAGCTTCGTGATTCCGGCGCTGGTGAGCGGCGCGATCTTCAACCTCTCGAACATCCTGCTGGTGGTCGGAATCGATGCCGCTGGCATGTCGGTAGCGTTCCCGGTGGGAGTCGGGCTGGCCCTGGTGATCGGCACGGTGGAAAGCTATATCGGCACGCCCAAAGGCGACGCACCGCTGCTCTTCGCGGGGGTGGCGTTGATCGTGTTTGCCATGGTGATGTCGGCGGTGGCGCACAGCCGCCTGCCGCACAGCGGCGCCAAAAGCCCCTTGCGCGGATTGATCTTTTCAGCAATCGCCGGCTGCATCATGGGTTTCTTCTATCCGCAACTGATGCGCTCCATCTCGCCCAACTTCAACACCACCGACATCATGCCGGGCATGTTGACGCCCTACGTGGCCTTAACGGTGTTCGCCGTGGGAGTGGTGGTGAGCAACGTAGTCTGCAACACCGTGTTCATGTGGGCCGGTGGCGTGACTTACGCGGCATATTTCCGCGGAAGCGTGCGGCTGCACGCTATCGGCATCCTGGGAGGGTGCATCTGGATGATCGCCCTCAGCTTCAACGTGCTGGCCTCAAGCGTTGCCGGACCCGCGATCTCGTACGCGCTGGGTCAAGGAGCCACGCTGGTGGCGGCGCTTTGGGGTTTGCTGATCTGGCGCGAGTTTCGCGAGGCGCGACCCGGCACCAACAAGTACATCGCACTGATGCTGGCCGGATACGCCGGCGGCCTGGTGCTGATCGGCGCGGCGTCGCGGTAACCAGCCGGCGCGTCACTGCTCAGAGTGTAAATACTGCTGCGCCATCTCTTCGAACTCCCGCGGACGCACCAGCCGGAAGCGGATCTCCAAGGCACAGAGGCTCGCCAGGGCGCGAGCCAGTTCCGGAGAGGGAACCTCCGCCGTCACCACGTGCAGGCGGCCGGTCTCCATCCGGTATGGCAGTACCTTCCACCTCCGCACGGCGTCTGCTGGAAACGAGCGGACGGCCAGGCGATCCACCTCGGAGACTGCGGGCGGGCCCACTGGAATGCCCGCTTGCAGACTCAAGGCCTGGTACAGGCATTCCTCGCTGACCTTCCGCAATTGGACCAGATGTTCGCCCAGCCGCACGCCTTTCGGAAGGGTCTGCAAGGCCTGCTCAACTTCCGCGATGGGCAGCGCGTGCAATCGCACCAGCATTTCTCCCAAACGCGGGCGCGGATACACGTGATCGGTCTTGCGCCAGTCGAGGGATCGGCGGCGCAGACGGGCGGAAGCGAATTGCCGGATCGCAGCCAGCGTGGCGGCAAAGTTGACCACGTTGCCCCACAACTGGCGGGCCGGTCCGCCCACCGCGAAACGCCAGCCGTAGATGCGGCCGCTGCAATATACCCGCAGTGCGAGTTGGGTGAGAGCTACCCAGAACGTGGCGCCGCACACCCGTGAAACCCACGGCGGAATGTGGCTGCCGAGCTGCCAGGGCTGCCCGCTCGCTGCATGTGACAGATATCCCGCCGCGCCGTACACCAGCGCCAGGTTGGCGACTGGAGCGAGCAAGTTGCCCACCAAACCCTTGCGGTCGCGCCAGAACCAGTACAGTTGCCGCCAGCCGCCGCGCCACCCGTGGTTCTGCCAGCCCTGCAGCGCGATCCCGGCCACCCACCGGCTGCGCTGGCGCGTGGCGGCGCGGCGAGTGCGGGGAAAGTACTCACGCGTGGCCACTGGCTCGCGGTTCTCGAATCGGAGGGGCAGAAAGATTTGCCGGTACCCTAGGATATGCAGCCGGTAGCCGTTTTCGTAGTCCTCCGTCAGGCAATCGGGGTCGAACACGCGTCCCTGGTGGGTGGCGCCCAGGTGGTCTAGCGCCGATCGCACAAAGCCGGTCCCCACGCCGTTTGCCGGGAGAAATCCGCCCAGCCGCTGCCGTACCGGAATGTCCTTGGTCTGGAACTCGGCGAATTCGTCGCAGTAGAGACCGTGAGTGATCTCGCGGGCCGGGGTGGCAAGCGGCAGCACCGGCATCTGCACCATGGCATAGTCCCGCGAGAACCAGTTGATCAGCCGCAGCGATTCCGGGTGGACTACATCCTCCGCGTCGTGAGTCATGATGATCTCGAAGCGAACGCCGGCGCGGGTTTCGTGTTCTTGCAGGTGGTGGTAGATCCAGTTCAGGCAGTCGCCCTTGGAAGTCGGCCCGTCGCGTGGGCAAAGGACCAGGTGCACACGGGTGTGGCGGGCTGCGGCTTCGGCCACCGCC
>Ga0335081_10003964_pt1 | contig 23351 bp, 19 predicted proteins | sample Lox_Sample_35_FD_206713 | JGI IMG/M metagenome (GOLD analysis project Ga0335081, IMG submission 206713) | Soil microbial communities from Loxahatchee National Wildlife Refuge, Florida, United States - Lox_Sample_3.5 | ecosystem: Environmental > Terrestrial > Soil > Wetlands | place: USA...
GAATCCATACGGCGATCGGCATGCCGCCCCGTATATTTGAGTCTGTAAAGTTGAACCAATGTGCCTAAACGAGTGTCCATTTTAAGGAGTCAGGTCCATTATCGGGAAGGGATAAATATCTTACCATTCTGGACGCAGGCCCTCTTCCCTCTATGCATCCTTTTATTGGACTGTAAGCGTGTCGGCCCTTGACACCGTGCCTTTTGCGACGACAACGGACACCGTGTTGCTCCGCAAAACCGAATCTGGCCCTACAACAGCGGTCTGGATTCTATAGGTGCCTTCAGGCACGAAAGGCAACAGGTAGTCCCCCGGCCTCCGCCGCATCCCTTATGTCAATATGATATTTTCAAGCGGGACGCGGCGGTGATCCGGGGGCACACCCCCTTTTTGGCGCCGGCACTCCCTTGGCCGCCGATCATTCGGGTGGCTGTTGACCGGCAGTGGTGATAGTGAGTTTACACGGCGGAACGAAGAGATATTATAAGGGCACTAGGTAAAACGCCTTTTATCATCAAGCGTCATTGCCGCAAACATTTATTTTGTTATTAAGATGTTGGCTGCCCGGTCGGCGCCGGCGGAGTAACTTGACTAACAAGAACTTCGCCGCCGCGGCGGCCCGAGCCGAAGGCGAGACCGGAGGGAGAACCGGTGCCGCGACCGGCAGGCGCCATTATCATTAATAAACAAAAAAAAGGAGACTAAACCTATGCCTGACTGCATTTTCTGCAAAATCATCACGGGCCAGATTCCGTCGAGTAAAGTGTACGAGGACGAGCACGCCCTCATCTTCAAGGACATCAACCCCGTGGCGCCCACGCACCTGATCGCCGTGCCCAAGGAGCATTTTCAAACGATCCAAGACGTGCCTGAAAAAAAAACCGATGTGTTGAAAAACCTGATGGAAGCCATTGGAAAGGCCGTGAAGAAGGAAGGGCTTGTTGCGGGCGGGTACCGGATTGTGATCAACTCGGGCGAGCACGCGGGCCAGCTCGTGCCGCACCTGCACGCGCACATCCTCGCGGGACGGGAACTGGGATGGCCTCCGGGTTAGCGGCCGTCGATCTGAGTCAACGGTGTCATCTGCTAACGGCTATTTTGATGGTGGACCCGACGAATGGCTCGATGATGATCATGCCTTTCCGAGGCCATTAATCACGAATCATCAGCTTTTTTGACAAAACCCCCTGCGGTCCATAGGTCGCGATATATACTCCAGTTCTCCTGACTTTCATTTTGTCAATGCACCGCCCGGACAAATCATATAGTTTCATCGGCCCGGCATCTTTATCGAGCATAGGCAAACGAGAATGCACTTTGTATTTAGTTCCCCCGCTGACTCTTGGCCCGATGAGTACCATTGAATCCCTTGCTCCACTGTTCGGAACAAACATCGTCTTGAGAATACACTGATCGGCATAGCCGCCCGCTTTAACCATGGTGCAGCCAATGCAAGATCCAACGGTCACCATTGTCAAGACCAATGAATCTCCGGACGCAATCGACAGTGAACAGCGGCTTCCATAATAAACGTACATTGGGGTGTCTTCCGGGAGAAAGGACGCCTTCGAGCATGATTCCCGCCCTCCGACCGGCAAGATCAAAAAACTCCAAGTTAATTTTTTTGGTTCAGTAACGACAAGATTGATCCGGGAGCCCTTTGCAAAGATGGAATATCCCGGATGATCACTATGAGGGGAAAAAGACCGGGCATTTACAGAGGAAAAACCGTAGTTTCCGGAGTCGTCGGTCGTTGTTGTCAAGTTAAGGGTGACCAGCTTCACCAGGGCGCCTTTTATGGGAACCCCGTGACGCAGCGCACCCGGCCCGACGCCGTGGCCAGGCCATGAACAGCGGCGGCAAAAACCAGGGCCACCAAACCGGATCGCATATTTGATTTGATAATTTCTCTCATGCGGGGATCCTTATATCAAACTTGATAAAACAGCTTTATTCCGATAAAGTATTTTTTAAACAATCAACCATCGTCAGACTTTTATGAAAGCTTCATTCCTCATCGCATTGGCATTATCCGCACTGGGAATCGTTCTTTCCGGCTGCGGGACCGAGCCCTTCCCCGCCGGTCATGCCGCGGATCCCCTTGACGGCATGCGCCTTATTCGGGGTGGCGCATTTCTCATGGGTGAAGCGGGGATCGCCGAGCCCATTCACGCGGTGACCGTTTCTACTTTCTACATGGACACCACGCCGGTGACACAACAGGCATACCAGGCGCTTATGAAGGAAAATCCCTCCTATTTCACGGGAAGCCCCGACTTGCCCGTTGAAACCGTGACCTGGTTCGATGCCGCGCTGTTCTGCAACGCCAGGAGCAGGGCGGCCGGCCTGGACACGGTGTATTCCTTTTCGTCAATATCCGTCATTTCCGGCGCCGGCTGCGGTTCGCTGGGCGCCCTTGGGATACACCTTGACAGAAAGGGATACCGCCTCCCCACCGAGGCGGAATACGAATACGCGTACCGCGCGGGGTCCACGTCCGATTATTACTGGGGCGACACGGTGGACGGAAACTACTGCTGGTACTACGCGAACAGCCAGTCAACCATGCACCCGGTCGCGCAAAAGCTGCCGAATCGCTTCGGCCTCTACGACATGGCGGGCGACCTGTGGGAATGGTGCAACGACTGGTACGGCCCCTACGACACGGCAGCCGCGACCGATCCCGCCGGCCCGTTGCCGGGCGATTACCGCGTCGCGCGCGGCGGTTGCTGGTATATTTATTACCTGCCCGTCCTGAGCGCCGGCTTCCGGTATTACTTCGCCCCGTTTCCCGGAAAGTTCCAGCCGCCGCACGACTTCATCGGCTTCCGGTGCGTGCTGCGGGCGGACTGAGGCACATCAAGTCTTCCTATCGTGTCAAGAACGCTTTCTTTATGAACACCGTTTCATTGTTATATTGATAACAGACGATAACGCTCTGCCGCGTGATCCTTGTTATCTTGGAAATGTCCTTGACAATACCGCAATAGAGTTTTTGTCCGGCAAGCGAATAGACCGTCATTTCACGCGGAACGCCGAAACCGGCAGCCTGCTCCGCGCGTGAGACCGCATAACGGACAGCGACGCCAAGCTGATCTAGAATGGCTTTTGCCGAGGCATAGTCTCCCTTCCTGAAATCGGCCCACGCCGTCGCAACATTGAGCCTGCTTTTTGTGGCGGCCACGAGCCCCTGTTCGACGCTCATGATGGCGGCGACTTCAACGGAATCCACGTTCGCCACTTTGTCGGTGATGAAGTCAGGGGCCAGGTTCCTTCCTGCGGCAAGGCTCATGTACGCGATCACGTAATCCGTCTTGATTTTGGACGGGTTGGGGCCGACCTGGTCCCAATGCATGGAATCGGCAAGCACGGTTGCGAAGAAGTTCTTGTAATAGGCCCAGCCCAGCTGCGTCAGCAGGCCCTTGAAGGTGTTGTACACCGGATACGTCGGGTATTTCTCGCTTGTCAACCAATAATTTCCGAACGCTGTGTCCACCGACTGCTTGAGCAGCTCGCCCGCCATGAAGCCGGGAAAATACCACACGTCGTCGCACCACCAGTCGCGCGGCCAGTCGCCGCTCACCGCGCCCGTGGTCGAGTTGATCACCTCGCCGATGATCACGCCGCGTATCCACCGCAGCCCGTCGCCGATCTGCGGCCGGCCGTAGAAATCGCTCAGCGCGTAGCCCACGTCGCCGCCGCCCGACCACCCGCTGAAGCAGCCCACGCCGCAGCCAGAGTCGATCTGCACGTGCTGGGGCTTCTGCGGCGGCCCGATCCCCAGGTCCTGCACGATGGACGGTATGGCCTTGTCGAGCTCGGCCGCCACCGAGTCGATGTTGTTCTTGTAGGTGTTGCACGCGGCAAGGTTGTAGTCCGGCGTGACCCACACCGAATATTCCGACTTGTGAAGGGTGTCCCAGGTCTGCGCGCGGGAGGCGCCCGGCGCCAATGCGAGGCAGGCAAGCGCCGCGCAAAGCGCGGCCGCGTTCCGTTGCGTTAAGATCATACTGTTCTCCTTTGTATAAGGTGAAGAGTCATTTGAAGGACACCAGCGCGTCGACGGGTTTCTGGTTCATGTAGCAGAGTTTGTTCCAGTCATCGGAGCGCGCCACCGTACACACCCGGGCCTCGTCGATTTCCCCGACAAAATTCTTCACGCCCGCGCCGACGGCGCCGGACCCGATGAACGTGTTGGTCCCGAGCCCCGAATACAGCACGGCGCTGGTGTCGTAATGCACCGCGGCCGCGTTGCCGTCCAGGGAAACTGACTGCACGTGGTTGATTGCGTCAAGGGAAAAGCTCAGGTAATGCCATTGGTCGGGGAGCGAACCGGCCGTCTGTATCAAGCTCCAGGCCGTTGCCGACGAATCGGCACAGTGAACCTGATACAATCCCGTCGCAAACAGGCTCTGCTTGACGTCGAGCCGCAGAATGACGTTTCCGCCGAGCGACAGCACCTCGTAGCCCGAAGTGTCGGCGGCCGCCGACCGCACCCATGCGCTGAGCGTAACGACGGCGGGCGATCCCAGAAGCCCGTTGACACGAAGGGAATCCATGCCGCCGAAATGTTTGCATCCGCCGATGAGGCCCGCGGCATCCGATGCGCCGAAGTCCGTTCCGTCGTGGCCGTTTCCCGTTGCGTCAACGCAACCGGCGTTCAGGTGCCATACCGCCTCGAACCCGTTTGCGGCGCCGAACACCGCGGGCCCGCTGGAGCTCATCGACGCGGCGGGATTCCCCCACGACATGACGATTGCCTGGCCGCTGTCGCTGCCGTAAACGGTGTCGGCCCTCACCCAGATTTCCGCGACGCTCTTCGCCCTGCTGAACCGCTCGATCTCGGCGGGCAGCGCCGTGCCGTCGGTCTTGGCAAACCGGAGGTCGCGGCCGGAATCGGCGGCAAGGCTGAAATCGAAATTGGAAGCGCTGAGACGGAAGAGCACGGGAAAGCCGGTCACGTCGCCGGAGACGGCCGCCCCGCCCGCGGTCGTTTTCAAAAAGGCAAGCCGGGAGTATTTCCACTGCGCCGGAAAATGGACCGCAAACGCGCTGCCGGAGAATGTTTCTATATTGTCAAGAACATTCTGCGGATCGGCCGGGCTGCTTGAAAAAACCCGCAATTCATACAGCCCCTCCGGCATGTCGTAGATTGAGAATGCGCCGTCAGGGCCGGCAAGGGTGAGACGGTCCAGCCCCCGCACCGCGACATACCGGTTGCCGTTTATCGGCGCGGCGTCGAGTTTCCCGGAAATCCTTGCATACGGTTTTAGGGTCCACGTACCGAGATCGCGCATCGAGTCCGGCAGCCCGATTTCGCATTGAACGGCCACCGCCCATCCTTCGTTGTCGTTTATCTCTATGACATAATTCCCCGAATCGATGGCGGCCAATTTGAGCCTTCCCGTATTGTCCGTGACCGTGTCAAGGCAGCGCGCGCACTTGTCCGACGTATCGACGGGCTTGAAATAATCCGCGGGCCGCAGGTGCACCGCCGCGCCGACCGCGCGCGATCCGTCGGCATACACCGCAAGCGCGGTGTATCCCGTGGTCGTTTCGGTGCCCGAGCCGTCCGCAACCGGCGTCATTGAGGAGCACGACGCGATCAGCAGCGCCGCGCATCCGGCAAGCAAGGGGCGCAGGAGCTTCCTCATGGAGATTCTTCTCCCCTGCCCCGCGCGGTAAGCGGAAAAACCTGGAAATTGACATGATACACGCCGTCCGGGTTTTCATCGAGCCGGGCAATCTCGAGCAGCTCCTTGCGTACCTCCTTGAGACGCTCCTTCATGGCCTCGAAGCCCTTCCGTGAAATGCTCACGGTGACGGTCGAGGTTTCGCGAAGGGCCTTGGGGATCCTCGCGATGGACTCGCCCGCGAGCGCGATCGCCTGTTTCTGGAAATTCTCGATGGCGATGGAGTTCCACGATTCGCCAGTGGTCACGAACTGGTCGGCGAGGCGGTACACGCCGTCGCTGCCTTTTTTTATGAGCGAGAGCCGTTCGAGCAGCTCCACGGCGCGTTTGGCGTCGGGCACGCTTATCGGCGGGTTGAGTTTCGCGGCCAGCTCCCTGTAATCGCCCGAAAAGCGGTAACAGTTGAGAAGTTCCCTGATCGCAATATAGTACCATTTGTTAAAGAACTCGTATTTCGCGCTGTCAAGGGTGTTGATCCTCGGTTCGCGCAGCTCTATGAGCTTTTCGAAATACTGTTTGCTCTTGTCCTGCTGCTTCACCCGGTTGAACCGGACAAGGAGCCTGAAATATTCGGTTTCCTTTTTGTTAAGCTTGAGGAACGCAGCAAGCGCCACAACGGCCTTGTCCGAGATGTGCAGCTGTTTCTGCAGCACCTTCACGTAAAAGCTGGCGTCAAGGCCCGTCTTGCCGGCAATGTAGCGATAGGAGAAAAACGGGTATCGCTGCTTGTTGAACTCGTAGTGGTCCTTGAGATACTCACGGTACTCGAGATATTCAAAAAGGGATTTCATGGGACGCGCTGCTTTGAAGAATTAAGGACGGAACACAAGCATTTTATTGATAGGATATAAATAAAAAATGCAGCGGCGGGAAACAATATGAAAATAATAAAATGTGGAACTTATTTTTCCACAGCATATTAGCGTAATTGGCTTGGCTTGTTGGTGATATATCTTTCATTATCAATTAGTTAATACTAACGACGTCGTTTCGACATGAACAATAAGATATTATATTTTCCATCTTTTTGGCATTGTATATTCCACACTGCCCGTCAACTTCCAATAAGTTCTTCGAGCTTTCGCATCATCAATAAATTATAAATGTCTTACGCGTCAACATGCCTTGTCCAAGCTCTATTGCATAAATTCCCGGGATCAATTCAGGCAGCCTTGCCATTTGCGCATTTGCCGGAATATAAATACCGCAGACAACGCGCCCGCGCATGTCAACAATCCGCATTGAAACGTCCCGTTCAAATGCCTTGTCAAATCTGAAGAAAAGCCTGCCGCCGCATCTTGCTATTCCGACATGCCTTCCGACTTCAGGCTTTTTCTGCTGCGCGACACTTGACAAAGTACCGGCCGGGATGAATTCAAAACTGCGGACGATTATCTCGACGGGCTGCCCGTTGCTCGGCGAGCCGCCGCATCCGGAGCAGAGCCACAGGTTCATGCCGAGGGGCATTGCCCGCTGGGGAATGTTGACCGAAGGGGTTGCCGGCGCATAGGTCCAGCGTTTGATTGTTCCGGCGGTGTCTCCGGCGGCCCTCAGGCCTTCCTGGCTTGCAAACGCGATGCCCGAGCTTGTCCATACGAACGACGAAGTGGTGTAGGTGCCGTTCAATGAAAAATTGAACGTGGTTTCGCCCACGGTCGTGCCGGAATTCGGATATACGGTATAATCGCCGTTTGGCCAGGCCGCGTTTCCCCAGCGCGCGTACTCGATATCGATCTCGTTGGTGCCGTCGGCCCCGACGCCGCCTTGCGGACCGTAGGGGAACAGGCCCAGAACGACGTTTTTGTCCATTTTGTCAACAGGCCCTTCCACCTGCCAGCGATAGGCGCCGAACCCCATGTTGTCGGCTGAAAACAACTCCGCGCAGGTCCATGCGCCGGCCGACTGCGAGATTTTCAGGTGCAGCCAGTTGTTTGTGTCGACCGCGACGTTGCCCGCCGAGCCCGTGTTGCCGCCGGCCATGCCGCCCGTGGTCACGTTCCAGGTGTGGCCCGCCCAGGTGATGGTGGCGGCATCGGAGTGTATTATGCCCGACAAAGCCATGGCCGCCGATGCAAGTGCTGCAATGAATTTATTAAGTGACATGCTGCAATTCCCTTAACGAAAAATCACTTCCGTTTTCGCAACCGGCATATTTTTTTGCCGCATGATGTAAATCCCGCGGCCGAGGGTCCGATTGAACAACATGTCTCTCACCGATTGGGCTTCGCCAACTTTTCTTCCAAGAATATTGTAAAGATATATTGGCCCTCCGCTTTTTTTTACCGATGAATAGTGTATCGAAGGATGATTTTGCACCTCCGTAAAATTTTCCTGCCTGCTCCATAATGCGGAATCGGCGCCGTGCATGTAACCGATGACCGGCGCGGCCTGCCACAGAATGTCCAGTTGCGCCGTGTCCAGCCCGGCATACGTCATGTCCCAGCGCTCGCCGTACCAACCGTTGTCGCGCGTGTGGCCGTGCAGATAGTTGAGGATGCCGAACAGGTGGTTCCGCCATTTTGGATCGGGATCAATTGAATACAGGCTGTGCAATGCGCGGACATGCGAGTATCCGCCCCACTGTCCTGTTTCGCCCAGCGCTCCCGTTGCCTTGTCGATTCTTTCGGTGTAAATCGCGTCGGCCCTTTTGCGCGCCATGTCCAGGTACGATGAATCGTTGTAAACGCGGAAGAATATCAGGTCTGATTCGAGAAAGTAGTCGGTGACATAGGAGAGAAACCCTTTGTTAATGGTGAAATCGGGCGCCATACTTTCATAGACAATGCCGTCGGGACGCACCATGCCGTGGGCATGAAGGTAATCGTACACGCCGCGCGCGAAATCGAGGTAGACCTGTTTCTTGGTGACCTGATACACCATGAGCGCGGCCTGCGTGGCGAGCGTGCTCGCCACGCCGTTGAGTGTCTGGTTCTGGCTCGCCCCCGGCATGTTCTCGTGCCACGGCATGCCGCCGAAACCCGGCGCGTTGTTCTCGTAATGCATCTCGAACTGCATGACCGTCTCCGCCTCGTTGACCAGCGCGGTGTCCTTTGTCAAATTATACAGTTCCATGAGCGCGACGATGATGTGCCCGTTGTCGTCAAGGTAACGGTCGGCGGTGCCGGTCTGGTTCGAGTAGGCATTGTACGCCCAGAGGTTGTTGTAAAAATACCGGTACCGGTTTTTGAACGCGGGCCAGAACGTTTTCCAGGTGGACTGGCGGTAGGACGTGTCGTCCCAGGAAGCGGTTGCGTTGAGCGCCATCCAGGTCACGGCCTGCCCCCACACGAACGCCACGTCGCCCTGCACCCCGCTCTTGACGCTCCCGGCATACAGATTGTCCGCCCGCTTGAAACCCGAATTGAGTTCGTTGAGCGCCTCGGTTCCCCATGAGCGGAAAAGGTCGGCCGGATTGCAATAGACAAATGACAATACATCGCCCGTGACCCGCACGCTGCCCGGGAACACCTCGTCCACCCGCCAGTAGTAGGTGGCGTTGAGGGTCAGGGATGCCGTGTATGACGGGGCCGCAAGCGATCCTTTAAAGGAGGCCGAGCCGGTTGTCGCAGAAGTCACCGCCGCCTCGTCGGTGCCCAGATACAGGTCATGGCTGATTGCGCCGGGACTCGCCAGCCAGGAAAGCCGCGGGTTGCCGGGCGAGAGAAATGAAAGGTTTTCCGGATACTGCCCTGAAACGCGGCCGCTCTCATTGACATAAACGGACATGACCTGCTCGCCGGTGAGCGCGCTGTCCCAGAGCGACACGCCGGCGAGCCAGCCCTGGTAATACGCGCCGTCCGCGCGCCGGCCGAAAAACAGGGGCTGCGACCCGTTGTCGCCGTAATTGGCGAGCCCGCCGTCCTTCCCGGCAGGCGCCCCGTTCACGTAGAGCCAGAGGCTGTCTTTTGATTTGTTAAGAACGAACGCCACCTGTACCCATTGATCAAGCGGTACGGATTGACTGAAATGCTGCGTCTGCGTGGTGAAATCGTTGATCCAGCAGGTGAGCGTCGCATACGCGGCGTTGCTGTTTGAGGCGAGCTGAAGGCTCCAGGGGTTGTTAAAATTCGACCGGGCAACGGGACAGCCGCCGCTTGCCCCGGGTTTCATCCAGAATGAAACGGTGAAGGTGTTGAAGCCCGGCAGTCCGCTCACCGAAACGCCGTCGTCAACGCCGTCGAAATACATGGCGCGCGGTAAAGCGGCGGCGTTGGGTCCGGGCTGGCCGAAGAGCGGGCCGCCCGAGGCGACGCCGTTTGAATTTCCTATGGTGTCAACAACGACCGTTCCCGCCGCATCGTCAAGGAGCCACTGGTGGATTTTAGCGGCCCATAGAGGCACAACGGAAATGCAGACGACAAGCAGAAAGGCATTCAGTTGACTGATGGTGAATGAAAATAGTCCGGAATGTAATGAAATATGATTTTTGAAAGAAAGGGACGACACTATACGGCCTTTCATACCCTACCTTGCTATCCCCCATCCGAAGATGAATATAAGGAATAAAATCCGGAACCCGCAAGGTTTATAAAACCATTGGCCGAAAAAGTGTGGAAGAGTGTGGAAAACAAGGGCAAATAGTATGTTACTATGCAATAACCATCAATCATTAAAAAAACCGTCCCAGTCAATTAACAAATAATAAAAATGAAAAATAGCGTGATACAGTGGGGCATCCTCGGCTGCGGCCACATTGCCGCAAAGTTCGCCGCCGCGCTGAAAGCGGTTCCCGAAGCGAAATTACATGGAGTTGCGTCACGGAACGAGGCTAAGGCAAGGGATTTTTGCCAAACTCATGGCGCGGTGAAATGGCACGAAGGCTATGAAGCTCTGGTTGCAGACCCGGAGATCGATGTGGTGTATGTTGCCACGCCACATATTTTTCATAAAGAGCACAGCATTTTGTGTCTGAATCACGGAAAGCCGGTGCTGTGTGAAAAGCCCTTTGCCATCAACAAAAAAGAGGCCGGAGGAATGGTCGCCTTTGCAAAAGCGAAAAACCTTTTCCTCATGGAGGCGATGTGGACGCGGTTCCTGCCGGTCATCGTAAAAATCCGTGAACTGCTTGCCGGCGGAGCTATCGGCGAGGTACGTATGCTTTTCGCCGATTTCGGCTTCAGACCCAAGTTCGACCCGGAATCGCGGCTCTTCGACCTGGCCCTCGGCGGCGGCTCGCTCCTCGATGTGGGCGTGTATCCGGTATCGTTCGCCCATTTGATTTTCGGCAAGCCGCCGTCACGCATCGCCGGTTCTGCCGCGTTCGCCGCGACCGGCGTTGACGAGAGCATGGCGGCCGTCCTCCGATATGACAAGGGGGAAAGCGCGCTTTTGTCAAGCTCCATCGTTCTGGACACCGTCTGCGGGGCAACCATTTTCGGCACCGCCGGATCCATCCGCATTCCGGCATTCTGGCGCGCCGTTTCAGCCACGGTCACTGCCGGCGGGAAGGAAAAAATAGCGATTCCCTTTCGGGCAAACGGTTACGAATACGAGGCCGAAGAGGTGGTGCGCTGCATCCGGGACGGCAAAATTGAAAGCGAAATAATGCCGCTGCAGGATTCGCTCGCAATTGTGGAAACTATGGATGCCATACGGGCGCAATTGGGGCTGGTGTACCCGACGGAGAAATCCTCAAGGTAATTTTCAATGAATGATCAAAAAGCAAATTCCGGAATAAGCCGGACCACTACAAACGGCATTAGCTGCTTGTGTAACGGAACGCACAACTATATTTTATAATCATCGCAAAAGAAAAACCTGAGGACTGGCCACACTTTCAACAAAGGACGGACCCATGAAAAAACATTCCCTCTTTGTCATGCTCGGCGCACTCGTGCTTTGCTTCGGCCTCGCCGGGTGCGGCGGCAAGGAAAAACAGTCCGCGGCTGTGCCGAAAGTGGGCGTTTCGCTCCCCACGCAGCGCGAAGAGCGCTGGGTGCGCGACAAGGTGAAAATGGAACAGGTGTGCGGCGAAATAGGGCTTGATTTCACGCTCAGCGTCGCGGACAACGACGCGGCCAAGCAGGCGGCACAGTGCGACAGCCTCATCGCGGCGGGCGCGAAGGTGCTCGTGGTGGCCCCGCAGGACGCGAAGGCGTCCGCCGCCATCGTTGAAAAGGCGCATAAGGCCGGCGTGAAGGTGATCGCCTACGACCGGATGATCCTCGACGCCGACGTCGACCTGTACGTCTCGTTCGACAATGTAAAGGTCGGCGAGCAGCAGGGCGAATACATAACGAAGCTCGTGCCGCGCGGCACCTACGTGGTCCTGTCCGGATCGCCGGACGACAACAACGCGAAGCTGTTCAGGCAGGGCGCTATGAAATACCTCCAGCCGCTCATTGACAAAAAGGACATAACGGTCGCGGCCGACGAGTGGATCAAGGACTGGCGGCCGGATGAGGCGCAAAAGGTGTTGGCGGCCGCGCTCGCCGCGAGGAAAAACAAGATCGACGCCGTGCTCGCGCCCAACGACGGCATTGCCGGCGCGTGCGTGGCCGCGCTTTCCGCGCAGCACCTCGCCGGCAAGGTGCCGGTCACGGGCCAGGACGCGGAGCTCGCCGCGGCACAGAGGATTATCCAGGGAACGCAATGCATGACCGTGTACAAAAACACGCGCAAGCTCGGCGCCGTCGCCATCCAGGCCGCGCTCGCCATGGCGACCGGACAGCCCGTCGCCATGATCAACGGCAAGGTGAACAACGGGAAGATCGACGTGCCCGCGATTCTGTGCGAGCCGGTGGCAGTGGACAAAAGCAACCTGGATTCGGCGCTGATCGTGACGGAGTATTTGAAAAAGGAGGATGTTTACAAGAAGTAATTGAGCTTTATTCGGTGATGAAAAATTTTGCTCAACCTGCCATTTAAATCCAGATTCAAAGTACCTACAAGAAGGAGGCGTAATAATGCCAGTGTTCAACATAGTAAAAAGTAGGTATTCTGATTCTAATGGTCCTGAATGGGATGAAACCTTAGTATACGAGAACGGCCACATAATAAATTCGCTCAAAAACCAATATCCTGCCAATAATAAAAAATTCTGCGAAAAGTGCGGCTGTCCAGCATTGGATAATTGTGATAAGCGCAATCAACCAATTCGAGAAAATAGAATAGGCGTTGCTAGTGGATACATTCGCCCTGCCTTCTGCCATAATTGTGGCAATCCTTTTAAATGGACGCAAATCAAGATCGAAACTGCCATTGAGATAGCTTCTAATGCTGAACGGATTGATGAAACAGATAAAGAAATTATTAAAAAACCCTTCCTGAAATAATTAAAGACACGGATCACTCTATGCTCGAATCGGTAAAATTTAAAACAGTTTTAAGGAAGATAGGGAACGGAACTGGAAATATGATTAAAGATATTCTGGTTGATATAGTTAGTGAAATGGCCAAGAAAATAATTTGGCCTGAACGATAGAAGCCCAATTTTCTTACCTAGCACAATTCAAATTAGGACACTGCCGAATAATTTTCTTCCTTGACGTATGGCATATCTGGGTGGTATAATTAAACATCATAGCTGATATTTTTCGCTCACACCTTTTCCCGAGGGAAATCATGGTAAAAAACCTTTTCCAACTCGGCTCACCGTTTCTGCTCTTCGCCTGCTTCAGTCTGTATGCCCAGAACCTGCTGCTCAATCCAAGCTTTGAAAACGACAGCCTGGGCTGGCAGATGACCACCAGCGGCGGCCGCTCGATCGTCACCACGCAGGCACAGAGCGGCACGCACAGCGAGCAGATGGTGCTGCCGGGCGTCGCCTTTCCCCGCGCGGTGTGGCAGACCGTGTCCGACTCGATCATGCCGGGCGCTGCATACATAGTTTCGGGCTGGATCAAGACCGATGCCGTCATCACTTCGACGGCCCAGATCATGGTGCTGTGGTTTAATTCAAAGAACCCGACCAACAGCCAGGTTCCTACCAATTACCTTTCAATCGATACGGTGGGCAAGCTTTCAGGAACGCATGACTGGACAAGCCTTGTTGATACGCTTATCGCCCCCGCCAGTGCCATGACTGCACAGGTGTATCTCGAATGCACGGCCACCGGCGGCAGCAGCGGAACGGCCTGGTTCGACAACCTGTCGTTCCAGATGGTGCCGCCCGTCCCTCCCAAGCTCGTTTCCGCGGTGGCGAGCGACAACAACATCGAGGGGTTAGGCATAGACAACGACGATTACGTGCTGCTCTCGTTCGACAAGGCCGTGAACAACGTCACGGTCACGGCCCTGAACATCGATTCGATTTTCCCCTTGTCAAACGGCCACAGCTGGCTCGACGGGTTCGGCGCGCTCGGCAGCGCGGTATGGAACCCGGCCTTCACCAAATTGCTGGTCAACCTTTCCACGATGGTGTCGGATCCGAGCATCAGGGTCGGAGACAGCATCACGTTTACGCGTGGCGCCGGAAAGGTGGAACTGACCGGCACCTTTGACCCGCCCGTGGCCGTTCGTCAGCACGCCGCCGCCTTGTCGGGCCGCTTTCACGTAACGGTGACGCCGCACTCCGTGGTTTTCTCTTGCCCTCAACAGGGCACGCTGCGGATTATCGATGTCAAAGGTCATTGCCTCGCTGATTTCGGTTTGGGCATATCGTTCACCTGGAATTACAAAAACGGCGGAACATGGAACGGAGCGGGTGTGTATGTCGCGCAATTGGCGGTCGGCAACGGGATGATCGAAAGCAGGAAAATTCTGCTGCCATAATGTCATTGAAAACCGGCGGATGACGAAGCCCCCGTCCTGATCAAGCGGGGGCTTTTTAGTTTGGCCCTTGCATCACGATAGACTGCTGCAATCAAAATTATCGCTGGCCCTTCGTCAATAAAAGTATTTTTAATCATCTTCGCACCACATTCGATCTACTTACAGGGAGAATTTCCATGGCCAAAAACCGTATTGTCATTTCAATCCTGTGCTGTGTTTTTCTTTTTGACCCGCCCGCCTTCTGCAGCCATCCCACCGAACCGCTTTTCGACGTCGTGGGCGCGTCGCTTTGCATTTTTCTGGGCAAGATCTCGGCCGCAAAGAAGACCGACAAGTATCTCACGAGGGACTTTGTCAATTATTATTACTGGGTATTCACCATAAAAATCGACAAGGTGGTCAAGGGGGATTCGACGCTGAAGACTTTTGACTTCATGGAATTTCCCTCAGACCCGGCGTGCGAGATCGACACCTCGAAACAGGAGACCTTCCTGTTTTTCATGTCAAAATCGGTCAGGGTCGCCCCGGGCGTTACCGACTGGATGGTGGAACGGCAGTACAAGATCGTCAACGGCATCTTCACTCCCTCCTTTTTGCAGGACGAAACCAAGCCGCAGCCGGTAAAGACGATCATAAAAAAAATAAAGAAAATTGTGAAGGAACAGCAGCAGCAGAAAAAATAGGCTTCGACGCCATAGCCGTTCGCCAATAAAAAAGCGTTGACTTCAGGGAAGTAACCCGTGTCATCAACACAAGACGCAACTGACCTTTATAAAAAATCCTTCACCTGCTCGCAGGCCATCTGCGCCGCCTTTGGCAAGCGCTTCGACCTCGACGAGAAAACCGCGCTCAAGATTTCCTGCGCGTTCGGCGGCGGGTGTTCCCGGCTCGGCCTCACCTGCGGCGCCGTGACCGGCGCGTTCATGGTGATCGGTCTGAAATACGGCAGATGTCAATCGGAAGACCTTGCGGCAAAGGAAAAAACCTACGCAATGACGCAGGAGTTCGCAAAGCGGTTCATCGCGCGAAACGGTTCACTCAACTGCACGGAGCTGCTCGGCTGCGATCTGGGGACCGAGAAGGGCTATGCGGAGGCAAAGGAGAAAGGTCTTTTCACCACGCTGTGCCTGAAGCTGGTGAAGGATGCGGCGGAGATTTTGGAAGAGATTATCAAAAAAATAGCGCTTTAACCTCAAAAAAAAACGGAATGTTCCTCGGCAGTCATTGCGGACCTTGCGAAATTAATCAAAGGTGTTGTTGCCCATTTTCCCTTATAAGCAACCTTTTGCAGCAATTAAAAATGGGGCCGATTTTCCGTTTCTTTTCACTCGGGAAAACCGGCCCGTTGCTTCACTTCTCTGTCAACCTTCAACTGTAAACGGTCAACGACATCATCCTCACGGCCTCCACGTTACCGAAACGCTCGACGTTTCGGGCGGGGCCATGATCTGGTCGAAATACCATACGGTGATCGTGTCATTGCCTGCAACCGAGATCGTCTTGTTGGTTGCCGAGGACGCTCCCGTCGTGAATCCCACCGTCCCGGTGAAAAGATAGGTGGTGTCAACGCGCGCGGTCACGGGAAAAGCAAAGCCCGTGGGGTCCTTTTTGCTCTTCACATTGATGTTGAACGAGTTGGCAATGATGTGGTCGTTTTCCACGGTCAGGTTCATGACATTCGTTGTGCCGTGGTACCCAACGCCGAGTGAATCCGGCATTATCGACACGCTTGTTGCCTTCCATAGCAGCGCAGTGCCCTGCAGCGCATCGCTGACAACCGGGGTGTTGAGCGCACAACTCTGATAGATGGTGGTCAGCGTGTCGATGGGCGGCCGCACCGCGAGCACCGATCCCGCAACCGACTGCGTCAGCGATGCGCCGACAAAACCCTGATACGATCCCGGCGATCCGGCAACCGCGGGCAGCACCAGGTTGAAGCCCACCGTGTCTTTGTGGGAGGCGATGTGAACGGTGATCGAAGGATCGGTGATGTTGCGGTCGTCGGCGATGACGGTGATGGGATTTTTCAATCCGAGGTAAATCGACGTTGACGGTTTTACGCTCGGCATCATTGCGAGCCAGATCGCCTTTGCCGTTGCAACGGTTGTCAATGGAGACGCGGCACGATACGTGATCGTGATCGAATCGTTGTCATGGGTGAGGATCGTGTCCTTGCCCGACTTCGCTGAACACGCAATGAAATACACCATTTGTTCATACATACCGGGGATGCCGGCGACCTTGTCGAGCTCCACGGTATCAGGGGCAGGATAGAGTTTTGAAGTGACAATGGCGTCCACGGTTGCCGCGGTTGCATACGGGTCCTTGGCGGTGATGTACATGGGCTCGTCTATACCCTGGTAGGTGTCTACGTCGGGAGCCACCGTGACGGACACCGTAACGACAACGTCAAAGGTTCCCGTGTATGAATCTATGGCGTACTTGGTATAGACATATCCCGCACGGTTGATAAGGAGGGTATCGACCGCGGCTTCGACCTTGGCAAGACGTGACTTTTGCATGACGGAGCCGGTTCTGCCGGAACCGCCGAAAAGCGGATTTTTCATCAGGCGTGACACGGTGTTTCCGACCGTCACCCGGCAGAAATACATCTGCGACGAAAAACCCGCGGGAAAGGGCATCGTTCTGTAGGTACCTGCGGCCAGGGCCTTTTCGCTGAACGCGGCGACGCACCTGCCCCTGCAGTCAAATGTTTCAACCCTGACGAGCTCGTTGTCTCTCGCCACGGTAAAGGTCAGGAAATTTCCCGAAAAAAACGGCACCGGACCGGCGGGCGACGGCTGAATGCCTCTTGCCGCGGCAGCGCCAAATGAATAGTTTCCCGCCGTATCGGTGGTGTCGGTGAGTTTGAGGGCTTTCAATTTCACGATGGCGCCGGAAACGTTCCTGCCGTTGTTGTCAGTGATTTTCCCCGTTATGGCGACGGTCTGCGCCGCGGAAAACGTCACGAGCGCCAGCAGCAGCAGCCCGAACAATCTTTTGACCGGATTCATGAGTCCCCCCCTTTGGAGAATTGTATAGGATCGGATTGTCTTAATTCGGCAGTTTGACAATACAAGAAAATCGTAATTGCACAATCTCTTGGCAATAAAAACAACCCTTTAAAAAACCGAAAGTTGAAAGGGAATCGCTCTTCCTGCTTTCAACTTTCAGTCTTCAACATCCGTCTGGATGGCGCGGTCAATAGAACATTATCGTCCCTTGTTGCCTTATGTCAAGGGACGAGGAGCCCACGAGAACGTCAACCGCCCCCGGTTCTATCACCCAATTCGATTGGGTGGTGTCGTAGTATTCGAAGTCGCGCTCCACAAGATTAAAAGTGACGGTCTTTGTCTCTCCGACGTTAAGGGGAACGCGTCTGAACCCGCGGAGATCTTTGTATCGCCTCGGCTGGGCGCTCTGCTCGTCGTGAAGGTACAGTTGCACCACCTCGTCGCCGACCACGCTGCCGGTGTTCTTGACGTCCACCGAAACGGCAAACGTATCGCCCGGATAGCCGCCGTTGGGACTGATTTGGAGGTTGCTGTACGCAAACGTGGTATAGCTGAGTCCGTAACCGAAGCAGAACAGCGGCTTCAGATGGTGGTAGTCGTAATAGGGGTATCCCCGTCCTTCCCACACGGGCTCGTATGGATCGCCGGTATCGCCCCACGGAGTGTTCACGCCGAACCTTGGAAGCTGGGTCGAGTCCAGCGGGAAGGTGAGGGGGACTTTCCCGCCCGGATTGTAGTCGCCGAACAGAACTTCGGCGAGGGCCATGGCATGGTCTTCACCGGGATAACTCGACATGATGATGGCCGGGACCTTGTTCCAGTTGCCGGTGTCCGCGGTGCTGCCGCCGGTATACCACACAATGGTATGGCCGGGTTTTGCCGCGAGCACCTTTCCGGCCAACTGGTCCTGCGTATCGGGAAGCGACACTTCGTTTCGGTCAAAGCCCTCGCCTTCGTCGTTGGGCCCGATGCACACGATCGCATAGTCGCAATTATTGTAATCACTGTTGACCGTGATGTTTGCGCCGCCGATTTGTTTTACCGCCTGGGTGGGCGGGGTGTAGTGCTTGCTGGGACAGTTCTGGGCGCTGCCCACCGGACCGCACCGGATCTGATTGGCCCAGGGCCCCACCATCGCAATGGTCATCGGGTTGCTTCTGTCAAGTGGAAGCAGGTTGTTGTCGTTCTTGAGAAGGATATAACACTCGCGCGAGACGCGGCGCGCATAGTTGTACATGTTCGTGCTGTTGATGGAATCCTTATACATTGTTCTTGCGTATCCGGCATTGAAGCAGCCTGTTTTGTACCGCGCCCACAGCGAGCGCCTCGCTTTATCGTCGAAAAATGCCTGCGAAATCGTTCCAGGCACCAATGCAGCAAGGCCGCCGCCCCATGTTCCAGGCGTGGGCAGGTCGAGCCCGGCAAGCGCCAGTATGGAAGCATTGCCGGTGCCGCCATTGTCCCAGTCGGTGAGTACGAAGCCCTTCAGGCCCCAGAAATTCTTGAGGATGTCGGTCAGGGTGTGATGGTTCTGCGCATTATGGAAACCATTTACGGAATTGTAGGCGGTCATGATGGCGGCACAACCGGCATCATGCGCGGCCATGCCGAAGTGGTAGGTGTACAGCTCGCGAAGCCCCCGCTCCGAAACGTGCACGGGATAGAATCCCCGCGCGCGCTCAACGTTGTTGCAGCAGTAGTGCTTGAGCGTCGGAATGGTGCTCCACATAACGCCCTTGACGGATGCGGTAGCGTCCTTGCCGTTTACAAAGGGGTCTTCACCGTACGATTCCGTGGTCCGACCGGCCCGGCTGTCGCGGCAAAGATTGCACGAAGGCCCCAGCTGGACGTTGTAGTCGAAGCCCCGGAAGCACATTCCCATGAAATAGCCGCCCTCCTGGATGATGGCAGTGTCCCAGGTGGCGGCCATTGCGAGGCCCGTGGGAAAAGACCAGGTGCCGCCGAGGCCGTAGGGGCCGTCGCGCCAGTTGAGGCCCACGACGCCTGCCGCGCTCCCGCCGTTGACAATAGTCTGTTTGTCACCGTTGGACATCGATGCGATCTTGCTTTCGATGAACACAGCGGTGTCGCTCTGCGACAGGGCAATCGAGATCTTTGCCTTGTAGGTGCCCGAAGGCGCGCCGTTGAACTGACAGCCAAAATGGATGCCTTTTTCTCCCTGCCAGGTGAGCGGGCCGATGTCGCCCATTGTCATCGTGAGCGGTACGACTTCACCGGTTCCATCCTTAATAATCGATACGGAAACGTTGAACCGGTCATACGCCCACCCGATGATGCGATAGGACACTTTTCCCCTGTACTTGTAGATGCCGCCGGAATTATCCACGAGCTTGAGGAACACCGGCGTCACCAGCACGGTGTCGATCTGAGTTGTCGGCTGGCCGAGAGCGAATGAAGCGCCGAGAAGAACCGCAGTAATGAAACGCCAACGCATACTCCCCCCTTTTTTATCTGGCTTATGCATGGTTAGACCTCGAAAAAGATTTGCCGCAGAGACCCGGAGGACACTGGGATCGTAAAACTGTTTTTCGAATCATCTTTTCTTCTCCGTGATCTCGGTGGTCATTTTTTTTAATAGAACATTATCGATCCGGTCTGCCTGATGTCGTCCGACGCGGCGCCAACGAGCACGTCCACGGCGCCGGGCTCGATCACCCATGCGCTCTGCGTGGTGTCGTAGTATTCGAAGTCGCGCTCGACAAGGCCGAAGTCCACGGTCTTTGTCTGGCCCGCGGTGATCGGGACCCTGGAAAAGCCGCGCAGGTCCTTCACGCGCCTCGGCTGCGCGCTCTGCTCGTCGTGCAGGTAGAGCTGCACCACTTCATCGCCGTCGCGGGTTCCCGTGTTCTTCACGTCAACGCTCACGTGGAACGTGTCGCCGGGATAGCCGCTGTTGGGCGAGATCTGCAGGTTGCTGTATGCGAATGTCGTGTAACTCAGGCCGCGGCCGAAGGCGAAAAGCGGCTTCATGTTATGATAATCGAAATAGTGATATCCCCTGCCTTCCCAGGGATCTTCGTAAAAGTCCTTGGTCGCTCCGGAGGTGTTCCAGGGAAGTCCGATGCCAAACACGGGAAGCTGGATCGAATCCGCAGGGAACGTGAACGGCAGGCGCCCGGCGGGATTATAGTCGCCGAACAGGACCTCCGCGAAGGCGAGCGTATGGTCTTCGCCGGCGAAGAACTCCGCGATGATCGCGGGCGCGTCGCTCCAGTAGCCCGAATCTGCGCAGCTGCCGCCGCAGTAGAACACGATGGTGTTCGGACACGCGGCCATGGTCTGCTTCACCAGATTGTTGGTCGAATCGCCCAAACTCACCTCCACCCGGTCGTTTCCTTCGCCTTTGTCAACTGGCCCGATGGCCACCACGGCGTAGTCGGCACCCGCCGGATTGCTGGTGACCGTGACGTTGTTGCCGCCGATCTTCTTTATCGCCGCCGCGGCTGACGTGAGATGCTTCGGGTTCACAAGACTGCTCGCGGAAATGAACCACTGCATACTGTTCGCATAGGTCCCCACGCAGGCAATCGTTACCGGTCCCGAATTTCTGTCGATCGGCAAGAGGTTGTTGTTGTTCTTTACAAGCACCATTGACTCACGCGTTGCGCCACGCATATAGGCATAATGCGTCGCGTTGTCAATGGAATCGGCGTATGTCGACTGGACGGTGTAGCCCGGCTCAAAACAATGCGTCATGTAACGCGCCCAGATGCAGCGACGCGCCTTGTCATCGAAAAAGCCCTGGGAGATCGTTCCCGGCACCATTGCCGCCAGGCCGCCGCCCCACCCGTCCGGCGTCGGCAGGTCCGTGCCAGCAAGCGCGTCGTTGGTATGATTGCCGCCGTTGTCCCAGTCGGTGAGAACAAAGCCTTTTGATCCCCAGGCATTCTTGAGAATGTCGGTGACAATGTGCTTGTTTTCCGGACAGTGTATGCCGTTGACATTGTTGTACGCTGTCATGAAACCCGTTGCCGGCCCCTGTGAACCGGCGATGCCGAAATGATAGGTGTACAATTCGCGCAAAGAACGCTCGCTGGCCGTCGATGGATACCCTCCACGAGCCCTTTCTTCGTTGTTGCAGCAGAAGTGCTTCACCGTGACCATCAGACCCGACTTCGTACAGCCGCGGCAATCCGCCGCGCCCATTTTTCCGTTGACATACGGGTCCTCGCCATAGCTTTCGAAGGTCCGGCCGCCACGGCCGTCGCGCACCAGGTTCATGGTGGGCCCGAGCATGACATTGTGCCCCAGCCCGCGGAAATCCTGTCCCTTGTAGTAACCGCCTACCTCGGCGAGGGCAGTATCGAACGTGGCTGCCATGCCCTCGCCGGCCGGATACGCATACCCGCCGCGGTCGCCGTACGGACCGTCCTGCCAGACCATCGCGGGCACGCTGCCGGCGGATCCGCCGTTGATAATGGTCTGCTTGTCGCCGTTGGAAAGTGTGTTTATCAGGTTTTCAACGAATTTTGCCGAATCGCTCTGCGACGCGGCAACGCTCACCTTTGCCTTGTAGGTGCCGGTGGGGGCGCCGTTAAATTGACAGGTGAAAAAAATACCCCGTATTCCGCCAAAGCTGAAATTGCCATAACCGTCGCCTTTTGCCGAAGTGATGGGCACCACCGCTCCGGACCCGTCCTGGATAATGGAAAGTGAAGCGTTGAACCGGTCGTTGGACCAGCCCACGAGCTCGTAACTGACTTTGCCCACGTACTTGTAAACATTGCCGGTTGTGCTCACGAGCTTGAGAAACACGGGCGTCACGAGCACGGTGTCTATGGTCGAGGCAGGCTGGGCAGAGAGAAGACCCATGCCCGCCAGCAAAATTACTGCGGCTTTTTTAAGCATGGTTTCCTCCTATCTGTATAACGCGAATTTCTGGTTCTGCTGAAACGTGCCGTACGATATTGACGCCAAGTAGATTCCGGGTGAGGCCTTCTGGAGATCACAATAGATTGTCCCGTGGTTGGAGGTAAGGGTGACCTTTTTCACCAGAGCGCCCGAAAGTGAATAAATGCAGATAGAGCCAGACGGAACCGAGCCGCTCACGGTCCATTGCAGCAATATTTTTCCCTTTTGGGCCTTGGGCCCTACATGGAAAAACGACATGGCCGCCGGGGCGACAACTTTGCCCGGCACCGCGGTCAAGGTAAGCGGGAATGTGAATGATGCACTGAACTTCTCAACGGTCTGCGCCAGCAGCACGCTCGTTGTCAAACAGAGAATGCAGCAGAGCACAGAAATTTTTTGGGTAACCATGTCTCCCCCCTTTGAATATTTTGGTTAGTTTAATCGGTTAAGAATTGTTTACTATGAAAATGTTTGGCTATCAACGAAACTTCGGCATTGGTTATGATTAAAAATCCCCCTCTTGAGGTACTACATACAAATATATGTAAGTTTTGGGGGAAAATCTAAAAAAAATTAATAATAATAGAACGCTTCTATAATTGTAGCTTCGGGGTATTTTTGATGAATAATAGCCAAAGAAATAATTCAATCAAAAAGAAAACGTCGTTCCTGGGATTTTATTACAACCTCTTCATTGTAGAATATGTCAATCTTGCAATATGTTGTATCTTTGCAAATCTGCAAATTGTGAAATTCGCTCTTTAACTTTTTATCCCACACACCTTGGATAAAATGACTTCCCCTCTTTTTCTCTTCGCTAACACCAACGCCATTCATGGCCCAGGCATAGGCAGAAGACAAGAATGCCGTGCCTTCTGTCCGGAAAGTCCCCCAAGCACACCAGAAACGAGACCCAGTAGATATTTCCATGGATACGGCTCAATAGGGCGTCACGGGCGGAAGGCTGGACCGGCTCTTTTGAAGAATCGCTATTTTGAGCCTTGGAACCCTTAGCAAGGCCGTACGGATTTTAAAAAGATCGCTTGCAGTAAATACTCGT
>Ga0335081_10003965_pt1 | contig 23351 bp, 18 predicted proteins | sample Lox_Sample_35_FD_206713 | JGI IMG/M metagenome (GOLD analysis project Ga0335081, IMG submission 206713) | Soil microbial communities from Loxahatchee National Wildlife Refuge, Florida, United States - Lox_Sample_3.5 | ecosystem: Environmental > Terrestrial > Soil > Wetlands | place: USA...
CATGACTGCTCATCCGGCAACCCCCTCCGTTCCGACCGGCTGCGATGCTCCGTGCCCGAGATTCGTTGTACGGTGGCGTAGGGATGAGGTACCTGCGAGCCGGCCTGTTCTGTGTGCTGGCGGCGGGCTGCGGAGTGCCCGCGCTTGCGGTCGCGGCTCCTGCGCGAATGGGCGGAGAGACGACTTTCGCAGCGGCCGGTCGCCTGGCCCTCTCGACGCTGTTGGACGTCTATTACGCTCGCGATGGGCTTTGGAGGCAATGTGATAGCTCCACCTGCCCACAGGCAAACAGCGACTGGGGCGTCGACGCCATGACGTACTCGCTCTACTTGCGCTGGGAGGTCGCTCACGATGCGAGCATCTCACCGGTGATGTCGGCTCTCGTTTCGACGTCGCCGAGTTACGCGACGCCCTGCTCGCTTCCGTCGTGCCGGTCGTGGAGTGATGTGCCGGAGTGGGACGCCATTGCGGACGTCCGCGAGTACGAGGTGACCGGTGACGCAGACGCCCTGGCGAAGGCTGAGGCGGCGTTCGGGTACGTCGAAGACTCAGATGCCTTCGCGCTCGGCGCTTGCCCGGAGATTCGTTACCAGCAGCCGAGTGGTGAGATCAACCACCTGAAGACGCTCGAAACCGACGGGAACGCAATCAAGGCGGCTGTCCTTCTCTACCAGGCGACCGGCGGCGCGTCATATTTGCGCTCGGCGATCGGCCGCTATGCGGCTGTCCGCTCCCACTTTCTCGATCCGCGCGTCCCTCTGTACACCGTCTACGTCTTCGACAACGGGACGACGTGCACGCCTGTTCCGCATCGATTCTTTGCCTCGGTGAATGGAGACATGATCTGGAGCGGGCTCGAGCTGTTCCGGGTTACCGGCCGGCGCGGCTATCTCGAACAGGCACTCGAGACCGCGAGAGCGATGGCTTCCCACCTCTCCGACGGCGCGGGGGTGTTCGCGGATCTACAAGCCGAGAACGACATCGTCGAGCCCCTGGTCGAGGCGATGTACGCGCTCGCGACGGAGGCGGGGGCGTCCTTCGCGCGATCCTGGATCCTGACCAACGCCGCGGCCGCGATCTCAGCGCGAGGTACCGACGGCGCGTTCGGCCGCTTCTTCGACGGCCCGCCCCCGCAGACGACAGCCACCGCCTGGCAGACGAACGGCGGGCTCGCGATCGAGATCGCTGCTGCAGCGCTGGCCCCGGGACAAGTCATACCGGCCAGGAGCCGCTGGGCCTTCGCCCATCGAACGTCGCGCTCCGTCGGCCCGATCGGAACGATCAGCTTCAACGGATCTGCGATCGCGCTGCTCGGAACGCTCGGTGAGCCGTGTTGCGAGGCAGGCCACGCGCGAGTGTTGATCGACGGCCGCGAGACGTTCGATGAAACCGGGATCTGGCAAGGGAAGTCCAGTCTGGGCAGAGCGATTCCCGGTAGCGTGCTCTTCGCCTGGCGCTGGACGCGAGCAGGGCCACATACGATCAGCTTCGCTCCGGGAGTTCGGAATGACAAGGAAGGTGGCTCGTTCTTGCACATACGCGCGTATCTCGTTCTCCGGTGATCTCGTCGAGAGCCAGGGATGCTGCCCGTCTCACCGTTGCTAGCCGGGCAGCCTCACCGACCTGACGGCCTGGGGCGTGTCCTCTGAAAGCGAGTTCGGGTTGGTAGAAGCGGCGTAGGATCATGCCGGTCGCGGTCTGGGAACGAAGATCGAGACGCTGTCGCCGCCACAGTCGACGCCCTGCCCGGTCGTGATCGTCTCCTCGATCGGGTCACACTGACCGACGTGCCCCGGCGCCAACCGATGCCTGCATCGCGATTCCCTCCGCGCGGCTGGAGGGACCTGCTGCTGCAGATCGCGCTGTGGGCCGGCTTCGCCGTCTCATACGAGATCGTCCGGTCAGCCGCCGCCGGTGATCGGAAGGACGCGGTCGCGAACGCCAGGGGGCTCATCGGTGCCGAGCGCAGGATGGGCCTCTTCTTCGAGCCCGGTCTCCAGCGGGCGGTCCTCGGCGGCCCTCGGCTCGTCCTGCATCTTGCGGACTGGACCTACTGGTTGGCCCAGTTCGCCGTCGTCCTTGCCGCGTTCGTCTGGGTCTATCTACGCCGCTATCAGCTCTACCCTCGCTTTCGGAATGCGTTCATGCTCGCCAACACGATCGGGCTGATCGTCTACTTCGCCGTTCCGCTCGCGCCGCCGAGGCTCTTCCCGGATGAGAATCTCGTCGACACTCTTCGCCTCTACGAGGGTTTGAACATGCACAGCGGGATCGTCCGCGTGCTCGCGAACCAGTACGCCGCGATGCCCTCGCTCCATGCAGCCGATGCACTGATCGTCGGCGTGATGCTCTTCGCCGCGACCCGACGCCCGCTGTTGCGGATCGGGTTCGTCGCCTGGCCGGCGTGGGTGGCCTTCGCGCTCCTCATCAGCGGGAACCACTTCTGGCTCGACATCAGCGCCGGACTCGCCCTTGGAGCGGCGGCGCTCCTCGCGGTCCGGCTCGTGCCGGCTCTCCCAGGCCTGCATCAACCCTCTCGACCGTAGTCCGACGCGGCGGTTCGGGATCAGTTCCTGGCGATCTGGGCTCGTTCGAGCTCGCCGCCGGCCTCGCCGGGTTCACGCCTTTCTCCTCGAGCGGGCACGGACCGGGCGCACGACCGCGTCGTTGGACGGGTAGAAGATGCTCTCGTGCCCGTCCTCCCAGCGCACACGGTAGTGCAGCTCTCCCGCACCGCCGATCACCTCGAGGATCTCACCCGTGCGGCCTGATTCGCCGACCCGGTGCCCGGTGATCTCGACCACGTCCCCCGCTCGGGGACTGTAGCTCTCGCTTGTCTCGCTCATCACATCGACCTCACTATCTCCGGTTCGATCTCAGTCGCCGGAAGCCGCGATCACCCGTGCTCTGAGCCGATGATCGTGACCGGCGTGCGCAGCCAGATCCGCTCGGCGAGCGGAACGATGTGCTCCGTCTCCGCCGCGGGAACGAGCAGAATTCTCCGCCCGAGCCTTCCGGTGCGGACGGCGAGGATCGTGTCGTGTGGATGATCCGGCCCGGTACGGACCTCGTCGACGAACCCGATCCGCCCCTCCGTCGCCTCGACGCGATAGCCCTCGCAATGGGCGAGCCAGTAGTCGCGGTCGATCGGTGCACCGTCTCCCTGTGGCTCCTGGTCGCCCGCGAGCAGAGCCAGGCGGCGGCGCCCCGTCTTCGGTGCACGCCTCGATGTGGCGATCCCCGACATCCTCCCTCCCTTCGGACTGGTTGGGGCGCATCGTCGGCTTCCTGGAGACCCACGGCATCGGATGACTCCGCGGACCCGCTGCGGGTTTGCCGCAATGGGATGCAGCTCCTCATCGCGTCGCCGTTTCGACGGAACGGTAGGTTGGGTGAGATGAGCGGGATGACCGGCGCTGATCTCGACCGACAGAGCCCGTGAGTGAAGCGGCGGATCGCGCGGCGCCGGGGCGCGCCGCTCGGCGGCTCGAGCTCCGGCCCGAGCAGCTCCGTCGGCGGCTCGATCCGGCGCGGCTTCGCTTCGCGAGCACCGAAGAGGTGAAGCCGCTCGTGGGCACGATCGGGCAGCCGCGGGCGCTGGAGTCTCTCGACTTCGGTCTCGACACAGCCGCGCACGGGTTCAATCTGTTCGTCTCGGGTGCACCCGGATCGGGACGTCTGACGACCGTGCTCGACATTCTCGGCGCTCGTGCGCCGGCGCAGCCCACGCCGGACGACTGGGTGTACGTCCACAACTTCGCCAACCCGGACCGGCCGAACGCCATCGCGCTGCCGGCCGGCCGGGGGACGGCGTTTGCGCGCGACATGGACGCGTTCCTCGAAGCGGTGAGCCGGGAAATCCCGCGAGTGTTCGAGAGCGAGGAGTACGACGAGCGCCGGCGGCAGATCATCAGTGAGATCGCCGGCGAGCGCGAGCGGCTCGAGGAGGAGCTGAAGCGTTTCGCCGCCGAGCGGAACGTCGCCCTGCAAACGACGGTTACCGGGGTGATCTCGGTTCCGCTCGTCGACGGCAAGCCCATCAGTCGCGAGGAGTTCGATGCCCTGCCCGAGGAGCAGCGGCGGCAGGTGACACGGGCAAGCGCCGAGGTCGAGCTGGAGACGGCAGGCCATGTTTACCGCGTGCACCAGCTGGAGAAGGAGGCGTCACGAAGGGTGCAGGAGCTCGACCACGAGGTCGCGCTGTTCGCGACCGACCGCCTGTTCCTCGAGCTCGAGGACGCCTACCGCGGGCTGCCCGAGGTGCTCTCCTACCTGCAGGACGCGAAGACCGATCTTCTCGCCCACCTGGCCGACTTCCGGGAAGGGGAGGGCGCGCCGCAGGTGCCGTTTCCGGTCAGCCTGCGGACGCACGACCACGCCCGCTTTCGCGTCAACGCCTTCGTCGAGCACGACGGCCTCGCCGGAGCGCCGGTCGTGGTCGAGCACAACCCGACGTACTACAACCTGCTCGGACGGATCGAGTACCGCGCCACCTTCGGGGCGATGGTGACCGACTTCCGCGAGATCAAGCCCGGAGCGCTCCACCGCGCGAACGGCGGCTTCCTGATCGTCGACGCGCTGGACATCCTCCGTCACCCATTCGCGTGGGAGGCGCTCAAGCGGGCCCTTCGCGGGCGCGAGGCGCGGGTCGAGAACCTCGGCGAGGAGTTCAGCGCAGTGCCGAGCGCCAGTCTGCGCCCGGAGCCGATTCCGCTCGAGACAAAGGTGATCCTGCTCGGCTCGCCGGTGCTCTACCACCTGCTCTACGCGGTGGACGAGGACTTCCGCGAGCTCTTCAAGGTCAAGGCCGACTTCACCCCCGAGCTCGACTGGACAGCCGAGCACGAGCGCAACTACGCCGCCTTCGTGAGCCGATGCGTCAGGGAGAACGGCCTGCGCCACCTCGACCGTGCCGCGGTCGCCCGCGTCGTCGAGTACGGGGCGCGTTTGCGTGAGAGCCAGCGGAAGCTGTCGACACGCCTCCTCGACGTCTCGGACGTCGTCTCGGAGGCGAGCTTCTGGGCCGAGCGGCTCGGACATCCGCTCGTCGAAGCCGTCGATGTCGACCTGGCGGTGCGCAAGAAGGAGTACCGGTCGAGTCTGCTCGAGGAGCGCATCCAGGAGCTGATCCGCGACGGGACGCTCGTGATCGAGACCAAGGGCGCGAGGGTCGGCCAGGTCAACGGCCTCTCGATCCTCGATCTCGGCGACTACTCCTTCGGTCGCCCGACACGGGTGAGCGCACGCGTCGCGATCGGCCGCGGCCGCATCGAGAGCATCGAGCGCGAGATCGAGCTCTCCGGCCCGATCCACTCGAAGGGCTTCATGATCTCGTCGGGCTATCTCTCCTCGACATACGGGCAGGAGCAGCCGCTCGCACTCTCGGCCACCCTCACCTTCGAGCAGTCCTACGACGAGATCGAGGGCGACTCGGCCTCGTCGACCGAGCTCTACGCGTTGCTCTCCGCGCTGTCGGGGCTACCGCTCGACCAGGGCATCGCCGTCACCGGCTCGGTCGACCAGCACGGCGCCGTCCAGGCCGTGGGTGGCGTGAACCGCAAGATCGAAGGTTTCTACGCGACCTGCAAGGCCCGCCGGCTGACCGGCAGGCAAGGCGTCGTCATCCCGGAGGCGAACGTCTCCAACCTGATGCTCGACGAGGAGGTGGTCGCCGCAGTCAGGGAGGGCCGCTTCCGCGTTTTCGCCGTTCGGACGATCGACGAGGGGATCGCGCTGCTGACGGGCCGGCCGGCAGGCCGGCGGCGCGCGGACGGAACCTATCCGGAGGGGACGGTCCATGCCTTTGTCGCGGCTCGTCTCTCTGCCTACGCCGAGCAGCTTCGCGCCTTCACAGAGCACTCCCTCGAGGCGCAACGCTGACGACCGCGCCGGACGGCTCGGGTGCCTCGACCCGCGTCACGACGCCGTCCTCGAGCCAGACGATCCGATCGGCGATCGCGCGCAGACGCTCGTCGTGAGAGACGACGACCGCGCCGCGGTGCTGCCGGCGGGTCAGGGCGCGCAGGAGCTTCATGACGTCGCGCCCGTGGGGCGTGTCCAGGTTCGCCGTCGGCTCGTCTGCCAGGATGAGCGGCGGGTCGTTCGCCAGCGCGCGCGCGATCGCGACGCGCTGGCGCTCGCCCGCCGAGAGGTCGTGCGCGAGGAAGTCGAGGCGGTCCTCCAGCCCGGCGTCCACGAGCAGCCGTCGTGCGTGTTCGGTAGCGGCGGCTCCCTTGACCCCGCCGATGTTGAGCGCAACCTCGACGTTCTCCCGAGCCGAGAGCGCATCGAGCAGGTTGAAGGTCTGGAAGACGAAGCCCACGAGCGTCCGGCGGATCCGCGGATGCTCGCGTACCGGGAGCTCCGTGACGTCGAGGCCCTCGATCACGACGCGGCCGGAGGTGGGCCGAAGGAGGCAGCCGATCATCGTCAGCAGCGTCGTCTTCCCCGATCCCGAGGGTCCCATCACCAGCGTCACCTCACCCCGATCGGTTACAAGGTCGACGCCGCCGACGGCGACGACCCGGGTGCGCCCGGCACCGAAAACCTTGGTCAGGCCCTCGACCCGGAGGAGCCCTGTCGTCATGCCCGGAACACCATCGCGGGATCGATCCGGTTGAGCCGCCGGACGGGAACGAACGAGGCCGCCACAGACATCAGCACGGCGACGGCGAAGACGCCGAGCACGTCGAGGACGCGCAGGTCGGTGACGAACTCCGGAACCCATCTGCTCACCAGGTTGGCCACAAGAGCAGAGGCTCCGATCCCGAGCAGCGACCCCGCGAGCCCGACCATCAGGCTCTGCCAGACGACGATCCGGTACAGGAACGACCCGGGCGCCCCGACCGCCTTGAGCACCCCGTAGTCACGGGCCTTCTCGACCGTCGCCGTGTAGGTGGTGAGCGCAATCACCGCGCCCCCGACGACGAAGCCGATCGCGACGAGAACGCCGACGACACTCAGGAAGCCGCTGTTCACGAGCCGGCTGAACGCTCCCGCGAAGTCGGCGCTCGTATGGGCTTCCGAGCCCGGTACGAGCGCGGCCGCCGCCTTGCCGACCGTGCCGAGATCGGCTCCCGGCCGCGTTCTCAGCAGGTAGTAGCTCACGCGCCCGGGCTGACCGAGGAGCGCCTTCGCGTCGACGGGATTGAGGAACGCGAACTGGACGATCTTGTTGCCGCCGCTCAGCAGGCGGTCGACGACGAGCGAGCGGCCGAGCACGCGCAACGTCCCACCCGACCGTACACCTGCCGCGTCCGCGAGTACGCGCTCGACGACGATGTGTCCCGGCGCAGGGAAGTACGGTCGCAGGTCCGGCGCCAACCGGACGGTCGGGGCGGTGATCGCCATCGCATAGGCGTCGACCCGCTCACCGCCGCGCGTCGGGAAGGCGAGGTGCCGGGCGTAGACCGGCATCACGCCGACCACGCCGGGCACGCGCAGCAGCTCGGCCGCACGGTTCGCGGGCAGGAGCGAGGTGGAGTGAAACGGGTCGATCGTCCCCGCCTGAGCGACCCAAACCTCGCCGGGGAGCTTCGAGTAGATCGAACCCGCTCCGCTCCAGCCACGATAGAGACTGACCACGATCAGGATCAGCAGGACGGCGAACGCCACGCCGCCCACCGACATCGCGAACCGGCCCTTGTCGGCAAAGAGATTCCTCCGTGCAACCGGGACCATACGACGATCGTCGTCCTCGCCGGTGTCTGGGAACATCGGCGTCAGCCCGCATCCGGCTGCGGGAAACCCGGCGTCAGAACCGCAGGAGAGCTCCGACCCCGTCGTCAGCGTTCAGGCCCGGTTCGTCATGGATGAGCCGCGCCTTCCCGCCGTGCGCGAGCGTGAGTCGGATGACCAGGTCGAGCGCATCCGGCTCGATCTCGAGCCGCGCACCGTCCACCGCACAGCTTTCACCCGCGGGGCTCGCACGCCCGCAGATCGGGCACCGGCGGGCTGCGCCGGCCGCGCCCGCGGTGAAGAGCAGCAGCGCGACACGGCCGTTGCAGGCCGCGCCGAGGGTGTCAGTCCATCCCTGCGCGGCGCGTCCGCGCTCCCCTAGCTCGGAACGCCACCTCTCGACGACCGCGCGTTCCTCCTGCCGCGCCTTCTGGTCGAGGAGCGGCAGGATGAGCCGCTCGAGCTCGGCCATCCCGGCGTGCGCCTCCACCCGAACCGCGCCGACGACAGCGGCACGCGCGTCGTGCGAGAGAAGCGCTTCGAGAGCGGCGACGTGTTCGTGTTCCCCGGCGAGGATGAGACCCGCCGAGGGGTTCGCCGCCACGAGCCGGTCGAGCTGCACGGCGATCCTGCCCAGGTGTGCGCGCGCGAGCTCGTCGACGTGCCGCTCGAGCCTCGCCTGCTGCCACGCCTCGGCGTCGCGATGCCGGCGCGGCTGCTGCTCCGAGAGATCGACGAGCTGCTCCAGGCGGCCCGACCGCAGCCGGAAAATCTCTCCCCGCTCGCGGCTCACGGCCACCGCCAGAGCTTGCTCGTTCAGGCCCGCACTCATGAGCGGGACGAGGTAAGGGAAACGGCCGACCTTCACCACGTCGGGCAGCCGACCCGGCACCGCCGCCGAGCGCCAGAGTCCGTCCGGGCCGTCTGCAAAACAGGCGACACTCACGGCGCCGATCGCGCTGCGAGCCTCGGCCGCCGCCCGCGCCAGATCCTCGTCGAACGCTTGCCGCTCGGCATGACCGACGCCGGCGAGCACCGTCCGGCCCTCGCGCCTCCCCTGCGCGACAAGCGAATCGAGACGGCTCGCGATCTCTGCGGGCATGCCGGCCCGCGCTGGATCGACGCCGAGGGAAAGGCTCACGACCACGCCCCGCGACGCCCGGAACTCAGCCAGCTCCCGTAGCTCCTCGGACGAGATCGCTTCAGCCGCCGTCATCGCGATCCTCCACGACCCGGTCTACGGTGAATACCCGGAACGCCACCGAGCTTGGCGCTTCTGCTGCCGGCAGGAGGCAACCCCAACTCACCCGGCCGTATTCCCCAGAAGCGGCGCCATTTCCGCGATAGCCGCCCCATACCAACAGTTTCGACCGTCGAGCGAGCGACCGCATCGGGGCCTGGACCGATCGAGGGCAGGGATACCCGCAAGTGTTCGGCTACGGCGCTCTTGCGTTCACCGAAGCCTCCGAGGCGCGAACCGTGTCGGTGGCGCCCTCGCGTTCACAGCGGTTCTCCTCGATCAGCCGGATCACGTCGTCGTCGTCGAGTTGCTCGAAGCAGCGGTACCAGGCACCCACGGCGAAGAAGTGCCGGGGCACGTACGGGCACACGACCTCGTCCGCCTCGGCTGAGACGAGCTCGATGCTGCCGGCCGGCGCCACCGGCACCGCGGCGACGACACGCTCTGCTCCTGCCGCGCATGCCCAGCGCAGCGCGGCGATCATCGTCGCACCGGTGGCGAGGCCGTCGTCGACGACGAGCACGGTCCTGTCCTTCAGGTCGAGGGCCGGATGCTCGCCGTGGAGCCGCCGATCGAGCGCCGCAGCCTTGCACCTCGTCTCCGCGAGCACTTCCGTGAGCTGCTCCTCGGTGAGCCCGTCACTCTCGCGAATATAGACGCCTTCACCGGGCGTGACCGCTCCGATCGCGTATTCGGGCTGCCACGGATGGCCGACCTTGCGGACGGCGACCACGTCGAGCGAGGCGTTGAGCGCACGGGCGACCTCGGCGGCGACCTGGACGCCGCCGCGCGCGAGGCCGACGACGATCGGGTTGAGCTTCCGTTCCCGCTCGAGCAACGCTGCGAGCTGCCGGCCGGCCTCACGCCGATCGGCAAAGCGGGGGACATGTGAAGCAGCGAACTCGGCAATTTCGACCACAGCTTCCACCTCTCAAGTACATGCTCCCCCGAAACTCGCGGGCTCGCATCGGGGCGCTCGCCGATTCCGAGAAGCGACGCGCGAAGCGCGGTCAGCCTTTGACGACGCCGATCGGCACGAGACGCGCGACACGGCGGGCGAGCCCGGCCCGCTCGACGACGTCGACCACCCGGTCGACGTCCTTGTAGGCGAACGGCGCCTCCTCGGCTAGCCCCCGATTCGAGGGGCAGCGCACCACGATCCCCCGCCCCTCGAGCTGACGGCGCAGCTCGGCCCCGCCGATGCGCTTCTTGGCCTGCGTCCGAGACATCGACCGACCTGCGCCGTGACAGGTCGTCCCGAACGAGCGCTCCATCGACCCGGGCTCGCCGGCGAGCACGAAGCTGGCCGTCCCCATGCTCCCCGGGATGAACACCGGCTGGCCCGCGCGCCCGTACGCGGCGGGAATCTCCGACGAGCCGGCCGGGAAAGCACGCGTCGCGCCCTTCCGGTGCACGAGCACCTCCCTCCCGCCGTAGCTCTCGACCTTGGCGACGTTGTGGGCGACGTCGTAGACCTGCCTCGTATCCGCCGCCGCCTCCCTGCCGAGCACCCGGGCGACCGCGCTCCGGATCGCATGCGCGATCGCCTGCCGGTTGGCGAACGCGAAGTTGGCAGCGGCCGCCATCGCGGCAAGGTAGGCACGGCCCTCGGGCGACGACGCCGGAGCGCACGCGAGCTGGCGATCGCGCAGCACGATCCCGTATCGCTCGGCGACCGAGTCCATCTTCCGCACGTAGTCGGTGCAGACCTGGTGCCCGAGCCCGCGAGAGCCGGAATGGATCAATACGGTCAGACCCCCCTCCTGCAGCCCGAAGGCCCCTGCGCCGACCGGGTCGAACACGCACTCGACCCGCTGCAACTCGACGAAGTGGTTCCCCGCGCCGAGCGTTCCGAGCTGGCCGGCCCCGCGAGCATGAGCATGGTCGGAGATCATCCCCGGGTCGGCGCCCGGCAGGCAACCGCCCGACTCGGTGAGATCGAGGTCCCCCTCGCGACAAAGCCCACGGGTGACCAGAGCGCGCGGTCCGTGCGTGAGCACCGCGTCCAGCTCCTCGGTCGCGAGCCCGAGCGGCCCGTGCCTGCCCGCACCCGCGGGGATCGCCCGCGAGAGCTCGTGAACGAGCGCCTCACGCCGCTTCCCGAGCTCCGTCTCGGCCAGAGGCAGGACGAGCAGGCGAACCCCGCAGTTGATGTCGTAGCCGACTCCGCCCGGCGATACGACCCCGTCCGGCAGCGCCGTAGCCGCCACGCCGCCGACCGGGAACCCGTAGCCCTGATGGATGTCGGGCATTGCGAGCGCCGCCTCGACCACCCCCGGCAGGGTCGCGACGTTCACGAGCTGCTCCAATGACCGGTCGTCCACGATCGCGTCGAGCAGCTCGGCGTCGGCGAAGATCCGCGCCGGAACCCTCATTCCCGGACGGAGGCCGGCCGGGATCTCCCACAACGTCTCGTCCAGCCGAACGAGCTCAAACGTCGAGAACGACACGCGCATGCCACCCATCACCTTCCTGCCGCAGATCGAGACGGTTGAGGGTGGCTGCCTTGACCAGGTGCCGCGGACGACCGCGTCTGCCCCGGACCGAAGCGTGCAGCGTGTCCCCCGCGAGCTCGATCGAGTCGACACCCTCGGGCACGAACTGCTCGACCTCGGCGAGGAACACGAGCTCGTTCAGCCAGTCGACGAGTAGCAGCGCTCGATCGCGCGATCCGAGCTCGACCTCGTGCGCTGCGGCTGCGCCGCCCTCACCGGTCGAGACGAGCTCGGCAAGAGCCCCGAGTGCTTCCTCGAAGATCCCGGCCTCGCTCGACGACTCGAGCTCGACCTCGACCTCTCCACCATGGTCTACGAAGCAGTACCCCATGCCTCCGAACCATGCCCCGTGTCGGCTCACACCGCATCGGAGGGATCACCGACCCCCGAATCAGAGAACCCGCACTGTGTCCGCCGCGATCTAACGGACGCTCAACCAGCGGTTCGCCCGCCTGCGCGGCGGATCAGAGCGCCGATCGCGATGCTCGCACAGAGGAATTGCGCCCAGCCGGGAAGGCCTCCCGCGTGGTGGAGACGCCGCCAGCGATGGCTCGGGAACAGCGGCCGCCCCCTGGGACGCGGCAGGCGCAGAACATGCTCCAGATCGGGGGCCGCGGCGGACGCAGCCCCCAGTGTGATCGGATGCAGCGGCCCATAAGTAACTGCCAGGGCCGAGAGCGCCGCGAGCCCGGAGCCAGCCTCGAACGCACGAGAATCGATCTCACCATGCGGAAGCACGTCGCCGAGGAGATGAAGCGGCGGCCCAACCGCGAGCGCGGCCCAGCGCGAGCGCACGCGTGCTCCCGCCAGCGCTCCCGTCGCAAGATGCAGTGTCACGATCACCTGCGTCGCAGCCTAACCCTCGTCCGGGCGGGTGCGGTTGCGCACGACCGTACCTTCAGGACACGAAAACCGGTGGCCGTAACAGGCTCAGCGCCCATGAAGGGGACGGCGCATGAGCTGGAGTTGCGGGCTACGGCGCCGTTGTCCCTTGGGGCGGCTGACGCGGTGCCACTTGCCGTGTGCGTCGAGCTCCCACGCGTTCGTGTTGTCAGCGAGCAGCAAGTCGAGCAAGACGGAGAGATCGTGCTGGAGGCGCGTGTCCTCGACCGGGGCGATGATCTCGATCCGGTGGTCGAGGTTGCGTGGGAGTAGGTCTGCACTTCCGATCAGGTACGTGCTCTTCTCGCCGGCCTGAAATTCGTAGAGACGGCTGTGCTCGAGGAAGCGGCCGGCGACGCTGCGCACGTGGACCGTCTCCGAAAGGCCGTTGACGCCGGGAACGAGCGCGCACACGCTGCGTGTCACCAGCTCGATCTGCACGCCGTAGCGGGAGGCGCGGTAGAGCTCGTTGACGATCTTCCGGTCACTGAGGTGGTTCACCTTGAGCCGGATCCGTGCCGGCTCACCGGCGGCAGCTGCACTCGCCGTCCCGCGGATCAGCTCGACGAGCCCTTCACGGAGATTGATCGGTGCGACAAGCAGCTTGCGGAAGGGCCCGGGACGGGCGAAACCCGTGATGTAGTCGAAGAGATCGGCGACGTCGGCCCCGATCTCAGGGTCGACCGTGAACAGGCCGAGGTCCTCGTAGAGACGAGCGGTGGCGACGTTGTAGTTGCCGGTACCGATGTGGCAGTACCGGCGCAGCCCGCTCTGTTCCCGCCGGACGACCAGCGTCGCCTTGGCGTGCATCTTCAGGTCGGGGTAACCGTAGACGACATGGACACCGGCTTCCTCGAGCCTGCGCGACCACTCGATGTTGTGGCTCTCGTCGAAGCGCGCCTTCAGCTCGACCAGGCAGACAGTCTGCTTGCCCGCCTCGGCCGCCTGGATCAGCGCGGGCGCGATCGCCGAATCGTCGCTCGTCCGGTAGATCGTCGTCTTGATCGCGGCGACCGAAGGGTCGGCGGCCGCCGCCTGAACGAAGGCCTCGACACTCGAGCCGAACGAGTCGTACGGGTGCTGCACCAGCAGGTCACGCCGCGAGAGCTCCGCGAAGATGTCCCGGGGCGGCGCCAGCCGCGGGTGCGGTCGAGGGATCCACGGCTTGTACTTCAGCTCGGGGCGGTCGAGCGCGACCAGCTCCTGCAGATCGGCAAGGTCGAGCATGCCGTCGATCGGGTAGATCTGCGCGTTCGAGGCCCCAAGCGCCTGCAAGAGCCTCGTCCGGGTCGCGGGCGCTGAACCCGCCGAGAGCTCGAGACGAACGATGTCGCCGAGGCGACGGCGCCGAACTTCCGCCTCGACCGCCTCGAGCAGGTCATCCGCCTCGTCGGAGATCGAGAAATCGGCGTCGCGGGAGACGCGAAAGAGGACCGGGTCGCTGAGCTCCATCCCCCGGAACAGCCGCACCAGAAAGTGCTGGATGATCGACTCCAGCGGCGCCACCAGGCCCCTCTTCCCGACCGAGTGGAAGCGCGGCAGCCCCTCCGGCACCTTCACACGCGCAAAGCGCTCCGCGTCGCTCTCCGGGTCGCGGACGACGACACCGAGGCTGAGCGAAAGATTGGAGACGTAGAGGGACGGCTGCCCCGGGCTGATCGCGAGCGGCGTCAGGATCGGATGAATCTCCTGCTCGAAGCAGGTATCGAGCTCCGCGAGCTCGGACTCGGTGCAGTCCTCCGGGTACGCAACATCGATACCGCACTCCGCCAAGGCCGGCTTGAGCCGATCCGACCAGAGGCCGGACTGACGCTCGAGCAGGACGCCGACCCGTCGCTGGATCTGCGCAAGTGTCTCCTGCGCGCTGCGGCCGTCAGGCGAGCGGACGACGAGCCCCGATTCAACCTGGTCGAGCAGACCCGCGACCCGGACCATGAAGAACTCGTCCAGAATCTCCGACACGATCGCGCAATACCTGACCCTCTCCAGCAGCGGCTCGTCCTCGTCCTCACCCAGCTCGAGCACTCGCGAGAACCAATCCAGCATCGAAAGCTCACGACTGAGCAGCGCCGTCGCCGACGCCCCGGCACGCAACTCGGCAAGCTCCGTCTTCATCTTGCCGATCACCTCCGGGCTGCGAGCCCGTCAGGCCCCACCGCGGCGGTGTCCTCGCTCCCGGCATTGAGAAACAGATCCTGAAGGAGTGTCATCACGCGCCCGATACCAGTCTGCCACCTGAACCGTTTCGAGCGAGGAGCGCCGACGAACGCGTTCGGGGAACCGACGAGTTCTCCACCGCAGCCGCTCCGTGGGCTCCCCGATGACACCGGCTGGAGGCAAGACGATACTGGCCACAAGAGGCGGTCTCTTGGAGTCTGACGAGCCACATCCCGTTCCCGAGCCAGGGGAGCCGTTCGGTCCGCGCAAACCCGGAGAGCCCTACCCCGCTCCAGAACCCGAAGAGCCTCCGTATCCGGCTCCCGATCCGGGCGTCCCGTATCCGGTTCCGGATCCCGGCGTCCCGTATCCGGTTCCTGAGCCCCGATGAGTTCGCAGACGATTCCCGGAGACGGCTGTCCGCTTCCCTGCCACACGAACCGTCGACGTCGAGACCAACTAGTCGCAGCTCCTGAGCAGCCGGGCGACCTCGTCACGATCCGGCCGGGGGATGGCGACGCCGGCGATGTCGTGCAAGCCCGACCCGGGCTCCACGACTCCAACCACGGCCGCGGCGTGCTGGTGACCGGCGAGCTCGGCGAGCGCCGCCTCGGCGAGGGTCGACGGGAACACAGCTAGGAGACCGCCCGAGGCAAGCGTCGACCACGGGTCGGCACCGAGGGCGCGGCAGATCACGAGCCCCGGCTCGAACCAGAGGATCGCATCACGGTCGACGCGGATACGGACGCCGGCAGCGCAGGCGATCTCGTGAAGCCCCGCGGCCAGGCCGCCCTCGGTCGGGTCGTGAAGCGCGGTCGCTCCCAGTCCCTTGGCCAGAAGGGCAGCCTCGACAACCGAGATGCCCGGTCGCTCGAGAGCCACGCGCGCCGCCTCGATCACCGCAGGGTCGACTCCCTCGAGCTCGCGGGCGGCCTCCCGCGCCAGCACAGCCGCTCCTTCGATCGGAACCGGACGCACCTGGACGACCACGTCACCCACGACGGCCCCGGCGCTGCGCATGATCGCACCGGCTTCGACCAGTCCGAGCATCTGACCGACCACGACCGGTCGCGTCACGGCCGAGGTCACCTCGGTGTGACCGCCCACGAGATATGCGCCGAGAGCCGCAAGAGAATGCCGAAGCTCGGCAAAGAGGTCACGGAGGGCAGCCTCAGCCGTGCCGGGGGGAACGAGGACGACCGCCAGGAACCAGCGAGGGCGGGCACCGCTCACTGCCACGTCGTTGGCGTTGACGACCACCGACCAGCGCCCGATCTGATCCGCCGTGAACGTGACGGGATCGGTCGCGGCGACGAGCACGCCGCCGGGGAGCTCGATCGCGCACCCATCCTCGCCGAGACGAGGCCCGACCAGCACCTCCGGCGGTCCAGGCGGCAGCTCCGCAAGGAGCTCTTCCAGGAGACGAGCAGGAATCTTCCCCGGCGCCAACCCGTTGAGCGGCGGGCGCATCACCGTCGTCGAAGCAGGCTCAGTCCGCAGACATGCCGCGGAGCCGGGCTGACAGAAGCGAGGCGCTGCCCGACCCGGTCGGGCGTTCTCCGTCTTCTTGGATCTAAGCTCAGCATCGTGACAGCTCTGATCATCGTCGACATGCTCGCGGACTTCGTCGACGGCGCGCTTGCGAACCCTCGTGCGCAGTCGATCGTCGAGCCGATCCGCCGGCTACTCAACCATGCGCGCTCGGAAGGCTGGGTCGTCGTGTTCTCCAACGACGCACACGAGCCCGGCGACCCCGAGCTCAGGGTCTGGGGTGAGCACGCGATGGCCGGAGCCCCGGGCGCGGAGGTGATCGACGCGCTCCGGCCCGAGCCCGGCGAGCGGGAGTTCATCTCGCCCAAGCGCGTCTACGGCGCCTTCGAAGGCACCGGCCTCGATTCCAGGCTTCGCGCACTAGGAGTTGACGACGTCGTGATCGCCGGCCAGCACACGCACATCTGCGTCCGCCATTCGACGTACGGCGCCCTCATTCACGGGTACCGGATCACCGTCCCGAGCGATGCAGTCTGTGCGTTCGAAGGCGTCGACGAGGACGAGGCGCTCGAGTACCTCCGGTCCGTGTACGGTGCCAGAATCAGCAGCGTCGACGAGCTCGTCGGCGCCTCCGCGCCTGCCGTGGAGCCCGGCGAGTGAACGTCCGGGTGACGCTGGGGGAGACCGAGGGTTATCGGCCGGCGCGACCAGATCGCGGGGGAAGCCCGAACGCGTCAGACCGTCGGGCGGTCAGGCCAGGTCGAGAGCCTCCGCGATCTTCGCGTAAACGTCGGTGCCCTCGAGCCAGTACCTGTCGTCGAAGTCGACCGCGCCGTTCAGCTCGATGACGACGTAGCCCGCGTCGGTCGGGGCGAGATCGACCCCGACGAGATCGGTGCCGATCGCCTGGGCAGCGGCGACTCCGAGTGCGGCGGCAGCGGCGCTCGGCTCGGCTGAGCGCAGCCGCCCGCCGAGCGAGATGTTCGTGCGCCATTCCCCTGGACGGGCAACCCGCTCGGCTGCGCCCACGACCTTCCCACCGGCGACGATCATCCGCAGGTCGAACCCGGCGAGAGGAAGGAGCTCCTGCACGAGCGCGCCGTGCCGGCGAAACCAGCTCCGGTCGCGCACCTCGGCCAGGCAAGACGCGAGCTCGTCTTCCGACACGCAGCGGAAGACGTCGCGCCCCCAGCTGCCGTGTCTCGGCTTCACCACCACAGGCGGCAGCAGCTCCACCTCTCGGGTGGCCCCGGTGACGTGCACCGTCACAGGATGCGGGAGACCGGCCACCTTCAACCGCTTCGAGGTCTCGAGCTTGTCGTGCGCCGCGCGCAGCGCCTCGGGAGAGTTGAGTACCCGGGCCCCTCTCCGGGCGAGCGCGTCGACCTGCTCGAGCCCCGGCTCGATCCCGTCGAGCGAGTCGAGTACATCGAGGCGGGCCAGCACCACGTCACCGGCCTCGACCTCGGCCATCGCCTCGTCCGGCGTGAGGATCCGGGTCTCGATCCCGGCGTTCGACCACGCGCGGGCAAGCGCGTCGTTGGTCGATCCACGACGATGCGCGACGATCGTTATGGCGTCGGGCACCGCGACCTCGACGGCCCGGAGCTCATCCGCGTCGGGCAGGAATAGGACTGCGCAGCCGGTGCCGCAGCTCGGCGGCTCCACAGACGTCGAACAGGAGGGCGATGGCGATGGCGAGCCTGCCGATCGAGATGTGCGTCACGCCTTCGGCAAGCTACTCCATCACGAAGATCCGGCCGTAAGTGCGCTGATTGCCGAGGGCGCTGGTGCACCGCGAGTAGCGCCCCCGTAATTCCCCGCAAGGGCTATCGGAGCCCTTCCCGATGGCCGTCGGGGCGGCGCGCCTGACGATGCGGTCATGAGCATCCAGGCGCGGCCGCTCGAGGCGCCGCGCGAACCGGCGGTCATCGATGCGCGCGAGCCCGTCGAGCTGCTTCTGCGGGATCTGCGCACCGCGCCTACCGGCCTCTCGGCCCGAGAAGTCGACCGGCGGCTCGTCGCGTACGGCCGCAACGCAATCGTGCGCCGACGGGAGCGCCGCTGGCCGCGCGAGCTCGCGAAGCAGATGACTCACCCCCTGGCACTACTCCTCTGGGTCGCCTCCGGGCTCGCCTTCGCCGCGGGCACGCCTGCCCTCGGCATCGCCATCCTCGCGGTGATCGTCCTCAACGCCGGGTTCGCCTTCGCCCAGGAGCGCCAGGCCGAGCGCGCCGTCGAGGCGCTCGCGGGCTATCTCCCGGTCGAGACGACGGTGATCAGAGACGGCGAGACGAGCCGAGTCGACGCGACCGCCCTCGTCCCGGGCGACCTGCTCCTGCTCGCGGAGGGAGACCGCGTCCCGGCTGACGCCCGCCTGCTCGAAGGCGACCTCGAGATCGACCTCTCGACCCTGACCGGCGAGTCCCAGCCGGTGTTCCGCTCCTCCGAGCTCCGTGACACGACCGGGCCGCTCGTCGAGGCGCGCGACCTCGTGTTCAGCGGCTCCAGCGTCGTCGGCGGGGAAGCCCGCGCGCTCGTCTTCGCAACCGGAATGCGTACCGAGCTCGGCCGGATCGCGGCTCTGAGCGAGCGCGTCGAGGTCGAGCTCTCGCCGCTCGAGCGGCAGGTGCGGAGAGCGGCATGGCTGATCGGTCTCGTCGCGGTCGTGGTCGGGATCGCGTTCCTGCCGATCGGCTGGCTCGGAGCCAACCTTCCTCTCCACGACGCCGTGACCTTCACGATCGGCCTGATCGTCGCGAACGTGCCGGAGGGGCTGCTGCCGACGATCACTCTCGCGCTCGCCGTAGGGGTCGCACAGCTCGCGCGCCGGGGCGCGCTCGTCAAGCGCCTCTCGGCCGTTGAGACCCTGGGCTCGACCACCGTCATCTGCACCGACAAGACCGGCACGCTGACCGAGAACCGGATGCGGCCGGCGCAGGTGTGGACGCCGCTCCGCGAGCTCGACCTCGAGTCGAGCGAAGGCCGAGACGGGGCGATCCTGGCCGATCCGGTGCTCGGTTTCATGGGCAGGGCGCTCGCCGCGTGTTCGACCGCGGAGCTCGCGCCGAGGCGCAGCGGCAAGTCGCGCGGCGAGGCGACCGAGGTCGGCTGCCTCGAGGCCGCGCAGGTACTGGGGATCGACGTCGACGTCGAGCGCCGCGAGCACGCCCGGCGGGCGCTGTACCGGTTCGATCCCAAGCTCCGCCTGATGTCCACCGTCGACGAGCGGGCCGACGGAAGCCTCACCGTGCACACGAAGGGCGCACCGGAGGAGGTCCTCGCTCGCTCGACGATGATCGGCGGGCCCGACGACCACGTACCGCTCACCGAGGCGGGCCGGGCGCACGTCCTCGAGGTGCTCGAGCGCTACGCCGCCCGGGGGCTCCGCGTTCTCGCCGTAGCCCGTCGCCGGCTCCCGGAAGGGGCAGGGCCGCCCTCACGGCGCGAGGACGCCGAGCGTGAGCTGTGCCTCCTCGGCCTCGTCGCGCTGTTCGACCCGCCCAGGCCCGAGGTCGCCGAGGCGGTCGCCCGCTGTCACGACGCCGGCATCCGGATCGCCGTCGTAACCGGCGACTACGGCCCGACGGCCGCCGAGATCGCACGCCGTGTGGGCATCGCGAGGAACGGCATCCCCGTGATCACCGGCTCCGAGCTTGAGAGGATGGACGAGCGTGAGCTCGACGCGATCCTCGGGCGCGGCGAGGAGCTGATCTTCGCGCGCGTCGCGCCCGAGGCCAAGCTCCGCATTGCCGACGCCCTCCAAGCTCAGGGCCAGGTCGTCGCGATGACCGGCGACGGCGTCAACGACGCCCCGGCTCTCCGGCGGGCAGACATCGGAGTCGCCATGGGCCTCACGGGCACCGACGTCGCGCGCGAAGCGGCGACAATGGTGCTCACGGACGACAATTTCGCGACGATCGTCGCCGCCGTCGCCGCCGGAAGACGTGTCTACGACAACGTCCGCAAGTTCATCGTCTACATCTTCACGCACCTGACAGGCGAGGTCGTCCCGTTCCTCGTGTTCGCCGCGTCGGGCGGCGCCATCCCCGTCCCGCTCACGGTCATGCAGATCCTCGCGATCGACCTGGGCACGGACATCCTGCCGGCGGTAGCGCTCGGCCGCGAGCCGGCCGAGCCGGGCGTCATGTCGAGACCGCCCCGCTCTCCCTTCGAGCACGTGATCAACCGCGCGACCATGCTGCGATCGTGGGTCTTCCTCGGCTTGATCGAGGCGACGCTCGCCCTCGCCGGCTTCTTCGCCGTCCTCGCAGCCGGCGGGTGGGAGCCCGGCGACGACGTGAGTGCGGGGTCACCGCTCCACCACATCTACCTCCAGGCGACGACGATGACGTTCCTCGGCATCGTCGCGTGCCAGATCGGCACGGCCTTCGCCGCCCGGACTGAGCGTGCGTCCCTTCGGTCGGTCGGGCTCTTCTCGAACCCGTTCCTCCTCTGGGCGATCGCGTGGGAGATTCTCTTCGCCCTCGTGCTCGTGTACGTGCCGGCCGCCAACGCGGTTCTCGGCACCGCTCCCCTCGGAACGGCCGAGCTCGCATTCCTCGTCCCCTTCCCGTTCGTCGTCTGGGGAGCCGACGAGCTACGGCGTCTTGCCTACCGGCGGCACGCGCAGTTGTAGCGATCGGTGCGTCCGCACGTCGGGCAGCCGGGTGGGAGCCCGCCGGCTCTGCGGCTGCTTCATGCGTTCCGCCTGCTACAACTATACAACTCACTTGTTGAACAGAGGAGATGTTGATGTTCGAGCTTCCGCATCCGCTTCCCGATGACCTGGTTGAGCTGATCGCTCGGCGTTTCCGCGCGATCGCTGAGCCGATGAGGATTCGGCTGCTCGACAGGCTGCGTGACGGCGAGGCGACGGTTGGGGAGCTTGCGGCTGCGCTCGGCGCTTCGCAGCAGAATGTCTCCAAGCACCTGGCCGTCCTGACCGACGCCGGGATCCTCGGCCGTCGCAAGGACGGTAACCACGTCTTCTACCGGATCGTCGACGAAGGCGTCCTCGCGCTCTGCGAGCAAGTGTGCGGATCGGTGCAGCAGCAACTGCGGGCGCTGAACGAGCTTCTGACCGGAACAGGCGGCTGATGACCGCCACCGCGGTCGCACGCGACCGCCCCGAGGCCGCGGCCGCTCCCCCGGCCGTGGGGCCCGTGGGCCGCCTGGGTGCATGGACGGCCGACCACGCCCGGGCCGTCGCGATCGTGTGGACCGCGATCGCGGTCGCGCTCGGGTTCTTCGCGCCACGCGTCGAGACCGCGCTCTCGGGGGCGGGCTGGCAGGCGAACGGCTCGCAGTCGGTCCAGGCGCGGCAGCTCGTCCAGGCGGACTTCGCTGGGATCTCGAGCTCGGCCCTGATGGCCGTCGTGCACTCGCAGGGAGCAACTGCGGGCACGCCCGCCTTCCAGCGGGCGCTCACCCGCGTCGAGCGCATCCTGCGGGACGATCCGCGAGTCGTCTCCGTCGTGCCGCCGCTGGCGGGCTCTTCGATCTCGGCGGACGGGCGCACCGCGATCGTGCTGGCAGGCGCCAAAGGCGATCCGACGGCCATGGTCGGCGCCGCGGACGCGCTGAAGTCGAGGCTGAAGGCCGCAGGAGCTGCCGGAATCACCGCCTCCCTCACAGGCGCCTCTGGGATGTGGAGCGACTTCAACAGCGCGAACCGGAGCGCGATGATGAAGTCCGAGCTCGTCTCCTGGCCGGTGACGCTGGCGATTCTCGTGCTCGCGTTCGGCTCCCTTGCCGCTGCCGGTCTGCCGCTGCTTCTGACGATCCTCGGCCTGGTGGCGTCCGCGGGCCTGCTCTCCCTGCTCACGAACGGGTTCGAGATCTCGATCTGGGCGATGAACTTTGCTCTCATGTTCGCGCTGGCGCTCGGGATCGACTACGCGCTCTTCGTCGTCCACCGCTTCCGCGGCACGTGTTTCGGCGCACGGCTACCCGTGCGCGACGCCGTCGCGGTGACGATGGACACCGCCGGTAAGGCTGTGCTCTTCTCGGGCCTGACCGTGCTGATCTCCCTCTCGGCGGTGATGCTCGTGCCGAGCCCCGCGTTCCGGTCGATGGCGCTCGGGATCATGCTCAGCGTCGTCTTCGTCCTCGCCGCCACCCTCACCCTCTTGCCCGCGGTGTTGGCGAAGCTCGGCCCCAGAGTTGACGCACTCCCGCTGCGCTGGGTGCACTCCGGGGAGCATCGCTCGACGCGCTTCGCGCGCTGGGGCGAGCGGCTCTGGCGGCATCCGTACCTCTACGGCCCGGCTGCGACGCTCGTGCTCGTCCTGCTGGCGCTGCCCGTGGTTGGCCTGAAGACGGGGATGCCGTCGATCAGGGTCGTCCCCAACGGCGACTCCTCCCGCGTCGGCTACGCGCAGGTGCAACAGGCCTTCGGGGTCGGCGCGCCGGGCGCGCTCCAGCTCGTCGCACCACGCCGCGAGATCGCCACCGTCGCCGCCGTCGCAAGCCGCGACCCCGGCATCGCCCGGGTCTCGGCGGCCCAGACCGGTCGCAACGACCTCGCGCTCGTACAGGCAATCCCGACCACCGACCCCTCGACTAGCGCCACCGGGGCCACGATCGACCGGCTCCGCGCGAGTCTGCCCGCCGGCGCGCTCGTCGGCGGTGCAGCCGCCGAGAACCATGACCTCGAGCAGGCGCTCGCGGCGAAGACACCGCTCGTGATCGGCGTCGTTCTCGGACTCGGCTTCGTGCTCCTGCTCGTCGCTCTGCAGGCCCCGCTGATCGCGGCGCTCGGCGTTCTCACGAATCTCCTCGCGACGGGAGCCGCCTTTGGCGTCGCCCGGCTGATCTTCCAGGACGGCCACGGCGCCGCGCTGCTCGGCTTCCAGCCACAGGGCTTCCTCGACGCCTGGGGGCCCGTGTTCTTCTTCGCGATGATCTTCGCGATCGCGATGGACTACACCGTCTTCCTACTCTCTTCGGCCAAGGAGCACTATGACCGCTCCGGCGACCCGCACGAGGCGATGGTCGGCGGACTCGCGCACTCGGGCCGCGTCATCTTCGCCGCCGCCGCCGTCATGGTCGCCGTCTTCTTCACGTTCGCCCTGTCGGGACCAGTCCCACCCAAGGAGATGGGCGTCATCCTCGGCATCGCCGTCCTCGTCGACGCCATGCTCGTCCGGCTCATCCTCATCCCCACTCTCCTTCGGGTCTTCGGACGCTGGGCCTGGGCGTGTCCCCGCCGGCTCGCAGCGCTCCTCCCCGACGTCCGCTTCGGCCACGCTTGAGCCGTCGATTCGCCGGTAGGCCCGCCCCGGGAATACACATCTCCACAACTACGTTCTTGTTTAGTAGTCAATAGAGATCCGTTCCGTCTCGATACCCGCAGTCGCAGGCCCCAACCGCACTGACACACAAGGAGAACCCCGATGGATGTCACC
>Ga0335081_10003966_pt1 | contig 23349 bp, 23 predicted proteins | sample Lox_Sample_35_FD_206713 | JGI IMG/M metagenome (GOLD analysis project Ga0335081, IMG submission 206713) | Soil microbial communities from Loxahatchee National Wildlife Refuge, Florida, United States - Lox_Sample_3.5 | ecosystem: Environmental > Terrestrial > Soil > Wetlands | place: USA...
AGGCCTGTCGACGCCATCAGTTCCGCTCCCGCGGCTTCGCTCAATCCGGCTTCAATGAGGTCGCGTGCTGCGGCCCGCGTCTTCGATCGTGTCGCGCGACCTCACAGAAGCCTCCAGATTCCCTTTAGGGCGCAGATGTGATTCAAGCTTCCAAACTGTAGGGGAGCTTGGGGCATGGCGCGGTTTGACCTGACCGATGGCGAATGGGCGATCATCGGCCCATTGCTACCGAACAAGCCGCGCGGGGTACCACGTGAGGATGACCGGCGTGTTCTGAACGGGATTTTCTACGTTCTGCGCACAGGCTCGCCGTGGCGTGACCTGCCGGAGCGGTATGGGCCTTACACGACCTGCTACAATCGGTTCAATCGCTGGGCCAAGGCCGGGGTCTGGCTGAAGGTGTTTGAGGCTCCGGCACAGCACTCGCCACAATCGCTCCAGCTCATCGATAGCTCGATCATCCGCGCGCACCAGCATGCGGCGGGCGGTAAAAAGGGGGCGAGGATCACGCCATCGGTCGTTCTCGTGGAGGACTGAGTACCAAGATCCACGCGGTCGTGGCCGACGATGGCTTGCCGATCCGCATCGTTCTGACCGCAGGGCAGGCACACGACCAAAGCGTCGTGCCCGAGCTCCTGAAGAACCTGACGCCCGGGTGCGACATCGTCGCAGACCGCGGCTATGACAGCGACGCCGTTCTCAACCTCATCCGCCAAGCCGGGGCACGAGCCCACATTCCGAGCCTCAGCCGCAGGCTGGTTCGTCGCTCCGTCGACCACGCGATTTATCGCCAACGCAATCTCGTCGAGCGGTTCTTCAATAAGCTCAAGCATTTCAGACGGATCGCAACGCGCTTCGACAAGCTCGCCCGAAACTACCTGGCGGCGATCCTGCTCGCCTCGACACGCTTATGGCTTCGCGTTTATGAGTCCATGACCTAGTCACGGCCCATCAGCGCCAACAACGCCTCCGCCGCCCGGCTCCGATAGCGCTCCTGATGGCGGAGAACATGGAAATGACGTTCCGGAAGGTGAAAGGCCACCTGATGCAGCAGGCCCGCCTCGATGCTCGGCGCAGCGACCGAGGCGGAGATGGCGGTCGCGCCCAGACCGGCTTCAACGGCGGCGCGGACGGCCTCGTTGGACGGCAGCTCCAATTGGACGCGCAATTCGCCGATATCGATGCCGAGCTCCGCCAAAGCATCCTCGAAAACCGATCTGGTGCCGGATCCCGGCTCGCGCAGCACCCACTCGCCTTCTTTCATCTCGCCCGGCGTGAGCCGCGTGCGCCCGACCCAGGGATGCTCCGGCCCGACCACCACGAGGAGTTGGTCGCGCGCCACCGGCGTGCTGGTGAAGTGCGGGTTTGCGGCGGCTCCTTCGATGAAGCCCAGCTCCGCCGCCCCGCTCTCGACGGCCGCCGCCACCTGGGCCGTGTTGCCGATCGCGAGTTGGATCCAGATTTGGGGATAGGCGCGTCGGAAGGCGACGAGATAGCGGGGAAGCCAATAGCTGGCGATGGTCTGGCTTGCCTGCACGGAGAGCGTACCCCGCTTGAGGCTGCCGAACTCGCTCAGCGCCAGTTCGGCGGCCTCGGCCCGCGCCAGTACGGCCCGCGCTTCCGCCAGAAAAAAATGTCCGGCCTCGGTCAGCTCGATATGCCGCCCGACCCGACTGAACAGCTTGGTGTCGTGTCGCTCCTCCAAGGCCGTGATCGCGTGACTCGCGGCCGACTGCGCGAGGTTCAATGCGCGAGCGGCCTTGGTGACATGCTGTCGTTCGGCGACCGCGACGAAGACGCGGAGTTGTTCGAGGGTCATTTTCGAGCTCCCTCCGAGGAGCGGCGCGCCGCCTCGTGGAACCCGCCGCGGAGCTGCGCACGATCAATCTCGTGGCTCGATCATATCAACTCAAAACCGATATTGGAGAGATTGGTTGTCGACGCTCATCTTCGCCTTATGGATCTACTTCAATGGTGACCTTCTTCTTCAAGGGAGTCGACAATGACCATAAATAACCAGACGACGCGGCTGTTCCGGCATGGGATGTTCGCCGCCGCGATGCTCGTGCTCGCCGCCCCCGCCGCTCTGGCGGATCCTCCGGGATATTACTTCCAGGACTTCGAACAGAGCTCTCCGGTAGCCACAACCGCTCCTGTCGCGCCGGATCAGCGCGACGCCGCGAGCCGGGAACCCAGTGCGGTCTCCGCCGTCAAAACCGACGACCCGCGGAATGCCTCGTCCCAAGCGGATCAGGCCCGAGTCGAGGCCGAGCGCAACCCGACAGATGCCGGGCGCTACCCGTCGGGCATCGCGGCTCATTGAGCGCCGCAACCAGAGGCCCGAGCCACCTTGAGCAGCGCTGCCGTGCTGCAGCAGCGGAGCAAGATCGTTTCAGAACATTTCAGCGACTGCTCAAGGATTTAAGCCCTGCGCCAACCCAGTTTCAACACGTAGGGTCGCGCCTATCCGGAGTTCCTACGATGCCTCAAATTCCTGTCATCGGCATGACGGCGACTGGCGAGATGGTGGGCCGCGTGTTCCGATTATCGATGGCGATGGCCATTGCGCTGATGCTTGGCGTTGTGAGCGCAGCGAGCGCCGGCGCGACCGACAAGCGTTCCACCGACGCGACGGGCGCAGCGTCCCCGGAGAGGGTGGCGGTGAAGACGGCGGGGGACGTGCCCGGGCTCGGCGAAGCAGCACTCGGCCGCTATGTCGCGGAGCAGATGAATGCCGCCGGTGCCGGACGCTGGCAGTTCTTTGCGGAGGAGACAGCGGGCGCCGAGCCCGAGGATCGCGTCGAATGGTCGTTCGCCACCGGTCCTTCCGCCAACGGCGCCCTTCGCAATTATGGCTTCTCGCGCGCGATGATGGAGCGACTCCTCGATGCCCATCACTATGTGAGCGTCGAGGCAAAGCTTTATCGGCACGGGCAATATCAGAGCGTGATGCTTGGCCATGTCACCATCGGACCTGCTCTGCCCTATCCCGCTCTCACCGCCCTGATCGGCAAGATGACCCGTCTCGTCATGTCTTGTCCCACCTCCCAAAGCCGTCCTCCGCGTGTCATGGCGAAAGACAGCGCAACCCTCGCCAGCGGCGCGCTGGCGCGCCAGCGATGAGCCCGATCTCCTGCTTCGCTTCCGGTATGCGGCGGGTTTTGTTTGTCCCCAAACACAGGGTGTTCAATCGCCAACTCCGATCGGTACGTTCCACAGGCTGCGTTGGAAAGCTTGGCTCAATGGACGCACATTCTCGTCATCGACAGTCGCTCGAACGAGGCGAACGACATTCGTGGAAGGAATCGCACATTGATCAGCGCCGGCGTTCGAGCGAAGCGACCGATTTGGACCGGAAGCTTGGTAGCCCTGCCCGAGGTCTTATGCCATGATGGATCCATCCAACACACTGTCGGACCCTCACCTCGAAGCGAGCACGACGCTTTCGCTGAAGCGTGAGCCTGCCTGTTTCGCATTCTTGTGCAGCCGTGCGGTCTCGGCGCCTCTGCCGATCGACGCGATAAACCTCGATCTGACGTCGGTCGACTACTTCCGCGGCCGCGCTTCGCTCTGGGCGACGCTAGAGGTCCGCTCCGGCTTCATCAAAGAGCAACCCACGGCAGTACTGGGCTTCGATGAGAGCTTCCTGCAGCCCTTCACGCGCGCTCTCATCCAGGCGGCGGCAAGTCGTGAGCGCTTTCGCATGACGATCCTGCATGAGGCGGACGGGACGTTGCGTCAACGCGTTGTCGAATACGTCACGGGCGCTGGCGCGATGCTGCGCGAACTCGTCATCACGCCACACGATACCGTCCTCGATGTCGCAGGCCGATCTGGTGCCGACAGCGATGAAGAGATCCACTTTCAGCTGCCACGGAGCGACGCCTTCCTGCGCGCCTTCGCCGAGATGGCTTACAAGGCCGACCAGGCGCTACGCGACACGCTGCGCGAAAGTGAAACACTCGCGCGGCGTCGCAGCGCGTCTTTGGCGACTCGGGGATGTGCCAATGACGCTCGCGCATTCGACATCGAAGCCTGGCTCCGCGACTACGACGCCGAGCGGCCGCACTCGAGCCTGGGCTGGCTCACGCCGCTGGCCTATGCGGCTTGCCTGCAATCACCGAGCTCGCAACGGGACAGGACGCTCCCGCTCTCTGGGGGCTCCACGTCCTGTCTCGTTGCATCTGCCGCCGAAAGCGGGTTCACTGACCCAAGGACTCTGGCCTCGACTGGATGAGACTCTGGGAGCAGGTCACAGCCACATCCCGGCCAATGCAAGGCAGATGACAACTGAGAGCAAAGCCCGAAACCTCAAGCCTCGGAGCGGTTTCAACGCCGCCGCTATCGATCGTTACGCGCCATTGATGCACGCTCCTCGCCGACCTGCCGCGCGTCGATCGCCGACGCCGAAGAGCCCCAAGCGTTACGAATGTAGGTCAGGACGGCGGCGGCCTCGTCGTCGCTGAGCTTCCAGGCGAAGGACGGCATCCCGGGGCTGGTCGGCTCGCCGGCGGTAGCGACGCTGCGCGCGCCTTCGAGAAGGACGCGGATGAGGCTCGTCGGATCGGTGGAACGGACATTGGCAGAGGCGGCAAGCGCGGGGAAGAGATAGGGGACACCTTTCCCGTCCGCGCCGTGGCAAGCCGAGCATTCATCGGCGTACATCGCGCTGCCGGCGGCCATCGCCGGATCGGACGCGGAAACCGGCGCCGGACGCGAATTCGTCTGGTTCGGCAGGTCCTTCAGATAGGTGGCGATGGCTTTGAGGTCGGCGTCGGTCATGTGCGAGCTCGATAGCGAGATTTCCTCCGCCATGATTCCGGTCGCGGCGCTGAACGCGTTATGGCCATTCTTCAGATAGGCCACGATATCGGCGACGCTCCACCCGCCGAGGCCCCTCTGGTTGTCATTGGTGATGTTGGGCGCGAACCATCCCTGCAGCGCGAAGCCCTGAAACGCACGCGTTAGATCGTCTCCGCCGAGCTTCGTCTTGGGCGTATGGCAGGCCCCGCAATGGCCCAGACCTTCGACCAGATAAGCGCCGCGATTCCATTCGGCGGATTTGGTGTCGTCCGGCTTGAATTCGCCCTCCTTGAAATAGAGCGTGTTCCAGCCCGTCATTTCCTCACGAACGTCGAACGGGAACGGCAATTTGTTGGTGACAACCGGATTGCGCACCGGCTTCACCGTGTTGAGGTAGGCGCGAATGTCGAGCGCGTCGCGCTCGGTCACTTTCGTGTAATAGGGATAAGGCATCGCCGGGTAGAGCAGCTCACCCCTGAACCCCTTGCCCCGGCGCAACGCGCTGACGAACAGCGCGTCGCTCCATGCGCCGATCCCGGTCTCGCGATCGGGCGTGATGTTGGGGGCGACGACGACGCCGAAGGGCGTCTCGATCGACCGCCCGCCGGCGAAGGGTTGGCCGCCGGGGACGGTATGACAGCTCGCGCAGTCGCCCGCGATCGTCAGGTACCGTCCCCGCTCGACCTGGCCGAAATTCTGCGGGTCGAGGCTGGTCCCGGATGGGTTGTTCTGCGCCCGGCCGGTCGCCGCCACGCCGAAACCGAGCAGCAAAGCGACGAGCACGCGACCCGCGATCCGCCGCGCGCGCCGCTCAGACATGGACGAGGGGTCCCGGGTTCTTGAGGTATTGCATCCTGATCGCTTCGGCCGACCAGTAGGCGAGCGCCGCAACCGTGCCGGTCGGATTGTAGCCGGCGTTTTGCGGAAAGGCGCTGGCGCCCATGACGAAAAGATTGGGCACGTCCCAGCTTTGCAGATAACGGTTGAGCGCGCTGGTCGAGGGGTCGGTCCCCATGATCGCACCGCCGCACAGATGCGTCGTCTGGTAGTCGGTGATGTCGTAGGGTCCCTTGCGCATCTGCTTCACGACCTCGTGGGCGCCCATCGCCTTGATGATGTCGGCGAATTTGTCGGTCAGAAAGGCGTTCTGCTTCAGCTCGTTGTCGTGAAAATCGATGGTCATGCGCATGAGCGGGCGGCCGAACCGGTCGCGATAGAGCGGGTCGAGGTCGAGATAGACGTCGCGATAAGCGTAAAAGCTGCCATGCACGCCGGTGCCGGGGATCACCGTGCTCAGATAATTGTCGCGCACCGCGCTCTTCCATTTCGCCCCCCAGCGCGGCGTGCCGGGCGGGACCTTGGTGTTCTGAATCGGGCGCCCGCTGGTCTGCACCTGCCCCATATATCCGCCGCCGACGAAGCCGAGCGGACCATGGTCGAAATTATCGCCGTTAAATTCGTCGATGCACATGCCGATCGAGCCGGACGCGATGAACGGATTGAAGTTGAATTTGTCCTTGTCGAAGAACCCAATGGCGTCGGAGATCGTCTGGTGCGTGAAATTGCGGCCGATCACCCCTTGATTGGCGACCGGATCGTAGGGCTTGCCGATGCCTGACAGCAGCAGGAGTTGAACGTTGAAGACGGTGAAGGCGGCAAGAATGACGAGGTCGGCCGGCTGTTCCCACTCTTCGCCGCTCGCATCGACGAAGGTGACGCCGGTCGCCCGTTTGCCGGAGCCGTCGACATTGATGCGCGTCACTTCACTGTTGGCGCGGTAGCTGAAGTTCGCTTTGCGCACCAGCACCGGAAGAAGGGTCGTCTGAGGGCTCGCTTTGGAATAATTGCCGCAGCCGAACCATTCGCAGAAGCCGCAATAGGTGCAGGGGCCGAGCCGGACCCCGAGCGGGTTCACATAGGCCTGCGACATGTTCCCGGAAGGCTGCGGAAACGGTTTGTAGCCGAGCTCGCGCGCCGCCTTGGCGAACAGCGTGTGGCTGAACGGCTGCGCCTGCGGCGGATTGGGATAGGGCCGCGAGCGCGGCCCCTCGAACGGATTCCCGCCGTCGATGATCTTGCCCTTGAGATTGCCCGCGGCACCCGACGTCCCGCACAGATATTCGAACCGGTCGTAGTGGGGCTCGAGTTCGTCATAGCTGACGCCAAAGTCCTGGATGGTCATGTCTGCGGGGAGAAAATTCGCGCCGTATCGTTGCGTCAGATGCGTCTTCAGAACGAAGTCGGAGGGCAGGAAGCGCCATGTCTCCGCGTTCCAGTGGACCCCGCCGCCGCCGACACCGTTCATCGGCATGAACGCGCCCCAGCTGCGGATCGGCAGCGCCTGCTCATTCATCTTGTTGCGAAACGTGAAGGTCAGCTGCTCCGGCCGCAGGAAAAGGTCATGTCGAATGCGATAGCGCAACTCGTCCTGGTCGTAGGTGGTCGGGAAATCCGTCGGCGTGTCGCGCCATGGCCCGCGTTCGATGGCGATGACGTCGAGGCCTTCCTCGGTCAGTTCGTGGGCGAGAATCGAGCCCGTCCACCCCAGCCCGATGATCGCAACGTCCTTGCGGGGGAGTTTCTGCGCCATCGGCTTCGACCTCTAGGTCTTGCGCGCGTTCCAGTCCGGCCGTCCCATGAAGCTGACGGGCGGATGCGGATAGCGCTCGTTATGACGCAAGACCCAATCGCGGTAATCGTACCGGGCGCCGGGATAGCCGATCATGCGCCAGCCGCACATGTCGCGATTGCCGCCGTAGATCGGGTCGGCGAAAAATCCCTCCTGCGTGTTTTTCAGCAAGAGCTCGAAGAAGGCCTGCCCATCGGCGCCGTCTAGTTTGGCCGCGCCGCTCTCCAGCGCGCCGATGATCGCGTCCTTGTCCGCATCGGTCAGCGAAGCGAACGGACCGCCTTTCGCGTTGCGGCAGTACTGGTCGAGCGCGGCCAGCGCCTTGCGGTAGTGCACGGCCGGCCCGTCCGCGTCCTGCGGGCCCTGCTGTTTCGTTCCTTTGATGAAGGGCGGGCTGAGATAAAGACCGGCCTGGCGCCCATAGGTGCCGGCAAGCTGCCGATCGATGTAGACGGCGCAGCCGGCGTCCTTGCCGCCGGGCGTCTCGGGATCGGGCGGGATGAGGCGATCGACGAGCGCTTCGACCGCTGCGGCCTCGCTGGGCTCGAAGAACGCCCACGCTTCTTTGCCGATGGGCGGCGGCGGCGCGCCGGCATCCGGCTGCCAGGGCAGCGATTGCGCGCGACCGACTGCCGTTCCGCCGATCAGCAGGGAGGCCGCGCTTCCGAGGAGCTCGCGTCGGCGCAGCCTCATCCCGGTCCTCCCGCGAAAGCGGTTAAACGCTACGACAGTCGAGATTGCTGGGCAACGAAACTTTCAATACGTCGCGACCCTGCCGCCGCGAAACTGCCGTGCGAGGCGCGACGCTCTCCGTTCGTCCCTCTGGCCGCGCAGAGCAAAGTGCCGCAGCATCGACAGAACCACCAGACATAATGATTGGTTTGCGTCGCGGGAGGTCGTGTCCCGCGGAGTGGTGTAGGAGCTGTGGGTAAGTAGCCCGACGCAGCGACCGCCAAGAGTCTGGCGGTGGCGGGCTACTTATCCACAGCGGTGGTCATCGTCGATCTTCGGTAAGGGTTTGGTTGCCAAACCACAAGCCCAATCGAGGACCTTACGATGACCGACGACATGATGAACCTTCGCACGCTTCTGGAGAAGAGCTCGGACGCCGATCTGCTGCGCGAGATGGTCGGCTTTGCCGCGCAGCGGCTGATGGAGTTGGAGGTCGAGAGCTTGACCGGTGCCGCGCATGGCGAGCGCAGCCCCGAGCGGATCAATCAGCGCAACGGCTATCGCGACCGGATGTGGGAAACGCGCGCCGGCGCGGTCGAGCTGCGCATCCCGAAGCTGCGCAAGGGCAGCTACTTCCCCGGTTTCCTGGAACCGCGACGCATGGCCGAGAAGGCGCTCGCCGCCGTGATCCAGGAAGCCTACGTCCAAGGCGTCTCCACGCGCTCGGTCGACGAGCTGGTCCAGGCCATGGGCATGAACGGGATCTCGAAGAGCCAGGTCTCGCGGCTGTGCGGCGAGATCGACGACAAGGTGCAGACCTTCCTCAGCCGACCGCTCGAAGGCGATTGGCCCTATGTCTGGCTCGATGCCACCTATCTGAAGGTGCGCGAGCAGGGCCGCATCGTCTCGGTCGCTGTCATCATCGCGGTCGGCGTCAACGGCGACGGCCGGCGCGAGGTGCTGGGACTCGACATCGGCCCGTCGGAGGCCGAGACTTTCTGGACTGAGTTCCTGCGCAAGCTCGCCCGGCGCGGCCTGCGCGGCGTCAAGCTGGTGATCTCGGATGCCCATGAGGGGCTCAAGGCCGCGATCGCCAAGGTGCTCCACGCCACTTGGCAGCGCTGCCGCGTGCATCTCATGCGCAACCTCCTGGCCCATGCCGGACGCCAAGGCCGCGGCGTCGTCTCCGCCTTCATCGCCACCGCCTTCGCCCAGGAAGATGCCGAGGCCGCCCGAGCGCAATGGCGCCAGGTCGCCGACCAACTCCGGCCCAAGGTGGCGAAGCTCGCCACGCTCATGGACGAGGTCGAACCCGACGTCCTCGCCTACATGAGCTTCCCGGCGATGCACCGACCCAAGCTGCACTCCACCAACCCGATCGAGCGCCTCAACGGCGAGATCAAACGCCGCACCGAAGTCGTCGGCATCTTCCCCAACGAAGCCGCCATCACCCGTCTCGTCGGTGCGATCCTGCTCGAGCAGAACGACGAGTGGGCGGTCCAGCGCGCCCGCTATATGACGCTGGAAACCATCGCGCCTTTGAGCGACGATCCGATCGTCAAGCTGCCCGCAGTGACAGCCTGACCACTCCGGCCAAACTCACCGGAGATCGCGACGGCAACGCCGCTCTTACACCACGCTGCGGGGCACGATCTCGCGGGATGGCGACGATGCGCCGGCCCGCGGACAATGGCGGCCTTTCGCAGCGTCCTTCATGTCCATTCCTGCGCCTCCTGCGGTTGATTGCGGGCTCTTCATGTCGCGCAGGCGCGACCGCGGCGTGAATGCGGTGTAGCCCAGTGCTGTTAAAATTCGCACCCAGACATGATGCCGTGCCCCGCCGTAACCAAGTTCGTTGCCGGGAGAGCGAGGCCTCTGTTAACGTCACGGTCAAACTCTGAGGAACCAGGATCCGTCGTGAGAATGTGGGCTGAGCTGCGCCGACTGCTTCAGACCCCAAGATTCCCGTGAGGCCTGGCTCGCTGGCTATGGCCGTGACCATGATCCGGACTAAGGCACCCGCACCGCACCGCGTGCGAAGCGCGAGAAATCCCGAACCTCTGCGACATAAGGCTCCGGCACATTATCCGTCTGCGGGAACGCAGCCATGTCCGGCAACCCTAGATGGAGGTTCGATTGAGCAGATCCGATGCTGGGACAGGACAGGTCGGCGTGATCGGCCTGGGACATATGGGTGACGCTTTCGCCGAGAACCTGCTGGCGGACGGCCATCGCGTTATGGTGTTCGACAGAAAATCCGAGATCGTTGATGCCCTTGCGAAGAAGGGAGCCGTCGCAGCGCGGGAAATGAAAGATCTCGGCGCCTGCCAAATCGTGCTGACATCGCTGCCTGATGACGACGCAGTTGCTTCCGTTGCGGAGGCGCTGATTCCCGTACTTGGCCGCAGCTCGATCCATGTCTCGACCAGCACGATCAGCGCCGGTCTTTCGCGCCGCCTTACCGAGCAGCACCGTGCGCATAACCAAGGCTATGTCGCGCTTCCCGTGCTAGGCAACCCAGACTTGGCGCATCATCGCGATATCTACCTACTTGCTGGCGGCGCCCCCGGCGACATCGATCGGGTCCGTAAGGTCGTCGAAAAGCTCGGGCGGAAGCTGTTCGTAATCAGCGAGGAGCCTGCGCTCGCCAACGTGATGAAACTCGGAGGGAATGTACTGACTGCAGCGACGTTGCAGAGCATGGGTGAGGTGCTCGCCCTCCTCCGCAAATGCGGCATCAGTCCGCAGACCGCATTCGAGGCGCTGACTGGCTCGTTGTTCGACGGCAAGGTGCATAAGAGCTACGGCGGTCGGATTGCGCATGGCAAATACAGCCCGCCCGGAATGACCGTGCGACTTGCGGCGAAAGACCTGCGCCTTGCGCTCGCTGAGGCCGAGCATGCCGCTGTGCCTATGCCGGTCGCTGCAATCGTGCGCGACCGCCTGATCGCGACTGAGGTGCTGGAGGGGACCGACCTGGATTGGTCGGCGCTGGGCAAGCTCGCGGCCACCGAAGCGGGGCTCAAGGAATAGTACCGGCGAGGCGAGCGGCTGAGTCGGGGGGGTCACACAGCGCGGTGGACGTATTGCGGTCCCGCGACGCGCCACCATCGCATTGACGACCAAAGAAAGGGGAAGCAGAGATGTTCAACCCCGTCGTGACGCAGCGCGTCAATGCTGGGACGGAATTGGAGTTCGGGGCGCTGGCTCGGGACTCCCTCGGGCACCCTGCGCCCATTGATTTGGGTGCGTGGATGCTGCCAACACGCCGCGAAAGCGGCCCCTTCGCGCGCGACTAACGTATCCCCAGGGCAGATTGGAGATCGACAATGTCCACGACGATCGCCGGCATCAAGATTCCCGACAGCAAGATGGCGCGGGATCTGACGGAGCTGATCCGCAGTCGGGAACCGGATCTGCTGTTCCATCATTCCACGCGGGTCTATCTGTTCGGCGCGCTGACCGGTCAGCGCAAGCGGCTGAAATACGACCCCGAGCTGCTCTATGTGGGTGCGATGTTCCACGACATCGGGCTGACCGAAGCCTATCGCGAGTCGCGGCTGCGCTTCGAAGTGGATGGCGCGAACGCAGCCCGCGACTTCCTGCGCAGCTACGGCATTCCGGAAGCCTCGGTCGAGACCGTCTGGGATGCGATCGCGCTGCATACCACGCCCGGAATTCCGGAGCACAAGAAGCCCGAGGTCGCACTCGTCACGTCAGGGGTCGAGATGGATGTTCTCGGCATCGCCTATACGCAGTTCACGCGGGAGCAGCGGGAAGCCGTCATCGCCGCTCATCCGCGCGGCCCCCAATTCAAGAACAACATCATCGACGCCTTTTACCAGGGCATGAAACACCGGCCGGACAGCACCTTCGGCACCGTCAATGATGATGTTCTGGGCTTCAAGGACCCGCAGTTTCAGCGGATCGACTTTTGCAAAGTGATCCTCGGCTCCACTTGGGCGACCTGACGGCGACCATCCTTTCAGCGGCACGCCACGAGGCCTCGGCGCTCGCCGCCTTGATCAACCCGGGGACCTGGGACCGGAACTGCGTGAGGTCCGTTCCGGCACGAGGCCGCCCTATCGCGATCGCGCAGGCTGCGTCCGCTGCCGGGTGAAGACCAGACATGCTGCGGATGGTACGGCGCCGCCGCTTCCGGCTCTGGCCGCGTGAAACGCCCCTCGAACGGTCGCGAGCGATCGGCTTCCGGAGCGGTGTCTGCCATTCAGACCATGAGACCCCTTAGCACGGTGTCACAAAGCCGCTCGGCCCATACGGGGTCGAGTGGCTCGAGCCACGCCAACAGGCGGCCGTAGAAAGGGCCATAGAGAGCGTCGAGCGCCGCTTCGATATCGATGTCCGGCCGGAACTCGCCATTGTCGACGCCGCGCTGCAGCAGCCGGCGGCCCTCCTCACGGCGCGGCTTCACCAGCCGCTGGCGGTAAAGCTCGAGGGTCGTGGCATCGCTTTGTCCCGCGGCGATGATGCCGGCGATGAGGCGACCGTATCGGCCGCCCCACACTTTTGCCTGGAGCCGTAACTGAGTCTTCAAATCCTCGCTGGCCGAGCGAGTCCGCGGGTATGGCGCTTCCCTTTGATAGAGATCGAGAAAACTGTCGATGGCGAGGGCTCCCTTGGACGGCCACCAGCGATAGATCGTCGTCTTTGCGGCACCTGAGCGCGCCGCGACCGCTTCGATCGTGAAGCCGCCATACCCCTCGGCCTCGAGCGTCTCATAGGCGGCGCGCAGGATCGCCTGCCGCGTCGCCTCGTCGCGCTTCCGGCCAGGACCGCGGCGAGCGGCGGCTGCCGCCGTCTCGGCGGTCGCTTCCTCGTCGACGATTTCGGTGCTGCCGGTCATTCAAAAACGGTACGGCTCGTATTCAATATTGTCAAGGGCGACTCGACGCGCTCACTCATTATATAGATACGAAACGTATCGATTTCGAGACCGCGAATGAACCGAACTTTCAAGGCCTCCCCTTAGCAGAAAGGCCATGCCATGCCCGACGACATCAGAATTCTGGCCCGCCCCAACGCCGCCGACGCGCCTACGACGCGACGCGACGCACCCCAAGATCGAGCGGGGCGGCTTCCGTTTCCCGAGAAGGCGTCGCAGACGCCGCGCCGCCGGCGGTCGCTGAAGCGATTGTTGGCCGCGGCGGCCGCGCTCGTGTGCGTCACGGCGGCGGCCTACTACGCCTACGACTACTGGACCATCGGGCGCTTTCTCGTGTCGACCGACGACGCTTATGTCGCGGCGCATTCGGTCCTGATCAGTCCCAAGGTGTCGGGATACATCTCCGAAGCGCCGGTCGACGACAATCAACGCGTCCACGCCGGCGAGGTCGTCGCACGTATCGATCCTCGCGACTACCAGACCGCGCTCGACCAGGCACGCGCCAACGTCGCTGCGGCGCGGGCAAGCATCGACACGCTGAACCAGCAGATCAGCCAGCAGAAACTGGCGATCGAAGAGGCCAACGAGCTGGTGGCTTCGGACCAGGCCGCTCTGGTCTTTTCACAGCAGGATTTACAGCGTTACACCCTGCTGGCGAAGGCCGGCGCCGGCTCCGTACAGAGAGCGCAGCAGGCACAGGCCGACATTCGCGAGAAGCAGGCGGCACTGCAGCACGACACCGCCGGTATCGGCGTTGCCGAGAAGCAGATCAGCGTCTTCGAGGCCCAGCTCGCCCAAGCCCAGGCGACGCTCGGCCAGCAAGAGGCGATGGAGCATCAGGCTGAGCTCAACCTCAGCTACACGACGATCACCAGCCCCGTCGACGGCACGGTGGGGGACCGCACCTTGCGCGTCGGCCAATATGTCCAGGCCGGCACCCCGCTAATGGCGATCGTCCCGCTGCAGGCCGTCTACATCACCGCGAATTACAAGGAGACGGAGCTGACCGATGTGCGACCCGGTCAGCCCGTCACGATTGACGTCGACACCTTCCCCGGCGTCACGGTGCATGGTCATGTCGACAGCCTCGGCCCGGCGAGCGGCGAAGAGTTTGCGCTGCTGCCGCCCGACAACGCCACCGGCAACTTCACCAAGATCGTGCAGCGCATCCCGGTCAAGATCGATGTCAACGCCGGAGATCCGCTGGCGGGTGAGCTGCGCCCGGGGATGTCGGTCGAGCCGACGATCGACACAAAGCCGAATGCGAACGCGCGTGCATCCAGGAGGGGATCATGACCGGCATCGGCGGCGAGCGCGGCGCAGAGCCCGCGGTCTCGCTCAAGACTTGGATCGCCGTCGGCGGCGCGTTGCTCGGCGCCTTTTTGGCGGTGCTCAACATCCAGATCACCAATACCGCCTTGCCCTATATCGAGGGCGGCATCAGCACCGGCGGCGTTTACGGCACCTGGATCTCGACCGCCTACCTGATCGGCGAGATCATCGTCGTCCCGCTGAGCGACTTCCTCTCGCGGGTGTTTTCGTTGCGCCGCTATCTGCTCGCCAACACAGCGCTCTTCCTGGTGTTCTCGGTGCTCTGCGGGCATGCGCACAGCCTCACCGAGATGATCGTCTTCCGCGCGCTGCAAGGGTTCACGGGCGGCGTGCTCATTCCTCTCGCCTTTACGATCATCCTGTCCATGCTGCCGCCGTCGAAGCACGCGGTCGGGCTTGCCGGCTTTGCCATTACCGCGACGTTCGCCCCGGCGATCGGCCCGACGATCGGCGGCTATCTCAACGACACGTACGGCTGGCCCTGGGTGTTTTACGTCAATCTTGCGCCGGGTGCGCTGATGCTGGGCGCGCTCTGGTACGCCTTGCCAAGGACGTCGATCGAGCTCCGCCTTCTGCGTCGGGCGGACTGGCGTGGCATCGCGTTGATGGCGGTCGGTCTTGCCGCGCTTCAGACCGTGCTGGACGACGGCAACGTCTATGACTGGTTCGGCTCGCCCTATATCGTCAAGCTGAGCCTCGTCGCCGCGATCGCGCTCGGCGCCTTCGTCGTGCTCGAGTTCTTTACCGCCGAACCGGTGGTCAATTTCCGCTTGCTCGGACGGCGCAATTTCGGCTTGGGCACGCTGGGAAACTTTCTGCTCGGTTTCGCCCTCTACGCCTCGGCCTATCTGCTGCCCCAATATCTCGCCGCGACTCAAGGGTTCGATGCCGAGCAGAGCGGCGAGGTCATGGCCTGGACCGGTCTGCCGCAACTGCTGGTCATCCCGCTGGTGCCGCTGTTGATGAGACGCATCAGCGCGCGCCTGCTCGTCATGCTTGGGCTTTCGATCTTCGCCGGCAGCTGCTTCATGAACGTCCACCTCGATCTGAACTATGCGGGGCCGCAGCTGCTCTGGCCGGATATCATCAGGGCGCTCGGCCAGGCGCTCGTCATGACCCCGCTCTCCGCCATCGCCATGGTCGGGATCGCGAAGAGCGAGGCAGGTGCCGCGTCTGGTGCGTTCAACATGATGCGCAATCTCGGCGGGGCGATCGGCACCGCTGCGCTCGAGACCTTCTTCACCAAGCGTGAGCAGTTTCACTCCTTCATCATCGGCCAGCACGTGTCTTTGCTCGAACCCGCGACCCGCGATCGCCTCGCCGAATTGCAGCAGCACTTCATGGCGGATGGCCTCCCGAGCGCGGCAGAGGCTTGGCACCGTGCCGTTATCGCTGTCGGCGAAACAATCCGCGAGCAGGCGACGATCATGGGCTACGCCGACTGCTTCGCCTTGCTGGGGGTGGTCCTGCTTGCCGCCATTCTGCCGGTCGTGCTTATGGGAAAGGGCTCTGCCTCCACCGGCGGCGCGCATTGACACGATGCTTGGATCAGTAGCCCCGTTCCGACACTGCCCTCCCCTCGCTTACTTACCGTAGGACTGCGCGATCTGTCCGACGAGCTTGGCCCAGGGCATGTCGATGGCGGCGTAGACGGCCGCCGCCTCCGGCCGCGCGTTGTCACCGAGAATTTCCACCATCAAGCTGGCGTAGTCGGAAAGGATTACGCCGGCCTGCAGCATGCGCAGAAGACCGGTCTGTCGTTTGGTCTCGCTGAAAGTTCCCGACGCGTCGACCGCGACATAGGCGTCGAGGCCCTTGCCAATGGCGGTAATGGCCGGGAACGCGGCGCAGACTTCAAGCGACACGCCGCCGAAAATCAGCTTCCTGCGGCCGGTCGCGGCGATCGCCTCGGCGACCCTAGCATCGTCGAAGGCGTTGACCGACGACCGATCGATGATCGGCACGCCCGGCAGCGCCTCGACGAGTTCGGGAAAGGTCGGACCCCACAGGCTGTCGCGCGCCGTGGTGGTGACGACGATCGGCAATTTGAGAGCCCTGGCCGCTTTGGCCAGTGCCACCACGTTGTGCTTGAGCTCGCCCGTCGAATAGTCGCGAACCCCGGTCATCAGGCCGATTTGGTGGTCGACGAGGATGAGAGCGGCGTTCTCGGATGTGAGCGGCTCGTAAGCGCGGGTCGGGTTTAACATGACATCCTCCTGCTGTTGCGGGCTGCGGCCGGCGCGGCACGAAAACACCTAGCTGCTGGACTATCGGCCGAGAAGTGGCCAGAATCTGAACTCAGCGTCCAGTGTTATGGACGATGGAGCTCGCCTGTGCTGAACCTCAATGACTTCTTCTACTTCGTGCAGGTGGTCGATCGCGGCGGCTTCACCGCCGCCGGCCGGACGCTTCGCCTGCCGAAATCGACGCTGAGCCATCGCATTCAGCAGCTCGAGACGGAGATTGGTGCCAGGCTCCTCAACCGCACGTCACGACAGCTCGGGATGACCGATGCCGGCGAGGAATTTTATCGTCACGCGGTGATGATGTTGCGCGAGGCTGAGCTGGCGGAGACCGCCATACGCCATCGGCTCAATGAACCTATCGGTACCGTGCGCTGCACCGCGGCCATGGCGACCATGCAGTTCGCCATGCGCGATATCGTGGCGGAGTTTCTTGGTCGCTATCCCAAGGTCAATGTCGTCGCGCATGCGAGCGACCAGAATATCGACATCGTCGGCGAGAATTACGACGTCGCGGTCAGAGCGCATACGGAGCCGCTCCCGGATTCGACCCTGGTGCAGCGAAGTTTGGCGCCGGCGCCGTGGCTCTTGTTCGCGGGCGCAGCCTATCTCGATGCGAACGGAACGCCGCAAACGCCCGCAGATCTTCGGAACCACCCTTCGCTGTTCATGATGCGCACCGGCGTGGCTCCGGTTTGGCGGCTTCGCCACGCGCGCGCGGCTAAGGACGAGGTGGTCATGCCCCTTAATCCGCGGCTCTTAAGCGACGATATGATCACGCTGAAGCGAGCGGCGGTCGCCGGCCTCGGCGTGGTCGCGCTGCCCGGCTATGTCTGTCGCGCCGAGGTCCGATCGGGCGCGTTGCGGCGGGTGTTGCCCGCGTGGCTTGCGGGCGATTCCACCATCACCGCGCTCATCCCTTATCGGCGCGGTCTTCTACCCTCCGTTCGCGTCTTCATCGATCACCTGGCCGCGGCGTTTCCGCAAGCGGTCGAGATGTAGGCATTCCTATCCTGGTCCGGCTCGAGAGGCTGCGCCGCACGCGGCTGCTCTCGCAGGCCGCGCGCGGCGCGCCGGCACGGTCAGCAGGGCGTCTCCTGACCCTGCCGCGCCGCCTTCAGCCATTGCCCTCGTTGCTCGTTGAGAGCGCGAGGTACTGGTCGGTGCCGTGACGATTGACGAGCAACAGCACGTTTCCGCCGGATTTCGCCTGCTTGAGGCTCGCCTCGGCTTCTTGTGGCGTCGTCACCGGCTGCCGATTGACCTGCTCGATGACATCGCCCGGCTGGATCCCGGCCTGCGCCACTTGGCTACCGTCTTCGACGCCGGTCACCACGACGCCCTTGACCTCCTGCGACACGCCGGCGCGCTCGCGCATCTCGTCGGTCAGGGGAGCAAGCCTCAGCCCCAGCGCAGTGACGGTCTCGTCGCCGCTTTGATTCCCACCCTCGTCGTTCATCGCCACCTGCGGATTCTCCGGCATCTGGCCCATGGCAACGTCGAGGGTCTGGTCGTTACCATTGCGAGAGATGTCAATCGCGGCGTGGTCGCCTGCCGGCGTCTCCGCCGTGTCGATCGCCAAGTCACGCGCTGTCGCCACGTGATGGTGGTTGAAGGCGAGAATGACGTCGCCCTGCTTGAGGCCGGCCTTGGCGGCGGGACTGCCGTTTTCGACATTGGCAACGAGCGCGCCTTCGGCCTTGGGCAGGCTGAGACTCTTGGCGAGCTCCGGCGTCACGTTCTGGATTTGCACGCCAAGCCATCCGCGATCGACCTTGCCGTGCTCACGCAACTGCTCGATGACCGGTTTGGCGAGGTCCGAGGGAATGGCGAAGCCGATCCCGACCGATCCTCCGTTGGGCGAGTAGATCGCGGTGTTGATGCCGATTACCTGGCCGTTCAAGTTGAAGGTAGGCCCGCCCGAGTTGCCGCGATTGATGGCGGCGTCGAGCTGGAGATAGTCGTCATAGGGCCCGGAATGGATGTCGCGGCCGCGCGCCGAGATGATGCCGGAGCTCACCGTGCCGCCGAGGCCGAAGGGATTGCCGACCGCCAGCACGACATCACCGACCTGCGCCGCATCGCTGTCCCCCCAGGACACGTAGGGCAAGGGATGGTCGACGTTGATCTTGAGCAGCGCGAGATCCGTCTTGGCGTCGCGGCCGAGCACCTTGGCGGGATGCTTGCTGCCGTCTTGGAAGATCACGGTCACCTTGTCCGCGTCGGCGACGACATGGTTGTTGGTCACGACATATCCCGCAGGATCGATGATGAAGCCCGAGCCCAGCGCCATGCGCTGTTCGTGCGGCGAAGGCTGCATCGGCGCGCCGGGGAAGCCCTGGCCCTGCTGTTCGAAGAACTTGCGCATGAACTGGTCGAGGGGGCCTTGCGGAAAGCCATCTTGAGGGGAGCCTTGGTTGTTCATCTCCTCCTCGTCGGCGACGGGCCTATCCGGCTTCTCCAAGACGGAGATGTTGACGACGGCGGGCATCACCTTTTTCACCAGCGGCGCAAAACTCGGCATCGTCGCGGTCGCAGCGACGGCGGGCTGGGGCGCAGTCGCGCCGATTTCGGCCCAGGCGATCGGCGCCGCTACGGCGAGGCCGACGCACGAGGCGAGCGCAGCGACGCGGACCCGCCGATACGTCGACCCATTCGGGTTGGATTGGTTTAGGCGAAACATGAGCTACCTCTTTAGCGAAACGGGGGCTCTGCCGCCGCTCTTGGCCGAAGGCCCGGCGCGCAAGGCATACCTGGATAATGGGTGCCGCCCATTGCCCCACCCCTTCGGGGAGTTCAATTCCGTGTAATCCAGCCGAGCTCATCGCATCGCCGCGAGCTCGGCCCTATTCGATCGGCGAGATTCAGCGCGCGTGTAAGCCCTCGCGTTCGCGACCGGCGCGCCTAAGTCATTGAGAGATGAGCCGCATATTACGATTGAGATCTAGTTTCGGCAGGTTTTGGCTGCTCATGATCTAATTCTTGGGAGATGCACGGAGCGGATGCGCAGCCAGCGCCGCTTCACATCTGGAGAAACTCGCCGCTCGCGACATGGCGCAAGATGCCGGCGACGCTGTGCAGTTCCTCCGCTTCCTCGCGCTCGCGCGCCGTCCGTGGTGGCGCGCCGGAGATCCAGGCGCCAAGCTGGCGACCGCGGTAGAAGCATCGCTCACCGATGCCGTACCGTTCAGCTTGATAGCGCTGGAGGGCACCCCGGAGGTCGCCGTTATCGGCCTCGAGCGCTCTTGCAAGCGAGAGCGCATCGCCTGCGGCCTTGGTGGTGCCGTAACCGACGTGAGGCCGCACAACCACGGCCGCGTCGCCGATCAGCGCGACCCGCCCGAAGGCAAATTGCGGCGAAAGCAGGTCGTAGATCGGCGTGAAGAACGGGCGCTCAATCTTCTCCAACACATGAAGCAATTGCGGTGCGATGGCGGTCCTGGCTGCCGCCCGCATGCTGGCGATCACGTCGTCGCGAATGAGTGCGGGAGAGATGCCCATCGGGTGGTGACGACCGGTGGCATCGGTCAACATGGCGTCGAGATCGGCCTCGCTCGTCCGCCGGTACCAGACCCAATTGTAGCGGCGGTTGCCTTTGCGGAGGTCGTTGTTCTTGCCGGCAATCGGATAGCCGAGAACCTCGGCCCCCGGCGGAAAATGAAAGGTGAAGCGGTCGAACACGGCGTCTCGGATGTCCGGTTGCAACGCTGCCTCGTCGGCCAGCCCTCGCCAGATCAGATAGCCGCTGTACTGCGGCGTGATCGCCGGCAGGAACTGCTGGCGCACGGTTGAGCGGAATCCGTCTGCGCCGATCAACAGTTCGCCTTCAACGGCGCGCCCGTTCTCAAAGATTGCGCGCACGCCGGCGGCGTCCTGCTCGACAGCCGCGAGGGCGTGATCAAGGTGGTAATAGCTGTCGGGCAGAATCCTCCGCACGAGCTGGTAGAGCCGGTCCCAGGATGTCACTGTCTGCGGAAAGGGCCGCCGGCCGATGACGGCTCCGGCGTCGTCGAAGGCGAGGCGCTCGCCGACCTCGATACCGATCGCGTCTGTCCCCGCTCCACTCTCTTCAAGAGCCTCGAAGAGTTCGGAATGACAGACAATTCCGGCGCCACGCCCCTCAAGTTCGACGGGCGAGCGCTCGAAGACGTTGACCTGCCAGCCTCGGCGGCGCAGTAAAGCCGCCGCGAGGAGCCCCGAGGTCGAGCCACCGACGATGATTGCCCGTCTGGCTGTACCGCTTGGCGAGTGGACGATCATGGAGTTCTCCATCAGAGTAGGTGGCGTGAGCTGCATCTGGTTGGTGCAGTCGGATCGAGACGCCGCCGACAACGCGGCGACAATCGTCGGTGCGGCGCAGTCGGGCGAGGCCGCTGGTGTGTAAGGGCCCAGAGAATCCTGCGGCTGCGCCCTCCAGGAAGGGGCCGAGGCCCTCAGTGTACCCTCGGTACGTGCGAGGGTTTGGGAAGTCAGTCACCAGGCAGGCTTGAGGCGGCTTCATGCTGCCGCTGGAATTCGATAGAGCCGGCCGGTTGCCTGCAGAGTTTCTACCGTCCACGGCGCGCCCACGCCGCCGATCATCCAACCGAGGATCGCCCAAAGATCCTTGTCGACGGCGGTATCGTCCAAGGGCTCCAATGCGTCGACGATCGCGTAGATCTCCAGGCCCGAAGGGAACGGCTCTCCGCTCCGCCCAAGGAACACCAGCGCGTAAGCCACCCCAGAGGGCGCACGGACAAAACCGGGTTCGGACAGCCCGATCCGATCGAGATCGAACGTCCGGGCAAAAAAGGCCCGGAACTCCGGATAATGTCCGAGCCTATCCTCCGTGAGCACCATGGCACGGCGCGTGCCCCCGGCTTCCGGGCTCGCAATGACGACGATGTCGGCCATCACGCGCCTCCTTGCTGATCCAAGCGGTCGAGGAAAGCTCCAATCATGCTGCCGATCTCGTGGCCGGAATCTTCCTGCAGAAAGTGCCGACCCGTCACCATGTTCGGGCCCTCGGCATGCGGGAGGAGCTGTTTGAAGCGGGCGGCGAATGTTGCCGCGTCAAATACCTCGTCCTCGCGCCCCCAAATGATCAGTGTCGGCAGTCTGGTTTTTGCCAACTCCGCCTCGAGCCACGCGAACCGGGCCTGGGCGCGGGCGGTGTCGTCGAGCGGAATCCAACGGGGCCATGTCCAGGTGAGAAGGCGGGTTTCGTAATCGGGCAGAACGGCATCATAGGCGGCCTGAGCTTCGCGGCGGAATTTGTCACGATCGACGACCGACAGATAGACGCCGCGTCGCGCCAGGACGTTATGCCGGCCCAGCAGATAGGGGCCTACCAGCGGCGCATGCATGGTACGCCACGGAAAGAGGCGGGTGTGGAACTCCGCCGGCGGCGTCGGCCAGGCCCAGGTGCTCATGACCACCAGCGCGCGCACCCGTTCCGGGTTGCTCATCGCAAAGGACAGTCCGGTCGGTCCTCCCCAATCATGACAGACCACGGTCAGGCGCCGCAGATCGAGCTGACGGACCAGGCCCGTGAGGTTGGCGATATGCCCGTCCAGGCTGTGAGCCTGCTCGCGTGCTGGCTTCTCCGACAGGCCGAAGCCAATCATGTCAGGAACAACCACGCGGCGCCCGGCTCCCAACAGCGGCGGTATGACGTCGCGATAAAGAAAGCCCCAGGTCGGATTGCCGTGCAGCAGCAGAACCGGGTCGCCCGCGCCCTCATCGACGTAATGCATCCGCCAACCGTTGACCCGCACGTCCCGACCGGCGAAACGCCATTTGTCCTGAAAGCCCTCGATATTCGCCAGGAAGACTGCGGTCATGCGCCTATCCTTCATGGTTTCGTGGAAGCCTTGGCGTCTTCCGTGGCTTGACGCAGGAAGGCGCAGATCACCACCATCTTGGCAATGACATCTCCGACAAACGGTTCGAGGGCGGCGCTGATCGCCGTCCTCAGAGCGGGAGATGGCGATGGTGCCGAATCACCCAGCCGGACCAGGAGCCGGTCCGCCCGGGTCCGCGCCACGCGCTGTGCCCGATCGATCGCCTTGGTCAGCTGACCATCATCATTCAGCGGCATCAGCAGCAGCCAGGCCAATGACAGATAGGCCGGCCAGTGCGCGAGATGGCGATACATGCTGGCAAGTACCGCTCCCGGACGCCGGGTGCCGAGCCCGTTCAGGGTGGTCACCAGCGCGGCGGTCGAGGGGGATAGGTCGGCCAGGTTGAGCAGCCGCGGCAGCCGGGCCTGCGGCGCCGCCACCACGGCCATCGGTTCGGCAGCTTCGGCCTCCGAGGGCGAAGATCCCTGTAAGCGCGCCCGCAACGCCGAAAGAGCGACCAGCGCCAGCGCGTTGGTGTGGTCATAGGCGGCAAGGACGCTGCGGATAGCGGTCAGGTCGTCCGGCCGCAGGCTCAGCCCTGCGAATACCTCCGCCGGGATGGAGGGTGTCGACGGCAGTGCAAGCTCGGCACGCAGTGTCATAGCCTCGCTGGTCACTGACCCGTCGATATAGAGCGGCCGCAGCGTTCCCCACGCCCAGGGCAAGGCGCCGTCGATCGTCGCCAGATGCCGCCAGACCAGGTTGACGACGTCGACGCCTAGGACGTGTCGGATATCCGCGAAAATTGTCGCGATCTCGCCGGTCGCGGCGGCTTCGGTGATGGCTGGAATGGGGTCGTTCATGCTGCCCTCATGCCGAATCGCCTGATATCGGGCGGCAGAAATGGAAATCACGGTGCACCGCCATTGATGCCGTGCGCGCTGG
>Ga0335081_10003968_pt1 | contig 23346 bp, 15 predicted proteins | sample Lox_Sample_35_FD_206713 | JGI IMG/M metagenome (GOLD analysis project Ga0335081, IMG submission 206713) | Soil microbial communities from Loxahatchee National Wildlife Refuge, Florida, United States - Lox_Sample_3.5 | ecosystem: Environmental > Terrestrial > Soil > Wetlands | place: USA...
GGACTGACCCACGTCGATCTGAAAAATGCGGCGAGCAAGGGGCGGTATGTCCTGCCCCTGAATCGCGACAACACTCGCAACATTGACCGGACTGGGGGGACGTTTCTGCACACTTCCCGCACAAATCCCTCAAAGATGAAAAAGTTGCCTCCGGTTTTGCAGGGGCAGAAGTTCGAGGCCAAAGAGTCCACAAAGAAAGGCGTGACCAGTACTGTTTTCGACGTGACGCCGGCGGTGCTGAAAAATATCGAAACGCTCGGCCTCGATTACCTGATCGCCATCGGCGGCGACGACACGCTGAGCTATGCCTCGGAACTCGACCGCCAAGGGATGAAGGTGCTTGCGGTGCCGAAGACCATGGATAACGACGTCCGGAACACGGAGTATTGCATCGGCTTCTCGACCGCGATTACTCGGGCGATGGATGCCATCGATCGGCAGCGGACAACGGTGGGATCGCACGAGCGCATAGGCATCTTCCGCGTGTTTGGGCGCGATGCGGGCTACACCTCGCTCTACACCGCCTATGTGACCGCGATCCGCTGCTGCATACCCGAATATAAAGTCGATCTCAAGCACCTGATCGAGTTGCTCATCAATGACAAGCGCAACAACCCGAGCAATTATTCGCTGGTTATCCTTTCTGAGGGTGCTGAGTGGCAGGGCTATACCGTGAAGGAATACGGAGAAGCTGATGCATTTGGACATCGCAAGAAGATGAGTGTCGCCGAAGACCTGAGCGATGAGATCAAGCGGACGACCGGAGAGGAGACCGTCGTCAGTGATCTGACCTACGACCTGCGGTCGGGCAGTCCCGATTTCGTCGATCGGTTGGTGGGCTTCACGTTTGCGGGTATGGCAATGGATGCGCTGGAAGAAGGGAAGTCCGGCCTGATGGCTGCAATTAACGAAGGCCGCTACTCGATGGTACAGATTCCGGATCCGAAGCTGGGTCCACGGAAGGTGGATATTCCATCGATGTACAACACCGAGCGTTATCGTCCGAAGTATGACCACAAGCTCGGTTTGCCGATCTTTTTGACGCGGCCGTAGGCGCTTGCGAGTCACGTCGTCTGTTCGCGGGACAAAGGGTTTTTCCACTTTGCGACGCCTTCCGCTTTGCGGAAGGCCATTGCTCCGGTCGACATTACGATGCCATCGAGATGGCAGTGAGGCCGAGATGGCACAGACATCACTGCTGTAGCTTGGTTTCGGACTTCGGCGGGTTGGCTTCCAGTTGCGAGGGAGTGGGCAACTGGGAGCGATCCCAGCCGCCGCCGAGAGCTTCAATCAGGAGAATGGCGGAATCCATTTCCTGGATCTGGAGCGTTGCAAGCGTTTGCTGATCCGAAAGGAAAGTTGTCTGCGCCGTGACGACGTTCACATAAGGATCAATGCCCGTCTGGTAGCGGACCATTTCTAGTTTCAGAAATTCTTCTGCGTGATTCACCGCCGCCTGCTGTCTTTCAATCTGCTGTGAATAAATCCTAACTCCCGCAAGATAGTCCTCCACTTGTTCGAAGGCGGTTAATACGGTCTGCCGATAGAGGGCGAGATCGGCGTTGTAAATGGCCGTGTATTGATTCAACTCGGCGCGATATAAGCCTCCATTGAAAATCGTCTGAGAGATCGAAGGACCGATGGACCAGAAGCGACTCGGCCACGAAAACCATTTTGTAAAAGTCGAGCTTTCAAAACCGCCAGTAGCCGAGAGCGTGAGGCTGGGGAAAAATGCGCCGTAGCCGATGCCGATGGTGGCGTTTGCCTCAGCCAGCGTGCGCTCAGCAGCGGCGATATCCGGCCGTCGCTCCAGCAATTCAGACGGCACGCCCACCGGGATCGGAGGAGGAGTTGCGAACTCCGGACGAGGCGGAAGGGAGAAATCTGTGGCAACTTTCCCAATCAACATCGCGATCGCGTGTTCGTACTGGGCCCGCGCGACTTTGACGTTGATAGCTGCCGACTGCGCTGCTTCCAGTGTAGATTGCGCTTCAACGACTGAGATGTAGTCATCCACGCCGGTCTCGTAAGCCGCTTTGGTGACCTCCAATGCTTTTTGATCCGCGGCTACAGTTTCGTCGAGAATCTTTTGTAACGCGTCCTGGCCGCGAATTTCAAAATAATATTCGGCGAGGCTCGCCTGTTCGGTCAGTCGTTCGTTTTCAAGGTCGGCTGCGCTCACCTGTGCTGCGTATTGTGCCTCTCGTACTTGATTGCGGATCTTGCCCCACAGGTCGGGAACCCATGAAACATTTACAGGGAAAGACCACGATGTAGATTGCTGTCCTGAGTTTGTTGTCTGTCCGGAGGGGCCGGTTGCGCCTGCACTCGGTACATAGCTGTTGGAAAGGTTCCCGGAAGCGTGCGAACGCTGGAATGAAGGGCTCGTCGTGACTGTCGGCCAGTATTGCGCGTGTGCTTGGCGGATGACAGCACGTGCCGCCATCAGATTCTCGAAATATGCTGTGATGGTCTGGTTGTTGATGTTGAGTTGTTCTTCCAGATCGTTCAGTTCGGAATCGTGAAAGATCTTCCACCATTTTCCGCGCAGCATCGCCTCTTGCGGACTTGCGACTTTCCATCCGGGAGCATTCTGAAAGTTAACGGTCGACTCCTTATAGTTAGGTGCCGCAGGAGTGGGGCTCGTTGGTGGATGATATTTCGGTCCGAAAAGACAGCCAGAAAGCGCGTTGAGCAAGAACACAATACAGAGAGCCTGCGTGGATCGAGATAGAGGCATTGTTTTCTCGGTGCTCCTCATATGCGCTCCGGGGTTATTTGCGTTGAGGGAGGTTCAGCCTGACCCTTGAACCAGAGCCGCAAACGATCGAGTTCGAGGTAGACGACCGGGGTTGTATAGAGAGTGATCAACTGGCTCAATAGCAGACCGCCGACGATCGTGATGCCGAGCGGCCGCCGCAGTTCGGAGCCCATCCCTGTGCCGAAGGCCAATGGCAGAGCGCCGAACAGCGCAGCCATGGTTGTCATCAGAATGGGACGAAAACGCAGGATGCACGCTTCGAAGATCGAGTCCCGAGTGTTCTTCCCCTCCTGGCGCTCCGCCATGAGCGCGAAGTCGATCATCATGATGGCGTTCTTCTTCACGATTCCGATAAGAAGTACGATTCCGATAATCGAGATCACATTCAGATCCATATGGAAAATCAAGAGAGCGAGCATGGCGCCCACGCTTGCGGAGGGAAGCGTCGAGATAATCGTGAGCGGGTGAACGAAACTCTCGTACAGTATCCCGAGCACAATGTAGACGGCGAGCAGCGCGGTGATAACCAGAACCGGTTCCGATGAGAGCGATTGTTGATAAGCCTGTAGCGTGCCCGCGAAAAATCCGTGAATGGTCGAAGGGGTGCCCAGACGCTCTTCTAACCGCTGGATCTCCTGCGTTGCCTGGCTCAACGACACGTTTGGCGCCAGGTTGAAGGAAACAGTAACAGAAGGGAAGAGGCCAGTGTGATTCACTTGCAGCGCAGTGGTGCCCGTCTGTGGAGTCGTAACAGTCAAGATGGGCGTCATCTGGGCTGCGTTGCTGGCAGTACTGGTGCTCTTGACATAGAGATATTTCAAATCCTGGGGAGACTGCCAATATTTCGGAGCGACCTCGAGCACGACGTAATACTGGTTCATCGGCATGTAGATGACCGACACCTCGGATTGTCCGAACGCGGAATAAAGGGCACGATCCAGTGAACTTGCAGTTTGGCCCAGGCGCGCCGCGTTGATTCGATTGAAGGTCATGAATTCCTGAAGCCCGCCGTTCTGCTGATCGCTGTTTACATCCTGGAGGCCGGGGAGCGTTCTCATGTTCTTCAGAAGAATCGGTCCCCAATGTGAGAGATCGGCGATGTTGTCGGACTGGATGGTGAACTGGTAGAGCGCGTTGCTGGCTCGTCCGCCGATGCGAAGATCCTGCACAGGCTGCAGGAATGCGGAAGCCACGGGCAACCGGCTAAGCTTCGGGCGCAAGCGGTTGATGATTGCGGCTGCGCCAATCTTTCTCCCGTTTAATGGCTTTAGCGAAACGAATATGAATCCACCGTTACTTGCGCCATTGCCTCCGGTGTAGGCATTCACGTTTTGGACTGCGGGATCTGCCTTGATGACTTTCACCAGCTGCAAGATCGAATAGTTCATGAATGGAAAGGATGCGTCCTGAGGCCCTTGTACTCCGCCGACGAGCACACCGGTGTCCTGCTGCGGGAAAAATCCTTTGGGGAGGCGAACGATCAGAACGAAATTGAGAGCGATCGTCACGAGCAGAATCGCGATCGTAAAAGCTGGATTTTCCAGCACCCACTCGAGAGATTTTCGATAGACGGCGAGCATGCCGTTAAAGAAGTTCTCGCTCCAGCGGTAAAGCCGTCCGTGCTCGCGTTGTTCCTCGGCTTTGAGCAAGTGCGCGCACATAGTCGGAGTGGTGGTCAGCGAAATGACCATTGAGACGAGAATCGCGGAGGCGAGGGTCACGGCAAATTCGCGAAAGAGCCGGCCGACAATGCCGGCCATCAGCAGGATCGGAATAAAAACGGCGACGAGAGAAATGCTGATGGAAAAAACCGTGAAGCCGATCTCGCGCGCTCCGCGCAGAGCCGCTTCCATCGGCGGCATGCCCTGTTCGAGGAAACGAGAGATGTTTTCCATCACGACGATCGCGTCATCGATCACGAAGCCTGTTGAGATCGTGAGCGCCATCAGCGAGAGATTGTCGACGCTGTATCCGAGCAGGTACATGATGGCGAAGGTGCCGATGAGCGATACGGGGACGGCAACGCTCGGGATCATGGTCGCCCGCGCTTTGCGGAGAAAAAAGAAAACGACGAGTATGACCAGAATTACGGCAATGATCAGAGTCCGTTCGACGTCATCGATGGAGGCGCGGATTGTTGTCGTGCGGTCCAGGACAGTGATCAGTTCGATGCCGCGCGGCAAAATCGCTTGAATGAAGGGCAGTTGGGCGGTGATGCGCTCCACCGTCTGAATGATGTTCGCGCCTGGTTGGCGGAAAATAATGATGGTGACCGAAGGGATCCCATTGAAATACCCGGCGGTTCGCAGGTTCTGTGTGGAGTTGACAACATCGGCTACATCTGAGAGGCGGATGGCTGTTCCCTCTTGATAACCAACGATCAGCGGACGATATTGTTCCGCATCAGTGATCTGATCGTTCGTAATAATGTCGGCGCTTACGGCTCCGTTCGCTAAACGGCCGCGAGGCATGTCCACGTTTTGCTGACTGAGGGCGGATTGGATATCCGTTAGCGTAAGCCCGCGGCTTTGCAGCTTAGTGGGATTCACTTCGACGCGGACAGAAGGTAGCGATCCTCCTCCGACAAAGACTTCTCCTACGCCATCGATTTGCGAAAGCTTCTGCTCGATGATGGTCGAGGCTTCGTCATAGAGCTTGGGCACCGAGTATTTGTCGGAGGTCAGACTCAGCACCATGATCGGTGAGTCGGCGGGATTCACTTTGCGATACGTGGGATTGCCTGGCAGGTTGGTGGGAAGATAGCTGCGGGCTGCGTTGATGGCAGCTTGCACGTCGCGCGCAGCGCCGTCGATATTCCGAGATAAATCGAACTGAAGCGTGATGGACGTGCTGCCGAGCGAACTGGAAGACGTCATCTCGGTCACTCCCGCGATATGGCCAACCTGACGCTCGAGAGGAGTTGCGATCGATGACGCCATGATTTCCGCGCTCGCTCCCGGGAGACCGGCGGAGACGGAAATCGTCGGGAAGTCGACCTGCGGGAGCGGCGATACGGGTAAAGCCACGTAGGCAATAGCTCCAGAAATGGCAAGAGCAACGGTCAGCAACGTTGTAGCAACTGGGCGCCGGATAAATGGTTCGGAGATGTTCATGTACTCTCCGGTCCACCGGGCGCGGCATCGCCCGCTCTCAAGTCCGGTCTATGCCCGGTGAATCGTTGCGCGAGTCTGTCGAAGAACACGTAAATCACCGGAGTCGTGTAAAGGGTCAGGATCTGGCTGACGAGCAGGCCGCCGATCATGGCGATTCCCAGAGGGCGTCGCAATTCCGAACCGTATCCGGCACCCAGAGCGAGAGGAATTCCACCCAGCAATGCCGCCATCGTTGTCATCATGATTGGCCGGAAGCGCAGCAGACTCGCTTCATAGATCGCGTCGGTGGAGTTTCTTCCGCGCTCGCGCTCGGCTTCGAGCGCGAAATCGACGATCATGATGCCATTCTTCTTGACGATGCCGATCAGAAGGATGATGCCAATGATGGCGACTACGGTGAGATTCTGGCGAAAGAGAATAAGAGCCAGCAGGGCTCCCACCCCCGCGGACGGTAACGTCGAAAGAATCGTGACGGGATGTATGAAGCTTTCGTACAGCACGCCGAGGACGATGTAAACGGTTACCAGCGCGGCGAGAATGAGAAGCGGCTCGTTGGAAAGCGAGTTTTCGAACGAGGCGGCTGTTCCTTGAAAACTGGCCTGCAGGCTGGGAGGAAATCCGATCTTACCCGCGACGCGGTTGATGTCGTCGATCGCCGTGCCGAGGGCAGCATTCGGAGCAAGGTTGAAAGAGACGGTCACTGCCGGAAACTGACCCTGGTGGTTGATCGACAGAGCTTCCGTGATATTGGAAATGTGGGCAAAAGTACTTAACGGTACTGCACTGGCACCGGCCGCGGAGACGGTGGTGTTCGGAGTGGTTCCTATGAAAGTTCCTCCGTTGAGTGAAGATGTTGACCTTGCGTTAGGGGTCAGAACTGTGGGGTTAGGCTGTAAAACTGCGGCTGATGGCGTGTAGAGCACAGAAGTAGTCAGCGCGTTGGAGCCAGCGGCGCTGGACCCCGAAGAAGAGAACGAGGTGAAGGCAGAGCCCCCCGCCGCGCCAGAAGAAGTGTTTGATTGAATGTACAAATCGCCGAGCTTCTTCGGATTCAATTGCCATTGCGGTTGGGCCTCGAGAATGACGTGATACTGGTTTAGCTGCGTGTAGAGCGTGTTGATCTGTCTCTGTCCATAGGCGTCATAGAGTGTGTTATCAATTGTCGCGGGAGCGATTCCTAGCCGCGATGCGGTGACGCGATCGATGTTAACGTCTACTGCCTGTCCTCCCGTCTGCTGATCGGTCGCAACGTCTTCGACGCTGGACAGTTTGTCGATCTGAGAGATAAATCTCGACGTCCAGGTATTGAGTTCGTTCGCATCAGGATCTTCGAGCGTGTACTGATAAAGAGTTCGGGTGACCCGGTCATCCACGGTGATGTCCTGCACGGGTTGCATGTAGAGATGAATACCCTGAAGGTTCGCGAGCTTCTTGGAAAGTCTGCGTATGACATCGGACGCACTGAGACTGCGTTGCTCGATCGGTTTGAGATTGATTTGAATGCGACCGCTATTCAAGGTTGTGTTGACGCCATCCGCGCCGATGAACGAGGAAAGGCTCTCCACGGCCGGGTCCTGCAGAATGATGGAAACAAGTTGCTGCTGCTTCTGTGACATGGCATCGAAGGAAATGGACTGTGGAGCCTGCGTGATGCCCTGAATGACTCCCGTGTCTTGTACGGGAAAGAAGCCTTTTGGGATGACGATATAAAGAACGACCGTGACTACGAGCGTGGCGACTGCAACAAGAAGCGTGGCAGTTTGATGGTCGAGAACGACTCTCAAGGTGCGGCCATAGAAGGCGATCATTCGATCAAAGACTCGCTCTGAAGCCCGAAACCAGCGGCTCTGCTGGGATTCTGGATTGTGGCGCAGAATGCGGGAAGCCATCATCGGTGTCAGCGTAAGTGAGACTACCGCCGAGATGATGATCGTGACCGCGAGAGTGACGGCAAATTCGCGAAACAAGCGACCGACTACATCGCTCATGAAGAGCAGGGGAATGAGCACGGCAATTAGAGAAACCGTCAACGAAAGAATCGTGAACCCGATCTGGCCGGCACCTTTGAGCGCAGCCTCCATCGGCGATTCCCCTTCCTCGAGAAAGCGCGCGATATTTTCGATCATGACGATGGCATCATCGACAACGAAGCCGGTCGAGATTGTCAGAGCCATCAGTGAGAGGTTGTCGAGGCTGTAGCCGAGCATGTACATGGCGCCGAAAGTGCCGACCAGCGACAGCGGCACGGCGACGCTGGGAATCACTGTGGCTCGGAAACTGCGGAGGAAAAGGAAAATCACCAGAACCACCAGTCCGATGGTGATCATCAATTCCATTTCAACATCGTTGACGGAAGCGTGAATGCTGGTCGTGAGATCGGTTAGTTCAGAGACCGTTATGGAAGCGGGAAGATCGGCTTTGAGCGATGGCAGAATTGTCTTGATGTTGTTGACGACACTAATCGTGTTCGCGCCGGGCTGGCGCTGGATGTTGAGAATGACGGCAGGCGTTTTGTTCATCCACGCGGCTAATTGAGAGTTCTCAACGCCATTTACTACGCTTGCCACGTCCTTCAAGAGAATTGGAGCTCCGTTTCGGTAGGCGACAACAACGTTGTCGTATTCCTGCGCCTGAGTGATCTGATCGTTGGAGTCAATCTGGTAGTCCTGCCGGGGACCATCGAAATTTCCTTTCGCGGCATTCACGCTGGTTTGGGTTAATGCGGTGCGAACGTCTTCGAGATTGACTCCGTAAGAAGACAGCTTCGTAGGATTCACCTGAATCCGGACCGCGGGTTTCTGGCCGCCACTAATACTGACCAGTCCGACGCCGTTCATCTGAGAGAGTTTTGGGGCGAGCCTCGTATCTACGAGGTCTTCCACCTGCGATAAAGGCATCGTGTTGGAGGTGATTCCGAGCGTGAGAATCGGCGCGTCTGCGGGATTGATTTTGTTGTAGACCGGAGGAGTAGGCAGGTTTGCGGGGAGATAACTCTGCGCGGCATTGATAGCAGCCTGAACTTCCTCCTCACCTACGTCGATGTTGAGCGACAGATTGAACTGCAGCACGATCACCGAGACAGTGGCTGCGCTGGTGGATGTCATCTGGCTCAGGCCCTGCATTTCGCCGAACTGGCGCTCGAGCGGCGCGGTAACGGTCGTCGCCATCACGTCAGGACTGGCTCCCGGGTAAAACGTCTGTACTTGAATCGTCGGATAGTCGACCTGGGGCAACGCGGAGATGGGTAATTGAGTGAAGGCTACGATACCGACCAGAAGGATGGCCGTCATCAGTAGGATGGTAGCCACCGGCCGCAAAATGAACGGGCGTGACGGACTCACGGCGCAGTCCCCTCGGTCGACGTCGTCGGCAGTTGCATCTTCGAGACGACTACGGCCGCACCGTTCTGCAGTTTTTCGAAGCTGCTGTCGGCGACTACTTCACCGGCATTCACGCCCTCTACTGCGGTCTCCCCTTCATTTGAAACTCCGGTCTTTATGTCACGCATGACAACCTTGCCGTTTTGAATCACATAAACGAACGCTTCGGTTCCATTGTGTTGAATGGATGAATCGGGCAGCAGTATCTGATCGCGCAGCGTCTTAACGAGCAAACGCGTGTTTACAAACTCATTGGGATAAAGCGCGCCAGATCGGTTGGCAAAGAGCGCCCGCAGCTTCAGAGTTCCTGTGGTTGTGTCGATCTGATTGTCATAAGAAGTTACTCTGCCGGTCGCGATCTTCTTCTGACTGGCGCGATCCCATGCTTCCAATGGCAGATTCAGACCGTGATCCGGCTGTGTCATGACTTCTGCGAGGTCATCTTCGGAAATGGTCGCCACGACCGTAATCGGCACCGTCTCGGTCACGATAACCAGCGTAGTCGTGGCATTCGCAGTGACGAGATTTCCGGGATCAACTAAACGCAGTCCAACGCGTCCGTTGATAGGTGACGTGATACGGCAATACGCGACCTGTAACCGGTAATAGCGCAACGTTCCTTGATCGTTCTTCACCGATCCTTCATCTTGCTTTACGATCTTTTGCTGATCTTCGTAGGTCTGACGCGGAATCGCATTTCGAGACCAGGCCTCTTTGTAGCGCTCGAGATCCATTTGAGCCTGTGCCAACAGGTTTTGATCTCGTTCCAGTACGCCTTCCGCTTCGATAACCTGGGCTTCATACTGTCGGGCATCGAGCTGGATGAGCAGGTCCCCCTTGTGCACAAACTGTCCTTCTTTGTAGTGGACCGCGGTGATTACTCCAGTTGCCTGCGCTGTAATCGAGTCGGTATAAAGTGCGGTTACAGTTCCAATCGCACTGAGGTAAACACCGATATCTCCTTTCTCGGCAGTCGCGGTTGTAATGGTCACGGGTCCTCCGAAACCACGGCGACTGGCCAGCGACTGACTCTGCGCTGACTGCTTACGCGGACAAGCCCAATAGAAAATGAGCGCGACTACGATCAGGATCAGAGCCCATATCCAATACTTTCTGTTTCGTTTCGGAGGAGCAGGTTGACCGTCGGCGGTGAGCTGATGATCCGGAGGCGTGTAGTGGCCAGATTCGTTCGGATCTTGCATGTTTGTTCGGGCTCGTGCTATCCCCTAAGATTCACAAAACATTACATTTGGCGACTTCCACGAGAGGACCGTTATGATGCCCGAAAAGGCTCGGCGGGATGGTTCGCTTTTTTGGGGGCGCTGGCGAGATAAGGTTGTTGCAGTTTCCGGGTGGAGAGTATCAGGGATTAGAGCAATGCCGCTTGTCAGTAAATACGGGCGCATTGCGAGGCTCGATACGATGAGCGGTTCAGCCTATAATCCTCGCAATTTGAGGGGCGCCCAATGAATTCACGTTCTTACTTCTTGCTGCTTATTTTAGTCAACTTTGGCACGAACCTGTCGGCTGCTCAAACTTCGCCTCCTGTGCTGAATGCAGATCAAGCCCGGGATGAAGCAGCACATTTCCTGCAGGAGTTAATTCGTATCGACACGCAGGATCCGCCGGGAAATGAGTCAAAGGTCGCTCACTATCTTCAGGGTATGCTCCAGGATGAAGGCATTGAAGCGAAGATTCTCGAGACGGTGCCCGGCCGCGCGTCGATAGTCGCCCGACTGAAGGGCGATGGAAGCAAGCGTCCACTGCTGCTGATGGGACATGAAGATGTAGTTCCAGTCGATAGAGCACGGTGGACGGTGGATCCATTCGCCGGACTGGAGCGCGACGGGATGATCTGTGGACGGGGTGCCGCGGACGACAAAGCGGCAGATGCGGCGAATCTCGAAGTATTTCTGCAACTCAAGCGAATGAAGGTTCCGCTGAAGCGGGATGTCATTTTTCTGTCGGAGGCGAGTGAGGAAGCTTCGTCGAATGCAGGGATGGCTGTCCTGGTGGAAAAATATTGGGACGATCTCGCATGTGAGTTTGCTCTGAACGAGGGTGGGGGCTCGCTGGTCGAGGGCGGAAAAATCAAATACATGGGTGTGGCGATTGCGGAAAAGCTGCCGCGGGGCGTGTTCCTTGAAGCCACGGGATCGAGCGGCCACGGTTCTGTACCACGCGTGGATAACGCGGTTATGCATCTTGCGGCGGCGGTTGCGAAGGCCGGAACATGGGAGACGCCGAGCCGCTTGAACGAAACAACGCGCGAGTTCTTCCGCCGGCTGGCAACAATCTCGCCGCCCGAAGAAGCGGCATGGTATCGCAATGTGCTTGAACCGAAGGTGCAAGCAGAACTGCGAGTGAAAAAGCCGCAATACTATTCCATGCTGCGCACGTCAGTCGTTCCGACGATGCTGAAGGCGGGAATAAAGGAAAACGTGATTCCTCCGGTAGCGGAAGGGACGCTCGATATCCGCGCGCTGCCGGATGAAGATTTGCCGAAATTCCGCGAAATGCTGACCCGGGTCATTAACGATCCGCAGGTGAAAGTTGTGCCGGAGGACTATACGAATTCGATGCGCCGGCGACTGGTTTGAATACCGAGATGTTTCGCGCACTCGAATCGGCGCAGAAGGAAGTAGCGCCAGATGCGATCACATTACCGGTCATGACGACTGGAGCGACGGATTCATCCTTCTTGCGCACAAAGGGCGTCTCAGCTTACGGCATCGGCGTACCCAAAACAGAGGAAGAGAGCCGGACGGTGCACGGCAATGACGAGCGGATTGAAGTGAAGGAACTTGGACTATTCGTCCGGTATCTGTTTCGCGCAGTCGTGACGGTGGCGGCGCAGTAGGGAGCGTCAGGCAGGATGAAGGATTACTCGGAGGGTGTTAACGCTAGTTAACGCCATTCTCCGCGCTCACCAGAGAGGGCTCGGTCCAGGTACGTTGCTGCACTGATCAGCGCCAAGTGCGTCAATGCCTGAGGGAAGTTGCCGAGATGTTGCCCGTTTTCGGCTAGTTCCTCTGAATAGAGCCCAAGGTGATTGGCGTAGCTCAGCAGCTTTTCAAAAAGCAACTGAGCCTTTTCCAACTCACCGGCGCGAGCCAGGCATTCGACATACCAGAAGGAACAGGCGGTGAAGTGGCCTTCGCCACCGGGAAGACCATCCACATGCGTCCGCTCGACTTCATATCTGCGGACGAGAGTGTCTTCCACCAACCTTTTCTCAATTGCCCGGATGGTCAAGACCCACATCGGATCGACTGGACTGATAAAGCGCATCATAGGCATCAACAGAACGGACGCGTCCAACTCTTCAGTTCCCTTCGACTGTACAAAAGACTGCAGCTTGTTGCTCCAGAAGTTAGAGAAAATATCGTTGCGAATTTCATCGCGAGTGCGCTGCCATGATCCTAAGGGGCCTGGAAGCGAGCGTGCCAGAGCCAGTCGCAAAGCGCGATCGAAAGCGACCCAGCACATAAGACGAGAGTGCAGGAACTCCTTCGGTCCGCCGCGAACCTCCCAGATTCCGTCGTCTGCCCGCTGCCAGTTTTTCGCGAGCCATTCGAGGATGCGCTGAACATCCTGCCAGCCGTCGTGGGAAATGGACCTGCCGTATTTATTTGCCAAGTAGATTGAATCCATCATCTCGCCGTAGATGTCGAGCTGAAGTTGCTGATAAGCGGCATTTCCAATGCGCACGGGGCGGGAGTTTTCGTATCCGGCAAGATTGTCGAGATTGTGCTCGTCTAGTCTTTTCCTGCCGTCGATTCCGTACATGACCTGCAATGGTCCTCGCTGTGCATCGTCACTTAAACGTCCCTTTAGCCAATTGATGAAAGCCTCGGCTTCCTCGACGATGCCAAGTCGAATCAGGGCGTAAAGAGTGAAGCTGGCGTCGCGCAACCATGTGTAGCGATAGTCCCAGTTACGAACTCCTCCAATCTGTTCCGGAAGAGCAAATGTTGGGGCGGCGATCAATGATCCGTGCTGACGGCTGATAAGTAACTTCAACATCAAAGCCGAGCGGAGGACCATTTCGCGCCAGCGTCCTTTGTATTTGGCTTGCGCAATCCACTTCCTCCAAAAACGCGCTGTTCTACGGAAACGGCGACCGACGAATTCGAGTTCTGGAGGTTGTCGTTCCGGACGCACACCACCGAAGACAAACGTTGCTGTCGCGCCTGATTGTAAGGTGAAGTCAGAAACTGCATCCTCGCCCTGCCGTTCCACCGAAGTGCTGGAGTACAGGGCCATGGGCGGGCAGTTCGTGTCAGTCGGGAGGAATTTCGCGCATTTATCCGAGAGTTCCATCCGATGCTCGACCCTGGCGTAGTTGAACCTTGGGCGGCAGCTCATTTTGAAATGTACATTGCCTCGGATAACGGAGACGGTTCGCACAATTTCGTTCGGTTGTCGGGCATCCTGTTCAATTGGCATGTAGTCGGTCAGCTCGGCGACGCCTTCCTCAGCCAAGAATCGCGTCAGCAATATGTTCGTCTCCGGCAGATAGAGCTGGCGGACGCGCATGTCAGGGAGCTGAGGTTCAATCCGAAAACATCCGCCGCGGTTTTGATCGAGAAGCGCCGCAAAAATGGTCGGCGAGTCAAATTCGGGATAGCAGAGAAAATCGATCGAGCCGTTCATTCCAACGAGCGCGATCGACTCCATGTTGCCGATAACGCCGTAGTTCTCGATTGGCTGAAACGTCATGTCCGTAGGCATCCTTCAACCGCGGCGTTCTGGAATTCCGCTCGCCCGATTGACTATGTGGGATGACAAAGCTCCAGGAAAAGGTTTCAGCTGAGGGCTCCTATGAGCTTTCTTTATACTTTCGATAGAGGCGAATCAGGTTGTTGGTTGAGCTGTCGTGCTCGAGCTTCGGTTCTTTCGGGCTCTCGAGTTCCGGGATAATGCGCTTAGCCAGCACCTTGCCCAGCTCGACGCCCCATTGATCGAAGGAATCGATGTCCCAGATGACGCCTTGCGTGAAGACGGAGTGTTCGTAGAGGGCGACGAGCTTTCCTAGAGTGCTTGGGGTCAGTTGCTCGGCAAAAATCGTAGTCGAAGGACGATTTCCCTCGAAAACTCTGTGCGGAACGAGCCAGTCTGGAGTGCCTTCCTCCTTTACCTGTTCAGGAGTTTTGCCAAAGGCGAGCGCTTCGGCCTGCGCCAACACGTTGGCGACGAGGAGATCATGATGATGGCCGAGCGAATTGAGCGGTTTTCCGAATGCGATGAAGTCACACGGGATCAGCCTTGTTCCCTGGTGGATCAGTTGGTAGAAAGAATGCTGGCCATTAGTCCCGGGTTCTCCCCAGTAGATTGGCCCCGTTTCATAATCGACGACTCGCCCCGCCAACGTCACATGCTTCCCGTTGCTTTCCATCGTCAACTGTTGCAGATATGCGGGAAACCGCTTCAGATATTGGCTATAGGGCAAGACTGCAACGGTTTCCGCGCCGAGAAAATCATTGTTCCAAATAGCGAGAAGGCCCATCAGCACCGGCAGGTTGTGCTCGAACGGCGCAGTGCGGAAGTGCTCGTCCATCTCGTGAAAGCCATCTAATAGAGCGCGGAAATTCTCCGGGCCAATCGCCAGCATCGTCGAAAGCCCGATGGCAGAGTCCATCGAGTATCGGCCGCCGACCCAATCCCAGAACTCGAACATGTTGTGAGTATCGATGCCGAATTTCGCTACTTCGGTCGCGTTAGTGGAGACGGCCACAAAGTGCTTGGCGATTGATTTCGCATCTCCACGAAACGCCTTGAGCGCCCATTCGCGGGCAGTTTGAGCATTGGTCATCGTTTCGAGCGTCGTGAAGGTCTTCGAAGAGACGATGAAGAGCGTTTCTGACGGATCGAGATCTTGAACCGCTTCGACGAAATCTGTGCCATCGACGTTGGAGACGAAGCGGAATGTCATGGAGCGATCGCTATAATATTTCAACGCTTCATAGGCCATGACCGGGCCGAGATCCGACCCGCCAATGCCGATGTTAATGATGTTGCGAATGCGCTTGCCGGAATGGCCCTTCCATGCTCCGCTTCGTACGCGATTGGAGAAATCGGCCATCTTGTCGAGCACGGCATGAACCTCAGGCACAACATTCTTGCCATCGACAATGATGGATGAACCTCGTGGCATGCGCAGCGCAATGTGAAGCACCGAGCGATTTTCGGTGGTGTTGATCCTGTCGCCGCGGAACATTGCTTCGCTCCGCGCGTGAAGGCCGGACTGATCTGCCAATTGAATAAGCAGCTTGATTGCCTGATCTGTGATTCGGTTCTTCGAATAATCGAGATAAATACCTGCGGCTTCGGCCACCATGCGCTTGCCGCGTTTCGGATCGGCGGAAAACATATCCCGGAGACGCTGAGCACGGACTTGCTTGCTGTGATTCTGGAGCCCTCCCCATGCAGGGCGTTGCGTGAGTGGGGTTACGGGAGTTTCCAGAACTGTGTTAGATGGCATCTCTCTTCTCCTCTACTGATAAGTACAACCGTGTACGAAGCTTTCGGGGCGATTGGAGCCGATAATAGCCCAAAAGCAGTGACTGCGGGCAGTTCCGAAATTATAGATGCGCCCAGGACAGTGCGAGTTGATAAAAGAGACTTGCTCCTGACGGCTCGGACGGGTTCAGCGACTCTTCTTCTTATTCTTCCTCGAAGCGAGGTCTTCCAACAAATATTTCAGCGACGCACATTCCCGAATGACGGCCTCAAGCTTCGGAATCGTTGTCTTCAATTCACGCTCTTCAACAACGCCGTCGGCGAGAGTCCCCCCGACGCTCTCAAGGGCCTCGCCAACTTCGCGTATGAGGTTAGAAACGGCGAGCAACTCTTGTTCGAGCGAGGTGTCCGGTCTTGGAAGTTTAAAGGCGACGCGTCCGGCCTGCCTCTCAAGGAGATCGAGAGCTTCGTAGTTATTCAGGAGAACACACATCTGTGGCAGCAGGTGGGCCGGTAGATGCCGCTCGCCGCGCAGCCAATACATCAGGGAGCGGTAGTTGGTTCCAAGTTGCTGGGCCAGGAGCCGTATGTCGTATTCGGCTTTGGCTTCTACGATTCGGCTGATCAGAGATGCGAGATCGTCGGCTGCCACGGTTCAGGTTTCTCCGAAAAAGTATCGTTCAAATATGGTGTTCGATTTGAACGGTAAAGACGCCCATTTTAGCTGAATTGATCGGATCTCGGCCTCTCCCTACAGTGGTGACTGGCATCACAGCCCGGCAGCAGTGCCGGGCGATAGTATTCGCTAACTCGCTGAGATTCAGCGAGAAAAGCAGTAGATGCCCGACTTTGACAATTAATAACTGATCGTAAACCCAGGGCCGCACAAATCGTGATCGTCTCCGCGAGATGAATTTAAGAGAACAGACGACATGAGGAGGCCGAATGTCGAAGAAGTGGTACAACTACATCGTTTCGGTCGATGAGTCCGCAAGTCAACCCAGTTCCGGCGCGCCGGCACCTTCCAAAACAGCGGCACAGAGCATAGCTGAGATCGCCTCGACGATCGCTGCCGAGCCTCAATTCACCACGCCTATATCGGATCCCACGTCGTTCGAAGAGATCTATAAGGCGGCTGAAATTCCGCCGGCGGCTAAAGGGTACTCGATACTGAAAGTCTCGCAGATGCTGGAGAGCGAGCACATCCGCAATCTGCCTTCCGATGTCCGCAAGTCGTCGATTCTGGTCGCACTGGACGCTGCTGGGGTTGACATCAAGGACGTGATTCAGGATGCAATCCGCCGTGACCGTGCGCTCGACACTTATGAGCGCGTGCAGCAACGGGCTGTCGAGGAGCTGGAAACACGCAAGACGAAAGAAAACAGCGAGATTCAGGCGGAAATCGATAAGTACGTGACAGAACAGCGCGCCAAGATCCAGGCGAATAACGACGCGATTTCGCAGGAAAAAGAGCGGTTTACCGGATGGCGCCTCAAGAAACAGCAGGAAGAGAAGAAGATCGCCGAGGCCGTGGGATATTTCGTTACAGAAAATCCCATCACGACCGGCGAGATAAGTGCGTCGTCTTCTCCAATCAAAGTAGCCCAGCGTTCGTAAACCAGGAGGATATTTATGTGGCAACGTCTGACCAGAATGATTCGGTCTTTTGTCGGGTTCTTCATTTCTGTTGCTGAAGATCCGGAACTCATCCTTCAACAGAACATTCGTGACATGAACGACCAGGTGCCGCGGATGAATGAGAGCATCGCCATGGTGAAGGCGAATGTGACCCTGCTTGAGAAGGAAGAGGCTAAGTACAAAACGGATCTCGCAAACTTGACCGCTAAGGTGAAAGCGGCGATTCAAGCGAACCGCGACGACCTGGCGGGAGCGTTTGCCACTCAGTTGGAACAAGTCAAGGGTGCATTAGCCCGGACGCAAGGTCAACTTACAACCGCACGCGCAGCGTTCGACAAGGCGATGAGCGTGAAACAGGCATTTATGCGCGAAAAGGAGCGCAAGACGCAAGAGGCACTCAACGCGATTGCCGATTATCGCCGTGCGCAGTGGCAGAAGAAGGTGGCCGACGCGATGGAGCAGTTTGATGTGGCAGGCATCAGCCAGACCCACGACGAGATGGTCCGCAAGATTGAAGAGATGACCGCGGTCAACGAGGCGCGGATGGATATGGCTATGAGCAACGTGGACCAGCAGAAAGTGAAGATCGAGGATGAAGCAGAGAAGATTCAGGCCAACGAACTGGTGAAGCAGTTCAAGATCGAAATGGGCCTAGCGACGCCCGACGCGGGTAGCGGCGCCGAAAAGACGATCGCAGCCAAAGAACCGCAGCGCACACCAGCGTAAACCGAGGACTGTGAACTCGGAGATTAAAGCGAAGTGATCGCATTGCGGCGCGACGCGAGCAACGAATTGCGGCAACGCGCCCCAAGAGTTCAGCGGGAGGAGATGTCATGGCAGTCAAAATTGAAAGAGGCGGATGGGTTCTTATATTCCTGATTGGCGTAGCGATTGTCGGCTACAGCCTGAATCGTTACGGAGTGGTGGATCTCGGGAAGTTCGCTCCTGGGAGCAAGAGCGCGAACCCCGGGGAGGCGATCGATGCTTCCAGGCCGCTCCTCATACCGGCATCCTCGACCAGCAGTGATCCAGAGGTCCGGGTTCGCGTCAATGTGTGGGTTGGCTGCGTCGGAGGCCTCGTTGCAAACGGTGGGCTGGACACTCAGCCGGATTCAATCTTTGGCAAGAAAGGGCTGAAGGTCACTTTCAAGATCATCGACGACTGGACCGAAGGCGCAGCAGCACTTGCGACCAACAACGTTGACGTGATGCTGACGACAGCCGATGTGTACGCCAAGGATTATGCACAGTTCAAAGACAAAGGCTTTGGCTCGCACGCGTTCCTGATGGTGGATTGGTCGCGCGGCGCCGATGGCGTGATTGGCAAGCAGGGAATTAATAGCATCGAGGATCTCGCGGGCAAGACGGTCGCGTTTGCCCCGTACACGCCGTCTCATTTCCTTCTCTACAACGGTTTGCGAGCTTCGGGCCTGAGCACCGAACAGCGCAATGAAATTTTCAACAAGGCCGTCCACACTAAAGATGGGATCGAACCGGCAACTCTCTTTGCGCAGGAAAAAGTAGATGCGGCTGTGGCCTGGGATCCGGATATGAGTGATGCGGTTTCAAAACGAGCCGGGTCGAAGAAGATCTATGACACAAGAATTGCCAACCGGCTGATCGCGGACATTCTTGTCATAAGTGATGATTTCTCGGCAAAGCATCCACAAACTGTTTTGAAGTTCGCGCAGGGCTGGCTCGAAGGCGTGGACTTTATCAAATCGCAGCCCGACCGCGCTTACAACCTGATCGGAACGGTGAAAGATTTCAATATCCCCGCGGACCTGGCCAAGACGATGTTGGGCGGAGTGAAGCTGGCAGACTATGCCGACAACCGAGCCTTCATGGGTTCTGCTGGATCAACCTCAGATTACGACAATATTTTGAGCATGGCGCAGGACATGTATCGGGATCTGCGGATCATCAAGCATACATACAATCCCGAAGATAGCCTGGACCGGCGGTACATCGAGAAACTGTCCGACAGCTTCTCCATGGCTTCGACCGAGACGCCGATCGAGTACAGGGAGCCTGCAAAAGGCGCAAAGCCAATTGCGACACAACACCGGTCAATCTACTTCGATCCTAACTCGTCGCACATGAGTATGGATTCGCGGGCGATCGTCGATGAACTTGCCGGCACGATGCGCGCGTACGAGAACACAGTCGTCGATATTGAGGGCAATACAGATTCGACTGGATCACGCGGTTATAACATTCAGCTCTCGCACGCGCGGGCTGACGAAGTAAAAAACTATCTCGTCGATAAATATGGATTTCCAGTGGCCCGCCTGCGCACTGCCGGCAACGGGCCGGACAAACCGATTGATACGAACGCAACTCCGGAAGGGCGCGAGAAGAATCGCCGCACCGACATCAAAGTGTATGCGAACCATAGCTAATGCCGACTTTTATGAATGACTGGCTCAGCATACGGAAAGAAGTTTCCCCGAGGGTCCGTTGGACCCTCGCTTGTGTCAGTTGGGGCGTCCTCATTTTGTTGTGGATTGCTCTGACTCATTGGGAAATTTTGCCGCCGTTCTCTCTACCAAAGCCGCTCGGCGTGATACGCGCCTTCGGAAAACTCTGGACCGAATATGACCTTCTCGGGAACGTCTTCCAGAGTTGGTGGCGAATTGCGCAGGCATTTCTCTGGTGTGCGGTTATTGCGATTCCTCTCGGAATCCTGATGGCTAGTTTTCGATGGCTGTTCGAGCTGGTGAACCCGATCGCAGCCCCCATGCGCGCCATGCCGCTTACAGCGTTTCTGCCGGCGTTTATCGCTCTGTTCGGAATGGACGAAACGATGAAGGTCGCATTCCTGTGGTTCGGAATGTTCTTCTACCTGCTGGCCGTGGTCGTGGAAGAGGCGAACCGAGTGGACAACGCTCTGCTGGAAACCGCCTATACTCTCGGCGCGAAGCGCCGCCATGCGTTGTGGCTGATCTTTCGCGCGTGTTTTCCATCGATCTTTTCTTCCTTTCGGATCCTGTACGACATCGGATGGACTTATGTGATATTGGCCGAGATGGTCAATGCTCGAAAAGGGGTCGGATACATGGTCGAGGCCGCCAGGAAAGTACTCGACTTCGAGCGCGTGTATGCGGGAATTATCGCCATCGGCATCGCAGCCTTTTTGTTCCGGTTCTTGTTGACGTTCCTGGAGAGCAAATTATTCCCATGGCGCAAGGCTACTTCGGCGTTGTCGGGAAGCGGCGTAGCTGTCCCGAGCGCGACTGCACACCTGAAGGCGGCGAAACATGGAGCATAAGAAATCCAAGATTACGGTGCGGGGCGTCAGCCGCTCGTTTCCGGCGGATGGGAAGCCTGTGCAGGCTCTTCAGGACATCAACTTCGAAATTGAAGATGCATTTTCGCCCGCGGGCCGGGACATGGGGGAATTCCGTGTCCTTCTTGGTCCGTCCGGTTGCGGCAAGTCGACCCTGCTTCGTCTCATTGCCGGTTTGGATCGCGCCGATGCGGGGGAAGTTTTGGTGAATGAAGAACCCGTGCAGGGTCCGGGTAAAGACCGGGGAATGGTATTTCAGAAATACACATCATTCCCATGGCTGAGCGTTGCGGACAACATCGCCTACGGCCTGAAGATCAATGGAGTGCCAGCCGAGAAAAGCAAGGGGATCGTCGCGCAATTGGTCCAAGCAATCGGGCTCGACGGCTTTGAAAATGCATATCCTGAAACGCTTTCCGGGGGCATGCAGCAGCGAGTTGCGATTGCGCGCACCTTGGCTTTGCGCCCGTCAGTGATTCTGATGGACGAGCCATTCGGCGCGCTTGATGCTCAGACTCGCGGCGAAATGCAGCAATTGCTGCTGAAGGTGTGGGATGAAACTGCGAGCACGATTCTGTTTGTAACGCACGACGTGGAAGAAGCAATTTACCTGGCAGATCGCATTTTCATTATGAGCGCCCACCCGGGGACAATCGTGGAAGATGTTCAGGTGCCGTTTGATCGTCCGCGCGATTTGAGTTTGAAACAGCGCAACGAATTTCATGATTTGCAAAATTACGTTCTCGGTCGGTTGAGGAAAGCTCCCGGAAACGGACAGGTGCGGGTGAGTGTCTAAATGGCGTTTATCAGTTCTCAGGATCGGCAGAATGTGCCCGTGTCCGACAAGACGAACTACGTCAAGGCGGCATTCTACTGGCAATACAACTGGATTCTACTCGTGGGCGCCGGCCTATTCGCGCTGATCAGCGGCACAGCGCTACCGATTTTCCTCGCCGCCGGCCTCGAACTCATGTACCTGGCGATTGTGCCGCAGAATCCCCGTTTTCAGCGGCTCGTACGTTCCTGGCACTTTGCCGAGGAGCAGCGGCAGCATCAGAAGCAGCTCAATGAAATGCTGCAGAATCTCTCGCCGGAGATGCAGAGTCGGTTCGTGCACTGTGTCCAGGTTTGCGGATCCATCCGCACGAATTTCGGGCAGCTATCCTCACAGTCCCAGGTATTTCTGCAGCAAATTGATACGAGCATGCAGGGCCTGCTGAGTGGATACGCTCGCCTGCTTGTCGCGGCTTATCAACAGCAGCAATATCTCAAAAGCACGGGCCAGGACGAAATCAAGCGTGAGATAGCGTCGTTACAGAAGACTTTGACCAGCGAACCTCCGCGCGTGCAGGAGATCAATCAGAAGCGCATCGAGATCCTGAACAAGCGGTTGGAGAAATTCGGCAAGATTTCCGAGAACCGCAAAGTCGTGGATGCACAGATTGCGGCGGTGGAAGACGTCTTGATGCTGGTGCGCGACCAGTCTGTGACGATGCGTGACCCGCAACAGGTGAGCGATCGGCTCGACAGCCTGGTTCATGACGTCGAACAGACCGAGCAAACCGTTCAGCAGGTCGAAACGATATTTGGCGATCTCACGACTGACTTCAACGGATTGATGTCGCTCGATGAAACATCCGCACCACAAGTGTCCAATCGCGTGCGTACTACGAACTGAATGCCCACAAACCCAACCAACACGGAGAAGTACCTGGACGCCCTGCCGCCCTGGGCGCGTGAACTCTCGGAGAAGTACTACTCCCGCTCATTTGCAATGTTCGTGCTGTATGGGAACGTACGCGACCTAGTGCAGCTGCGAATGCAGGATGGACTGAACTTCGTCTCGCTGGACGATTTTTTGACTAAGGCGCTGTTTGGCCAGCGCGACTTGGTTCTGCACTACGACCGAGGCGGACTGAGTTTCGGTACGTCCGCAACTCAGAGCGATTTTCGCCGCGCGCTGGAAGGATATGACAGCTTCCATGGAACAAACTATTCGCAAGGCGGATTGCCGCGCAATCCGGATGCGGTTTTAAATCTGCTCGATAACTACCTGCGTCTGCGAATCGCTGACGGGAAAAAAATCGGACTGGTGATCGATTTCGCCGAGACAATTGCCCCCGCGGGCGATGTCTCCGGCATGTCGGCCGAAGACCGGAATTCGCTGGTCATTCTCAAGAGGTGGGCGAGGAATTCCGCGTTTCTGAATGCCGATGTGACGATCTGTCTGATTTCAGAAAACCAGATCGAACTGAACCAGGGAATTGTGCAGCATCCTGGGGTTTCGTCTATCGGCATACCTCTGCCTGACTATGCGGACCGGCTGGACTTCATTCGTGAGCAACTCAAGTCCCGGGAACTGCCCTCACGCTCGGAGGTAGACGACGAGTCGCTCGCTAAACTGGGAGCCGGACTGAAGCGCGTTCAACTGCAAGGACTCATTTCGCACTCGGTGGAGAACCAAAAACCTCTGACATTGAAATTCCTGTCGGAACGCAAGAGAGATCTGATTGAAGCCGAATCCGGCGGGTTGCTGGAGTTTGTACAGAGCCGGTTTGACTTGTCGTTTGTAGCCGGGAACGATCAGGCGAAACGAAAATTACAGGATGCCGCGGCCGCCATCCGCGCTGGGAATACTGACGTGCTGCCAATGGGCTACGTAATTTGTGGCCCAGTCGGCACAGGCAAGACATTCATCACGAC
>Ga0335081_10003969_pt1 | contig 23340 bp, 40 predicted proteins | sample Lox_Sample_35_FD_206713 | JGI IMG/M metagenome (GOLD analysis project Ga0335081, IMG submission 206713) | Soil microbial communities from Loxahatchee National Wildlife Refuge, Florida, United States - Lox_Sample_3.5 | ecosystem: Environmental > Terrestrial > Soil > Wetlands | place: USA...
CTGTGGACTGCGCGGTCACCCTGCGCCGCGTGTCCGTGTGCTAGAGGGGCCCACACTCGGGCTGCGCCCGAGCATGGGCCCCTCAAGAGCTTGCGAGGGTGGGCCCCAGATGGTAAGCTGGAGGCAGAGCAACAGAGAGGAGATGATCACCATGAAGATCGCAGAGACCATCACCGTCCTGACTCTCCTCGTGATCATGAGGTACGGCATCCCCCGCCTCGCACACCGAGCCCGCCTCGCCATCCGCAGGCAGGCCAGGCGCACTCGAGCCAGGATCAGGCAGGCCGTCACCGTCCAGACCACCCGCCAGCCAGCCCCGCACAAGCCCTGGTGCAGCTGCGAGCCATGCACCTACCGTCGCTACCAGACCAGCCCGGCCGCCCGCCCTGCTGCTCGTCAGACCCGCCGACCGGCCGCTGCCAAGCCTGTCCCGGCTCGGCGGCGCACCGTCAAGTACGGGGAGATCTACCTGAGGCATGAGCACTGCCAGCTGCCCGGCCACGCGCCAGACTGCCTGGACTACACCGACCCGCCGCCGTTCTAGATCCAAGAGAGGATGATCAAAATGTTCGGCACGCTCACGATGACAGAAGCACAGGAACTCCAGGAGAGGTTCGGTGAGGGAGCCGACCGCTGCTTCCGCAGGATCAGATTTATCCGCAGCAGCCGCCAGATGGCCTACTTCCGTCTGCACACTGATCTCTGCGAGCTGCACAGCGAGCTTCACAGCCACATCATGCATCTTTATCAGGAGCAGGAGGAGCAGGAGGAGCTAGACCGGAAGGTGGAGGCTTTCGTTCCGCCCTTCTGATCCCATGACCCCGCGGGCACCAGACTGGATCTCCCGGCTGGTGCCCGCAGTCGCATGTCACGACACAGCCGCAGTCCAGCGTTACAGATCGAACATCAGTACGAGGCGTCAATCTCCGCTCCCCTCCTGCTCTCCTGATTTCACGGCAACCCGGACACCAGATCGGATCTCCCGGCCGGAACCAGACAGGCAGATCCGGTGGCTCGCATTCACATATCAGGACACAGCCGCAGTCCAGCGTTACAGATCGAACATCAGTACGAGTAGTCACCAGTCCTCCCAGTCGCCGTCGTCAAGGTCGTTGATGGAATCGCATCCCATGTCCGAGAGCATCACCTCGATGTCTTCCTCTTTCATGGCCTCGATGTCCTCATAATCCGGATAGCTAACTCTCGTCTTCCTCTTCCTCTTCTTCCTCTTCCTCTCTGTCCCGCTCTCGCTCATATTCCTCCGCCTCTTCTTCTGCTATCCGCGCTTCCTCTTCAGTCGGCCGCCGGTCTTCCTGGCTGGCATCTACTCCAACCGGGGCGCCTTCCTCGTCTGTTCCTGCCGGGGCAGTGCCAGGCCCGGCTGGTGCCCCGCCTTCTGGCTGCTCCCACCAGTGCTCGCCTGGCGGGGTACGAGCCCGAGCCTCGTCCGCGTCGTGCTGCGCATTGAGGCGAGCGCTCGCATCGCGTGCCGCCGCACGCTGGCCGCTGTCCCGCAGCTGGCCTACATAGACGGCCTCATCGTCTGTGAGCCCGCCGAACAGGCCCCCGCCGCCGCGGCGCCTGCCTCCGCCTGCCCCGCTGCCTGACGGCGGCGCAGCGGCAGGCTGGCCGCTGCCTGAGGATGCTCCCCCGCCGCCAGCATCGCCGCCGCCGCCGCCCCCGCCGCCCATCTCGGACATGGCGGGTCACTCCCGAGACTCAGGCTGGCTGTCTTCCTCTTCCGCCGTTTTTTCCTTTTCCAGGATCTTGACGAGCTTGGGATAGGGGGGCGATGGGGTGTTGTCCTTCGGCCCTGCCGGAACCGGGTAGAACACCGGGGCGGCGGCGGGAGCGTCAGGAATGTAACGCAGTATCAGCGGCCGCTTGGCATTCTTGGCAAATGCGATCTCCGGGTGCTGGTCGGTCCACTGCCCCCAGGAGTCGATTACTCCCTGCCTGCCCAGACGGTTTTCTTTCTTGAGTGATTGTCTCGGAAGCAGGAGCCGGTGCCGGTCGTAGCTGACCGTGCCGTGCGGGCCGTGGTCCTGCCATGCCTTGATCAGCTGAAGTCCGATGCCCTGATCTTTCAGGGCCTTGGCCGAGTGCCCGCGCGCGCGCAGCGGCAGGCCGTCCTCAGTGAACGACAGGCCGGACTGGACCAGCAACACGCCTGGCTTGGCGCCTTCGTACAGCCAGCCGCCGAGAGGCTTCCCGGGCGTGTCGGTGGGCATGACCGGCCGGGTCGCTGCGATGCTGTCGGTCGCAACATCCATGATCCACCGGCCGTGGGCTGCCAGCTGCTCGCTGACCAGGGCCCGGCATCCTGCCGTGATCATCCCGGACCAGACAGCTGACGCCCATTTCGAGTTAGGGGTCACGCTGTCGGCTGTAGTGCCGTATGCGCTGTTCAGTCCTGTCTTGATGACCTTGCCGCGGGCGTCAGGTCCGAGATCCAGGCGCCGCTGATACATGCCGGGGACCCACGCGAACGGCTTGTGATCGCAGGTCTGCTCCCATTTCCAGTACTCGTATTCGGTTACCTGGTAGTCGCCGTGGAGCTTGGCTGCGTCGGCCTCAGAACGCCAGTACCAGCCTGTTCCGCGGCGGGGGAAGGTGATGCCCCCGAGTGCGCTGCGGTACGGCAGCGGCCCCCAGGAAAGCTTCCGGCCTGGCCTGGGTTCCCAGTGCAGCAGGGCAAGCTCGGGTATCCCGACTGCCTCGCGTACCCTGCGGAGTCTCGGGGCCACGATCCGGTGGGCCCAGTGCCCGTGCTCCAGGCAGGGGAGGAACTGCATCACGTAGGGGTACGCGGATGACAGGTCGTATTTGTGCAGCGGGTCAGGGTGGATGCCCGGTGCGCGGAGCTCGATTCTGGCCCCGAAGTATCCGGCCTGGATATGCGGGATCAGGCTTGCGCTGGCTCCTGCGTACCGGCCGGTGCCATGGCACTTGTCCACGCCGTTGTTCCGCATCATGGACTTGGCGACGGATCCGGCCGAGTACAGCCGGGAGCGGAACGGGATCAGGGCCTCGTCAGCGAGTGCCCGCCAGAGCTTGCCTGCTCCCTCGGCCAGGAGCTTGCACTCCAGCTGGCAGTAGGCCCTGATCTCGGGGGTGCAGTCGGTGAAGGTCTGCCGGGCGTCTTTCATCCGGTCGACAAACTCAAGCTCGGCCGGGGTGCCGCACTGCCAGTCTGCGATGAACCTGAGGAATGTCCCGCCGCCGACTGCCTGCCGTATGTCGCAGAAGAATTTTTCCCCGCCTTCTGATGCGCGTATGGTAACGGCTGACTTGAGTACGGTTACGTCAAATTCTTTCCCGGCGTGGGTGAACTCGAATGCCTTTTCCGGGGTGAATAGCTGTTTGCATTCGTCTAGTGACAGGTCTTGCGGGTTGAGGGTCTGGCCCCAGTCGTACCGCGGGGCGAACCAGGCGAACATGTCGCTTTTGCTGTGACCCAGGTAGTAAAGCCAGTGGAGTATCTCGGCTGTTTCGAGGCGCCGTCCGCGGTGCCATAGCTCGTGGGCTTCACCGTCTTCTGCGACAGCTGCCATGTAGACGTACTCGTGTCGCCCATCGGGGCGGTTGACGCCTTCACCGTCTATGCCCCACCAGCGGCGATTGCGGTATTCGGCCTCGCGCCTGGGCCTGCCGCCGTCTGCCTTGGCCCGCTTGGACGGCCGTTTTGCGCTGCCTGTCCTGCGCCGCAGCTGAGCGCAGTCGCGGCAGCGCTTGTCCAGTCTCGTACGGACTTCTGCCGGGTTCCCGCAGTCCAGGCAGGTGATGTCATACACTGGTATCGCATCCTCTCAGATGTGCTCTGGCGGCTCCCCGCAGTTACGTACGGGGAGCCGCTGTCGTTCGCTCTCAGTGTATCATGGTGGGCCCCATTAGCATCCGTCGTATGGTGCCCACGGGCTGGTGCCCCACCGGGCATATGCCTCTGCGAATGCCTGGTTCTGCTCGGCAACGCTGGCGTCCTCGGGGAGGCCGGAGAGCCCGAGCGCTGCCCATGTTGACGGCAGGAACTGGTAGAGGCCGCCTGCGCCGCTGGAGGGGTTGACGGCGTGCGGGTTCCCGCCTGATTCACGGGTGATCACGCATGCCTGGAAGCTCCCGGCTGAGGGGGTGGGCGTGATGTTACGCCCGCCGGGGTTGGTGCGGACAGATCTCTGCGCGGATGCCGGGCGCGAGAGGCTGAGTATCTGGCCGGTGTGAATGATGTTGGGGTCGGCGAGCTGGGGGTTGGCTGCTGCTAGCTGTTGCCAGGTCAGGCCGTAGCGGGCGGCGATGGATGCGAGCGTGTCGCCGGTCTGGACTGTGTAGCTCCGGCCGGGCGTATTCCAGGCCGGGGCTGGCCGGGTTCTAGGGGCGGCAGTGGCTGCGGTTGCGGGGAGCGTGAGGGGGATCACGGTCAGGCCGGTCAATGCTGCGAGTGCGGCGATGCGCCGTATCATCATGGTGCGCTCTATACGTGGGGACGTTGGGGTGCATGTTGCTAGGCCCCGTGCGTGCTAGGTGCGGGGCCTGGCTCACCTCACGGTAGACCTGAGGTAGATGTATGGCCAGTCCTGGAGACTCAATCGGCGTAGTCGCTTCGATCTCCGGCAGTGCTGCCGTCATCTTCGGGGCACTGTGGCGGCTGGTCAGGGCAACCTGGGCAGTATCGACTACCGTCCGTGAGAACAATGAGGCGGTAAAGACGCTGACTCAGGACATGGGCCTGCTCCGTAACGAGATATCCGTCAGGATCACTACGTCGCAGCACAGCGAGTTGCTGGCCAGGGTCGGGGCTATCGAGCAGGTACTGTACCGGGGAGCGGAGTTGAGCCCTGCCAGCTTGCCTCAGCCACCGACAGGTCAGCGTTAGCTTCCTCCAGCGTGAGGCTGGTGCCCGGCAGGATCGTGTGCGGGTTGCTGGTCGGGCTGGCCCACTGGACTGCCTTGACCGGGAACGGGCCGTACTGGGCCATCACCAGGCCCCTGGCCTCTGCGTAGCTGAGGCTGTAGGCCGCGACCCATAGCTCTCCGCTGGTCACCCCGCCAGCTATCAGCGTGTTCAGCAGCGAAGTCAGCCCTCCCGCGGATTTGTACCAGCAGGGCACGATGCCCAGTGCGATCCGCTCGCGGGCCCAGCACAGGCCGTCCTTGTCGGTGGCGCACTCAGCCTCGATGTCCTTGACGTTTGCCTGAATGTCGCCCATGCCGGGTGACTGGTCTATGCGGACTACCTGTCCCATGGTGAACCGCGCCCAGTTCGCCGGAGTCCACGGCACCTGGCCGTATCCGGTGACGTACCCGGCGACCTTGGGAATGCTGGCGGGGATGTTATGGGAGTATGCGCCCATGGCATCGGCCATTATGACTGTCAGCATTTTCCCTGCCTATTTGGTGAAGTTGATTATCAGGGCAGGCTCCAGGCCGATGCTGCCTTCCGGCCCGTACCAGCTGCCAGCGTAGGCCGGGTCATCGGCCGGTGGGCTGGCCGCGGGGAGGATCTCCGCGACAGCGAGCGACCACGGGGCTAGGACGTATCCGTTGGCTACCTGCCAGCCTGCCGTCATCGAGCCGGGCGTGCCGGTCAGCGCTGCCGCGTTCCCGAACAGGTACGCCTGGTTGTCGCTGTTGTCGGTGGTCAGGGTCGTGAGGATGGTAACGAAGTCTGCCGGGGGCGTGTAGGTCTGGCCGCCTTCGATGTTGTCTATGCCGCCTGCTGCTATGACCAGCGAGCCTGCCTGCGTGGTCGTCAGGTTCTCTTCCATGGTGGAGTTGGTCCAGCTGCCGCCGGTCGTCGTGGCGCCAGGCTGGCTGGCAGCTGCGTTGTCGTAGCACTGGATTGTCAGCACGATAGTGCCCGAATCACTGCCGCCGCCGGTCCCGGTTGCATGCACGGTAATGTCCGAGCGGTTCACCGTGTAATAGTGATAGTACAATCCGGCGAACAATGTAGGCGACGGGAATCCGTAATAGCTGTTCCCGATCATCTCGGTGTAGGAATTGCCGAGCGAGTCAGCGACGTTAGCTCCGTCTGTCGCGCGCGTGCTCTGTATGTCCTGGATGTAGACGACCATCGCGACGACCAGCGTCCCGGCAGGCGGGGAGAATGACTGGCTGGTCGTGGACGGGTTGGTGGTGTAGCTGCTGACTGTGTGCTCGGGGCTCGGGTTGCAGGCTGCCAGGGTGATGGACGTGCCGCCGCCGCTGGTCTTGGGCGGGGCGCCCAGCTGGAGAGACCTGATGCTCCCGGCAGCGAGCAGGGATCCCCATCCGAGAGGCAGGCCGATGGTTGCCGTCTGCCCGGCTGACATCGAGTGCTGTACCAGGTCGGCGTCTGTCGTAGGCGGGGTCTGGGTACTGCCGTAGCTGGTCAGCGTGTTGTATCCGATGTCTGCTATGACCGTGGCGGATACGACGGCGGTACAGGCCAGCCGCAGTGCGACACTGTTGACGGTCGCGCCGGACAGATCGGACATGATGGTTGACCAGGGCAGCAGCAGATACGAGACCTGGTTTCCCACGGCCGGTGACGTGCCGCCGCTGCCGAGTCCCAGGTTTCCCTGGAATACTCCGTCGTCTGTCGTCGCGAGACCGTTCGCTGTCAGCGGTGATACGGCATCTGACCCGTAATAGCTGTATGTATGTACCGGATAATACGTGTTGTTGTATGTCTGCTTGCTTCCGCTGCCGCCGCCAGTTCCGCTGCCCAGGACCAGGCCGTTATTCGAGTCGTTGTAAACGGTGGTCAGGCCAAGATCTTCGATATAGATAGCCAGCGGCCCGGCCGTGTCGGTGAATTTAAATGTTCCGGTATTCACCAGTCCTGTTACCAGGAAGCGGTAGTTGGCGTCGGACCCCGGCTGAATGATCACCTCGAGCCCGGCTGAGGCAGCGGGGTTCGCGGCGGTCGGGCATGCGCTCGCGACTGCGGCGAGCAGAGCCGAGCCGGTGCCGGGCACTGACCCGTCCGTTGTGGCCCGCAGCGACAGCAGCAGGTAGGCGGGACCGCTGCCGGACTGCATCTGCCACTGGACCGGGGGAACGCGGACACGGTAGGTCCGGTCCTCGGACAGGGCCTGGTCCAGCTCCAGCAGCGCAGTCTCAGAATTGCCGATTGCCGTGGCTGGCCAGCTGCCCGCCGGGGTCCAGCCGGTATTGATGATGCCCTGCGGGATGGCGGGGATGACTCCGTAGGAGAGCGACAGGCCGCCGACTATCACATCCCCGGCTGCGCTGACCTGCTGCCCGGAGATGTTCCCTGAGGTATCGACGGCTGCTATGACCTGCCCGAGAGGGGTCATGACCTGGAGGATGCTGGTCAGGTCCTCAACCGAGTAATAGGTCTCGCCCTGGCCGTAGGAGTTGCCGTAGGGATCGGTGCCGGGGCCGGGGGAGTTGGAGTAGAACAGGTTCCCCAGGCCCGGGGCGCCGGTGTAGAGCAGCAGCACTGAGGACTGAAGCTCGGTGGTGTCCACGATGCCGGGCACGATGATGCCGTTGATGAGGGCCTGTGCGTTGACGGAGCCGGGCAGCAGGGTGGTTCCGTCGATTGCCCCGGCGCTCACCCCGAGCCCGGCGGGGTACTGGTTTCCCCACTGGTCGATTCCCGGTGCTGCTGCCAGGGAGAGGATCAGCTGGGGGGTATGGTTCACCCCGGCGATGGCGACGACCGGGGCCCTCGCGGTAATCGCTATCGCCGCGTAGATCGTTTCTTTTACAGCGGCGTGGGGCACTGCGCGCGGCGCGGTGAGCGCGGCGGACGCGTTGACGATGGATTCCCCTGCCAGCACCGTGACTGCGGGTGGCGGCGGGCGGAGCGCAGCCGTGAAGGTCGTGTTCACGCCGACCAGCACCACGGCGGCCACGGCCGGGACTGGTGCCCGCAGCGTCCCGCTGCCGTAGTCCATCTCGCTGAGAGCCCCTGTAAGCGCAGCAGCCTTGCTGTGCATGCTGACAGCCACGGGGTACTGTTCTGCGCCAGCAGCAGCCATGCCAGGCGCATGGGCATGCACGCTGGCGGAAGTGCTTACCCGCTCGCTGGCTGCGACGGCCACGGTCGGGACGCGGGCGTTGACAGCCGTCGTGCCGGTGATTGTCTGCTTGGCTGCTGCGCTGACAGCCGGGACTTTGGCCGTGACCGCGGTCGTGCCGCTGACTGTCTGGGTGTAGGTGAGGCGTACCTGCCCGGCCCAGCTGGACCCGCCTGCGTTCCCGTTGCCCGAGCCACCGCCGCCGCCGCCGCCCGGCCCGCTGGCCGGTGCGTTTCCTGCCCCGTTGACTGCCCCGTTGCCGCCCGGCCCGCTGTCTGTCCCGGCTGAGGCGCCGCCTGTGCCAGCTACGGAGCCTGACCCCGGCCCGCCGACGTTGCCTGCCGCGGTCGGGCAGCCGCTGGAGCCGCCGCCGCCGCTGCCGTGCCCCAGGTTCCCGGCTCCCGAGCCCCCGGCTCCGCCGTCGTGGTGGGTGGTGTTGCCTGAGCCGGTGCCGCCTGTCCCGGTAGTGGACGAGTGCCCGCCGCCGCCGCCGCCGTGCGCTGTGACGACAGTCGAGCCGACCGTGAACGTGGCTGATGCCCCGGCCGTGCCGGTCCCGGCCGTGCCGGTAATCGCCGGGGGCACGACGGCGGCATACTGCGTGCCGACCGAGTACCCGGATGAGATGGTCTGGGCCGCGTATTCCCCGGCGCCGCCGCCTGCGCCGTCACCTGAGCCGCTCAGGCCCTCGCATCCTGAGCCTCCGGCTCCCCAGCATTCAGCGAGGACGCTGGTGACGCCTACCGGCCAGGTGAACTGGAATGTTCCGGCCGTCGAGTAGGTGACGACGATTGCCACGGGTTACCTCGGACGGCGAATGAATATCGTCAGCCGGGTTATGGCGACCACCCGCCGCTGCGCGTCGAGCAGCCTTCCGGTGATGGTTACCGGGATCAAACGCTGGGGGCGGTAGTGGTGAACACTGCCGTTGGCGCGACGTTGCTGGTCAGTACGTACACGTCGCCGTGGTCATCGGTGAGGGTGACGGTCATCTGACCGGGCGGGTTGGCAACGTCGTAGGTGGTCTGCGCTGTCACGGTGTCGGGCGGGGTGTCGCTGTCTGCCGCGACTCCGGTGACGGTGATCGTGGTTGCTGACGGGGCGTTGCCGTCGTCGTAGGTAGCGGTGATGGTGACCAGCTGTCCTGGCTGGTAGAGAGGCTGGTCGGACGCGAGGGCGAGGGTGGATGCCATGTCAGTGCTCCGGCTGCGTGTAGGTGAGCGAGGTTGCCGCGACTACTGCCCCGGCGACGATGGAGGTAGTTCCCAGGATCATGTCTGCTGTGGCCGTGCCGCAGGAGCCGTCGAACACGACAGTCGAGCCGTTGGTTTCCAGCGCGCGGAACCATGTTGCGGTGCCGGTGTTCCCGGCCGTGCCGGACGTGATGGCGTTGGCTGTCGCTACCCCGGCGGCAGCGGCGCCGAACGCTGTCGCGCCGAAGGTCAGCTGGGCAAGCAGGGTGTTGCCGGACAGGCCGGTGTTGGCGTTGGCTGGCTGCGTTCCTGAGTAGATGTTGATATACCCGGAGTTGCACAGCGCGCATGCTGCGTTGGCTGCGGCGTTGGCCGTTGCGTCGGACAGGTAGAAATTAGACGCCATAAAAGAAAATCCCGGAATCGTTGATCACGAAGTTTGTGCCCTGGAATGCCGTGGCAGTGATGTTGCCGGTGAACGTGCCGGAGTTGAATTGCACGTTCCCGTCCTGGGAGACCTGCCACCCGGATACGCCTGCCACGAAGTCGGGGGACTGGATGGCTGGTATCTGCAATGTGGTGCCGCCCACGACCGGGGTCTGCGGGGAGAGTCCCATCAGTAGCCCTCATCTCTCAGCCAGGACTCCACGTCGCCGGACAAGTCGGTGACGCGGGCGGGCATGTCCGGCAGCGGCTCGGGTTCGGGCCGGGCCGTGGCCTCGCCGTGCAGCCATGCCTCGATGCTGGCGGACAGGTCGCTGCTGCGAGAGATGAGCACGATGGCCAGGTCGGCCAGGGCGAACGCGACGATGGCAGCGCAGCAGCCGAAGACGAACGACTCAAGACGGCCAGCGGGCATCAATAGCTCCTGTTCGCGAGGTAGTGCGACCACGCAGCTGCCGGGTTCCGGTATGTCGTCTTGATGTATCCAAGCCCGTAGATGATCTGCGTTGCCGGGTTGGTTGCCCAGTCTGCCCCGGCACTGGCCATCTTAGATCCGGGGTTCGCGCCGGGGATGCCGTAGGCCCCTGAGGGCTGCTGGGCCGTGGTGTTCCATCCTGATACGGCTGTCCAGAGGTTCAGCAGGTCGGTCCAGTTGAGGCCGGTCCAGCCGGTGGCGGCGGCCATCTGCTGTCCGAGTGCCTGGTTATTGAACGGGGTGTCTGTCCCGGCTGCGTGCCAGTTGGCGGCGAAGGTCTGATACTGGGCGAGGCTGACTCCTGAGGGGATGGTCGCCTGACCGCTCGATGCCACTGCGATCTGTGCTGTCGCCGGGACGGCCGGGGCCGGGGAGGGGATCTCTGAGCCCTGGAGTACTGACTTGATCGGGTCGGATGGCCACTGCACTGATGTCCGCCAGTAGTGGATGGCGAACCATGTGAGGTATCCGCCGGTCAGCAGGCCGATCATGGCAAGGACCGGGAGGGAGCCGAGCGGCGTGCGAAGCCTGCCCTGCGAGATATCGACGGCGGGCGGCGGGGTGGGGACTGTCCCGGCCCGGCCGGAGACGAAACCTCCGGTACGGTCGCCTCCGGTCGGGCTGGCCTGGCCGAATCCGGCCGGGGTCGTCATTTTCGCCGGCCCCCGAAATTACGGGCGAAGTTGGCCTGTCGCCTGGTGCTTGCCGGGTAGGTGCCGGTTGGTGCTGCGAGTACCTTGCGGGCGTAGGACTGCACGCTCATGCCAGCGGCTTTTGCCTTGGCCGTGAACGCGCCTTCCCGCGACTTCCTTATTTTGATCTTGGGTCGCTTGCGGGCTGCCATCTCAGTACGCTCCCGGCTGCCGCGGGCGGACGGGCGGGGCGAGTACGCCCTTGGCCCACATATACAGGCTCAGGAATATCAGCAGCAGGCCGAGCATGAGCCAGCCGAGCGAGCGCCACATCCGGCCGTCTGACAGGGCTTCCATGAAAGCTGTGACAGAACCGAACATGCTTGCTGTGTCTTCGGCCGCTGTAGTGCCGGTGGAGAAAAAGTTTTCGACTGTCCCCAGGATGCCGGTCGTCCCGGCCCCGGCGGTCCCGGCCGGAGTCGCGGCCGTGCCGCTCGATGTGCCGCCCCCGAAGATGTCCGAGAAGAAATCCCCTATGTCAGTGAGAAGGCCCATCAGACAAGCCCCAGCTGCTCCGCGAGCAGGCAGGCCCCGACCACTGATCCGATGAACATCATCCACAGGCCCCAGCGCGGAATGGTCAGCATCACGTCCGCCTGGTGTATTTCGTGCCGGACAGCACGGCTGTTGCCGTTACCCCCGGTATCCCCCCGGTGAAATGGACGGCCAGGAAGTCGCAGGGCCCGATCTCAGTGGTGCCGGTGAAGGTGTCCCGGCTGCCCGCCCACGTTGATCCCTGTGAGTTCCCCGGTGAGGACACGTCATTGACGTAGACCGTCGCGATGGGCACCGGGGTGCTGCTCGGGGCCTGGTTGGTTGATACGACTACCTGATCTACAACCCATCGCTGCCGGGCGTTGTCCGGGTCAAACGTGATCACCCCGGCGCCAGTAGCGTCGAGCGTCACGCTGCCCGACCTGGACAGCTGTCCTGATATCTCAGTGACAGCCGGGACGCTCACCGGGGTCCGGCCTCAATCTCATATTCGATGATCACTGAGAGGTAGGCAGTGTTGCTTGAGTCGGTGGTCGTGGCGAAGACTTCGCTCTGCGTCCTGAGCCTGAGGTAGCTGCCCATGGCAGCTGGCAGCAGCGCGCCGCCGACAGCCAGCCCGGTGGTGCCCCCGGCATCGGCGGCCAGGTCGCCGGGGAAGAGCGCGAGGCGCATGGCGTATTCGGAGTCTTCGTTGAGAACCGCCAGCATGGTTCGCGCGGGGTCACGCCCGGCGATGCGTACTGGCGGGCTGCCGAGCGCCGGTACCTGGTAGCGCAGGAACGCACCTGTGTTCAGCCGCTGGGTGCCGCCGGGAACCTCGGTGATGATGACCGGGATGGGGGCGGGCGGCGGTGGGATGACATGCTGCATGCCGCGCATTGACGGGGCTGCGATGGTCAGCCGTTCCCTGGCTGTTTCCGAGCCGGGATCCTGGGCCTGTGCCCTGTCCGCGGCCTCAGTCCAGACGCCGTGGGCCATGACCCCGCCGTACTCAGGGCGCGGCGGGGGAGCCGGGACTGCCTGCCGCTTGACGGGCCTGTTGCGGATATGCGGCTGCCCGCCGGGAACCAGGTGATCGTTGGCGCCGATGTCGCGGCCTTCGGGACTGTCGGCCGGGGGCTGGCTGTCGCTGGCTGGCCTGCGGTAGAAGTTGCCTCTGCTCATGGGTTCGCCCAGTTGTCCGAGCCCGCTGCCATGCCCCTGGCCAGCGCGCGATGGTAGAGCCAGTACAGGTAGACGTTAGCGATTGCGGCGCCTACCAGCGGGATCATGTTCCCGGCAATGACGGACGAGGCCAGCGCGTAGACCATGCTTACCCCGACTGCGTGCGTAAGGTACTCACGGCAGCTGGCAGCCCGGCGCTCGTCCGCACCGAAGCTCTCGGCTGTCCACGGCGAGGATTGAAGGGTGCTGTAGGTGTCCAGCGTATTCATGGATGAGCCCATGAAAAGCAGCGCTGCGAGTTCCCGGCGGCCTCCGGTCATCCCTTCGGTGACCGCCATCTCTAGTGCCTGACTTTCGTCCACGCCCACTGAAGCGCGGCGAGCACCACCCCGAACAGTGCGAAGCCCACGGCAATCCAGAATCCGAGCTTGACGTCACGGGTGTCTATTCTGGCCATTTCAGCTGCTCCCGGTTGTAGTTGTCGCGGTCCCGGCGGCCCTGGCCAGGACCGGGGCCATGTTGTAGATGGCGACGATAAGAAACAGCCAGGCAAACCCTTTGGCCACCGGCTCTGTCGCTCCCTGATCCATGAAGGCTATGACCAGGATCGCGAACACTCCCGACACTACGATCTTGGTATTGACTGCTGGCTGGTTTGTCGCCCATCTGTGCAAGATGAACAGGAACACAGCGAGCATCATCAGGCTGGTTGCTCTCACAGTTCACGCTCCAGCCATTTCATGATCCTCGCTCCTGTCCTGGTCTTGGCCAGATCCTGGAGCCGGGACAGGCCGAGCGCAAGCATCTGCTCCAGTGCCCTGACTCTGGCCTCCAGGTCGGCCAGCTGCTGCTCGGGGTCCTGGTCGCCAGGCATGCGCTGTGTCCTCTCAGGTTGTCGTGAACGTGGCCGACGCACCGGGAGGGGCCGTGACCCCGCCGTTGGCCCAGACGCTCACCGTGTACTTGGACTTGGACGCCAGGCCGGTAACGGTGGTTGTCACGGTTCCGGCAGTGGCCGGGACTGTCTTCTCGGTAGCAATGATCCCTGCCGAGTTGTAGACCGCTACCTGGTAGGAGCCGGGTACCGGAGTCGGTGCCGTGAGCGCTGGCCAGGAGATCGTCGCGCCGCTCGATGTGATGCCGCTGACCGTAACTCCGGAAGGTGCTCCGTACAGTGAGACGGCTGCTCCCGGCGAGGTTGATACCGGGGTGGCAGCGGCCACGGCCGCGGGGCTCGATGAGATCGGCTGGAATGCCTGCTCGTCCAGACGGTCAACCTGTTCCTGTGCGGCGCCGTATTCCTCTGCGTAGGACTCGCCTGTACTGGGGTCAATGCCGGGTGCTGTGTTTGCCTCGCTGGTGTAGCTGGTGGCTGCCGGAGTGCTGGCGGACGGTGTTTTGTACTTGTCGTAGAAGTAGAGGGCTGCTCCCGCGACAAGCCCCCACATCCATACCGGCATCGGGCCGAGCTTGCGTCCGAGCGCGGCTGTGATGCCGCTGCCGCCGGGTGCTGACTCCGGCCGGGGAGCGGGCGGCGGCGGGGCCGGGGTGCGGGAGGGCTGGCCTGAGTGACCTGCTATCGGGTACTCAGACACGGTTGCAGTCTCCGCCGCAGGAGCAGGTCAGCCATACCCAGTCGTCTTCGTCATCCACCGCGGCGCCAGTTCTGCCTGGCAACTTCGGGAGAGATGTAGACCTGCTGTACCTGCTGCCCGGCTGTACCGGCAACTGTGGCTGATCCTGCTGAGGCCGTGGTGTCGTAATAGGCAGCAGTCCAGGGGCCAGGCTCGGTGAAGCTGACAGGCCGGTGCCGGGGGCCGGACATGCGGAGATCTCCGTAGTGGCCGGTCTGCCAGCCGCCGAACTGGTCTGGGACGTTGCGGTAGAAACGCCACCCGCTGTTCTGTGATCCGCGGCGGCCCCAGCCCCAGCTGGTGTAGGGCATGCGGCGGTCAAAGACCGGTGTCGAGTAACCACCGCGGGCATGCGGTATCTGCTCATTAGTGGGCACGCCTTCCGGGGCCTGGCCCTGCTGCACGTGTCCGGCGCCCAGTCCGCCGTAGGTGTAGCGGTTCACCCCGTCCGAGTTGTAGAAGCGATTGAAGCAGACAGTATTCCGCTCATTTTCTGCGCCGGGAACATTGACTGCCAGATCCACGTATCCGCGTACCTCAGTGTCCCTGGACCGGGGCTGTGTAGTCGCGACGTGCCGGAGTACCTGTCCGGTCCAGTTACCGGCAGGCAGGTTGTCGTGGTAGTCCTGGTCGGCTGTAACTGTCTGCCGCTGGTGGGTGACATCCCCGGCGGACTGGCCGTGCAGCCAGGGCGCGGCCGGGCCGGACCCGGCAAATCCCTGCTCATTGGTGGGGCCGGTGCCTCCGGTGTAACCGCCGTCGCCGGGATTCGGGTTAGTGACTGCTGCGCCGGGGTATCCGCGGCGCCATGCTCTGGGGCGCATCAGCCTGCCTCTGCCTGGGACAGGGCCTGGGTGAAGGCCGAGCCGGTCGCGTGTATGTCGGTTGCCGTGTTGGGCTTGGACAGGATGACTGCTATCAGGGCGATTGTAAGTATTGCCCCGAAAATGTCGAATACGTCATAGACATGCATCATGATCCCCCGGACGTGTAGGAAAGCCCGGTTGTCTGCACGTCCTTTGCTGTCGAGTCCTTCAGGACCAGGATGAAGGTGAGAAACACCAGGGCGAGCGAGGCAACGACATCAAAGCCTTTCTGCCATGACCAGTTAGACATTAAGTCACCTCGCTGTTGTACCAGTGATCATTGTTGACGGGCGCGGCTTTCGGCAGTCCGCCGCGGGCAGCAGCTTCGGCATGGGTGGCGGCCGGAGGCGATTTGGCCGGGGTGCTGGGCCCTGTCCTGATCTTCTCAGGCTGGTGGAACTTCGCATCCCTGGCCGCCCTGGCCTGGTTAAGGTCTGCCTGGCCTTTGGCATCGAGCTTGGAGCCGGGCAGCATGTTGCGCTGTGCTGGTGCCCGGCCCATCTAGCTGGCCTTTGACTTGGCCTTGCCCGCCAGTGACTTGACCTGCCCGGCCAGGAGCACGCCCAGGAAGAACGCGACAATGGTGTAGAGGTTGAATATCTGCCGCACTACTTCACTCCTGCATCCAGCCTGATATCCCCGAAGAAATGTCTCAGGAGTATCAGGGCTACTAGGGCGACCAGGACCACGGTCGCGAATGACCACGTAATCGGGGTACTGGGGGAATCAGACGACCACGGGAAGTTCACGAGAAGATGTTCCCCTGCGGAAGCACCTCATCAGTGAGGCAGACCAGCTTGGAAGCGGCGGACCCCCAGGAGCCGCGGAGCAGCCAGTCCTCGGACTCGATGGTCGGGAGGTAGAGATCGCCGTTTTCATGGCCGAACTGGCCGTTGAACTCGTGGGCGTAGGACTTGGGATACACGGCCAGGTCCAGGCCGCCGGGCGTCTCATTGGCGATGTGCGCGAAGTCGGCTGTGGCCGCCTGGAGGGATGAGACCGGCAGGCTCCCGCCGTACCCCCAGATTTCGTAGATGTCCCGCTTCCACTGGGCAAGGGAGATGTTGTCCTTGACGTCCTCATCCAGCACGATCTGTACCGGGTCGGGCCAGATGTTCGTCTCAGCGCGGACGCTGGACGAGTTAAGGCCGATGAAGATGAATTCCCGGATGTAGTTCCCGAGCTTCCGCACGCGGGCGTCAAAGGATCCCTGCGAGAGGGTGATGTTCTGTTCTGTCCATCTCTGGAGGGTGTTCACGTTCGGCGGGGTGGTCTGGCACGGAGCGCCGCCCAGGGTGGTCGGGGGCTGGTCCCATGCTTCCAGCCAGCATTCCACGGTCATCTGCGGGGCCGTCCCGGCAACGAAGCTGGGCCAGATGTTGGTCAGCGTGTTGACGGTCAGGTCAAGCTCGAACGGAGCCGCCGCGTTTTTGTTCGGCAGGGAGCCGAGCGCGTCGCGGATGTTGAGCTCAAACGGGATGCGGAGAGCGAACGCCAGCAGCGGGGCCTCGGACGATGCTCCCGCAGTCCAGGAAAAGTCCGGGTAGGACCGGGGGTCGTTGTACCCGGCGTACCCGCCGTACTTGTGGATGAGCATGGCGTGATGCCCGGAAGTGACCTGGTACATGGTCTGGCCGTTGGGCTGCTTGACCATGATGTTCGTGAAGAAGTTGAAGGGACCGTCCGCGGCGAGGGTCACGGCCCCAGTGCTGGCCGGGGTGTTGGTGGTCTTGACCGTGATCAGGATGGAGCGCATGAAGTCGTATGCCTTGACATCGATCGGTCCCAGATCCTGGCTGGCCGAGCTAGGGGTGATGCCGGACTGGCTGAAGAACTTGTAGCGGCCGAGCCCCGAGCCGCGTACGAACGGGACGACAGCACCAGACGATGGCGCGGCCTGCTGCGCTGCCGTGCCTGTTGACGCGCCGCCGGGCCCGGCAGCGACGGGTGCGCTGGGTACTGCTGCCATAGGTACTCGCTCCTAAGAAAACAAGCCAGACACGCCAGCAGGTATCTGCCAGCCGCGACGGCGGGTCTCGACATTGATGAAAATGAGTATTGCCTTGAGGATCAGATAGTAGAAAACAAAGACCAGGAACTGCAATAGCCCGATGCTCACTATCTGCGCCCGCCTATCCGCCGCGTATACCAGTGCCCGCTGTCATTGTTTCCCCCTGTGGGAGGGGTCTCCCGGCGGCGGGGCGGGGCCTGTCGCACTACCGGGGCTGGCGTGCGCTGTGCCCGGATCTCTTCGAGGAGGGCGTTGAGGCTCACGCTCTGCGCTTCGAGGGCAACCCGAACGGCCTCTGCGTAGTCCTTGCTGGCTTCGGCTGCCGAGCCTGCGACCGTCGCAGCTTCCTCAGCGTCTGCGCTCTTGATGGCCGATGCTGCCGCGACTTCTGCCGCCTGCGCTGCTGCCCTGGCTGCTTCCTCGGCATGGCTGGCTTCAGCCCCGGCTGCGCCTTCCGCGGCCCCGGCCGCGCGTACGGCCTCGTTTACCTCGGCAGTACCGTCTTCGTCATCGCTGGTCACGACAACCGAATCCGCCATGTGAGTGATGTTAGACCTCAGGGCATGTCGTACGGAACATGTGCCCCCGCCGGGTGCTGATGTAGAGCACCTCATGCGGGCGGAGGTTCGCAACGAACGCCCGGATCGGCCCGGACTCCAGCCAGCCGACCCCGGACATGCGCCTGAGGTTCACCTCATCGTTGTCACGCCAGAAAAACAGGTGGGATGACTGGTCATAGACTTCCAGCGGAATCCTGCTCGGACGCTGTGCCCCGACAACGAAGCTGATGTTATTTGACCGGGCCTGCTGGAGCATGACGCGTGCCTCGTCTTCCAGGTCAAGCTGGTTGGTCATCATCCAGAACTCGTCCCACACGACTGTCCATCCGCCCTGAGCGTAAATATCGGCGAATGCCCGGCGGAATACGCGCCGCTGGTGCGGGCCGGAATAGATAGTAGTTGCATCGGGCCAGAGCAGCCGCCGGGGCATCTGCTGGGCGGTAACCGGCTTCCGGTGCAAGATGAGTCCTTTAGTGGTCCGGCCGGTCTTAGGGTGGTACGGAGGCCAGTCGTCAATGCGGACGTATTTTCCTGCGGCAGCGAACTGGTCGAGCACGATGTCCCGCGGCTTGGTCGCGAAGAATGTGACGTATTTGCGCAGCGGCAGGATCTGGTAAGTGAGGGTTGACTTGCCTGAGTCGGTAGGGCCGATAAGTGCTACATGCTGGCCCTGACGCCAGTCAAATACCCATGTGAGGAAGTCGTCCCAGGGCAGGACCGGGGCCATGCTGTCCGGCGGGGGCTGACGTGCAGCCTGCCCCCGCCGGAAGCTGTCACCAGGCGTCGTAGGCTGCGATCCACCAGTCGTCTGACGCACGGGCGAGAGGAATCCTGCATTTCCATCCGCCATGACGGCAGGGTAGCTGATGCCCGAAAACGGCCGGGTCGTGGCAGTTACACATAGGGGCCGGTGACGTACCCGGCGCGGTACCAGCGGTACCAGGTTCGCTCGGAAACCGGGATCGCCGCAGCGGCTTCGCGGGGGGTGAATCCCCAGCTGCGTAGTTCTTCATATTCAGCCAGGTGTGCTCGGAGCCGGGCGGCGGCAGCAGCCCGGCTGTTGCATGATGCGCAGTTTCGGCCGCGCCAGGAGATCGGACGGCCGCAGCCCCCGCAGACTGGCTGCGAGGGCTGCGGCCGGGGGCTGGCGTTCATGTCAGATTGGCTCTGGCTGAAGGCCGGACTGCTGGCCGAATGTCTCGGTGACCTCCCGCCAGCCGTCCATCAGGTCCGGGGAGAAAAGCTCGCTCCCCCGCCTGTACTGGGCAAGCAGGTCTTCGAGAACGTCGGCTGCTTCGGCTGGGATGCGGTAGCTCATGCAGATCGCTGAGCCGGGGTCGGCCAGGCTGGGGCGCATGATGACCATGACGGCTGCCGGGTTCATGACCACGCCCCCTGCCTGGCGTTCACGGCCTCGACGGCCGCCTCGATGGCCTCGCAGTGGGCGGCGCTCCCGGCACCCTCGCCTGCCTGCCAGGCATCCCACACGGCGCCGCGCAGCGGCCGGGGCACCTGATACCAGTGCGGGCGGCACATAAGCATGTGCAGGGTGACGCGCTGCGGGCAGCCGCGCACCGGGCACTCATGGGAGGCGGTCATCGCTCGTCCTTTCATGACATGCCTCCCTTGCCGCGCAGGATGTAGGACTCTGCCGTCTCTGCCTCAGGCAGGGCGGCAATGGCCATCTGGAGGCGGGCAACGACCCAGTTGCGGGAGCGCATGCGAACAGCAGCTGCGCGAAGCTGGGTCATCAGGTCTGCTGCTGTAAGGCCCTCGTCTGCCTCGATGGTGATGACGGCCTTGACTACCTGCTGCTTGCTCATGACTTGCTCTCGGCCTTCTGCTGGCGGAACTGGCGGGCCGGGACGAGCTCGGCCTCGAAGCGCTTGGCTCCGTCAAGCCCCTTGCGTGCTGGTGCGTCGGTGCTGACCCAGATGACGCTGAGCAGGTCGCCCAGGTTCAGGTCATGCTGGCCGGACTCGCGGACAGCTGCGACGATGGCGGGCTGCATGTAACCGCGGACGTAGAGCCTGCGGAGGCCGTCGTCGTCTTCGCCGTCGCGGTCGGACGGGGCGAGGGAGATATCGACCAGGGCCTCAAGCTTGGGCCTGCCGTCCGGCCAGGTCCGTAGCTCGCCTGTGTCAACGCTGGTCTGCTGGCGGATCTGCTTGGCAACGACGATGCCTGTGATCTTGTCGCCTTCTGCGCCGAACTTGACGGCTGGTATGGAGCCGCCGAAAAACTCGCTGGTGTCACTGGACATGGTGTCCGTTCCTCTCAGTGTGCTCCCGGCCTGTCCGGGTGCCTCACAGACGAGCCTATACATCTTAATGTCAGTAAGCAAGAGGCCGTGTACCCTGCATTTATGAGTAATCCTGAGCCCCCGCCGGACGCCACGCCCGAAGCCCCGTACGGGTATATGACGGACCCGGTGACGAAGCAGCGCAGACCGAAACTGAGGCCGGGGCGGGTGAAGGCCAAGCCCCCGCCGGGTACTGAGGGAATCAAGCCTGATCACGTGCCAGGTGCTGATCAGGATGTTCCGCCGGGCAGGACAGAAGAGCCGCTGGCCAGGGCGGCAGCTGCCCGCGCTGCCCGCAGCAGTGTGCCCATGCCGCGGGCGGGGATGATCGCCAGGGCCGTGAACCGGCTTTACCGGCGGGCCGGGAAGGCTCTGCGGGCATGGGACGCAGATGTCGGGCAGGCATTCATTTATGTTGCCCGTGATACATCCGAGCAGGGCGAGCCTGATAACAGTGTCGGGGCTGCGTGGGAGGAACTGGCCAAGACCAACCCGCGAATCAGGGCCGTACTGACCCGGCTGATGGCCGGTGGCGCGTGGGCAGCAGTCGCCGAAGCGCATCTTCCGATCGTGGTCGTGGTCCTGATGAAGGACTCCATAGCAAACCGAATCCCGTTCGGTCGGCTGCTGCGCTCGATGGCCGAGCCTGACGAGGACTCCCCGCCCGGCGGAGGCGGCCTGCCCGGCGGCCTCTCGCTCAATGACCTGAGGCAGGCCGCGGAAGCCATGCCGCCGGACTTCATGAACACGATGATGCGGCAGATGGGAGGCCAGCCCCCGCCCGCCTGAGAGATGGCGGGCTCTGGCCGGGCGGACCTCATCCCCCGGCCAGGCCCTAAGCAATCGTTCCGACTACCCCGGAGACTGCCATGACAGGCAAGTGTAATTTTCCCGAGCATCACAGCAGCGGCGGGATGGGAGCCGCCGCCCTGGTCCTGCTGATCATCGCGGCAGCGATCATCGCAAGCGTCGCGCGCTGGTATCACCGGCACGCGCGCGAGCTGGAGCACGGCTGGCATGCGTTCCTTCACGCCCTGCTCGCGCTGACCGGCGCAACGGCCGGGCTGATCATCTCAGCCGTCATAACCTACTCCATTCTCAGTTACAGAGCGTCACGAAACTCACGACCCCTGGACGCGACCCCTGAAGAGGGGTCTCATAACATCCCAGGATCAGGTACGAAGGGTCGCGGGTCGCGGGTCGCGCAAAACGGACACGAGCAAATCCCGGCAATCACTGACAGTGACCATGATGAGCTTTCGGACGAAGCTCTCCAGCGCACGCTGGAGGACTGGTCATGATCATCCTCTGTGTGCTGGGGCTCGTGGCCGGGGCCCTGCTGGCCCTGGCCCTGCTGGCCTACCGCTCTACGCTGCGCGCTGCCAAGCGCCGGTACGGGTGGGGGATGGTCGCCTACTGGTTCTTTGCCGGATACCACGTCGCCGGCCCGCGGGCATGCTGTGAGCGGCACTGCGACAGACTGGTCCGTCTCAGGCGGGTACGGCGGCGGATGCTGTTCCCGATCATGCTGACATCGTTCAGCCTGAGCCTGATCCTGCTGCCGCTGGTCCCGGCCCTGCTGCTGGGACCGGCTGCCGGGCTGGCACTCGCGTACCCGCGGCAGGCTGGCCGTGCGATCGAGCAGGCAGCCCGGCCGGTTACCAGCCGCCTGCCCGAGTCAGTGAACCTACGGTTGCGTAACCTCCGCGAGGATGCCATCAGGAAGTGCCCGGCGTTCATCATGCGCTGGGGGCTGGCCTGGATTCACTACCGCGAGATGATCCGGCCGCTGGCTGCCTCGCTGGCCCTCACCCTGGAGATGCCTGCCGGGCAGGTGCGGAAGGCCCTCGTCATCCCGGTCAGCTGGCAGGAGCCGGGCACTGAGGTAGGCATGCGGGTGCTGCCCAACTGGTCGGCAACGAAGCTGAAGCTCGACTTCGTGCAGCGGGAGATCGAGCAGCGGCTCCCCGGTGTCGAGTGGAACGCGGTTCACCACTTGTCCGGCACGCACCGTCAGCTGGTCTTCATCCCGTGTCCCGAGCCGCCGGAGATCGTGCCGTTCGAGTCGGTGCTGTCCAGGATCAAGCGGGCTGACCGGGGAATGGTGCTGGTAGGCATTGAGCCGCGCGGGCGGGCAGAGCACATCAACCTGAACCGCGCAACCCCGCATGTGGCAACTTCTGTCGGGACCGGCGGCGGCAAATCCGAGTTGCAGAAGCTGATCATTATTATCCTGCTGGCTCAGGGAGTCGAGCGGATTACCTACATTGACCCCAAGGGAGGGAGCGCTTCATGGGCCGAAGATGACTTCGGCCGCTGCATTGTGCCGGGACTGGAGATTCACTATGACCTGCCGGAGCAGTGGCAGGCGATAGAGGACTTCGGGAAGCGGATGAACGCTGATTACACACGGTGGCGCAGCGACAGGCGGATGCAATTCCAGCGTGAGATCCTGATGCTGGAAGAGCAGAACGACTTTGCGGAGCAGAGCCGGGTAATGTGGTCAGAGATCAAGTCCCGGCATGAGCCGCAGATACCGCCTCCGTTCCGGCAGATCGGCCAGGTGCTTTTCAAAGGCAGGCAGGCCGAGCGGAACGTGATCAGCAATTACAACCGGCTTTCGGTGCGTGCCTGCGGCGGGGTGGGGGACTGGCGGGATCAGTACGGGTCTAAGCTGCTCGGAAGGTTCAGCCCGGCTGCGTGGGACTCGCTTGTCGCTGAGCGTCCCCGCGGCCGGTCAAGTACCATCCCCGGCCGGATGATCCTGGTGACGGGCTCTGACCGCACGGTGATCCAGGTTCCGCGGGTCACTGACGAGGAAGCCCTGGGGTTCCTGGCCGAGCAGGGAATCAAGCCCATCAGCTACCCCGAGCCGCCAGGCACAGGCGGGGAGACCACGAGCCCGCTGCACAGTGTGCCCTGGGTTGCCGATCCCCGACGCTCGCTGCGTCAGCACGGCGATGCGAAGACGACCCCGCTGTCCTATGAGGGCCTGAAGTCTGCGGCCCGCAGAAGGGCTGTCAACGGCTTCCCTGAGCTTCGGGGCGGGCTGGTGTCCGACAGCGAGCTTCGGGCATGGTACGACGCGAGAGGGCGTGAGAGCGCATGACCTGGCTCTGGTTTGCGGCTGGCTGGTGCGTGATGGCTGGCGGGGCAGTGTGGCTCTGGTCCGCGACGCGGCCTATCTGCCGGTGCGGGCATCACTGGTCCTGGCATGAGCACTACAGCAGGTCGAGCGAGTGCAGCTACCCCGAGTGCGGCTGCGTGCAGTGGGGTGCGATCATCAGGAAGCCTCGCAGAAGGATATGAGAGGTTATGTACGTGGCCGGGTGGTTTATATGGGTTTCTCCCCCGAAGCGGGCCACCCGGCCGCCTGAGCCCGTGCCGACCCGCAAGAGGGGTCCGCGCTCGAGTGTGGGCCCACACTTTGGTTTTTGAGTGTGGGCCGACACTTGAGTGTGGGCCCCTCTAGCACAC